>Ga0182021_10006934_pt1 | contig 13426 bp, 9 predicted proteins | sample 612E3MmetaG_FD_120493 | JGI IMG/M metagenome (GOLD analysis project Ga0182021, IMG submission 120493) | Permafrost microbial communities from Stordalen Mire, Sweden - 612E3M metaG (Illumina Assembly) | ecosystem: Environmental > Terrestrial > Soil > Wetlands > Permafrost | place: Sweden...
CCCCGGCAGTGCGGCGTCCGGTCGGTGCTCAGTCAGCGATGGCGGCAGCCTCGCTCTTGCGGGCCTCGTTCTCGTTGCGGATCTCGGCGAAGATCTTGTCGGTCAGCGGGTACTTCCAGAAGATGACCATCGCGGTGATCGCGCAGATCGCCGGCAGGAGTCCGATCGTGAACCGGATGGCCCAGATCGCGGAGTCCGGCTGGACCGGGTTCGGGTTGGTCGAGGTGGCGGAGAGGTAGCCGCCGAACGCGAGCATCCATGCACCGAGGGCGCCGCCGATGGACTGGGTGACCTTGCGGGTGAAGGAGAAGATCGCGTACGTCGCACCCTCGGACCGCTTGCCGGACTTCCACTCGCCGTACTCGACGGTGTCGGCCTCGAGGCCGAACATCACGGTGTTGATGAGCGAGGCACCGATGCCCTTGACGGCCAGGAAGATCAGCGCGAGAGCCAGGCCGCCGACCGGGGTGAAGAACAGCGACACGCCGCCCACGACCGTGAACATGCCGCACCACTGGAAGACGGTCTTCTTGCCGAGCTTCCTGATGATGGCGGGGATGAGCGGCGTGATCAGGAGCGCGATCCCGGAGTTCATGAGCGTCATGGTCGCGGTCTGGGAGATGTCGCCCATCACGTACTTGGCGTAGTAGGCCGTCGCACCGCTCACCGCGAACAGGCCGATGAGGTAGAAGAAGCTGGCGGAGCAGAGGAACGCGAGCGGCTTGTTGTGCTTCAGCGTGTCGATCGTCTCGCGGATGCTCACCTTGGGGGTGGCCCGGACAACGGTCTCCCGGCAGAACCAGAACGTGAGGAAGAAGGCGACGGAGCCGATGAGGACGAACAGGAGGGTCGTCGTCGTGAACACGCTCTGGACGTTCTGGCGGTAGGCGAGCGCTGCGGCGTCGTAGGCGGCCTTGGCGGTGGCGTCCGCATTCGCGGCGAGCTTCGGCGCGCTCTTCTGCAGGGCGGAGATCTTCGGTGCGACCAGGTAAGTGAGGCCGACGCCGCCGATGGCTGCACCGAAGGCGCGGGCGGCAACGAGCTTGGCGCGCTCAGAGACAGACTGCGACATCGCCGAGGCAAGGGAGCCGTACGGGATGTTGATGAGCGAGTAGCACAGGCCGAGCACCGCGTAGGCGAGGTACATGTACAGGACGCGGCCCTGGGCCGAGAGGCTCACGTCGAAGATCCCGAGCCACTTCACGCCCGGCGTCGGCACGTTGAAGTTGAGGACGCTGAGGAACAGGACCGGTACAGCGAACCACAGGATGAAGGGGCGGAACTTGCCGAAGCGCGTCATCGTGCGGTCGACCAAACGGCCGGCGAAGAGGTCGGTGAACGCGTCCCAGAGCCGTACGACGAGGAACATCGTGCCGACCGCGGCTGCGGTGACGCCGGCGACGTCTGTGAGGTAGTAGAGGAGGAACGACGTCCCCATGGAGAACGCGAGGTTGTTCGCGAAGTCACCCAGGCCGTAGCCGAGCACTGCCCGCGCGGGCTGCTTCGCCAGCGACCCCAGGTCACTGCTTGAGGGAGTTGCGACGGTCGTGGACATTTCGATCCTTCGAGTCTGTACGGCATCGGTGCCGTTGCCAGGAACGTAGGCCCTGTTGCCAGCCAGATGGAAACTCTTGCAACGCGTTGCCGTTTTCCAGTTCCGGATGTGCAATGGTGGTGACGCATCCGCGGGGGCAGATGTGGTGACACAGCGGTTCGCCGCGATGCCGCAGGACGAGAAGGAGAACGACGTGGCCAGGGACGTAGTGACGATGCGGGACGTCGCGAACCATGCGGGCGTCGCGGTGTCGACGGTCTCCCGGGCGTTGTCCTCGCCTGAGCGCATCAGCCCGGAGACCCGCGAGCTCATCCTCCGTGCCGCACGCGAGCTCGGCTACGCCGCACCCCCACCGAAGCCTGCTCCCCGTACGAGCCGTGGCTACGTGGCCCTGCTCGTACCTGACATCACGAACCCGTTCTACTTCGACATCATCCGGGGGTCGCAGGAACGGCTCCGCAACTCCGGGTACACGCAGGTCCTCATCGACACCGAGGAGTCCGGAAGCACGGAGAGAGCGTCGCTCGAGCAGCTCGCCCAGGCGTCCACCGGCGCCATCGTGGTCGCGAGCCGGCTGCCCGACGAGGACCTCCGCGAGTTCTCGACCCGGATCCCGCTGGTGACCATGAACCGTACGATCGAGGGCGTCCCGTCGATCAGCATGGACACTGCGGCGGTCGTCGGCCAAGCTGTCGAACACCTAGCCTCACTAGGGCATACGCGGATCTGCTACGTCTCGGGCTCGGAGCGGTCGGCGACGAACCGGCGCCGCTGGGAGGCCTGCCAGGACGCGGCCGAACGGCTGGACCTCGAGGTGACTCGCATCGGGCCGTTCAACCCGAAGCCCGACTCGGGGGCCGCCGCCGCCGACGTCCTGTGGCACAGCGGGGCCACGGCCGGCATCGCGTTCAACGACATGCTGGCGATCGGGATGCTCCAACGGTTCAGCGAGCGCGGCATCAAGGTCCCCGACGAGATCAGCATCATCGGCTGCGACGACATCTTCGGCTCCGACTTCTGCTCTCCGCCGCTCACGACGATCAGTGGGCCCACCCGCCGGGTCGGGCGCGAGCTCACCACCCTGCTGCTCGCTCAGCTCGACGGGCACGACCTCGACCGGGGTGCCGTCGTGGACCTTCCGGTGTACCTCAAGCTCCGCGGTTCCACGGGGCCTGTGCCGAAGCGCGACTGACGACGAGGACGTACACCACCCTGCAATGCAACTGGCAACGCCTGGCAACGGTTTGCACGAATTGCCCCAACGGAGTGGAGTGGCCTCATCGCCAAAGGAGGCACCGTGACACACGTCGCCGAGCACGTCGCACCAGCTGATGAAGCTGTTGCCGGGCTGACCTCGTTCCAGCCCAGAGGACACCACTTCATCGGCATCGACTCGGACGGCTGCGTCTTCGATGCCATGGAGATCAAGCACAAGGAGTGCTTCATCCCGGCCACGATCAAGTGCTGGGGACTCCAGGCGGTGTCGTCGCTGGTCCGCGAGACCGCCGAGTTCGTCAACCTCTACTCGGACGGCCGCGGGCTCAACCGCTGGCTCGCGCTGCTGAGGGTCTTCGACCTCCTGGCCGCACGTCCCGAAGTGACCCAGCGCGGTGCCCACCTGCCAGCCGGGACCTCCCTCCGGCGGTTCGTCGCCTCAGGCTTTCCGCTGAGCGGTGCGGGCCTTCGCCAGTACGCAGCCCTGCACCCCGATCCTGAGCTCGACACAGCGCTGGTCTGGACCGACGAGGTCGACGAGCGGATCGCGGACATGGTGCACGACGTGCCGCCGTTCCTCGGCGTACGCGAAAGCCTCGCCGCGGCCTCGTCCGCCGCAGACCTCATGGTCGTGTCGGCCACCCCGCTCGACGCCCTGTCCCGCGAATGGGCCGAGCACGACCTGGTCCGCTACATGGATCTCGTCGCCGGTCAGGAGGCGGGAACCAAGGGGCGCCACCTCGAGCTCGCCGCCAAGGGCAAGTACGCGGACGACCACATCCTGCTCATCGGGGACGCACCCGCCGACCGAGACACTGCGGCTGACGCCGGCGTCCTCTTCTACCCCATCAACCCCGGCAGCGAGGCCGAGTCGTGGCGACGCTTCCGCGACGAGGCGCTGGACCGCTTCCTCACCGGCCGCTACGCCGGTACGTACCAGGACGCCCTCCTCGCCGACTTCACCGCGTTGCTTCCCACCACCCCGCCCTGGCGGATCTGAGACCAAGGAGTCCCCATGCCCCGCACCGTGGATCTGAGAGCCGTCCCGTACGAGCTCGACGGCGAGCGCCTCGACTGGGTCGAGACCACCCTCGCCTCGTTGACCCTCGAGCAGAAGGTCGGCCAGCTGTTCTTCAACCTGTTCCACTTCGGCGAGGACACGTTCAGCGGCAACGTCGGCACCAACGAGGAGATCCTCGCGCGGTACGGGATCGGCGGTGCCCGCTACCACGGCGGCTCGGCGGTACAGGTGCAGAGCCTGCTGAACTCGCTGCAGGCCGCGTCGAGCATCCCGCTCCTCGTCGCCGCGAACTGCGAGTCGGGCGGCAACGGCGCGTGCGGCGACGGCACGTACATCGCGACGGGTGCCCAGTGCGACGCCGCGAAGACCGACGACGTCCCGTACCGCACCGGTCTCGTCTCCGGCCGCGAGTCCGGACCGCTGGGCGTGAACGTGATCTTCGCGCCGATCGTCGACATCCTCACGAACTGGCGGAACACCATCGTCAACACGCGTGCTCACGGAACGACGGCGACCGACGTCATCCGCTCGACGAGCGCCAAGGCGCGCGGCATCCGCGACGCGGGCGAGGACATCGCCGTCTGCATCAAGCACTTCCCGGGAGACGGTACGGAAGAGCGCGACCAGCACCTCGTGCTCGGCGTCAACGAGCTCGAGCCTGCCGAGTGGGACGCCTCGTTCGGACAGGTCTACGCCCACCACATCGACGCCGGCGTCGAGATGATCATGGCGGGCCACATCGCGCTGCCCGCGTACTCGAAGGCGCTCGACCCGTCACTCACCGACGCGGACGTCATGCCCGCGACGCTCGCCCCCGAGCTGCTGCAGGACCTTCTCAAGACGCGGCTCGGCTTCAACGGGGTCGTCATCACCGACGCCAGCCACATGCTCGGCATGACGAGCGCGATGAGGCGCCAGGACTACGTACCGCGCGCGATCGCCTCCGGCTGCGACATGTTCCTGTTCTTCAACGACATGGCCGAGGACTTCGGGTTCATGGTGGATGGGGTGAAGGCCGGCGTCATCACGGCCGAGCGTCTCGACGATGCCGTACGTCGCGTGCTGGGTCTCAAGGCGAAGCTCGGGCTGCCCGGCAAGCAGGCGTCCGGGACGCTGCTGCGCACTCCCGACGACCTCGCCGTCGTCGGCTGCGAGGAGCACCTGCGCTGGCAGGCCGAGGCCGCCGACGCGTCGATCACGCTCGTGAAGAACACGCTGGACCAGCTCCCGATCAGGCCGGAGACGCATCGGCGCGTACGGCTGTACTACCTGGACACCGAGGGCGGCGGCATCTACTCCTCCAGCCCCGAGGCGAGGGACACGTTCGTGGCCGAGCTGGAGAGGCGCGGCTTCGAGGTGACGCTCAACGACGGCGCGAACCGCGTGAAGGGTCCGACCCTCGCGTACCGCGACGAGGTCGACGCCGGCATCGTCGTCGCCAACATCGTCGGCTACGCCGCCGAGAACAACTACCGGATCCGCTGGAAGACGCCGATGAGCACGGACTGCCCCTGGTACGTCCACGAGGTCCCGACCGTCATGGTGAGCCTCAACTACACGACCCACCTCCACGACGCGACCATGGTCAAGGCGTACGTCAACGCCTACCACGACAACGCACAGACCATCAGGCTCGTGGTCGACAAGATCATGGGCGACAGCGAGTTCCAGGGCACGTACAACGACCTCGTCTGGACCGACAAGTGGCAGGCGAAGCTCTAGGGATCAGGCCGGTTCGTACATTCAGTGGCAGATACACGGTCGCCGGTTCGTATATGGATCGGCGACCGCGTATCTGCCAGTGAATGGCGGCAAACCTGGTCGACGTGATGAGGAAGTGGGAACGTCGGCGAAGCCACCGTCGTCACGAAGCGGGCGGCCCTGCGGACGGGCGAAACAGCGGTGTCCATCAGCACGTACTCCCCCTACCCTGGGGACTGCGATGACGGAGCACACGAACGACACGTTCCAGGTCGACCTGCGAGGGCTGGTCGACCTGCTCAGTCACCACCTGTACAGCTCGCCGAAGGTGTTCCTGCGGGAGCTGCTCCAGAACGGCATCGACGCCGTCACCCAGCGCGGGACCAAAGACGACCGGCCCGCGATCCTGCTCACCGGCGCCGACCAGGCCTCCGACGGTCGGATGCACTGCTTCGACTCGGGCGTCGGCCTCGACGACTCCGACGTCCGAACGTTCCTCGCGACCATCGGCCGATCCTCCAAGCGCGACGAGCTCGGCTTCGCGCGTACCGACATGCTGGGACAGTTCGGCATCGGACTGCTGTCCGCCTTCCTCGTCACCGACGAGATCGAGGTGCTGTCGCGCAAGGGCGACGGCCCGGTCGTGCGGTGGCGAGGTCGCGGGGACGGGTCGTACGTCATCGACCACATCACCCCCGCGCCCGGCGACCCTCGTGCCGTCTGGCTCGAGGCCGGCCCCGGTACGTGCGTCGCGCTCGCTCCGCGTCACGGCGCCGAGGACTGGCTCGCCTGCGATCGCGTCATCGCGCTGGCTCAGGAGTACGGGCGGTTCCTGCCGTGCCGGGTCGAAGCCACACGTGCGACCAGGACCATCACGATCGCACCGGTCACACCTCCCTGGTTGATCGGCGATCCCGTACAGCGCCGGGCGGCCGTCCATGAGCTGGGGATCGCCGAGCTGGGCATCGCGCCCTTCGCCACGGTCCCGGTGCACTTCCCCGCGGCCGGCCTCAACGGTGTTGCCCTCATCCTCGGCAACCCGACGCACTCCGGACGCCGTCCCGGGAGCCGCGTCTATCTCAAGGGGATGCTGCTCGGTGACGAGATGGGCGGCCTCCTGCCCGAGTGGGCGTTCTTCGCGCGCCTCGTCGTGGACACCTCTGCGCTGCAGCCGACCGCGAGCCGCGAGGCGCTGTACTCCGACGACCTGCTCGCCGACACCCGTACAGCCCTGGGCGACCAGCTCCGCCACTGGCTGACGCGCCTCGCAGCCACGGAGCCCGACCGCATGGTCGAGTTCCTGCGCATCCACCACGTCGCGGCGAAGGGCATGGCGCTCGCCGACGACGAGATGCTCAGGGTGCTGCTGCCCTTGCTGCCCTTCGAGACCAACACCGGCGACGCGACGCTGCCCGACCTCCTGACGCGCACGAGCACCATCTACATCACCCGTACCGTCGACGACTTCCGCCAGGTCGCACAGGTCGGCGCGGGCCAGGGGATGGAGATCGTCAACGGCGGGTACGTCTACGAGTACGACCTGCTGCTCAAGGCGGCCACGGTCCTGCCGGGTGCCCACGTCATGCCGCTGTCGCCCGACGACCTCGACGCCCACATCCGTACCGTCGACACGTCGCGTGAGTCGGCCGTCGCCTGGCCGCTCGGCCAGATGCGCGCCGCGCTGGACCGGCTCGACGTGGACGTGGAGCTGCGCGGCTTCTCGCCGGCATCCGTACCCGCGCTCTACCTCGACTCCGAGACCGCCCAGGAGCGTCGCGAGCGCCGTACGGTCGCGGACACCGCCGACGACACGTGGGCCGCGATCCTCGGCGCGTTCGACGACGGCGCCAGCTCCCGCGCGCGGCTGCTGCTCAACGACGACAACCAGACCGTGCGGAGGCTGCTCGAGGTCCGCGACCCCGGCCTTGCGGCGATGGGGGTGGAATCCCTCTACACCCGAGCGCTGCTCATGGGCCATCACAAGCTGCGCGCCGCGGACCTGGCCGCGCTCGACCGGTCGTTCCTCGGCCTGCTCGACCGCGCGATGGGTTCCGACCGTGGCTGACGTCGAGGACTACTTCGCGCTCCTGGAGCAGGCGGAGTCCCTTCCGACCGGCCGACGGGTGCCGGTGCTCGAGCAGGCCGTACGGCTCGCCGACGATCTCGGCTACGAGGACCTCGGCGGCCAGTCTCGGCTCCGACTCGTCAGCGCGTACGAGCGCTCCACCTCCGGACCGAAGATCTTCACCCCGTTCACCTGGCTGCTCCAGCGCTACGAGGAGAAGCGGGCCTGGTTCGACGAGGACATGCGGTTGACGTTCCTGTGGCAGCTCAAGTGGATGACGGGCAACCTCTTCTCCTACCCCGAGGTCCCACTCGCGCGCATCGAGGAGAACCTCGCCACGATGTACCGGATCTACGCGGAGGCCGGCGAGGGGCTCAACCCCGTGCACGGGTCGGCGTTCCTGCTCGCCCGGCACGTACGGGGCGTGCGCGGCGCCGAGCGCGAGTTCGAGGACTGGCTCGCGTCCGATCGGACCCACCTCAGCGACTGCATCGCCTGCGAGCCGTCGACCCGCGCCCGGTACCGAGCCCAGCAGGGTCGGTGGCAGGAGGCGCTGGACTTCGCCGTGCCGGCGCTGGCGAGCGGCAAGACCTGCAGTGAGGAGCCGAGCACGCTGTACGCGATCGTCGTCGAGCCGCTCCTGGTCATCGGCCGTGGCGACGAGGCCCTCGTCGCGCACCGCCGCGGCTGGCGGCTCGCCGCGGACGACGACACACAGGTCGACCAGGCCGTCACGCATATCCTCACGCTGGCTCGTGCCGGCGCGATCGACCGTGGCGTCGACGTCCTCGCACGCCGCATCCACCTGCTCGACACCGGTATCACCCCGTACGAGCAGATGCTCCTCGCCGCCGCCGCGACACGGCTCCTCGACGCGGCGTCCGGGCTGTACGGGATGGGCTCGCGCACCATCTCGTACGAGCGGCGTGACGTGTCGTTCGACGAGCTGCGGCAGCGTCTGCGAGTGGTTGCGCTCGACCTGGCTTCGCGCTTCGACGCGCGCAACGGGACGCCGGAGGTGGGTCGTCTCGTGTGGGACTCCTACATCAACGCCCCGACCCTGCCCGCCCTGCCGCTCCCGGCGCCCGCGCCACCCGTGCCGCCGCCGACGCCGGAGGAGAAGCACCCGCTCGCACCTGACCTCCGCGACCTGCCCGCGCTGACCGTCGAGCGGCTGGCGGACCTCGTCGAGCTGGCGCTCCGCTACTCGCCCCTGGACGACGTACGTGTCCTCGCTGACGAATGGGACCGACGACGCGACCAGCTGGCCCAGCTCCGCGAGGGCGCAACCACCGAGAGGTTGCAGGCGCTGGCCTCGCTCGAGTACCTCCTCGTGTGGAGCGACTCCGAGATCACCGCGGAGCGCGCGACCCCGTGCATCAGGTCCGCCGCCGAGCTGTACCGGGCGGCCGGTGACGAGGCGGAGGCACTGATCGTCGAGCAGTGGCTTACCGCCCGTGCCGAGCAGTGGGACGAGGCCCTCGCGATGCTGCCCACCATCGACACGATCGGCTCGCTGGCGCAACGGGGACGAGCGCGCATACGGGTGCTGCACGGGGTCTCCGAGGAGCGCCGGTACGAGCTGCTCGCCGAGGTGAGGGCGTTCCCGTGCGCCGTCGACTCCGACCACCAGCTGCGCCGGATCTGGGCCACGGCGCACAGCGCCGGTACGGAGTCGCCCGAGGAGCTGTACACGTGGACCGGAGAGGGCCTGGCCATGCTGCTGCCCGGCGAGTACGCCGACTCGGCGGCCGGTCTTCACGTCCAGAGGGCGTTCGCGTGCACGCTGCTCGAGCGGCCCGACGAGGCGGACGCGGAGATGGCCGAGGCGCTGCGGGCGTCGCGCGCCAGCGGGGACGTCACCCAGTCGGCCGTCCTGCTCGCTCAGGCGCGGCTTGCGCTCGGCGACGAGGACACCGACCTGGCCGAGCAGCTGCTCCTCCAGGCGGCTGTGCTCGCCGACAGGGCCCACGCCATCGACTCCTTCGCCGACGCGAAGGGGATCCTCGCGGAGGCGTACCGGCACCAGGGCCGCCTCCTGGAGGCCGTCGAGGTGGCCGAGAGCGGCCTTGCGGCTGTGGAGCTCGCGCGGGCGGCCGAGACGTACCTGGAGCCGGCGATGGACCTCAAGCAGGCTCGCCTCACCGCTCTGTCGGCGGAGGTGTCGGCCGACCTCGAGGAGACGAGCAGGGCCACCAGCCTCTTCCAGAGGGCAGCCGAGCTGTACGAACGGAGCGGGGAACCGGCAGCGGCCGGGACGGCGTGGTGCTCGTACGCGCGGCTGGTCCAGGCGGGCGACAGCATCGCCGCCGTCCGTGCGTTCCGTCACGCCGCCGACCTGGCGGGGTCCGAGGGCGACCAGAGGGCCCTCATGGTGGTGCGCCGGCAGCTCCCGATGGCGGTCCAGAACGCCGACGGTCTCGACGCCGGGCTGCGTGACCTCGAAGCCGCTGCCGCGCTCAACGACGACAACGAGGCCCGGTGCCTGACCGACAGCGACTTCCGCGAGGAGCTCGGCGACTGGGACTTCGAGTTCGAGCGCATGGACCTCCGCGACACCAGGGCCCGCATGTACGGTACGGCCGAGCGGTACGACGAGGCGCTGGCCATCCTCGGGGACGTCCCGGAACGCATGTACGCCCATGGCGCCGAGAGCCAGGGCCTCAACTCACGCCTCCTGCGGGCGCGGCTGCTGTTCTCGGCGGAGCGCGTCGACGAGGGCATCGCCCAGCTCGAGCTGATCATCGGTGCGGTCCGTGGCTGGGACGACGGCGGGTCGACGATGACCGACATGGCGGGGATCGGTGCCCGCGCCCTGCTGTCCGCGGGACGTGACGCGGACGCCGACGCCTTCTGGGAGAAGTACGGACCCAGCCGAGCGTGATGGCCGCCCGTTGCTCAGGCCCAGCGTCGGGCGCTGACGTAGTCTCGAGAGGGCTGCGCGACTCCTTCGACCCCAGGAAGCGGGGCACCTCATGAACTCCGAACACCGTGACGCGACCAATGACGGGGCAGAGCTCTCTGCGCTGCTCACCGAGTCGGTGGACCCGAGGTACGCGGACCTGGACACGCTCCCCGTGTCGCGGTTGGCAGAGCTCATGAACGACGCCGACCGGACCGTCCCCGAGGCCGTACTCGCGGCACTGCCTCAGATCGTGCCGGCGATCGAGGCCATCTCGGCGCGGATGGCCTCCGGCGGACGACTGGTCTACGTGGGCGCCGGCACGGCCGGGCGGCTGGGGATCCTGGACGCGTCCGAGTGCCCGCCGACCTTCAACACGACGCCAGAACAGGTCTCCGCCATCATCGCGGGCGGTCCTGAGGCGCTCGTGAACGCGGTCGAGGGCGCCGAGGACGATCCCGTCGCAGGCGCCGCAGCGATCGACGCGCGATGGATCGGGCCGCTCGACGCGGTGGTCGGCATCGCGGCGAGCGGCCGTACGCCGTACGTCGTGGGCGCGGTCACACGTGCGCGGCAGCTCGGGGCGCTCACCGTCGGCCTTTCGTGCTCCGACGGAGCCACGCTGAGCCAGGCCGTCGACCTGCCGATCGAGGTGCTCGTCGGCCCGGAGGTCGTCTCGGGCTCCACCCGGCTCAAGTCCGGGACGGCCCAGAAGCTCGTCCTCAACATGATCTCGACGATCAGCATGGTCCGGATGGGCAAGACGTACGGGAACCTGATGATCGACGTACGGGCCACCAACCACAAGCTCCGTGAGCGCGCGCGGCGGATCGTCCAGCAGATCACCTCGGCAACACCCGACGAGGCCGCGTCAGCCCTGAACGAATCGGGCAACAACATCCGGGTGGCCTCGCTGATGCTCGCGCGGCACGAGCCCGCCGACAGAGCGGCTTCTCGGCTGCGCGATGCGGGCGGGAACCTCCGTACGGCGCTGGACTTGCCCTGATGGCCTTCGGTCCGACCTCAGGCACGACCGAGAGCCTGCTCGGGGCCGTCGAGCAGGCCGTTGGCGCCGTCCATGCGCTGGAGTCGGGCCCGCTCGGTGTCGTCGTGGGTGTCTCGACGGTTGCGGGGACGCGGATCGAGGCGACGGGCGCGGCGGACGCGGCGGGTCGCGAGCTCCACCGCCGCACGCGGTTCGACGTCGCGTCGGTGACCAAGGTCGTGGCGACCACGACCGCGATCCATCGCTTGGCGTCCCTCGGACTCCTCCGTCTCGACGAACCGGTCGAGCGGTTCGTACCGGGAACGGCCTGCGCGCCGGCGACCACCCTCTCGACCCTGATGCGGCATCGCGCCGGCCTCTGGGAGTGGCAGCCGCTGTACCTCGCCAGGACGCCCGAGGGGGAGCGGGCAGACCCGTTCGACGCCCTCGCCGCGCTGCCACTGCGCTACCCGCCCGACGACCGGCGCGCCTACTCGGACCTCGGCTTCATCCTCCTCGGCCGGGTGGTCGAACGCGTCACCGGAAGCCCGCTGGAGCGTGCCGTGTCCGAGCTCGTGACCGCACCGCTCGGGCTCGACGACACCGGCTACGGACCCGTGACGGGTAACGTCGCCGCGAGCGCCGACGGCGACGGCATCGAGCAGGAGATGATCCGTACCGGGAGCCCGTACCCCGTCCTGTACCCGCTCGAGGACATCGCGTGGCGGTCGTACGAGCTCGTCGGCGAGGTGAACGACGGCAACTGCCACCGCGCGCTGGGCGGGGTCAGCGGGCACGCCGGGATCTTCTCGACCGTCGCCGACCTTCTCAGGCTCGGCCGCTCGCTGGCGTCAGCGAGCGAGCACGAGGACCTGTGGCGGCCCGAGATCACCAGCCAGATCTTCGCCGAGGGTCCCGATGAGGGGCAGGCGCTCGGGTGGCGCACCATGCCCGTACAGCTCGGCGGCGAACGCCGCACGATGCTCTGGCACCCGGGCTTCACGGGCTGCGGAACCGGGCTCGTCCCCGGTACGGGCATGGCAGTCACACTGCTGTCGAACCGTCTGATGTCGGCCGAACCGCTCCCCACTGCACTGCTGTGGGCGACTGTCCTCGAGGCGCTCGGCCTCGCGGCAGGCTGAACGGGCTGTTCGAGCCTCCCCCAGGGCGGGTACACCCAGGGGCTGTTGGCCGCGATCCCCGGCAGAGGCGGCTCTCCAGGGACGGCGACCAGCTAGACGCCTGTCAGACTTCCTCGTCCTTCTTCTCGCCGGACCAGGTTGCGCCGAAGCCCTCGGCGCGCTCGGAAGAGTCGTCCGGAGCGCCGGACCAGCGGTCGCCGAACTCCTCGCCCTTCTCCGTCGACTCGTCGGGGTTGCCCGACCACTTGTCACCGAATCCTTCGGCCTTCGCGGCGGAGTCGTCCGGGCCACCGGCCCAGCGATCCGGGAAGCCGGCGGGGGCATCCTCTGCTTGCGTGGCCTCACCCTCGGGAACTACGTCGGTCGTCTCGGGGACGATTTCGTTTCGCTCGTCGGAAGCCATGGTTTTCTCCTTCGTTGGATTGATTTCGAGCATATGCCGGAATATCATCCCCCGGACAGGTAAACCTTTCGACGGATCGGCCCTCCGAGTGCACATATGCGGTCCAGACCACCAGGCGGCTGAACGAAAGCGATATACCGGGCCGTCCGCGGGCCAGGAGCCTCAGCTCCGGTCGCAGCCTGGCTGTCGCCCGACCACGTGGCCCCGAACTCCTCGGCACGCTCGGGAGAGTCGTCCGGACCGTCGGCCCAGCGCTCGTCGAACTCCCGAAGCGGTCCTACTCCCGGCCAGGTCCGGAGCTACACGAGCATGTGGCGGAGCTGCCGCTCGTCGTGGTCGGACAGGCCGGCTCGGCGAGGCGAGACTCGGGCCTCCTCGTACGGGAGCACGCGCGCGAACGTCTCCTCGAGAGGCCTGGTCGTCAGCCCGTGCGCCCG
>Ga0182021_10006935_pt1 | contig 13423 bp, 4 predicted proteins | sample 612E3MmetaG_FD_120493 | JGI IMG/M metagenome (GOLD analysis project Ga0182021, IMG submission 120493) | Permafrost microbial communities from Stordalen Mire, Sweden - 612E3M metaG (Illumina Assembly) | ecosystem: Environmental > Terrestrial > Soil > Wetlands > Permafrost | place: Sweden...
ACAAATGAATCCCTTGCACCATTTAGCCGGATCCGCAATTCAGTCGTCCGGTATGCCGGCTTATCATACTCAGGCTCAGCGATTACTTTGAATAGTGCAAGCCCAACCATTACGTATTCTGCCCTCACAAATAACTACAATGCGATTGTTGCAAACGGTGCTTCAAATCCCGTTGTGAACTATTGTGACATCGATTTGAATACCCAATGGGGGATCAATAATGTGAACAAGTCGTTTACCATTAATGCAGAAAATAATTGGTGGGGAAGTAATACGGGCCCGACACACTCCGGTAATCCGTCAGGGACTGGACAGGCAGTAACAGACGGGGTCGATTATTTGCCGTATGCGACGCAAAATGCACAAGTTCCGATATCAGGCGACGTCAGCCTGAATGGACAAGTTCAGGCTTTTGATGCATCGCTTATTCTTAAGTGGATTGCAAATCCCGCAACCTATCCGCTGAATTCCATTCAGCAACAGGTCGCAGACGTCAGTGGAGACGGGTCTATTTTTGCGTTTGATGCATCTTTAGTTCTACAGTACATCGCAGGGAAGATCAGTATATTCCCTGTTGAATTCATGCGTAAAATAAATACAGCGACACCTTCTCCATATTCGGAAAAATATAAATCGGCTTCGATTGCTTCCATGGCAATTTCAAATGGGAGTGTTAAACGCGGAGAAAAAGTAACAGTAACAATCTCTGCGCTTGATATCAAGAATATGTATTCGTCAGACATTGCACTCTCGTATAATAAAGAACAAGTCACGCCTGTTTCCATTACTCCGATGGGTGCAGCTGTTCATACTATGACGGCGAGTAGTATGCAAGACGGTATTATCAGAATAGAATTGGCAGCGGCGGAAGAACTTCATGGCGATGGTACTCTCTTCGAGATAGTATTTCAAGCTGCAGAAAACGTTAAGGGCGATATAAAATCTCCTATTACATTCACGAAGTTCATTGTGAACGAAATGGATTTGAAATCGCGAGTTTCTGATGGTTCCATCAATATCAAGGGCGCACCAACAAGTTTTGCACTTAATCAAAATTATCCAAATCCATTTAATCCTTCTACGACAATTAGCTATCAGGTTCCTGACGATGGCCAAAACGTCAAAATAGATGTTTACAATCTTGCTGGCCAGCTTGTTCGCACATTGGTCAATGCCCCGCACAATGCAGGAACCTATAACGTTGTATGGGATGGAACAAGTGGATTTGGACAACAAGTAAGCAGCGGAGTATACCTCTTTCGAATGACGAGCGGGAATTTCGTCAATGTGAAAAAAATGGTGTTCATGAAATAATCACCGTAAAATGAAGGCAAGGTTATCATGACACTAATTTCTGAAATTGAAAGGGGCTGTTTATGAAATACAAATTTGCACTTTGGGCTGTCACTCTTGCAGGAATGCTTGCAATGCTTGCGTCCTCCATGGAGGCAGGCACGCCAATCCGTCTATCGTTCCGCGATACGACGATTCCGAGCGGGACGATACTGAAATATCCATTATATGTGGATAGTTCACTGACAGGATATGCAGTGACAGCATATCAGATTGAATTTACCTATAACACAAGCTTATTCAAGTTTGACAGCGCTAGCTCAGTCGGCACGATGTCGGCCTCTTGGGGGGCACCGACAGCTTTTGAAATTTCTCCCGGGAGAATCCGCATTGCAGCGGCAGGTGTTGACACACTTGTTGGTACAGGGATACTGGTCTATATTCAATTTCACTCCTATCTCTTTACCGGCCCATACAACCAATACGGATCATTTGTCTTTCAGTCCTCTGTGTTGAATCAAGGGTTCCCTCCTGCGGATTATCGGACCGGTCAGGTCACCCTGACACCAGGGCCGTCTATTGTTATCTCGCCTAACACAGCGCTTCTCACGAAAGGAGATCTCTTACAGTTTACAGCTTCAGGCGGAACCGCGCCATATACATGGGCATCGATTTCGCCTTCTGTTGCAACTATCGATGCGCTCGGGAAACTCACCGGCCTCTCTTCCGGATTCACAAAAATCATTTGCATGGACGTAAATAGTTATGTCGATACTTCCGGTTTTGTTGAAGTCCGTGCATTCAAGTTAAGTTTTCGAGATACAAGCCGATATCAAGGGCAGGTAATGAATATCCCGATCTTTTGTACCAATCTTACCGGATTAAACATTACCGCCGGCCAGCTTATTGTTACGTTCAACGGCTCGTTGTGGTCTGCAGATTCAGTAATTGTTGCGGGAACACTTCTGAACTCATACGGAACACCTACATATAATACCGGCAATGGAACGATCTCGATCTCTTTTGCAGGGGTGGCACCGCTCACTGGTTCGGGAATTCTTCTCTATATAAAAATGAGAGCAAAAACGACGAGTTACGGCGGCTCATCAATCAGTATTCAAAGTTCTGTTTTCAATCAGACTCTTTTCGGAAACGCTATATCGGGAAATCTCAATGTTCTGCAACTTCCTCTTGTTAATGTAACCCCGAGTGGTCCTCAAAATCTTCTTATGGGCGATTCGATCCAATTTACTGCAACCGGAGGAACCTCGCCGTATACATGGTCGATCTCTGATTCATCGCGTGCAACTATTTCCGCTGCAGGCTTATTAAAACCCAAAAAGAGCGGCGACATTACCGTCTCAGCCGTTGATCATGTGGGCGGCAGCGGCTCTAGCGGAATTATTTCTCTGTATGATTTCAGATTATTTATTCCTGATACGACATATGTTCCGGGAAATACTGTCCAAATTCCGTTGAAAGTTACCTCAAATGCCGTAGGATTTTCATCTGTGCAATTAGTTTTAAGTTATAACACGAATACTTTCATGAAGCTTACAGATGTCGTTTCCACCGGCACGATTTCATCTGGTTTTACGTTTGCATCATCCTTTAGTAATGGTACTGCGAGAATCGCTGCGGCCGGTGTAAATGCTGTGACTGTTGGCGGGACGCTCATGCTCTTGACGTTTGATGTTCCGGATTCAACGCCGATTTCGTCATTGACCTCTCTCACCATATCATCTGTTACGTTTAACGAGGGAAATCCACGCCCACTTGTTCAAAATGGATCGCTTCAAATCGGAAGCCGGTCCATCATTCAAATTTCACCTCTTTCTGTGGCCCTGAATGCAACGGTAGGACACAAAGATAGTTCTCAGATTACTGTTTCGAATATTGGGAATTTAAATCTAACCTCGGCAATTTCGGTCGTTGGTTCAACGGCGTTTACAGTTTCCCTCTCTACCATCAATGTCCTTCCCGGCAATAATGTTGTACCGAAAATCTATTTTCAACCGAGTACGACAGGAAAAGATTCGGCGATCATTCGATTCAACACAAACGATCCGTTTCACAGCGTAGTCGATATCGCTGTGAACGGCACAACAAATCCGACAGGTGTCGAGAATGAAGATTATTTCAGTCCTTCAATGTTTTATCTGAAACAGAATTATCCCAATCCGTTTAATCCAACCACAACAATTGAATTTACTCTCGCAAGGGATGGAATGACAAGAGTAAAAATCATTGATATGCTTGGAAGGGAAGTAACAACGTTAGTGGATAAGGAAATGAGGGCTGGTATTCTGCATCGTGTAACATTCGATGCATCGAAATTATCAAGTGGAATTTATTTTTCGATTCTTGAAAGCGGCGGAGAGAAACAAATGAGGAGATTGGTATTGTTGAAATGATTGCCGCAGTGGAAATTTTTTGTATTCAAATTGGCATCTAAAGAATATCTGTGGGGCAATAAGGAAAGCCGGTTCATTGATTGAATCGGCTTTTTTATTTCAACGAAGATTATGTATAGCGGAGGATAACCGAGTTTAATTCGGTATCTGAAGCAGATTTCCTCATCTTTCATCAAGGTTAGTGCTTTTTTCGAACCAACGTATATCCTTAAAAATTCCCTCGATCTTTGTCCAATAAATATACATGGTGAATTATTGTCATTGTGATTTTTTATAGCCATTCCAAAAAATGGAACATGCCGAATCTGCCGCAAAAAGAGTAAACGATGAAATTTTTAGATGCTGCTATGAGAATTTCTAAATGAACAACCATCATAAGGTAAATCCTATCAAAAAATCATCTTTATCGCCATATCTTTTAACGACGGAATAAACAATCTTAATAGGTTAAAAACGAAAAAACTGCGAATGTGAGATAGAGGAAATAATAAATCGTTTCAAGTAATTGAGGATTGTTGTATGAAGAAAAATATTTTTATCTGTTTTATTATTGTCATTGGTTTTATAGGCATACAGCCGATATACTTATTTGCTCAATCCGGTTGGTCTTTTCAAACGAATCCCCCCGGTTCAAGTAGTTTGGGAAAAATTCAATTCGTCAGTTCTACGGAAGGCTGGATTTCTGAGTCGTATGGGAAATTGCTTCACACAACGAATGCCGGAACTGATTGGATAATTGAGACACCCTTTCCCAGTGATACCGCGGTGTCCATGTCTGATCCGGCAATTTCTATGTGGTGGGTTAATCAAACGCATGGCTGGAAAATTAACTGGTTTGGAACGGGTTTTGGCGATGCTCATGGCGCCGTGATTTACAAAACAACCGATGGAGGCGGCACGTGGGAAAGAAAAGTGCTCTCTACTGCAATAGGTGAGATGGGCTTTCAGGTTCAATTTGTCGATACAAACAACGGATGGGCATCTATTTATAATCCCTCAGGCCCAACTCTGAGAACGCTGCGAAGTACTGATGGTGGAACGAATTGGGATACGATTGGAACAGCAGGCATATTTTGCTTTGTCGATCCGAGCAACGGATGGGCGATCGGAAATCCAAAAATTTATCACACGACAAATGGGGGAACAAATTGGGCGATACAATATACAGACACAACATCGGGTAAATTCACTGCCATACAATTTACCGATCTTAATAACGGCTGGGTGGTTGGCGATAGCAATAAAATTTTTAAAACAACCGACGGCGGCAGTAACTGGACAAGGGTTACCAACACAGGACTTTCTTCCGATGCATACAGCAAATGCGTATTCTTTTTGAACGCAAACGACGGCTGGATTGGAGTAAACACTCCGATTACATGGGGAATTACTCCGCAGCGGGCCATTCTTCATACGACAGACGGCGGCACAAGCTGGACGTGGCAGTATCCCGAATTTTTGCTCGATAGCTCGGCAACTCATACCTCTGCTGTATTCAGCATGTTTTTTACGAATACCAGCGACGGATGGCTTGTGGGAGATTATGGCATTATTGGACATACAACAGACGGCGGAACGACCGGAGTTGCTGAAGGAAAGAATACGAACCCAGCGGAATTTTCTTTAGAGCAGAATTATCCGAATCCATTTAATCCAACGACGACAATCACATTTTCTGTAGGGACATATAGCCATACATCTCTGCGGGTGTACGATGTACTAGGTCGAGAGGTAGCGACAATTTTCTCAGGTGAGTTATCGGCGGGAAATTATTCTAAACAATGGAAGGCAAATGCCATGCCGAGCGGGATTTATTTTTATCGCCTGCAGTCAGGGCATTCGACTGAGACAAAAAAACTTATTTTACTGAAATAATATTGTGTGTTGCTCATAATAACATTGAGGATCTAAAAAAAATAGATAGAAGGGATTACTTATGAAAAACGTTTTACTGGTTCTATCAATAGTTCTCGCGGCAGCTTCAAACGTCCTTGCTCAAACAGCATCGGATTATTACACACCGCTCAGTATAGGTAGTCATACGACCTTACATACAACAAGCGTGGGAACAAGTTCGGGTTGGGCATATCGAATAACAAGCTATACGTTCGAAGGGGCCGATTTCATATCAGGCCGGCAATATTTTCGAGAAAAAGCAAGAGATATTATGGACGAATCTGGAGACACGGATGTATTTCGTATTATTTGGCTTCGAAAAGATTCTGTAGGAAATGTGGCTTTAGGCGCGATAAATACATCGAACGAGTCATCGAATATTGATTCTGCAATGATTGTGGATGCAGGGAATTGGTTCCCCAATGAATTTCTTACGAAGGGGTACTCCAGAACTTATCCTTATGGTAATCTATCCTATCAAGATTCTGTTCTCAGTGTCACCGAAACGATCAATGTATTGGCAGGGACTTTTAATAATTGTCTGGAAATTCGTGTAACACATTTTGACAGCACAGGAGCTGCCGTCTTTCGTGAGTACCAATATTACGCTTCTGGCGTTGGGATGGTCAAAAATGTGCGAACATTACCGGATAACCAGGCAAATACCAGTGAACTTGTAGGATATGGTGCAACCGGAGTAAGGAATAACGCAATCAGTCGGACACCACGGGAATTTATGCTGGCACAAAATTATCCTAATCCGTTTAATCCTTCTACCATGATTGCCTATCGAGTGCCGAGTAACAACCACGTGAGTTTGAAGGTGTTTAATGTGCTTGGATGCGAAGTGGCAACGCTTGTCAATGAAGTACAATCAGCAGGAAGTTACCATGTGACATTTCATGCGGCGAACTTGCCCAGCGGAATTTATTTCTATCGATTGCATTCGGGATCACTGACAGAAACCAAACGACTTGTGTTGCTTAAATAGGAGTGAATGCAACTACCTTAAATAATTGAACGAAAGGATATAAGATGAATAGCCGACAGGTTATTTTAAAAGCAAAGACATATGTGACAATTTTGCAATCGGCATTCATTCTGGTGCTTATAACACAATCAATGCTTTATGCTGCCGGCGGCATAATGACCGGCAGCGGAACATCAGGGGATCCCTACTTAGTAACGGATTATGCCGACTTGAAGGCTGTGGGTACTACATATGCTTTAGGGGCAGTATATCGGCTGACGGCAGATATTAACGCTTCAGCATCTGCAACGGAGAATGGTGGAAACGGATTTGTACCTATTGGCAACGGCACTAATGCTTTTACCGGAACATTCCATGGAGCCGGACATGTCATAAGAAATTTAACGGTGAAATATACCGGAGCGACGTATATCGGATTATTCGGAAATAGTGGTGGAACTATTGATAGTCTTGGAGTCCTGAATGTTAATGTCTATGCTTTTAATTACGTGGGTGGAATTGTAGGTTACAATACAGGCACTGTAAGTCAATGTTACGCAACCGGCTCTGTGTATGGCGGTGGTGGCTCAACTGGCGGTGTTGTAGGATATAATTATGGCTACTCCACGTCTGCTATTATAACCGGATGTCATTCAAATGTGTCCGTCTCAGGAGGCAATTCTGTAGGCGGCCTTGTCGGAGGTACTTACTATAGTACGGTGAGTTCAAGCTATGCTACCGGTTCTGTTACAGCAAATAGTCAAGGGGCAGGCGGCCTTATCGGGATGAACACCGTCGCTACGGTAAACGGTTGTTACGCAACCGGATCGGTTACCGGGACGTCGTCTGTTGGCGGTCTTATAGGATATAATATCTTCTATTACGATCGTACTGTGAGCGGATGTTATGCTACGGGTCCGGTAAAAGGCAGCAGCGATTATGTCGGAGGGTTCGTCGGGAATAATTTTGGATGGAGTGTAGGCACAGTCAGCGGATGTTATTCATCCGGGTTTGTGACAGGCGTCGGAAGTTATATCGGCGGTTTTGCAGGATATAACGATCATGCAACAATAAGCGGAAGTTATTGGAATACTGAGACATCCGGTCTGTTCAATGGAGTTGGAATAAATAATTTTAATGCATCGGTCACAGGTTTGACGACAGCACAAATGAAGAACTCATCGAATTTCAGTGGGTGGAATTTTTCTTCTGTGTGGTCGATTCGTGCGGACAGCACTTATCCGGGACTTCAGGCGATAGACGATGCGCCGTTTGCTTTTGCGGATACATTATCGACAGGTAAAACAACCTTACTCTCCCGGCTGCTTTTAAATGATTGCGATCTAGAAACTTCGCATAGCAATCTTATACTTCGCGTGCTTAGTGTCAGTCTCGGAACCACCGACAGTACGACTACATTTACCTTTCCTGCGCCAATCGGCAGAGGAGCTGTTTCAACAGTCAATTACCGTATTGGTGAAATCCGATCTGCTGATACACTTTGGGGGAATATCGCAGTTGCGACTATTAATTTTGATATGATGGCCGGAAGCGGAACGGAAGCCGACCCGTTTTTAGTTGCAAATTATTCTGACTTGAAAATCGTCGGCACAACGACCACTTACAATATGAGCACCCATTATCGGTTGATCGCAGATATCGATGCATCACCTTCTGCAACAGAGAACAGTGACAGCGGGTTCGTACCAAAAGGAATATATTATAGCAATCCATTCCAAGGCGCCTTTCATGGGGGAGGACATGTTATAAAAAACCTAACGATCTATCGTCCAGCCACTGATTATGTGGGATTGTTCGGCTATATAGCCGGGCATACTCTTGATGATTTTGTAGATAGTCTTGGATTTTCCGGGGGCTCCATAACAGGAAGGGACTATGTCGGTTCCCTCGCCGGATACAACTCCTATGGTTCAGTCATTAGTTGTTACACTAACACCAGTGTAACCGGCCGCAACAATGTTGGTGGACTTGTGGGATGGCACTATTATGATACGATGACAAAATGTTTCGCTACCGGTTCGGTAACAGGAAGTGCATATGTAGGCAATCTCATCGGAATAAACTTCAATGGTGCGGTCAATGATTGCTACGCTACAGGTCCTGTGTCGGGTGGCTGGTATGTTGGTGATCTTACCGGAAGCAATTATCAGGGGACAATGACAAGATGCTATTCAACCGGTATTGTAATAGGAAACTCATATGTTGGTGGACTTGTCGGATGGAATTATCAGGGGCCAATAACCGGATGTTATACAACATCTCCGGTAACAGGAAGTGGTGATCAGGTCGGTGGATTCGTCGGATATAACCGTAATACGATAGATAAAAGTTATGCGACAGGTCAGGTAATGTGTAGCGGTACTCAGGTCGGAGGTTTTGTCGGATATAACCATCCCAGCGGCAGTATAAGTTCAAGTTATTGGGATACCCAGACAACAGGAAAATCCAGCGGAATAGGGGTCAACTCCGGGACGGCTGTTGTTACAGGATTAACGACGTCACAGATGAAGCAGGCAGCAAGCTTTAATTCATGGGATTTCTCTACTATCTGGTCGATCCGCTCGGACAGCACTTATCCGGGTTTCCAGTCGATTAACAATGCGCCGTTTGCATTTGCAGACACGTCATGTTCGACGGGCAGAACTTTATTGCTCTCCCGGCTCCTTTTAAATGATTGCGATATAGAAAATTCGCATAGTAATCTCACGCTCCATGTAATAAGTACCAGTCTTGGAATTACGGATAGTACCAGCACATTGACTTTCCCCGATCCAATAGCAAGGGGTGCGGTATCGACGGTCAAGTACCGTATAGGTGAAATCCGTACTGCAGACATCCTGTGGGGTAATATTGCTACGGCAATCATTACAGTTGATACTATTCCACCTGCTGCACCTCAGAATCTTGTTATCACAGATTCCTCCGCTAATACTATTACCATGAAATGGCGAAGAAATACGGAAACAGATTTTATGCGTTATCGAATTTATAGGGGAACAAATCCCAATCCCACGACACTTGTCGATTCGATGTCGGGCGGAATTACAGATACAGCAAAGACATTTACAGGACTTGTTAATGGAACACGATATTACCTCCGCATAACAGCTATTGATATTCTCAATAACGAAAGTGTTTATAGCAACGAGGTAAATGCAATACCTGCAGATCGAATGCCACCCTCTGCTCCACAGAGCCTAGTTGTTACAGATTCTTCAAATCAAACCGTTACTATTCAATGGAAGAAGAATGCAGAAACGGATTTCATGCGCTATCGAATTTATCGCGGCACGAGTCCGAATCCTGCGACAAGAGTGGATTCGACGGTCGGGGGAATTACAGATACAATAAAGACATTCACCGGACTTGTCAATGGAACAAGATATTACATACATGTGACGGCTCTTGATAGTGTAGGCAATGAGAGCGTACACAGTAATGAAGTTAATACTGTGCCGGCTGATAGAATAGCACCAAATGCTCCTACGAACCTAATCGTCACAGATTCCTTGAACCAGACTATTACCATCAATTGGAGGAAGAATACGGAAGCAGATTTCATGCGGTATCGAATTTATCGAGGCACGAGTCCTAATCCTACAACAAAGATAGATTCGACAGTCGGTGGTATTACAGATACAACAAAAACATTTATTGGACTGGTTAATGGAACGAGATATTATTTACGTATTACTGCGGTTGACAGTTCCGGCAATGAGAGCGGATATGGTAATGAAGTGAACACTGCGCCAATTGATCGGATAGCGCCTAATTCACCGCAAAGCCTTGTTGTTACAGATTCTTCAAGTCAAACCGTTACTATTCAATGGAAGAAGAATGCAGAAACAGATTTCATGCGTTATAGAATTTATCGAGGTACGAGTCCGAATTCTACGACAAAAGTGGATTCGACGGTTGGGGGGATTACAGATACGATAAAGACATTCAACGGACTGGTCAATGGAACGAGATATTATTTACGTATTACTGCGGTTGACAGTACCGGCAATGAGGGTGGATACAGTAATGAAGTTAATTCTATGCCATTTGATAGAATAGCGCCTGATTCACCGCTGAATTTAATTGTCACGGATTCTTCAAGTCAAACCATTACTATCAAATGGAAGAGGAATACGGAAGCAGATTTTATGCGGTATAGAATTTATAGAAGTACGATTCCCAATCCTATAACAAAGATAGATTCGACAGTTGGTGGAATTTTAGATACGATAAAAATGTTCACCGGACTTGTCAATGGGACTCGCTATTACCTACGCATTACAGCAGTTGATAGTACCGACAACGAAAGCAGCTATTCAAATGAAGTTAACACGGTTCCCGGAGATCGAGTAGCACCTATTCCACCGCAGAACCTTGTCGTCACAGATTCTTCAAGCCAAACCATTACAATCAAATGGCGGAAGAATACAGAGATAGATTTCTTACGATATCGGATTTATAGAGGTACGAGTCCCAATCCCACGATAAAAGTTGACTCGACGATTGGCGGTATCACGGATACGGCAATGACATTCACAGGATTTGTCAATGGAACATGTTATTACTTCCGAGTGACGGCGATTGATAGTCTAGGCAACGAAAGCGGATATTCCAATGAAGTTCATGCGACACCTGCAGATCGAATTGCACCAGGAGCACCGCAGAACCTTGTTGTTGTGGATTCCTCCATCCAGACCATTGCAACTAAATGGCGGAAGAATACGGATGCAGACTTCTTACGATATCGAATTTATAGAGGCACAAGTCCGAATCCCATAACAAAAATCGATTCGACAATAAACGGAATTTCAGATACATCAAAAATATTCGCCGGGTTATCTGTAGGAACTCGATACTATTTTCGTGTAACAGCGATAGACAGCGCCGGCAACGAAAGCGGATATTCAAACGAAGTCAGTGCAGTTCCACAGACACTGATTACATTCATAGACGGCTCGTCGTATACGGCACCGAGCGCCGTTTCCAATACGCGAGATAATCCTGTTGGGCGTTTTGAACTCATATCAGAAGCACATGGATCGGCCTTAGATTCTGTGAGTGTGACATTTTCAGGTTCATTTTTACATGTCACGAGTGTGAAATTATGGGGTTCAGCTGATTCGGTCTTTGGCGGCGATTCGAAACTCGATTCTATAGCTTATAACGGTAGTCCGGTTATATTAAGCGGGAGCACTTCGGCAATTGATACAGGCGGCACGTATTACTTTGTGACGGTCGACCTTGGTGCTTCCAGCGGAAGCATCAGTGCAACAATCGCAAATAACGCCGGTATAACTCTTTTAGCAGGGAAGCTCAAAAAAAATATTTCGAATGCCCCGCTCGCCGGTAATTCATCTGTTATTACAAGTGTTGACAACGAGAAGCAATTAGCACCAAAAGTTTTTGCATTGAATCAGAACTTTCCAAATCCTTTCAATCCGACAACGATGATTACATTCACGCTTGCTGAAGATAGCTATGTTTCCCTCAAGGTCTATGATATGACAGGCCGTGAAATTGTCGTTCTCGTAAGCGCACAATTGAATGCGGGCGTAGTGCATCGTGCGGTACTGGATGCTTCACGGCTATCCAGCGGTTTGTATTTCTACCGCCTCGAAGCCGGAAAAAATGTTCAAGTGAAAAAGCTCATACTCTTGAAATAAATTCCATATAACGATAGATAAAAAGGCTGGGAAAAATATCCCAGCCTTTATGCTTCTTTATTCTTCAATCTTAGAGCTAAAATTCCTTGCAGCAATGGAAGGAAGATAACCGAACTCAACCTATCTGCTGAAGTTCCTTTTTGTGATTTTCAATAAAAAAAGAATTATCGTTCATGATATTGCTATACACTCCCTATATTAAAACATTGATTATATCAAATCGATTAAGTTGCATAGATCAATGATGTTATTCAAAGTGGCGCCACCGTTAAAAAAGAGGAAGTTGATTCTAGCCGCATTTTTTCATTCCTTTCCTTGGGCAAAATATACCTGCGGGTGATAATTCAATAAAAATCAGTTCGACTGATGTAAGTTGCAGTAATTTTAATTGGCATATCGGTGTATTGGAAGTGAACTGAAATTCGCAGATCTTTGATTCTTCTATGGAGATGATATGAAATCAACTATCACGACATTTCTTTTTCTATTGATTCAACTCCTGTTATTGCATCATACATCTGTGGCTCAGGAAGCCGATAGAAACTATTCTGTTGCAATCGCAAATAGTTTTATTCAAAGAGTCCCTAATCCCGATAGTATCCATTGGGTAGGCCAGACGAACAGTTTTAGTTGGCAGGCAGGATACATTATGTTTGCAATGGAGAAAATGTGGCAGGCAACGGGTGATTCAACGTATTTTAACTACATAAAAAAATATGTCGATCAGCACATCGACGAGAAAGGCAATGCGCCTTATTTTAGCAGCAACGCATTAGACAACTTTCTTCCGGGGTATGCAATTGTTTTTATGTATGAGCAGACACACTTTGAAAAGTATAAGCAAGCGGCAAAAATAATCCGTGAAGGATTTATACGTTATCCTCGAAATTCCGACGGCGGTTTCTGGCACGCAGACTGGGCGAAACATCAAATGTGGGTCGATGGTGTTTTCATGGGGCAAATATTCCTTGCTCGATACGGCAGCGTTATGGGTGACAGCGCTTATGCTTTCGGAGAGGTTACAAAACAGATGATATTGGCCCTGAAGCATTGTGTTAAGCCAAACGGACTTTTACTGCATGGCTGGGATGAATCGAGAGAAGCAAGCTGGGCAGATAAAGAAACAGGTTTGGCTTCCGAAGTATGGAGCGAAGGCCTTGGCTGGT
>Ga0182021_10006936_pt1 | contig 13422 bp, 11 predicted proteins | sample 612E3MmetaG_FD_120493 | JGI IMG/M metagenome (GOLD analysis project Ga0182021, IMG submission 120493) | Permafrost microbial communities from Stordalen Mire, Sweden - 612E3M metaG (Illumina Assembly) | ecosystem: Environmental > Terrestrial > Soil > Wetlands > Permafrost | place: Sweden...
CAAATATCCTGTTGTTAAAGATTGCGGGACATGCGCCCAATATATGTCTCCGACTCCAGATTGGTGCAAGAAAGGTACAATCATTAATGGGCCGATAGATGAATGCGGCTGTGCCGGCAACCCTAGATGTGCTGAAGCACCAATCGTTAAACATATTTGTTCAGTATCTGAAAGGATGGCCCCGATATGCACGATGGATAATAATCCTGTATGCGGTTCTGATGGCAAGACTTATAGCAATGGCTGCAGAGCATGTGCAACAGGAATAAACTCTTGGACGACAGGAGAATGCGCATAACATACTATAGAAAATAAGAATATAATATATGTCCTAACCATCCTTAGTTAGAGAATAAGTCTCCAGAGTTATTTTTTCATAAGAAAATTTATTATTTTTTCTCTGATTGGAAAAATCACCAACAAGATAATAATCATCCCTAACATAGAAGGCAGCGCCCAATATTGTCTATCTGTACCCGCACCTAAAACCATAAAGATTAATTCATCAATTATTAATCCTACTCCAATTGCATATGCGAATATTTTGATATATTCTTTTTTCTTAGGGATTATCAGCCCGATTCCGATCAAAAGTATCCCGAACCAGAAATGATGGATGACGATGCCTAAAACCCTCACATGAGTGTTTGGAGGCAATAAAAATAGAGATATTCTCATCACTAAGATTGTCAGGATTATAATCAAATAAAACAGATTTCCTTTTTTATTCATGGATTATTTTGTGTAGTAGTAATATAAATATTTATCTACTAATTTTCCGATACTTTTTTATATCATCTATATTTTCTTCATCTTATGCTAAAGATAGACCTGCATATTCACACGATATTAAGCGGACACGCTTATGGTACATTCTATGATGTGGTGAATGAAGCCCGAAGAAAAAAGATGAAAGTCATCGCCATAACAGATCATGGTCCAGAGATGATAGGTTCCGCTTCCAGATTACATTTCGGTATGGGTCCAAGAGCTCCACAATATAAAGATTTAAAGATATTATGGGGATGCGAAGCGAATGTGATGGATGTCAAAGGAAATATTGATTTAAGTCCAAAACTTCAACAAAAATTAGATATATTGCTCGTGGGACTCCACGATTCTTGCGGATATAAGGATGCAGGCACTGCCGGCAATACAAAAGCCGTGATCAATATGCTGAAGAATCCAAATGTGGATATATTGACACATCCAACAAATCCTTTGCTCCCATACGACTTTGACAAAGTATTTCAGGCAGCATTAGACAATAATGTCCTGTTAGAACTGAATCTATCAAAATTAGCTAGAGGCAAAGATCTTCCGATTTTCAAGAAAATGATTGATATGGCTAGGTCTGCCGGAAAGAAAATAATCGTGAATTCTGATGCACATTTCATACATGAGATAGGCGATGATTCAATCCTTAAGAAATATTGGAAAGAACTAGGATTGACTGATGATATGATCATCAACAATTATCCAGATGAATTGATGAAGTTCTTGAAGAGATAAATCCGCTAAAATGAAAGATTTACAATTAGGCAAATACAAACACTACAAAGGCACTGTTGTTGAAGTGATTGGAATCGCATTGCATAGCGAAACTCTTGAAAAAATGGTCATCTATAAACATCCCAATCCGATGAAAGGAAAGGATGCAAACACTCTGTGGGTTAGACCATTATCGATGTTTAAAGAAACAGTTGTCGTGGATGGTAAAAAGGTTCCTAGGTTTATGTTTGTTGGATAATATTAATTCTATAAATAATGACGAATTAAGCGGGCGTGATGGGATTTGAACCCACGACCTAAGCATTAGGAGTGCTTCGCGCTATCCAAGCTGCGCTACACGCCCATTTGTTATTCTATAGAATAAGAACGGCTTTTAAAAAGGTTATTTTTATATGTCAAAAATTGTTATTGATATGTCAGAACTTACGTTCTGAGCACGATCAAGAACGATGTTCTTGACGAAACTTCCGTACTTTAGTACGGAGATAAATCTAAACAATTTTTGAGCATAATCAAAAACTGCACGCTGCGGACTTTAGTCCGCAGTTTTTGACAGAATGATATTCGCTTCATATAGTTTTTTTCATTATCTTTTTAAACATCTTCATCTAAAATTTGTTAGGTGAGTTGTTTTGAATCGTTTCAGTGAAGCTGTTTTACTGTTTGGTGCTATGTTCCTATTAATTTTTGCTGTAATCTTTGTTCCGATTAATGGTTCTAATAATCTTCTTACAGGATTTGTCATAAGTTCTGCGTATCCCGGGTATGCAGTTCCGATAAGTGGTGTGACAGTGGACACCAGTCTAGTGTTTGCTAGCTCCACAGATGTTGTTCAGAGGACAATCGATGTTTCTGACGATATTGTCTATCGTCAAGCCTACATAAGTTATGATGGAGGTGTTTGGTCTCCTTTCAATCTTACATCCGCCAGTGCTATGAATGGTAATTGGATAAATATTAAAGGAAGTGCCAATGTATTATTCATAACACCATTATTACATATCAATACTACAAGGACTTCTTCGAACAATACTTACATTATAGTATATTCTTGTTCTAAGAATACAACTATTCATAATTGGTCTTGTCATGACGGATGGCAGATAATTCCATTCAATGCTAGATTGAATTCAGCCAGTTTGATTTCTCCGTCTATTACTTTTATCTCTCCTCCTACTCCTAATAGCGGTTCGACGATAAATACGTCAAGTCAGCAGATTGATGCATCGGTTACTGATGATTCTAGTTCTATCTCTTCTTGGATTGATTTTGACAAGAGTCTCGTTGGTTATTGGTCCATGGATTATTCTTCTTCCTCTGGTATTTATGATAATTCTTCTTATAAGAATTTTGGAACATTTACTGGTGGATTATCGACAAATAACATTGTTACAGGTGTTCGTGGTAAGGCTTTGAGTTTTGATGGTGTACAAAGTGATTATGTCGATTTAGGTGATAAATTTGATTTAGGTGTTCAAAGTTGGTCTTATTCTTTTTGGTTAAAGGAAGTGGAAAATAGTAGGATGTATATTCTGGAAAAAGGAGCTATTAGTGGCTATAATGGGATAAGGATTGAGACGGATGTTGATCAAAAAGGTTCTGCAATATTTGGGGGAATTTCAAGTTATAAAGTAGTATATGGGCCAAATATTTTATTAAATGATGGAAGTTGGCATAATATTGTTGTAGTTTTTAATAGAAATGGAAATGGTATTTGGTATACTGATGGTGTTGCAGGATCTCCTGTAGATATTTCATCTTTTAGCAACGAGAATATTGATGTCTCAGATGATTTTGTGATTTCAGGAGGATGGAATACTTACTTGAAAGGCACTATTGATGAAGTCATGATTTTTAATAGAGCATTATCAGCATCTGAGGTAAAAGCTTTATATGATTCTAAACTTAATAAGTTTGATGCAACATTCTCTAATTTAGCTAATGGTTTGCATTCTTATACTGTTTATGCTCTTGATGGTTCTGGTAATCTTGTAAGTTCTGGTCAAAGAACTTTTAATGTTAATGCAACAATTACTTGTGTTTCTTCATGTTCTAATAAGCAGTGTGGTTCTGATGGTTGTGGTTCGAATAATAATTGCGGTACTTGTTCGAATTCTCATGGTACAACTTCTTGTTCTTCTTCTGGTCTTTGTCAGCCTTCTTGCTCTTCTGGTTATGCTAATTGTGATGGAAATAATGTTAATGGTTGTGAGATGCAGTTAGGTACGACAACGAACTGTGCATCATGTGGAAATGCTTGTATAGGTGGACAAACTTGCACTGGAGGAGTTTGTGTTTCTCCAACTGCAACTTGTAGCGATCGAATTCAAAATCAAGGTGAAACAGGGATTGATTGTGGTGGACCGTGTTCAGCTTGTGCAACGTATTTAAGAACATTTTATGTTTCTCCTAGTGGAGTTGATGGTGCATCAGGAACTTCAAGTTCTCCTTGGAAAACACTTGCATATGCCTGTGCTCATGCAACAACACCAGGTGATATAATTAGTGTTGGTGTGGGGACTTTCGTAGAAACAGATGATTGTAATCTTGCCGTAGGGGTTAGTATAGCAGGTACAGGAACAGGCAGTGTACTTGAATCAACAAAAACAGGCTGGACTTATATTATTTATCTGCAATCTTCTACAGAGAATACAGCAGGAAATCAGTCTATAAGTAATCTTAAATTCGATGGAGTTAATAATACAATGTATTTGGCCATTTATATTAATCAAAGAGGACATGTAAATATACATGATTGTACTTTTGTTAATTTTGATCACGGAGCATTAGATATAAGAGGGCAGACGGATAATAATCAGCCAACAACATATGCCCAAGGGAGCCAAATCTATAATAATATATTTACTAGTTGTGGTACTTATCCCCGCTGTGCTTGTAACGTCACTGGACAACTTGATATGTTATTCCACGATAATACTATTACTCAAGTAGCAAAACCATTCGGTACCAATCCTCAAGCCAATGCCTTTCATCATAATAAAGGACTGAAGTATTATAATAATACAGTCACAACCGATCCTAATATTAGTGAATATCCTACAGATGGCCCGGGTGTATCTAACTTTGTAATGGAACTATGGGATAATGATGGAGGATTTGAAATCTATAATAATCATTTTTATAATGGTTGTCTGGATATTGCTGGTTATTATGAAACTAAAGGAACTTATTCTTATGCTGTTTCAGTTCATAATAATACATTCAGCAGAACTATGGGAACAATTCAAAAATCGGGAATAGAACTTGAAATGCAAACACCTTTTGGTGATATTCTTATTTATAATAACTGGATTGAAAATTATGCCCGAGGGATAACTATATATAATGAAGGCGTTGGTACATTTAGTAATATTTCCATCTATTATAATGTGTTCAATAATATTGGCACGACTGATGCTAATAATAGTAATTATGATACGTGGGGAATTTGGTGCAATGGTTATTACGCAAGTACAATAAATAATCTTAATATATTAAATAATACATTTATAGGTCATGTCGGTGGTAGTGCCGTTGGTGGTATTGGCTTTGTTGGGGAGGGTACATATACAAACATCTCAATTAAGAATAATATAATTATGAATTTTACTGGTCAGGCTCCTGTAAATAATCAGGGAGGTGGTGGACTGGCAATGAGTTCTTACATAGTAAATAATAATGATTTTTATAACAATGGTAACAGTAATTTAGTTCGGGATAATGGTATCACTCCTACAAATTATAATTTTACTTCAGGAAATATAACAACAATACCGGGATTTGTCTCGGCCGGAACTGATTTTCATTTACAGGTTGGATCTCCTGCTATTGGTAAAGGACTAAAAACTACAGGTATAACTACTGATTATGATGGAAATACAATTAAAGATCCGCCAAGTATAGGCGCTTATGAATATAATTCATTACCTCCATCACCTGTCATACCTGCTTATCAAAGTTCTGCTATAGAAAATACTACTCCTTCTTTGCTGGAAATGACTTATAATACAACTCTGGCAAATGTAATTCCTGCTGCATCCGCTTTTTCGGTTCTGGTCAATTCAATAGCCCGAACTGTTAGTTCAGTTGTTATTTCAGGGCCCAAGGTTCTGCGGACTCTTTCAAGCCCGGTAATTAATGGAAACGTTGTAACAGTTGCCTATACCAAACCATCAACTAATCCGTTACAGTCAGTATCAGGAGGGATAGCTGCCAGTATTGTGAATCAGGCAGTAATTAACAATTGTATCTCAATTCCTGTAACTAATGGAACAACTCCTGTAAATCAGCCCCCGGTTATCACAATTTCTAATCCTAGTAAAGGAAATAAATTTGAAAACCCTGCCACTATAACTATCGATGCGGTTGCTTCTGATCCGGATGGCACTATAAGTAAAGTTGAATTCTACAGTGGATCGGATAAGCTTGTCGAATTGACTTCACCTCCCTATTCCTATACATGGAAAGATGTTAAGGCAGGTACTTATTCGATAACAGCAATTGCAACTGACAACTTAGATGCAACTACTACTTCATTACCTATTGAATTTGACGTGGGGACTACTATTAAGTACGATGCTGATTCGAAAATCATTAACCTTTATCCAAATCCAAATGACGGTCATTTTTCGATTGAATTTATCAATCCACTACAAAATGAAAAAAGTGAAATAATAATTACTGATTTAGCAGGGAAACAGGTTTATAATGGCCTTGTATCAAAAGAAGAGACTTTAAAACAAATTGATTTATCTTACATTAAGTCTGGTATTTATATACTTATGCTTATTTACAAAGAAATATTAATTACGAAAAAAATTATTAAATACTAACCAATGGTTAACATATCGGGTGTCATGCTATTTGTTATTTGTTGGCTTAAGTGACTTTATTTATATTCTCCAGAGTGATTAATCGTTCAATTTTTGGCTCTTCTAAACTTCGCTCTAATTACATGGTAGATGAACTTTGAATTCCCTACCAGGTATCGGCGCCACATGTGTCTGGGGTTCCTGCAGAAAACGGTAAAACCACTCCATTCCCATGTTTTGCATCCATTTTGGTGCTCTTTTAGTCACTCCTGCAATTATATCAAAAGAACCTCCGACGCCCATGGTGAAATTGACTTTTTTCAGTATTTCCGCATGTTCAAATAGAAAGTTTTCTTTAATAGGGTAAACTATGGCAACAAACAATAATTGTGCTCCACTATCTGCAATTTGTCTGGCAATCAAAGGTTCTTCTGTTTTGGTTGAGTAAAATAACCGTTTCTGTATCCAGCTCTTATATCCGGGCCATACAAGTGATTGTAAGTATCGACCACCTTTTTTATAACAACTTCAGAAGCTCCAAAGAAAAAACATTTATATTTATTTACATGTGCCAGTTTTATAAGTTCCTGCATCAGATCACAACCTGCAACTCTGCAAGGCAAATGTTTACCGAGAAAATGGCCTGCCCATATAATGCTTTGACCATCAGCATTAATAATATCGCAGGATATGACACTATTGTAAAGTTCTTTGTCTTTTTGTATTAATAGCGTCTTACCTGCATTAATAGAAACTTGCCTGATGCATATATTCTCCTTAATTGACTTATCAATCAGATCAATGGTCTCCTGCATCGTAAGAGAATCGAGCGAAATGCCTAAAATATCTGTCTTCATAAACTAATATTTTATTTTTTTATCCATTCCCACCAATTTTTCGACTATACGCTCAGCTGTATGTCCATCCCATAGTTTTGGTCTGCAAGGAAGACGGTTAAGAGTAAGGGTGTGTAAATATTCTTTTCTGATCCTGTCTATGTTATTTCCCACCAACACACAGGAGCCGCCATTGTCACGCAAAGTTACGAGCCATTCAGTATTCCATCGCAATGTAAGACAAGGAGTGCCCAGGACACAACATTCTTCCTGAAGGCCACCTGAATCTGTCAACATTATTTTAGCTCCCATATTCAGACGGAGCATCTCATGATAACCAACCGGTTCGAGTAAAATAAGTTTAGGATGATTGATTACCCTCTCCCATAGACTATGGACTTTTAATTGTTTCCTAGCCCGGGGGTGAATTGGCCATATAAGAGAGTGGTCTCTTGTAACTTCAGTCAATAGAAATTTTATCAATGGAACGAACACACCCTCCGGATCCACATTTGAAGGCCGATGAAGGGTCATTAAGACATAGGAAAAATCAACAGGCGGCTTTACGTTATTGACACATCCGTCCACAAGGTTTTCTTTTATAATAGTCTTAAGAAGCAGCTCTCCTGATTTTTTCCTGTTATCCTCCAGCGTATCAATCATTATGTTACCAATAAAATGAATTTTTTCTTCAGGTGTTCCTTCTTTTATCAGGTTCTCTGAAGAAAGAGTATCCGGAGTAAGTAAAAGATCTGAAAGCCTGTCAGTAACGATACGGTTTATCTCCTCTGGCATTGTCATATCACCCGAACGCAAACCTGCTTCAATGTGACACAATTTAATATTCAGTCTCTTGGCAATCACAGAACATGCAAGTGTCGCATTAACATCACCTACAACTACAACCCAATCCGGTTTATGCTCGAGAAGAACCTTTTCAAATGCCACCATAGTATATCCTATTTGCTCAGCATGGCTCCCCGATCCTATTTCAAGATTGATATCAGGATCCGGGATTCCGAGGGCTATAAAAAAAGCTTCTGACATCCTTACATCATAATGCTGGCCTGTGTGAACCAGAATATGTTGTATCACTCCTTTATTTTCATGATTATGTTTTTCAATTGCCCGAATGAATGGTGCTATCTTCATGAAATTCGGACGGGCACCAACAACTGATAAAATTTTCATTATTTTACTAATGATTTATTAAAAGGTCAAATTAAGATTTCTTTCTGAGATTTAATAGTCAGGGCAGATAACATGATGAGGTAATTAAAAAGAAATTTGTTCTCACAATAATACTATTTATTAGTTCAATTAATGTTTCTTTTAAACTTCTCTTTAATTACCAGCCAGATGAACTCTGAATTCCCTACCAGATATCTGTACCACATGCGTTTGGGTTCCAGTAGAAAGCGATAAAACCACTCCATTCCAATATTTTGTAGCCAGAGTGGAGCTCTTTTCATTACACCAGCAATTATATTAAATGCCCCTCCGACCCCGACTGCAAATTTACACTTTAATACATCCTTGTTGTCATACAAGAAATATTCTTTAGCTGGAGTGCCAAAAGCGATAAATAAAATATCTGTCTCACTTTTATTAATATCATTGATGATACCGAAAAGTTCATTTTTTGTGAAAAAGCCATTTCTCCATCCAACAATATTCAAATTGTATTTATTTCTATAATATTTAAGTGTTTTTAATAATACTTCTTCTGTAGAACCTAAAAAGTAATATTTATATTCCGGGTGTTTAATGGCCAAACCCTCCATGTAATCCAATCCACCAAGTCTATCTGTTCGGTTCTTAAAAAGAAATTGAATAATTAGTTTAATAGGCATACCATCTGCATTCAAAATATCTGCATTATTTATTATTTCAAGTAATTTTAAATCCTTTTGAGCCATAACAACTTTTGCTGCATTTAAGGATATTTGGTAATGGTATTTTTCACTTTTAACATAAGTTTCAACCTTTTTTATTGACTCGTCTAAGGTAATTGGATATACCTTAATATTGGCAAATGTTACCATACTATCAATTCATTAAAATATTATTTCATTTTCATATACTGATTTGCATGTTCCAGGGCTAGAATCATAGGTGTTAAAGACCATCTAAAGTAGGGTGTTTTGAAAGTAAAATACTTTGTTTTTTTAAAATAAAAGAATCCCTTTTCATTATATAAGTATTTTATTGCTTTTGAAATTACATCGTTTAATAAGGAATCTTTTTTCAATAAATCCCAGTTTCCCAGAATAGAAAGAGTTTTAATCGCTTGAGCATAGCTCTGAGCTTCTATTGGATATTTTGAACTATTTGAAAAATATTTTACATAAGAATCGTTTGTAAAGAGATTTTTAACATAAAAATGATTCCCTTTGGACAATGCCAGATCAAGCTCCGGCGAATTAATTCCTTCTTTTTTTGCAAATGCAAGGGACTCTAAAATAAAACCTGTATGAAACCCATCAATCCATCTTCCCCGTGGAGATCGAGCATAAGCCCAACTGCCATTAGTTTGTTGTTCTTTACATAATAAGTTGATTATTGCTTGTATTTTATCTTTTAAATCAAAATCCAAAACCTTAATTCTTTTTTGAATAAAAACAAGAAAATATAAAATTAAGGCGTTGACATTATAAGTCGGATATTTTTGACCAGGATAATATTGAAACCATCCCTGGCCCTTTTCATCAACGGACCACATATCGTTAATAAGAAACTCGATAATCCCTTTTAGAACTTTGAAAGCATTTTCCTTGTTTTTCGCATTCAGGTACTCTAAGGAATAACAAATTGCAATTCCCGTATTTATTGTATTATATATATTTGGTGTGTTAGAACTTGCATTTATAAACCTTGAGGTATATGGGAAATTAAGCCCCCAGGCATAAAAGTCCGGGATTTTCAGATCAATTAATGTACTATATAGTTGATTTATTTTTGAAATATCCGGATTTGAAGCTGCAATAAGAGAAGTCTGATGTTCCTTTTTAATGGAATAGTACCATAACAGATCTGAAATAGTCTTGGTATGTATCATTTTTTTCATACCTGTCCAATGAATATCTATAAAAGATTTAGAATTAATCTGAATGGCGACTCTTCTTAGATAGGGAAAAGGATGGGTTAAATAATTAATAACAGGATTTGTTAAGGCATCATACAAATCATATGATTTATATTCTTTTGTTTCTATGTATTTTATAGTGTTTTGAATTATTTCTGCAATATTGTCAGTTCCCATTTTCTTTATTAGATATTATTATAGATAGTAATAAGTCTTTTTTTCAGCTTTTCAGGCAAAAACATTGAATGCGCTTTTAAGATATTTTTTTGGGAAATTTCTTTATACTTCTCTTTATCATTTATTAATCGCTCAATTATTTCTACATAATCGTCCGGCCTCATGCTCTCAGTCAAATATCCATTTTCTCCATTTATTATAATATCCTTAATGCTACCTACTGGGCGTGTTACTATTGGTAAACCATATGCCATCCCTTCAAGTAATGTTAAAGGCAATCCTTCGGAGTAAAAAGATGGTAATAAAAGAAAATGTGAATCTTTAAGCAACTTATGCTTTTCAATACCCGATACATATCCGACAAAAATAATATTCTCTAAATTATTATCATTAATATATTTCATTGTGGATTCAATTTCATTTCCAGTTCCTGCTACAATTAATTCACAATTATACCCTTTTTTTGTTAAAAGACTAAGGGTATCAATAGCAATGTAAATACCTTTCTGTTTTTCTATGCGTGATAGAAATAATAAACGAATGGGATTCCCAATTTTCCTGTTTTTGTCTAAATTATCATTCTTCAGATAACTATCGTCAAAACAATTGGTTTCAATCAAAATCTTCTTTTTATATCCGAGCTTTAATAATTTCTCCTTAAATACTGTTCCTAAAACGATACAAAGATCAACTCTACCATAAGTTGTTAAGAAAAGCATTTTACGAATTTTACTATTTCCTATTTTTGCTTCAAAACTATCCATCCATCCATGCCAATGGACAATAACTTTACATCTCATAAGTTCTGCAATAAATATCAAAATCATATCACGATAATATGAATTCCTATTTAAAGATGGATTCAGGTGAATAATCTTATATCTGAAACATTTCAAACAGAATTGCACATACATTTTTATAAAGGCAATGAATCGAAAGTTCTTAATTCTTTTCCCAGATATAACATTAAAATATTCGCAATTTGCTTCATGATCCATTTTTAATGTTTTATACAACGCTGTTACACCACCAGAAGATTTTATATCCGGTATAGTAATTAATACTCTTAATGTTTTATTATCTTCCATTGTCCATTTTTGTTCACGTAATTACTTTGCCTTTTATTTATTAGTTAATTTCCCGCTCACTTAGTCACTTTTGAAAAGCGTATCATAAGCTAATAATTTACTTCAACAATTTGTTAAAATATAAATTCTCATCCAGTAACTCATACTCTTTTAAATTTGATATATAATGATTATAAAAGCCAGAATATGTTAACGATTCACAATTTCCCTGAAATTCAGATTTTAAGAGACTTAAAAATAAATCAATATTATAATTACTATAATGGTCTTTAGCATGTCCAATTAGAACAACAGGAATATAGCAATTAGAGAATTTTTCTAAGGAAGCATCATCCAAATTATTGATTACTTTCCATTTTTTTTCCAAATATTTAATTAAGACTCTTGCTGGTATTTTGTCATAATCATATTGTAATGAATATGGCTGAATTAGTTTATAAAATAATAATTTGAGTATCGATCTGGAAGCCTGAGCCCGGTATTTTTCTTTAATTGAATAAGTAGCATGTTTTTTTGCTTTTTTTGTTTGATTAATCCACTGAATCTCTTCTTTTGTTAATCTAACGGAATGGAATAATAAATAATATAATTCAGGGAATTTTACTCTTAAAATGGGGATATCGATCCTCGAGACTGAAAAAATAGGAACTTCCAGAATAGAACTTTCAGCTATATTTTTTTTCCTTATATCAGTACTGCAAAACCAGGGTAAATAGGAAGAATATGAATGTTTAAAATTAAAAAATGAAGAAATTAGCCCGTTTGTTACAGAAGAATCACTTCTAATACCTGCTGAAAAAAGATTATTTATAACATTTTCTGAAGGTTGGATAGCATACCCTCCTGCTCTAAATACAATGCATTCATAATTAGCATTTTGTTCTTTTAAAACGGATTCAAGATAATTTTTACAACTGCAAATAACGTCAAACATTTCATCACTTTCTAAATTTGCGATGGACCATTCTTTTGAATATCCGCTGCTCTTTTGTATAAGCTGTGGATGGATATGAAGTTGGATATCGTGTCCCTCAAATAATAAATTCTTAATTGTATCTTCCCAATCTTTAGCTATTCCATCCGAATTTAGGTTTTCTGAACTTTGTTGAAATAAATTAAGTTGTTGAATAACCTCTGCAAACACAGTAAATTTAAAACCATGGTAATTTATAGGCTTTAAAAGTTCAATTAGAGGCGTTTTCTGGTTTTCAAAATAATCTCCACTTCCATTTCCAAATAATTCCCAGTCGTTGGTTAAGATTATTGCAAGTTTCATCCGTATCTAAAGCTATTACATTAATGTTCTTTTGAAAACTGACAAGTAACGGGTTACTTTTTAAGATCATTATAATTCTGAATTAGTAGTTAATTATTTGACGGTACTAATTTATAAGAATAAAAAGAAAATTCTTTAGCATTGATCTAATATTTTACCAAAAATGTCTATTCAGGGATAAACTGAATTTATTAGTTGATGAAGATATCTTTTGGACTGTTTTAGAAATGCACAGGATTTGTGAGGTATCGTTTTTATTGCCAAATATAAAAGGGTCAGAGGAACCTGCAACCTGATTGGAGAAGTATTTATAACAGAAAAATCATTAAAAAGAAAAACTTATATTTGAACACCTATTGTCGAAGAATAGGGATTAGGGAATTGATATAGTTTTATATAATGATCAAAAAGATTTGGATTCAAAATATTTTTTAATGTACAAGCCGTCAAAAAAAAAATTGGGTAAAATCCTCGGGATTATATTTGCTTCCGGGTTTTTATTAATTTTCCTGGTTCATTTTTCTTATTCAGGATTCCCTGCAAAAACCAAAAAAACAGATGCCAATATTCTCATGCTTGAAGGATCGCTCCCTGATTCAGCTCTTGAAAAAGTAAAAGATGAGTTTCAACATGACGG
>Ga0182021_10006938_pt1 | contig 13421 bp, 13 predicted proteins | sample 612E3MmetaG_FD_120493 | JGI IMG/M metagenome (GOLD analysis project Ga0182021, IMG submission 120493) | Permafrost microbial communities from Stordalen Mire, Sweden - 612E3M metaG (Illumina Assembly) | ecosystem: Environmental > Terrestrial > Soil > Wetlands > Permafrost | place: Sweden...
AGAAATTCCTGGAGAGTTTCTACTTCCAGTACGGCCACGCCTCCATCGCCGACCTCGGCCATACCGTGATGTGCTTCGAGGGCATCAGCGAACTGGCGGCCACGGAAATCGAGGCGGAGCCGCTCTGGGATGGCCAGGCCAAATCGTCGCGCTACCAGGATTTTTAGCGCTCCGGATTCATCACGCCGCCCGAGCTGACGGGCGAACCCGCCGTGGAATATCAGTCCGCCGGCGAGGCGCTGCTGGCGGCCTACGCGCGGGTGAAGGAACTGGCGTTTGCCGCCCTGAGCGAGCGCCTGCCGCGCCCCGCCGACATGAAGCCGGACGCCTACGAGCGCAATCTCACCGCCCGCGCCTTCGACGTGGCGCGCTACCTGCTGTTCTGGGGCGTGCCCACCAATGTCGGGCAGGTGGCCAGCATACGCACGGTGGAAAAGCAGATCCGGCGGCTGAAGGCTTCCGAGTACGAGGAACTGCGCAGCCTGGGCGACGAAATCGCGCAAGCGTGCGCCGCCCCGCCCGATTGTGTCTGGGACGCCGCCGCCAAACTCGAACCGCTGGCGCCCACCCTGGCGCGCCACGCCGACGCCGACCAGCACGCCGCGCAATCCCGCCAAGACCTCAAGCAGTGGGCCGCGCAAAACCTGCCGGCGCGCGCCGGCCTGGACCTGGACCGCGTCGATCTCATACGCCCCACCAACGTGCCGGCCGACATCGCCGCCACCCTGCTCTATTCCGTGACCGCGCGGCCGTTCCGCGAGCTGTACGAGTTGGCCTGCGCGTGGAGCGAGCGGCAGCGGGCGGAAGTGATCGACGTGGCGCTGCAATCGCGCACCCGGCGCGACGAGATCCTGGCCGGCTTTCGCGGGGGCCTGTACGCCTACGATATGGTGATGGATATCGGCGCGTTCCGCGATTTGCACCGCCATCGCCGCTGCCAGAAATTCCGCCAGGCGTACAGCGGCAATCTGGGGTTCGACACGCCGAAGCTGGTCGCCGAATCGGGCGCCGGGGAGATTTATAGTGGAGCGATGCAGGCCGCCCTTGCCGCCATGCACCGGCTGCCGGCGGGGGCGGGCGAATACCTGCTGCCGTTCGGCGGGCGCTCGCGCTTCCTGTTCAAGATGGATTTCGCCGAGGCGGAGTATATCTCGCACCTGCGCAGCGGCGTGAAGGGGCACTTCAGCTACCGCGAAATCGCCTGGGAAATGAAGCTCAAAATGGAGGAGCTCGAGCCCGAGTTGGGGCGGCTGATCGACGCCACTCCGCCCTGGGTGGAAGACCCGTTGAAGCGGTAGGATCAAGAATTGGCAGGCGGAAGCGCCTGCCTCACCCGCTCGCACCCCCTACCGCAAGATTCTTGTTGCGCCAGATTGTACCCCGGGTAGGACGGCGTCCGCGTGGTTCGGTGCCAGCGGACGACCGCTGCCTAAAAGCCGTGAACAAATGCGCCCTCGAACGGGCGTTGACAGGCTGAAGCCTGTCCCACCTTCGCCCCCTCCGGGCGCTACAATGCATTTTGACCCCGAAAACAGGAGTGCGGGCGGCCATCGTCGGCTGCGGACTGATTGGACGCAAGCGGGCGGCCTCGCTTCCGTCCGGCAGCGTGACGGTTTGCTGCGACACGCAAGCCGACCGCGCCGTGCAACTGGCCGCCGCCAACAGCGGAGCCGCGGCGTCCACGGATTGGCGGGCGACGGTGCGCCGCGACGATGTGGACGCGGTGTTCGTCGCCACCACGCACGATCAACTGGCGCCCATCGCGGCGGAAGCCGCGGCCGCCGGAAAGCATGTCCTGATCGAGAAGCCGGGAGCCCGTCGCGCCAGCGAGCTCGACGCCGTGGCCGATGCCGCCCGCCGCACCGGAGCGTTGGTCCGCATCGGCTTCAACCACCGATATCATCGCGCGTTCCGTCAGGCGCGCGAGATCTTCGAGAGCGGCGCGCTGGGCGAAATGATGTTCATCCGCGGCCGCTATGGCCACGGCGGACGCCCCGGCTACGACCGCGAGTGGCGCGCCGACCCCGCGCTCTCCGGCGGCGGCGAACTGATCGACCAGGGCGCGCACCTGATCGACCTCTCCCGCTGGTTCCTGGGCGATTTCCCTAGCGCAAGGGGCCGCGCCCGCACATATTTCTGGGACATGCCGGTGGAGGACAACGGGTTCCTGCTGCTGGAAACCGCCGCCGGCCAGGTGGCTTTCCTGCACGCCAGTTGGACCGAGTGGAAGAATTTGTTCTGCTTCGAGATCGCCGGGCGCGTGGGCAAACTCGAAATCAACGGCCTCGGCGGCAGCTACGGCACCGAGCGCCTCACCTGGTACAAAATGTCGAAGGAGATGGGGCCGCCAGAAACCCTGGCGTGGGAATATCCCATGGCCGACGATTCCTGGCACGCCGAAAACGCCGCCTTCCTGGAAGACATCCGCCTGGGGCGCCAACCCAACCCCGGCATCGCCGACGCGCAGGCCATGCTGCGGATTGTCGAAACCGTTGCCCGTGAGACGCCCGCATGATCATCACCCGCAGCCCGATGCGCATTTCTCTGGGAGGAGGCGGCACCGACCTCCCCTCCTACTACCGCGAACACGGGGGCTTCGTCCTCTCTGCCGCCATCGATAAGTACGTCTACATCACGCTGCACGAGACCTTCCAGCCCGAATTCCTGATTAAGTATTCGGCCACCGAAACGGTGCAGACGGTGGACGAGATCAAGCACCCCATCATCCGCGAGGCTTTGCGCATGGTGGCGGTCAAGGCGCCCCACCTCGAGATCGTCAGCCTGTCCGATATCCCCGCTGGCACCGGTCTGGGATCGAGCGGCAGTTTCACGGTGGCGCTATTGCGCGCGCTGCACACGCTGAATAAGGAATTCGTCCCGCGCCAGGAACTGGCCGAACAGGCCTGCCACATCGAAATCGACATCCTGGGCGAGCCCATCGGCAAGCAGGACCAGTACATCTCCTCGTTTGGCGGCATCACGTCGTTCGAGTTCCGGCGGGATGGCGGGGTGGATGTGACGCCGCTAGGGATCTCCACCGAGACGCTGTATAACCTGGAAGACAATCTGCTGCTGTTCTTCACCGGCTTCACGCGGTCCGCGTCGGCCATTCTCGCCGAGCAGGACCAGAAGACGCGCTCTGGCGACAGCGGGATGATCGAGCACCTGCACCAGATCAAGCGATTCGGCTATGAGAGCAAGGCGGCGCTGGAGCAGGGCGATCTGCGGCGCTTCGCCGCCATCATGCACGAGCACTGGGAGCGCAAGAAGTACCGGTCGCAATCCATGACCAATTCCGCGATCGACGAGTTCTATCAGTTGGCGCGCGGCAACGGAGCGTTGGGCGGCAAGCTGATCGGCGCCGGCGGAGGCGGGTTCCTGATGCTGTACACGGAGGATAAGACCCGCCTGCGCCACGCGCTGAGGGAAGCCGGATTGCGCGAAGTGCGCATGCACTTCGATTTCGAAGGCACCCAACTGGTGACGCGTAGCTGACCCATGCTGCCCATCGCCATCCTCGCCGGTGGATTGGCCACGCGCCTGCGGCCGGTCACCGAGACGGTTCCCAAAGCGCTGATCGACGTGGCGGGCGAGCCGTTCCTGGCGCACCAGTTGCGCCTCTTGCGCCGCCGTGGCTTCGCGCGCGTGGTGCTGTGCGTGGGCTACCTCGGCGAAAAGATCCAGGCGTTCGCGGGCGACGGGCGGGAGTTTGGCCTGCGGGTGGAGTATGCGTTCGACGGGCCGCGGTTGCTGGGCACGGCGGGCGCGCTTCGCCGCGCGCTGCCTTTGCTGGGCGACGCGTTCGCCGCGATCTACGGCGATAGCTACCTGCCCTGCGACTACCGCGCCGCACTGGCGGCGTTCACCGATTCCGGCAAGCTCGGCCTGATGTCGGTGTATCGCAACGAAGGTCAATGGGACACCAGCAACGTGGAGTTTGCCGGCGGCCGCATTCTGGCGTACGATAAGGCGAACCGAACGCCCGCCATGCGCCATATCGATTACGGTCTGGGCGCGTTCCAGCGGGCGGCGTTCGACGAGGTGCCGGACGACCAGCCCTGCGACCTGGCCGCGGTTTACCAGGGTTTGTTGCGGCGCGGCGAACTGGCCGCCTGGGAGTCGCCCGAGCGGTTCTATGAGATTGGCTCCGTGGAGGGGATCGGCGATCTCGGGGAGTTTCTCAAATCATGACATTTACCGAGCAGTTTCTGGGGGAGGCCGCGGAGATCCTCAAACAGATCGACGCGGCGGCGGTGGAGCGGCTGGCGGCCACACTGGCGGAATGCCGCGCGGGCGGCGGCCGGTTATTCATTTTGGGCGTGGGCGGCAGCGCCGCCAACGCGTCGCACGCGGTCAACGATTTCCGCAAGATCTGCGGAATGGAGGCCTACGCGCCCACCGACAACGTCAGCGAACTGACGGCGCGCACCAACGATGAAGGCTGGGCCGGCGTGTTCGAGGGCTGGCTGCGCGTGAGCCGCCTGGGCGCGCGCGACGCGCTGCTGATTCTTTCGGTGGGTGGCGGCAATCTGGAGATGCAGGTGAGCCCGAACCTGGTGGCCGCCATACAGTACGCCAGGACGGTGGGCGCGAAGGTGACCGGAATTGTGGGGCGCGATGGCGGCTACACGGCGCGGAACGCAGACGCCTGCGTGATTGTGCCCACGGTCAACGCGCAACATGTCACGCCGCACACGGAAGCGTTTCAGGCCGTGATCTGGCACCTGCTGGTGACGCACCCCGCGCTGAAACAGGCGGCGACCAAGTGGGAATCGGTCAAGTGACAAAGGCGGTCTTCCTGGATCGCGACGGCGTGCTCAACCGGTCCATCGTGCGCGATGGGGTGCCGCATCCGCCCGCCGGACTGGACGAGCTCGAAATCTACCCCGATGCGGCGGAGGCCTTGCGCCGCATCAAACAGGCGGGCTATCTGCTGATTGTGGTCACCAACCAACCCGACATTGCGCGCGGTACCCAGACGCGCGCCGCGGTGGACCAGATCAATGCGGCACTGGGCGCGGCGCTGCCCATCGACGGGTTTGTGGTCTGCGCGCATGACGATGCCGCGAATTGTCCCTGCCGCAAGCCGAAACCGGGGATGGTGCTGGAGGCAGCGGCGCGGCACGCGGTGGATTTGCAGCAGAGCTTCCTGATCGGCGACCGCTGGCGCGATATCGATTGCGGCGCCGCGGCCGGCGCACGTACCGTGCTGATCGAGCGCGGCTACGGCGAACGGGCGCCGGCGCACGCGCCCGATTTCGTGGCGGGATCGATGGGGGACGCGGCGGAGTGGATTCTGAACAGCATTCCGCCTAGCCCGCGAGGGCGTCGGCCAGGTGCGGCTGGTAGGTGCAGCGCGGGTCTTCGGCCAGGTAATCGCCGGTGAGGGCATAGGCGCGGGAACGGGACCCGCCGCAGATCCTCTGGTATTCGCAAATGCCGCACTTGCCTTCCCGCAGGGTGGTGTCGCGCAGCGTCTTGAAAAGCTCGCTGTTACGGTAAACGTCGGTGAGCGATTGATTGAGCACGTTGCCGCCGCTGACGGGGAGGAATCCGCTGGGGAAGATCTCGCCCTGGTGCGAGACAAACACGAAGCCCTTGCCGTCGCTCACGCCGGCGGTGCGGAAGGCGACGCCCTTGGCCGCTTCGTTCTGCGTGGCGCCATGCTCGGCCTTGATGCGCTGCGCCACATAGCGGCGATAGTGCATGGCCTCGGTGGTCTTGATGCCGAACGGGGCCGTCTTGGAAAGCTGGTACATGTACTCGAAAACGTCTTCGTACTCGGCGGCCAGCAGGTCTTCGCTGGCCAGGGCGCGGCCGGTCACGATCAGGAAGAACAGGCTCCACATCTTGGAGCGCATCCCGGCGACAATCTCGGCGATGGCGGGGAGGTGCCCCATATTGCGCCGCGTCACCGTAGTCTGAAACTGCGTGTCCAGACCGATGTCGCGGGCGTGGGCGAGGGCGAACATGGCGCGGTCGAAGGTGCCGGGGATGCCGCGGAAATCGTCATGCGAAGCCGCATCGTGGCCGTCCACGCTGATCGCCATGCGGGAAACGCCGGCTTCCTTGAACTGGTCGATGGCCTGGGCGGTGAGCAGCGGGGTGGCGCTGGGGGTGACGTTGGTGCGGAGGCCGATTTTGACGGAGTAGCGGATCAGGTCGAACAGGTCGGGCCGCTTGAGCGGGTCGCCGCCGGTGAACACCATGAGGGGCTCGCCGAAGGAGCGGATTTCGTCCAGCAGGCGATAGCCTTGTTCGGTGGTCAGCTCCGTGCTGCTCCGCTGGGACTGCGCCGAGGCCCGGCAGTGGACACAGGCGAGGTCGCAGGCTTGGGTAACTTCCCAGATCACCAGCATCGGGGATTGATCGAAGTTCATGGCGGTCCTCCGTTGCTATAAGTGTACTATCCGTGGAGCGCCGCGCATGGCCTTGCGGTGAGGCGCCCGGTTACAATAAGCATTCACTGTGAAACCACGCGGGATTTTCATCACTTTCGAGGGCATGGACGGGTCCGGCAAGACCACGCAAATGCACCGGTTGGCGAAACGGCTGCGCTCCATGGGGCGAACCGTGCTGGAGACGGCGGAGCCCGGCGGTCCGCCGATCGCCCGGATGATCCGGCGGATTCTGCTGGATTCCGCCAACCAGGAGCTGAGTCCGACGACGGAGATCCTGCTCTACTTCGCTTCCCGCGCCCAAAACGTGGACCAGTGGATCCTGCCGGCGTTGGAGCGCGGCGAGATCGTGCTCTCCGACCGCTTCACCGATTCTTCCCTGGTGTACCAGGGGGTGGGAAGGGGCTTGGGCATCGACACGGTGAGCGACCTGGAACGCATCGCCTGCCGCGGCCTGAAGCCGGATTTGACGATCCTGGTGAACGTGGATGCCGAAGCCAGCCTGGCGCGGGCGCGCTCGCGCAATCGGGCCGAACCGCACTGCGAGACGCGTATGGACGACCAGGCAATCGAGTTTCATCTCAAGGTGCACCAGGCGTACCATGCCCTGGCGGCGGCGGAGCCCGAGCGCGTGAAACTGGTGGATGGGCGCGCCGGGATGGACGAAATCGAACGGGACGTGTGGAGCATTGTGAGCGCGCATGTTTGAGAATTTCTGGGGCAACCGGGCGGTCACCGAATCGCTGGAGCAGACGATCGGGGGGCGGCGGCTCTCCCAGACGCTCTTGTTTTCGGGGCGCGAAGGCGTGGGCAAGGCCACCCTGGCGCGGCGCATGGCGGCACGCCTGCTGGGGCACGCGGAGTTGATCGAGAAGGACGATCTGGCGCTGCCCGGCAATCTGGAAACCATCGCGGCGCGCGAGAAATGGACCGCCGAGAAACGCAACGAAGACCCGCTCCAGTTCGCCACGCATCCCGATTTTGTCACCTTCGCCCCCGACGGTCCGCTGCGCCAGATCTCGATTCCGCAGACGCGCCTGCTGAAGGAAGCGGCGCAATATCTGCCGCACAAGGGCGCCCGGCGGGTGTTTCTCATCGATCACGTGGACCGCGCCAACGACCAGGCCGCCAATTCCCTCCTCAAGACGCTGGAAGAGCCGCCCGATCATCTGATCCTGATCATGACGGCCGAGAACGCGTACGATCTGCTGCCCACTATCCGTTCGCGCGCGGTGCCTTTCTACTTCGCGCCGCTCGGGCCCGAGGAAATGCTGGCCTTTGTGCGGGCGCGCGCGCTGGATCGGCCGGAGCGGCGGATGGCGCTGGCGGCCGGTAGTCCGGGCATCGCCATGTCGCTCGATCTGGAGGCCTACGACAAGCGCCGCGCGGCCATGCTGGCGCTGCTGAAGGCGGCCGCGGGCGTGGCGCCGTTTGCCACCTGGGTGCCGGTCGGCGAGGCCCTCGGGCGCAGCAAAAGCGAGAAGCTCGAGCTGCATTTGAAGGTGCTATACGAGCTGTTGCGCGATATCCTGCTGCTGCACGAAGGCACGGGCGAGATTCGCAACCAGGACATCCGCGGCGACCTGGAGGCGCTGGCGGCCAAGGTGCGGTTCGCGTGGATTCGCCAGGCGGTCGCGCGCGTGGATGAAATCGCCATGCTGATCCGGCGCAACATTCAGAAGACGATCGCGCTGGACGCGCTGATATTGGAGTTGCGCGCCGTGGCATAGGTGGGGCAGGCGCGGGCGCCGGCGCCGCTTTCACCGCCGGCGGTGGCACGCACCATACGCCTGTCCGCGGAGCGTGCCGGCGCGCAGCCTGCGCCAGATGCCGGCAAAGGGCGCCGAAATCCATTCCGCGAGGAAGCGAAACGGTCTGCGTGGATTCAGCCGGAGGCCTAGCGGCAGGCTGGCGAGATATTTCCCAAGCGACGGCTGGAGCGGATCGAAACACTGGTCGCGCCCATCGATGCGATACGCGGCGTACCCGAAGACCCAGGGGAACGGAACGTAGCCATAGTGTCGTTTCAGAAGGCCCATGGAAGAGTGAAAGACCTTCTCGCGCCGGCGAATCGTGAGCGCTCCGGCATGGAGCCTGGAGTTGGCCAGGTAATCCGGAATAAAAGCAAAGCGGAGCTCCCGCTGGGTCATGCGGATCCACAGGTCGTAGTCGAACGACGGGTCGACGTCCGGGTCCAGCCCACAGCGCCGGTAGGCTGAGGCGCGAAAGAAGGAAGCCGGCTGACAGATAAAACAATCGCGCTCGAGCACTTTGGGGTCGAACGGCAGGGTGGGATACCGGCGGGCCGGGGCGCCGTGTTCGTCGATCCAGTAGCCCTCGCCGTAGACGACATCGATTTCTGGGTGGGCCTGGAAGTATGCGACAGCGGTTCGCACGGCCCCTGGCAGGTAGGTATCGTCTGCGTTCAGCCAGGCGAAGATGTCCCCGCGCGCCGCCTGGAATCCCCGGTGAATCGCGTCCGCGGGCCCCTTGTCCTTGCCAGAGGTGAATCGCAGCCGATCGCCGTAGGCGGGCAGTAATTCGAGGGTTCCATCGGTTGAACCTCCGTCCATCACGATGTATTCGATCCGCGGGTAATCCTGCGACAGCACGCTTTCGATGGTCTCCGGCAGATACTTCGCCATGTTCAAGGAAGGTGTCACAATGCTGACCAGAAGCGGTTCCGGTGCTGGATGGGGCATTCCTTTTCATTATATGGACAGCCGGCCGGAGAAACGGCTGCGAGAAGCCGCGCGGGTGCGCGGCTTGACTGGCCGCACTTTGCCGGGGCGCTGGAGCCTGCCGTGGGTCTCGAATGCTGTTACGATGGTCCGCGGTTGCCCGTATCTTGGGTTGAGGGTGGAATCGCTGAAGGTTGACAATCCGTTCCCCCGTGGTCGAGACTACTACTTTCAATGTTTTGCGCCCAATTCTCAGCCTTGCCGATCCATCCTTTCCGCATCCACGAGGCATGCGGCTGCATGACCGGCGCCCGCAATGCCTGGAGGGGGTGAGGTGTTATCGCTGATCATTCCGGTGTATAGGAACGAGGAGAATCTGCCCCGGCTGTTTCAAGAGCTCGAGGCGCTGTCGGCGGGATTCGCGTGCGAGTTGGAGGTGGTTTTTGTCGTCGACGGCAGTCCCGACAATTCGATACGTATCCTGGAAGAGCGCCTGCCCTCGTGGCCGGTCCCTTCGGCGCTGGTGGAGCTGAGCCGGAATTTCGGGTCCTTTTCGGCGATCGTCGCGGGGCTGCGACAGGGGACAGGCGACTATTTCGCCGTGCTGGCGGCCGATCTGCAGGAGCCGCCGGAGTTGATTGCGAGTTTTTTCCGCCTGATGGCAGGCGGCGAAGTAGACGTGGTATTCGGGCACCGCACGCATCGCGCCGATCCGTGGTGGTCCCAATTTCTGTCCGCCTGCTTCTGGGGCCTCTACCGCCGGTTGGCGGTGAAGGACATGCCGAAAGGCGGGGTAGATGTTTTCGGCTGTACGAAGCAGGTGCGGGACCGCCTGCTGGAACTCAGGGAAGCGAACACCAATCTGATCGCCCTGCTGCTGTGGCTGGGTTTTCGCCGCGGCTTCGTTCCCTACCAACGGCGGGCGCGCGTGGAAGGCCGGAGCGCGTGGACGTTCGGCAGCAAATTCCGTTACGCATTCGACAGTCTGTTCAACTTCACCGACCTGCCCATCCGTCTGTTGCTGATATCGGGCGCAACCGGAATCATGGGATCGGCGTTGGCTTCGGCGCTGGTCTTTGGGGCCTGGCTGCTCGGCTACATTCGGGTGCTCGGCTATACGCCCCTGATGCTGCTCATCGCCGCGTTCGGAGGCTTGACGGCTCTGGGCCTGGGCATCATCGGCCAGTACCTGTGGCTGTCTTTGCAGAACGTCCGGAACCGGCCGAATTATGTTGTCAAATCCACGCGGGTCTTTGTGCACGGTAAATCGGGAGACGCGGAAGAGTGAGGTCATGAACAAACGCCCCAGAGCCAGCCGTTCGAAATCTCCGGCGAACCCACCCGCGGAGCCCCAACTTCGATTGCCGGAACCGCCGGCGCCGGCCAAGCCCGATTTGCCGCCGGTCCCTGGCCTTCGCGCCAAGCTGCTGCGCGCCTACCCGTTCCTCCTCATCGTTTCGGTCGCTTGGTTGGCCCTTGGTGGGAAGTTGACCTGGGCCGCCCGTATTCCCTCGAACGCGCGCGAATTTTCAATCGCCAGGAGCCTCTCTTCTACCAGCGCGCGGCGAAGCTCCGTGTTCTGCTCTCGGACGATTCCAGTAATTGGAGAGTGGTCTATGACAACGCCGGAAAGGTCTTCGGCCCCGAACCCCTGGTGGTAAACCTGGGGAACGCAACCGCCCGTTATGTGCGAGTGCAGCTCGCCGAGCCCAACTCGCTTCACTTGGAGGAAGTGGAAGTCTACGGACGATGAGGGCTCGCGAGTGTCGCCGCTGCTTCCGCCATCCATAGTGGCGGCTATGGTGTATACTGCGAGTCGGGCCCGGAAACAGAAGAATGACAATTCGGTTTAGAAACTGGATGTTCTCGAAACTTGGGCCTGAATCCAAATTACAGGAGTCTCCCACGGTGTACTTCCACGAAACCAACCTCTTTAGAAAACTGAAGAGCCTGGATTATGATCCAACCGTCATTTACGACATCGGTGCGTCCAACGGAGTATGGTCGGACACGATGGCGCTGGTTCTGCCCGACTCGGAATATCACCTCTTTGAACCGCTGGCCGAGGTGATCGACTTCTACGGCAAGGATCTGGCTGAACGCTGTCAGAGGCATCCACGATTTCATCTTCATCCCATCGCTCTCGGTGACAGCGCCGGTACTGCCGAGTTCTTTGTAACCCATGACGGATTCGGCAGTTCGATGCTCGACCGGGGCGACATTCCAGAGGTGAAGCAGCGGGTTGGCATCCGCAGAGCCAAGCTCGACGATTACATCGCCGAACACTGCTTGCCGCTTCCCAACGTGATCAAGATCGATTCTCAGGGCGCCGAGCGGATGATCCTGGACGGTGCCAGCGCCGCCCTGGAGCAGGCGGATATTATTCTACTTGAGACTTGGTTCGAACGGGGCTATGGTCCGCATACGCCACTGCTCGGAGAAATGATTGAATATCTGGCGCAGAGGGCTTTTGTCCTGGTGGAGACGGGTGAAAAGTTCTATGGAGAACGAGGCAGGCTGTACAGCATCGATGCCTTCTTTTTCTCGGATAAGTTCTCGCAGCGATTCGTGTTGCCGCAAGACCACTGAGTGCGTTCGTGCAGCAACTTGTTGCGATTCGTGCTCCTCGGCTTATCCCCAGCCATGAATTGGAGCGGCAGCCGACGTCTTCGACTCGGCGCATTTCCGACCTTTTCGATCGGGAGTCGTACGGACCGTAACGATGTATCCGCCTTCCTGCCTCTCGGCCGACGTGTCGCTACCGTGCTTATTTTCCGGCTGGGAGCGAGAATGCGCAGAGCCCTGTTCTGACGATGTTTTGGGATGGTCGCTGTTCCGGCCGGCCGGGAGGTTGCGGACTGACTGGGCCAGGCAGGGTCTATGGTAGCATGGTCCCTAAGCAGACAGATGCAGTGAATGCATCGCGCCCCTTCCTCTGAGCCATGGACTATCTAAATCAGTTCTTCGCCGAGTGCCATGAGGTTGTCGGAGCCTTCACCGGGAAGTCTGTGCTTGTCGCTGGTTGTGGCGTGGGCCTGGACTGCATTCCCTTCGTCGAGGCTGGAGCTTCAGTTACAGGATTGGACGTCGATCGGGACATCGGTCTCGCCTATTCAAATCCCGCGGTTCGATACTATCGCGCCTCAATCGAGGGCTGTGATTTAGATTCCGCGCAGTACGATGTCGTCTTCAGCGCCGCGACCATGGAGCACGTTCACAATGTCGAGGCCGCTTACCGGGAGATGGTTCGGCTTGTGCGGCCGGGCGGAACGATTTATGCCTTGGCCGCTCCCCTTTGGAACTCCAGCAAGGGCCATCATCTGGAGTGCCTCTATCCTTTTCCGTGGATACATCTCAGGCGCGCGCCGAAGCAACTCCTCGCTTTCTGCGAGGAGCGCGGTCTCACGCACAAGGGGCCGCCTATTCCGGATGTAGTAGTCGAGGGAGAGCCTATTCGAGATGCAGTAGTCGATTGGCTCTTCACGTCCACGTGCCTCAATCGGGCGCCATCCAAACGTTACGTGGAAGCTTGTGCGTGTCTGCCTGTGTCCCGGACCTTGCGGAATGGTCTCTGGATGGACGGGGCCGAGGATCTGATACCCGCGGTCCAGTCGGAATTAGCGGTAAAGGGATACACGCGCGAAGAGCTTTTGGCAGCCTCCCACAGCCTCATCGCCGTCAAATAGCGTGGCGACCTGCGTCTGTGGCGCCAACGGAGCACCGCAGCATCGGCACCTAGCTTGCGCAGTTCGTCCCATGGCTACCGGTGTTCTGTGCTTAGCCGCCTCTTTCCTTTCCAAACATATTGACTGTTCCATGTTTCGGTAGCACTATCGAGATGTGGAGCCCAGCACTGCGAATCAGATAACGACACCGGGAAACCAGAACTTCTTCCTCTCCCCTCAGTTCCCTATGCAGCGCCAGTACGAAGCCCTCCGTGCTTACCTCGTCGAGGAGGAGCCCTCTGCCGATGTCGCCCGTCGCTTCGGTTACTCTCCGGGCGCTTTCCGCGTCCTGTGTTATCAGTTCCGCCACGATCCTCAAAAACGCGCCTCCTTCTTCCGCCAGCCGCAACGCGGACCTCAATCCTCCCCCGCCCGCGATCGGGTCCGTGATTTGGCGGTTGCCATGCGTAAACGCAATCTCTCGGTCTATGACATGCAGCGGGAACTGGCTGCCGCCGGCCACACCATCAGCGTCAACTCTCTCACCGTCTTGCTCCGTGAGGAGGGCTTCTCGCGTCTTCCCCGCCGCGCCGACGACGAACGCCCGGTTACCGTGAAGCCGGAGGTCGCCGACGTCGCCGATGTGCGCCGCTTGGATCTGTCCCCCTGTTGCTTCC
>Ga0182021_10006940_pt1 | contig 13417 bp, 7 predicted proteins | sample 612E3MmetaG_FD_120493 | JGI IMG/M metagenome (GOLD analysis project Ga0182021, IMG submission 120493) | Permafrost microbial communities from Stordalen Mire, Sweden - 612E3M metaG (Illumina Assembly) | ecosystem: Environmental > Terrestrial > Soil > Wetlands > Permafrost | place: Sweden...
AAAAGACTAACGCCATACTTTGCATCCGATATATCTGCCCACTGTTGTGCGGGGACTTCAAATTTCGCTTTCTCTTCTTCCGTGTGTGGCTTCGATGATCGTTGGATGGCGCCGAATGGAATTTCGTACGTTGCACTGGATGTTTTCATATTGAAAGGGAAAGCGACTTTCATCAATGTTTGCTTTTCATGCCATCGGATATGGGTCTGGAAATCAATGCGGGGTGTTTGATGGAAGAAACGAATATCCTGGGAAAGAGTCGATCCGTTTTCGGTTTTCAATTCAATCCGAATTGTCGCGCGCAATGGACCGTACTCTATCATTTTTATCAGTTTTGTTGTCCACGGTTCGATTTTATGTTTTTCAAATTCAGCATCAATGTTCCAGGCTTCCCATAGTTTCGGCATATCGCGGAAGGTGATGAAGGAATTGGCGCGTTTTCCTTTTTCGAGAAGTTCGCGACGGAGATGTTTTGCATAGAGCGAGCTGAATGATCCCTTGTTGTCGAGACGAACTCTGAAATAGGGAGTTTCGATTCCATGAGTTGATGCTTTCCATGGTTCAGATGCATTTGTTGCAGTCGGTCTTGTGTGAACAATAATCTGTTTAAATCCGAAAGACGGAATGTCTGTTACGAAACAAAGAAGTTTTTGTCCTTCTTTAGTGCGTTCCACTACTTGATATTCGACAGGCTGAGCATGAATATCTTCGACTGAAAAATATTTTTCAGTCGATTTTACAAAGAGTTCAACATACGCACTTCGCTGCCAATTCAGTGAATTGAAGATTGTATAAGAGAAATCTGTTTTGCTCTTCTTGACTGGCTCTGAGATTCCTTGTATGCATTGCGCAATAATGGCAGAGCATGTTGCACGAATGGCTTGATAGTCTTGTTGAGCATCTTTATACGAATCTGCAATAGCAGTGCCGGGAAGAAGATCATGGGATTGGTTCAGAAGAAGTTTTTTCCAGGCTTGTTCAAGTTCTATCCGCGGATAGCGCCGTGTAGCAGCGTTTCTTCCATACAATAGCGCAAGAGTGGAGAGAAGTTCGGATGTATATAACAGTGTTTCACACTCCCGGTTTTCTTTCTTGATCCACGCTTGAGTCGTATAGGTGCCCCTATGTGTTTCAAGATACAGTTCATTATTCCATATTGGGTACTCTGCAGACGGCTCTACCAATTGCTTGAAGAACTCTTGAACCGTGGAAAGCTGAGAGGCAGGCAGTCCGATAATATTTTTTAAAACGACTGCAAATTCTAGATTCTCCTTTGTTGGCCCGCCGCCATCACCATACCCGAACGTTTGAAGGATTGGAGAGACAGGCGGCTCTCCCTCTGCCGGGGCTCCGCTTTTCTGAAGAAACTTGGGTGTAATTTGTGCTTCAAGTCCGAGAGGGGAAAAGTGTGTGAGTACTTTTGATTTATCAATTCCCTGCCACCAGAACGATGTGTGCGGAAATTCCGTTGTATCATTCCATGAAAGTTTAGATGTATAAAAATTCATGATCCCGGCCTTCAGGAGAATCTGCGGCAATGCCCCATTGAATCCAAAGGTATCGGGAAGCCAGAGAGTGTTTGAATCGATGCCGAATTCTTCCTTGAGGAATCGTTTTCCGAATAGAATTTGGCGAATGAGAGATTCACCGTTCGGAATATTGCAGTCGGCTTCCGTCCACATTGGGCCGAGTGGTTCCCATCTGCCTTCAGTAATACGCTGTTTGATCTGCTTATAAAGATCAGGATAATGTGTCTTTGTGAATTCGTACAGCACCGGTTGACTTTGAGAATATTTCAGTTCAGGAAATTCTTCCATCAATCGTAATACCGTTGAAAATGTACGAGCGCATTTTCTCACTGTTTCTTGAAGCGAGCACATCCATGCGATATCGATATGGGATTGTCCGATAAGATGAATGAGACCTGGTAGAGTTGTCTTGTGTTCCGTTTCAAGCGTATTCAGAAGAAAATTATAAGCGCGCCGGATGGCGTTAGGATATTCTTCGCTTCCTGGTCGAAAATATTTCAGGAAAACAAGTGTCCGGCGAATCAGATCTCGAATCTCTTTTGAGTCATCCGAACCGTGATCCACTTGTTTTTCAAGATCATGGAGGACACTCAACGCGCTGTCTAACCGGCGGGCGGTTGTATCCAGCACCGCGAGTTCTGCGATACCGAAGATGTTATGTTCGTATTTTCTTCCACTGTAAGCTTGAACGGCAATAACGAATCGTTCGTTGAGTTTTGATCTTTCACAAATCAGTATTTCATTGTGATGCTGGTCGATGCCATGGAACGGTTTTCCGTTGAGGTAGAGGAGTGCTTCAGGAAAATCAAGAAGCAGGACGAGAGGTTTTCCTGCAAACTTCTCTGTCACTGTGATGGTTTGCCGAAACCAATAGGTTCGGTCGTATTTTCCCCAGTGGAAAGGAATGCGAATTGATGTCCACGATTTATCGTTCAAGGGAACCGATGCAGCAGAGGGAACATCGCCCTCTTTCATCTTCCAGTCTGAAAGTATCATCCGGACAGGATAGATAGAATCTTTGATGAAAGGATGTATTTGTTCAAGCAGATCAATTGCCATAATAAATCACTCTAAAATAACTGTGAGAAAACGTGGTTGAAAATATAGATTCTTAACGAAATGAGCAAATGGAAAATGGCAAATAATAAAGATTTATTTCTGGGATAAGCAAGGTAAAAAAACTGCAGAAACTGTTGTTTTTGAATGAATAAAATTGAAAACTGTGGAAAAAACCAATGAAAAGGCAAAAAGAGGCCAAATTTTCAGACACGTTAATGGGATAAAGGCAGTATTCTTCAGGATAACAGGATGGTAAAAAATAATTGTCGTTCTAACGATTAATCTGACATGTATCTATCCTGCTTCGCGGAATTCTCAAAAACAACAATAATGACCTATACTTCTTTTACTAACTGGATCTGTTTGGGATGTAGCGCTAACGGGAATCGAACCCGTATTTAAGCCTTGAGAGGGCTCCGTCCTAAACCGTTAGACGATAGCGCCAAAAAAAAGCTGCCCCGCTAGGGGTCGAACCTAGACTTTCCTGATCCAGAGTCAGGCGTGTTGCCAATTACACTACGGGGCAAATTATTACATACTCAATATACAAAACGAACAACTTGCAGGCAATAGAGTTTTTTTGAAGTGTATTCTGCGCTTAGACATTCTTTTTAAGAACGCGCAGCGGGAACATCAAAACGCACTGTTTTATCCCAAACATGTTTTTCTTTCTTGAAGAGGTCTTGATATACCGATTTGATGACCACATAGATCCATAATTGACTGTAGGTAAAATACATCAAGACGATGATTGCAAGATTTTTCAGAGTGTCTTCTCCGTCATAGGATATAGAAAGGAATAATTCAAAGAGAAAAAGAATTAATGACGTCACCCAAACGAATGTATACGGACCGGGAAGTGAAATTGCGACAAGCTGAAATAAACTCACAAGGAAAAGGAGATCGGAAAAAACGACAGCGACAAAGAAAATATAATATAACGAAAGCGTGTACAGCAGATCAAATGCCATGCGTTTGCTTTTAAAGTGCGGGATTTCTTTCCAGAATTTTTTTACAACATAATTATTGCCACGTACCCACCGCATCCTTTGCTTAATCCAGGTACCCCATTGCTGCGGTTCCTGCTCATAGGTGATTGCATACGGAATGAATTTAATTTTGTAGCCTTCTTCGTAGATACGAATACTGAGCTCTGAGTCTTCCGTTAATGCTTCTTCATCCCAACCGCTGAGTCGTTTGATAATATGGTGCCACATCACGAAGTTTGTTCCGGGCAAAGTGGAAATGCCATGCATCTGCCACCGGCCTGCTTGCAGCATTGATTGGAAACTCAACGTTTCGATGTTGATGAAGCGAGTCAGGAGTGAGGCGTTCTTATTGACAGTGCGAAATTTACCAATCACAGCTCCAAGTTCTTTGTGGAGAAGCAACTGTGCGACGAGATATCGCAAAGAATCCTTGTCCGGAGTATTGTCGGCATCATAAATAGCGATGACATCGCCTTTTGCTTGTTTGATGCCGAGATTGAGTGTCCGTGATTTTCCTTTACCACCTTCACCTTTCGGTATATCGAATAATTGGACACGTGTGTCTTTCATCGCATACTGCTCGATGATGCTCTTGGTCGCATCCTTCGACCCATCATTAATAACGATGATCTGCAGTTTGTCCTTCGGATATTCCAGTTTAAGCATAGATTCAATAGTCGCAGCGATCACTTTTTCCTCGTTATGCGCAGGAATAAGAATCGAACACGAAGGATAATCGAATGAACGGTTGTCAAGCTCACGCCTCTCCTTTATCGATCGAACATAGTTGACATAGCCGAAGACCGTGAGAATGAACTGATATGCGATCGTAAACCAAATGAGAATAACGGCAATGACGAAGAGAAGGCTTAAATCAACTTCAAGAATGGTCATAAGAAATTATGCCTTTCGATATTCCAAAGCACGTCGTACAAATTTTAGGATGAAGTACATTAGTAAAAGCAGAGAGATTGCCAGTGCGCTGAAGATCGCAATCGCCGTCGAAGACCAGAAACTCGTTATGTTGACACCATAAACAAACTTATCGCCGGTGACAATATTTGCCTTGTGAAATCCATTCGGCAGGAAGATACTGTAACAATCATTTCCTTTCATCACGGTAAATCCCGCAGGTTCGCCATCTACTGTAACCGTTGTTGGTATATTGCTCAATGAAATAAGCATCCGTGCATCTGACTCGTATTCTATGTTCATATCCCGTAAACCGTAGCCCACAGACTTAATTGAACCTGTTGAAGACATGATGCGGGTTTGGAGTTCGTGCGCAGAAAATGTGCTTGCCGTCTGCGGCGCTAGAAGGATGGAATGATTGCCGGCCGGTATCACATATCGATTATCGCGGAAGGGAGGCAGAGGCGCGCCATCGATAGTTATTTCAGTAATCTCTTTCGGAAGGCGCAGCACAAATGAATAGGGCGCATAAGCCGTTATTCCAGATTCTGTAAAATGATAATGAACTTTGCTTGCCAATGCATTCGAAAATAAACTCAAATCCTGGGGGTTAACGCTTGACTCGGAATAAATCGTCAGCCGTGGAGCTCCAAGAGAAGCCGCTTGAATAAGATGAAAGCTTTCCGTTCCAGTCTGAATGAGTGTGGGGAATGGAATGATCGACTCTTTGTTCCGGAAGCTGAGGATATTCAAGTCGAGCATAAGTTGAGATGAGTCAACGAGCTGGCTGTACTGCTTTCCTATTTCGATATACCGTCGTGGATCGCTTGACCATTTCGATTGAGGATCTTCGACCTGCAATGTGAAGCCGAATAGTTTCTGAAGATCAAGGATGCTTTGCATATCAATGCCGAATTGTTCACGGAGTTCCGGCGAGCCGAAATTGTCCAACGCGGTAACAATGATTTGGAAGCCAGGCTTGGCTTTAGCGATTTTATCGAATGCAGGAAGAAGAGTTTCATAAACACTTCTAAGCTTCTGCACCCGGTAGTTAATGATCGTTTCTTTCACTGCTAAATTTGTTCTCCAATAGGATGGAGAAAGTGAATCAAATGCCGCTTTTAAATCTATGCCGTATTTCTTTTTTAGTTCGAGTCTTGCAGATGGATGGGCAGGAGTAAAGAGTTTCGGCTGCTCAAAACCGCGTCCTGATTCGAAATAGAGTTCCGCGAGATCAACACCATCCCAATCATATGATTCAAGAAACGAACAGTATTCTTTTGTCACTTCCTGAACACATTGAGTATCGGTAAGGGCAATTGGATATCTCCAAGCCGGTTTGGCGTCGTCGCCGAAGACATTCTTTTCACGCCACGCCGGATGATTGTTCCAGAACATTTGACTCACCTGAGGAGGCTCCAACCAGGCATATACAAGAATACCATTTGCATGAGCTAAACGGATTAAGCGCGCATAATCGTATGTATATTTTGGATATTCATGCCAGCCAGAGACATGAATAATACGAATCCCGTTTGCTACCCACGAACGGACGAGATTCTCGATGCTGTACAAATGCCGAAATCCAGGATCGAAAAATACTTCAAGTTGTTCACGCCGCACAATAGGACGTAATTGAAAATACCGGCGGACATACTCAATGAAATACGGGTAATTTGAATATCCTTGCTGGGAATGCGAGTCAAATCGCGAGTTGATATAGAGTAGTTTTCCCTTACCGTAGCGCTTACCAATAACCATCGGAGATTCCGTCGCTTCATCGGCGCAGAAAATTTTATCGAGATTGTCGGTGTCGAATTTGTTCACAAGCTCGGCATAGCGCCAAACAATTGCTTCCTCAGGAAAGAGTTTGTCGCGGATATGACGGACTCTGATGCGCGTGCTTGCATATTGGATCCCAAACTCTGCTGCAAGGTCTGTTTTAGAATCAAGAATAATATTGCCGCCGGAAGCGACATACTGTGTGATAACGGCAATGTCTTGGTCCGTCAGCGAATCGGCAATTGCCGCAGGAATAATAAGAAGGTTGTATTTCGATGGAACAATCGGTTGTCCGAGGAATACCGTATCCACCGAGATACTAACGCTTCGCAATGCAGACACAAACGATGCCTGATCATTGAAAAATGCGCCGCGTGCAAAATGATTCCACAAAAGTAAAACGTGTGCGGCATTCCAGTCGTCTTCCTTTGCAAAAATATTGTCATACAATCGTTCTACCTGAGAAACGGTTTTTTCGACGAATGTTTGTTCGTGTTCCCGGAATTCCGTCGGTTCCGCTTTGTAGAATTCATTCGGTTCCAGTGTTACGTGTTTTGTAACAGTGCCAAGGAGCCGCTTTTCGGAAATTGATCGATTTCTCACTTCTCCGGATTTGTCGAAATATGTTTCAGACAAATATTGATCTTTGAGCGTAATGGAATAGTCCTGTGTGCCGGAAAGGATAATGCGATCTCTTGTCTTGACCCAGTTTGTCTGTTCCCGCATATCGAGAAACGTGTAACCAAGTTTTTCCAGCCCATCGGCAAGCTGTTTCAGTAAATCAAGATCGAGAAAAGCATGAAAGAATGCAGTCGCAATTCCGTCCCGAATGTACAGTTGAGATTTCGCATTTTTCAGAAGTTCGTCGACGGAAGCGCGGCTTGCTGCTTTATCCGGATTCAATGGGACGTAGCCAAGATTTTCCGGATAGATGGTCTGCCCAAAAAGATCTTTCTTGATAATATATGGAAAGAACTGGCTGAAATCGGCATCTTCAATGGAAAGCCGCTGCTCGCATGCCGTGCTAAAATATTTGGCAACTGTCTTGTACAAAGTGAACGAAGCTGTGTAATGCGGTGTTTCCCAGACAAGGGGATAAAGATCGTTCTTCATAAATTCCTGAATACCCATTTCAATTTTTCGGGCATCGGCCTCTTCCGTTTCACCTTTGATCGTTCCGCCTGTGTTGTCATCCCAGAACTCATAATCGGCTGCTGTCACACCTTTATATTGGTGCGTTATTCCGTGCATCACAATAGTGCCGCCATTGTGCACCATATATTGTAATGCATCCACAAGATCTGGTTTATCAGAGAGGCTCAAACGAGTTCCTTCACCGGGATCGACGAAGAACGGAATCACGCCAACCATAAATGGAATGCCGCGGCTGGAAAGGATGTCTGCTATTTCGCGAAGATTGTCCGGATTTTCGTAGATTGTTACATCTTCAATTCGAATCATTGCTTGGTGGGATGTCTCATGATCTTCATGAAGTATGTCATGCAGAAAATCTGCAAAGTAATTGTAATGATCACCGGGAACTGCATATGCAAAAGGAGAAGCTGCAAAATAAATGAGATTTTTTGTCGAAATGGCATACGGCGATTCTCTTTGTTTGGACGTCGAATATGCCTTTCCGAGGATTTTTACTTTACTGGAATTTGTGATATGAATGATATTGAGATGGGATTCGGTTTTAGTAAATGTAGCACCGTTTGCAAAAACCTGATCGAACTTCGTGACAGAATCGATGTGGGTAACGGTAAAACCAAACTTCTTCTGCATATCATACCGCTGACAAAATTCCACCATTCCCGTGTTGAGCCAAATAACTGGCTTATTGGTATTGTATACATCTAAAAGAAATTTGGTGGGGACTGCGTAGTGGACTTCGTAACCGACGTAAAAGGTGTAATCATAATTCTGAAGTTGACCGAACTTGTAGTCTTGTGCACCAATGAGGGTTGTCGAAGTATTGAAATGTCCAAGAAGTGCCGCAAGCTGCCGTCCGTCTCCAACTGCATAATTTTTCAGGCTTGATGACCCTTCCACAACAATGAGTACTCTCTTGAGAGGGAAAGAATCGCCTGAGAGAGAAAGAGCACTTTGGGATATACAACAAGTGAAGATGATGAAAAGAATCCGAATAGTTTGTTTCATGAAGTCTTTACTCAAAATCCTTAATGGTACTTAGAAAAAAAGCCCGTAAAGGATGGAAGTGTTTCGAACCATTGCGGGCTAATTTGGAATTCATTCTTTCAGGAATAATTTAGTAGATTATTGGAGTGAAATCAAGAATTTATGTATCTATTAGGACGTCCATCAAACCACCGCAAAAATAGCGGTCAGGAAAAAAAGCGGATACATAAGTCCTGACAGCATAATGATGCATTACTAAGCTACCGATTGAATCGTATGCTTTCTAGTAAGAAGTTATTGTTTTTCCTGTGAAAAGTTTGTAGTATGGAGCCATTATAATAATCTTTCCATAAACGAGATAATAGAGCAATGCCATATAAAGTTCTCGTAGCTGATGACGATGAGGGCCAGCGTAAGTCTCATGGCTTTGCGCTCGAAGTTGCCACGGCTATTGTCGAAGATGAAATTGCAATTACTGAGACAGCAACGAGTGTCGATACGTGGGCGAAGATTAAATCTGAAGTATTCAATCTGATCATTCTCGATAATGATTTTAAGGATAATAATCTGAAAGGGCATCTTCCCGGGATCGCTCTTTTAGAGCTGTCAAAGAAAGAAAGCCCGAATCGAAGTACTCCGACTTTCTTTTGCAGCGCAGATGCTTATGATACTCTCAAAGCAATGGTAGAGAAACATGGCGGAATATATCTCCCAAAGGTTGGGTACGATATTGAAAAGGTTGCCCAGCTTTTTGCAGACACCATGACGAAGAAGAAGTAAGCAGACTGAGTGTGATGTCGAATGGAAAGGTCACCGAACGTGGCCTTTTCTTGTTTCCGAGAGTACGATGAGTTCAAACGAAATCCAATCCAGAAATTTTCGCTACCACACCCTTGAGGGTGCTCTTTATCTCAGCACGACTGGTGCATTGATATCAACACAGACGATCATGCCTGCACTGATCAAGCGCTTAGGCGGAGGCGACGTGCTCGTCGGCACATGGCCTGTTGTAATATATCTGGCTTACTTTCTGCCCCAAGTGATCTCCGCAAATAATTCCGGCGCAGCTCAATACCGCAAACCGTTTGTAATAAAACTTGGATTCATCCAGCGTCTGCATATTCTTTTGCTGGCGTGTGTCATTGCACTTTGGGGAGAATCTGCAGCGGTGCTTGCGCTCATTTTCTTGTTTCTTTTATTTATCTCTAATCAAATGATGTCAGGTTCCGTATCTCCGGTTTGGATGGATTTCCTCGCAAAGACAACTTCACCTGAAACCAGAGGGAAACTTATAGGATGGAGGGCATCTCTCGGAGCATTGCTTGGTTTGCTCAATGGATTTATTTTAACGATACTCCTAACAATAATTTCTTTTCCGTATAATTACGCGGCAGTAATTGGGCTGGCGTTTCTCTATCAAATGAGTTCTTTGGCAGCACAGCAAAAAATTGTGGAAGAACAACCTTCAGAAGTTACTGCTCCGGTACGTCTTTCTGAATTATTTGCACGTATGCGGGTCATTGTTGCGGGCAACCGTCCTTTTAGAATGTTTCTTTTTGCATCAGTATTGCTCACGGGGAGTTTCACTTCCGTTGCTTTCTTTACCGTTGCTGCGATGAAACGATTTGATCTTTCAGAATCAGCAGTGGGAATTTTTACGGTCGTGATGATTATTGGACAAATTCTCAGCGGTGTAGTATTGGGATGGGTAGCTGATGTGAAAGGGACGAAGAGGGCATTGCTTATTTGTGGAATAAGTCTATTACTATCGATCGTCACTGCATTATGTGCGAAGTCGGTCATCTGGTTCTATTTCGTATTTATCTGTATGGGTATCAATGTTGGTTCTGAAATGTCTCTGCGATACAATTTTGCAGTGGAATGTGCGCCGGAGGGAGATCGTCCAATGTATATTGGTATTATGAATGCTTGGTTTGCGCCCGTTTATTTGATTTCACCCTTTGCCGGATGGCTGAGCGCGGTTCATGGGTACAACTTCGTCTTTTGGCTTTCGCTCATCATTGGCAGCGCCGGTATTATTCTTTTAGTGAAAACACCGGACCTGCGTGCGGAGAAACTTGCGCTTTCCTCGAAATAGCTTTACATTTTCTATAGAAATATTTTTTACAAGGCAAAGGAGTTTTCTGTGTACGAGAGATGTGTTAATGAAGCCGAGTTGATTTTGACCACGCAGAAAGATGCACAGGCGCCGGTGCGTAAAATATGGGAAGAGGTTGCTCGACGGGCAAAAGTAGAGGGGTTTGCGGTTGCTACGCTTTCGGATTTTAGTACAATGCTTGAAGGTGATCGACGCTTTCTCCTTATTCCTGCACAAATCAAAAATCATGAAGACCAAGAAACACCGATAGATGTTGAACTTGAAGATTCGGAGATGGGGCGTCTTGGTTTCTTTTCTGAGGATCAGGTGAAACTACGCACTGCGCGCCTTGTGGAGCGCCCAATCAATGAAGACGATGAAGAAATCGGAAGTATACGGCGCAGGGCGTTTGTTCGTCATACGATAAAAAAAAATGCGGCGGCTGTCATAAAGAACGGATCTTCCCCTTCTGATAAATCTCCAAAGTTACTGGCGAAGAAAAAAACTTCTTCTCAAAAACCGAAAGTCGTCAAAAAGACGAAAATGCCTAAGATCCGAAAATCGAGACCACGCACACGACGTAAGAAATAGTCCGCATGCCAGACGATCAGACAAGAGTTTGGACTATCCGCGAATTGATGAAGTCTGCGATTGAGCACCTTCAAGGGAAAGGATTCGAGGAAGCCCGCCTTAATGTCGAACTTCTCCTTGCCCATGCATTAGATCTCCAGCGGATTCAACTGTATGTCAACTTCGATAAACCCCTCACTCCGGAAGAACTTAAGCAATTTCGTACACTCTACGAACGTCGGCTGACGCGTGAGCCGGTGCAGTACATTATTGGTTCTGCAAATTTTATGGGATTGCACTTTACCGTCGATCCGCGCGTCCTTATTCCACGCCCGGAAACAGAAACGCTTATTGAACAGGTGATGCTTGCATGTCAACGGTATCCCATCAATGAACCAATTCACATTCTCGAAGTAGGAACCGGCAGCGGAAATATCGCTATCTCCATTGCGAAGTATGTGAAACATGCACAGATTACAACGATCGACATCAGCCTCGAAGCACTTGCTGTGGCGAAACAAAACGCACGCTTACACTCTGTAGAATCACAAATAAAATTTTCATGTTCGGATATATTTGATCAATCTGATGAAGTATTTCGGGTTCAGTACGATTTGCTCGTCAGCAATCCGCCGTATGTGCCGAAAGATGAATGGGAACAGCTTCAGACAGAAGTGCGGAACTTCGAACCCTCATCAGCCCTGACCGACGGTAATGATGGATTTAAATTCTACCATCGTATGGCAAAAATTATTCCAACCATTTTAACACACGGCGGTGGAATCGTGTTCGAAGTGGGATTGAGCCAGGCGGAAACTGTTGTCCATGAGTTAAAGGATGCAGGAATGGTGGAACTCCAAATTACGAATGATTTGCAAGGCGTTCCTCGTGTTGTTTCAGGTGTGTGGATGAATTCTCGGAACACTTTTATCGGCCTCAATTAAGCGTACGGAAGACGATGCGCGCACTGGTACAGCGGGTAAAACGATGTTCTGTGTCCATCGAAGGAAAATCGGCCAGTTTCATAGAGATGGGTATGCTTGTTTTCCTTGGAGTGAAAAACAGCGATGCGGAAATTGATGCAGAATATCTTGCCGAGCGTTGTGTGTCACTCCGTATCTTCGATGATGAAACCGGGAAAATGAATCTCTCTGTCAATGATGTAAACGGCGAAGCGATGGTGGTTTCACAATTCACTCTCTATGGTGATACCAGAAAAGGAAACCGGCCAAGTTATTCCGATGCTGCGTCTCATCAGATCGCTGAAATGTTGTATAATCATTTTACCAATCAATTACGGAAACTGCTCGGGGAGAAACGAGTTGCGACCGGCGTTTTCCGTGCGATGATGGATGTCGAATTGGTGAACGATGGGCCTGTGACATTACTGTTAGAAAGTAAGAACCAAGCCGCCAACGGATGATCATCGACGATCTTCCGGCTAATTCTCTATAAAAACACTCAGAGATGAATGCTCAAGATGCTCATACAGCGCCGCATGTAGTTCTCCTCTTCCTGGATGGTGTCGGTATCGGGAAGAATGACGCGAATACAAATCCATTTGTCCAAGCACGTATGCCTGCACTGACTTCGTTGTGCGGGGGAACATTGCCGTATACTCCATTCAAACGGATTTCATCAGAACAAGCTGAAGTGGTCGCGGTGAATGCAACGCTGGGTATAGCCGGGTTGCCGCAAAGCGGAACAGGGCAAACAGCGATTTTCACCGGTGTGAATGGAGCCAAAAAGTTTGGCAGGCATTTTGGTCCGCATCCGCCTTCGGTTCTTCGGCCGGTGATTGAAAAGAAAAACATCTTTCATCGTCTGAAGGCAATCGGCAAGTCGGTTGTTTTTGCAAATGCTTTCCCCAGGCGATTTTTTGATTATATCGAATCAGGTACGCGTCGATTAACAGTGACAACACTCTCATGCCGTTTCGCTGACGTTCCTTTACTGACAGTGAACGATCTTTTGCTCGGAAGAAGCATCTCAGCGGACATTATATGTGCACAATGGAAAAAACTCGGCCATACGGAGATCACGCCTATTACACCGGCGGAAGCCGGGAGGAATCTTGCGTGCATTGCAGCAAAACATCATTTTACTCTTTTTGAATATTGGTTGACAGATCATGCCGGCCATTCCCGGAACATGGCAGCTGCAGTAGAAGTACTGGAACGGTTTGATGAATTCTTGTCCGGATTTTTAGAATTGTTCGACCCCGTCACAACATTGCTGATGATCGTCAGCGACCACGGAAATATAGAAGATCTTTCAACCAAATCGCATACACGCAATCGCGTGCCATGCATTCTTGCCGGCAAGTATCGTCATAAACT
>Ga0182021_10006941_pt1 | contig 13416 bp, 7 predicted proteins | sample 612E3MmetaG_FD_120493 | JGI IMG/M metagenome (GOLD analysis project Ga0182021, IMG submission 120493) | Permafrost microbial communities from Stordalen Mire, Sweden - 612E3M metaG (Illumina Assembly) | ecosystem: Environmental > Terrestrial > Soil > Wetlands > Permafrost | place: Sweden...
TGTTTCTTCGTCTGTTATTCCAACCATTTCTCTTATGTCTTTTTCTATTGTGCTTTTTTCATTCTCTGGAATTTCAATTGTATTCTTCTTTATTTGATCAAGTTGTTCCTGTTTTATATAAAAAAAGAATTTTCCCCCACAGTTTGCACATCCAACTAGCAATTCTTTGCTTCCTAAAGGAATTATTTTAGAACATTTAACACATTGATGAGGCATTTTGTATTACAATTGATAAAACTAAGGCAAGTTTATAAAATTAATGAATTATAAGTATTAAGTTAATAGTTATCTATTACAGTTAATTAAATTATGTTTATATTATATTAATGGGCTATTAACAAGGGCTTTAAATAATTATTACAATATATAGAGAATAGTTGATAATTAAATCTTATAGAAATTATTTACTTAACAACAATTCAATCTTCTTAGGGTTTCTTTTTATCTCTTTAACTATTGTAGCAGGGCCTATTATCGTCACTGCTCCAAGATCTCCCTTGCTGAGGACTTTTATGAGTTCACTTCTCAATCTGTCAAGTATTCCTGTTTCTCCACTTCCACCTATTACAGCGAGTTCAATTCCCTTGAAGTCTTTTACATGGTCTATCATAGCCATTGTATCTCCAATTAATCTTGCTTCCTCTTCTGCTTTAAGTCTTCCCTGAAGGAATAAAATATTATTTCCAAGAACTATTCCAAGTATCTTTCTTATTCTCTCATTGCTGCTCAAATCTCTTATTTCTGAGTATGGAAGAAATTGAATAGAAAAGCCCTTTATCTTTCCTAGATTTTTGTCACCGGTTTTTGCCATTTTGTCTTTTATTATTAATCAAAAATACTTTTTAAATGCTTTTTGCTAGTTTAAATATTGATTCGTAAAATTCCTCGAAGTTTTGGCCGCTCTTCGCACTTACTCCAACGACGTCATATTCGGGGAAAGCCGATTCTATTTTTTTGAGGTCTGCTTTTTTAAGATCTATTTTATTTCCTACTATTAAAACAGGTATCTTTCTTGCAACAAGATTTCCTACTATTGTTATGTTTACTTGATTGTAAGGGTTTTCTGAAGCGTCTAGAACTATGACAACAACATCCATGTCATCAAGCCACTTTATGCTCTCTATAACTCCCTGTGTAGCTTCCTTTGCCCTTTCCTTTGCATCCTTCTTCTTCATATTATACTTTATGAAATCTTCATAATCTATCTTTGTAGCTATTCCTGGAGTATCTATCATCTTGAACATAAGTGTTTTCCCCTTGTATTTTATCTCCACCTTTTCCTTGAATTGAACATTTCTTGTTTCATGAGGTACTTTACTTACTGTACCTATCTCTTCTCCTGTAAAATCTTTGCATATCCTGTTTGCTAGGCTTGTTTTTCCTGCGTTTGGAGGCCCGTAGAATCCTAATTTTATCTCTCTCTTATTCTTGAATAGGTTTAGGAATATTTTTTTAAAGAAGTTCTTAAATATTTTTATTTCCATAATGTCTTTTTGTCAAAATAGGTTTATTAAACTTTTGCGTCACTAATTTTATCTGGTTTTTTACTAAGGATATTACTCCCATTCAATTCCTTTAAATTTATGTTTTGTTGCAATTAATATTACATCTATTAGCCACCAGATTCCTAAACCTCCAAGAGTGATTAATTTAATTATTCCTAATCCCACCTGTCCCATGATAAACCTGTCTACACCTAATCCTCCGAAAAGAATAGACATAACTAAAGTTAAAACCCACTTAACCTTCTTTTCACTTCCTTCAGCTTTATTTTCATTTTTAGTAATGGATTTACTCTCTGAAATTCTTGCGTTGTTGAAATTATTAATATTTTGATCAGGTTTTTTATCTATTTCCAAGGGACTTCTTTCTAATTCCTGCATAACTTTGTGGAATGGTCTTTCTATTATTCCTGCTATTTTCTTTCCTTCATATTTGTTTAGAGCGTATCTTATTTGTTCTCCTGTCCAATCCGCTTTCTTGAGATTTTTTATAATTTCATCCCTTGGCATAGCCTTTTTCTTTGCATTCTGTATATAAGTCATTATATTATACAGATTATTTCTGTTCTTGAAAAGATAATTTTCATACTTTCTTCTGTACCATCTCTGAAGAAGTATGTATGTTACCATACCTATTAGCAAGACTATGAATACTATAATTCCAAAGAATATCCATTTTGAAGTAGGATTATCATTAAATAAAGGATATTTTTCAATTACTACTGGGCTTAGATGATCCAAAGAAGGAGAAATAAATGCTGGAACATCTATAAAATCAACATCCTGAGTTGTTGAGAAGGTAATTGTATCTGTCACGTCCTTAAGGTCTATATAATCGTATCCCGAATCAGTTTCCTTGACCTGATAAGAAGAATCTTCAAATTTCAAATTTTCTATTTTTTCTATAATAAAATAAGCATTATCTTTCATGTTTCTTTTATCAAAATTAAACTGAAATATTCTTAATTTAGTTTGTTCAGTTACCCCATAATTTATTACAATTTCCATGAATGTTACGGTGGTCTTTAGATTTTTTTCATTCCATGAATAAATAGAGTCTATGTAAGATTCAGAATCTCCGTATTCTCCTCCACCTATTGCCTGAATTACATCAAGATTTATTATTGCTCTGTTAGGATAGAAACTTATTGAGTTAGTATTTACAGACTCACTTACATCCTTTGGAATCTTTACATTTGAAAGATTGTTTAGGACTTCTGTATATCCACTCACATTTGCGTTTGCATATTGTGTTTCAACTTCTTTTAAATCTTTTTCAACCGAGCTTATATTTAAGTATTCATTGAGGGCTTTCTGGACAAAAGGATCGTACGTTGCTATTTCTTTTTTTGTTGCATTCAAATCAGTATATGCTTTGTCTATCTCTTTTTTTAGTAAGCCCTGTGTAGACATTATCTGAAGTGTTTTTTCAAGGAATTTATTTTCATTAAGAAACAACTTATATGATATATTGCCCATTCCACGAGGCATTATGAACTGTGCCTTGCTCATGTCAATAATTTGGAAAGCTGAATTTATGGTTTCATTTGAAAGATCATTATATATATAATCATATTCAGGGTTTCTTATAAGCAAAGCTCTAAGCATTATTGAATTTCCAAGAGAGTCTGTTATATTTGAATTGAGAGACTCATTAAGGAAGCTTATGTTTATTCCTGCCTGAAGATAATTTGAAGATTCATATTGAGTTATTGTTTCACTTCCAATTTCTGAGAAAGTAAAAGAAGCAGAAGTTAAACCAATAAAGAACATAACAAATACAAGAACAAATGCACTTTTCCACCTCATATTCATAACAATAAAACCTTTTTTATAAATCTTTTTAATTTATTTTCTTCTTTTTCTTACTGTGATTCTAGAATGTTTTTTTACGTGCTTTGAATTATTTTTCTTTTTTAAAGCATATATAAGATATATCAATACAACAAGTGCTACTGCAATCACAAGTTGGTATATTCCAAAGAAAGAAACCTCTGCTGAAGCAGGACATGCAAATGTATCTTCTATATAAACACAATTCTGAGACTTTCTTAATCCAGAATAATCCATAGGGTCATAACGGAATACTTCTGAACCTGTAGGCTGCCAGTAATCTAAACCATCTGGATTTGAAGAGAATGTGTTTTCTGTGCTCCAATTCCACTGAGCAGATAAAGAACGAGTAAGCATTCCATCGCCTTCACATGTATCCTTGCCATTTTCAGTGTATAAGCAAGTTCCTATTGAGAATAATCCTGGTTCTAACAATTTAGATTGACAATCAGGATCAACAAATGCACAGTATGAATCACAGAATCCATCTGGAGACCATTTACAGCAGGCTTTGTCCTCTGCGCTGCATTGAAGTCCTACTGCACATGCACCTGCTTCACCACATCCCTTAATTCCTTCGTCAGTTGCAAAACAGTTTAAACTACATGTACTATCATTACATAAATTTGTTCCTTCAGGACATGGAGGATCTAATATTACATATTTGCATGTACTTGAACAACCAGAATTTGAAACATTATTTCTTTCTCCTAAATCACATTCTTCTCCAAGTTCCTTAAATCCATTTCCACATACTGCTGGAACACAATCAGGATCAACATGAGCACAGTAAGGATTACAATCGTGATTGCTTTCTGAACTACAACATGCTGAATCAATTATATTACATATAAGTCCACTCTTACATGTATCCTGTTCATTATTACAATCTTTGCATGTGCATCCTTCTCCTACATTACATACTCCATTATAATTACAGTCTGCAACTCCTTCATCAGTTACGTCGCAATTTAAACTGCATGTACCGTCGCTGCATAAAGTCAAACCTTCAGTACAAGGAGAAGGTATTCCTTTTTCAAACTGACATGTGCTTGAACATCCATCTCCGTCGTTTAAATTTCCATCGTCACACTGCTCTCCTGTATCTTTAATATGATTTCCGCATATTCCGCATGCTGAGTCTGATTGCCAGTTTGCTTCACATGTTTTTGCGTTGCTATCCCATGCACATCCACATGAAGTATAATCATAACATCCTGTTTCAGGATTGAATGTTCCACCGCATGAAACTGAACTTGGAGCACTAGCCACACCAACGCTACATAAATCAACTTGGCATTTATCTTCTGTTAAATAATTTGCACAATAATTAACTCCTGAACATGCAACATCTTCCTGATATACATTAAGCATATCTCCGTCATTCTTTGAACTTGTTATTGTAGCTCCTCTTTCAGCTGTTGCAGTAAAATAATATTCAGGAGGATTAGACTGACCAAATTCACTGTCGTCCTGCCATTCAGCTGTCCATATTCCATAGGTATTTGGTGAAGCATATAAAATATTAGAAGGATCTTTATCAACAGGGTCATCTGGATTTAAGAATCCGTCCTTTTCCATTATTGTAAACGATATACTTTGTCCGTCACAATTTTCTCCGTTAAGATTTAATTTAATTTGGCTGCCTTCTAAAGCCATTGTTTTACTCCATGATGCAGAAGTTAATTTGCATGCTAAATAACATCCGCTTGTATCAAAATAACAACTAGAACATCCTAAATCTCCAGTATACTCTGGACCAAGGACGCTTGCACATGTTTCTCCTCCTAAATTTCCACCATCACAATCTTCACCAGGATTTATTAATCCATTTCCACAGAGTGCAACACATGATCCACTTTGACAAACTTCAACACCAGTACATCCACAATCTGTGTTACATGTTGCACAATTTTCTCCATTATCACAATGTCCATTTCCACATTTGTTACAAGTACAATCTGCTGAACATGTATCACAAGTTTCTCCAGCACTAGCGTCACAATATCCATCTCCGCATGGAACGTCACAAGTACAATCTGCTGAACAACTTTCACATGTCTCTCCAGCACTTGAATCACAATATCCATCTCCGCATGGAGCCGAACTTATATAACATCTACTTGTATCGAATGAGCAACCAGAACAACTTAACGTTCCAGTATATCCAGCTCCCAATTGACTAGCACATGTTTCTCCATTTAAATCAGAACCATCACAATCTTCTCCTGCTGAGTTTACACTTCCATCCCCACACCATCCTGTAGGAGCAACACAAGAATTTCCAACGCATATATCATTCCCACTACAATCAGAAGCATCAGTGCAACAATTGTTTATTGTAGGATATGTGCAAGTACCAACACATATATTTGATGTACAAGCATTGTAATCATTACATTGATTAGAAGAAGTACAACATCCTGCTATTGGAGGGTATGAACATGTTCCTCCAGAACATTTAGGAGTTGTACAAGAATTTCCTTCAGTACATTGACCATTTGAACTACATCCCACACAATCATCATCGTTTCCAGAATTACATCCACTAGGACAACATCCATCTCCATCTATACATGAATTTATTGTATTATGAGCGCAAGTTCCACTTGAAGAACAAACATCATTTGTACATGCATTATTATCTGTAGTACAATCGTCTCCTGTTAATGCAGGATGTCCACAAACTCCTAGAGCAGTACAACTATCTCCTGTGCATGAATTACCGTCGCTAGAACAAGAACTTCCAGTTAATGCATTATGAACACATGTTCCACTTGAAGAACAAACATCACTTGTGCATTCATTACTATCGCTTGTGCAGGCAGTACCAGCAGCTATAGGAGTATGCTGACATGAACCACTAACACATGCATCTGTTGTACAAGGATTACCGTCGTCAGAACAAGAACAAGTACAAACACTTTTCTGACCTAGAGCCCAAGTACAACTCCATCCAGGTTCAGGATTACAACTTGAAGAACACCCATCACCATTTGCAGTATTTCCATCATCACAATTTTCACTTCCTTCTACTGCTCCGTTTCCACAGACAGCTGTTGGACCAACACATTGTCCATTACTATTACAGGTTTCTGCAGGACCACAAGCATGTCCACATGAACCACAATTACTGGTGCTAGTTAATGATGTTTCACAACCATTAGAATTAAGTGAATCATGATCACAATTTCCATAATTCCCCGTACAACTTTGAATTATACATTTACCTAGATATTGAGAAGCTAGAGGGATTGCTCCGCAAGTCATAACTGAATGTGGAAACGTTGGACATGTTCCACAGCTTCCACCACAACCATCATCCCCACATTCCCTTTCCCAATATGTGCAGGCATAATAATGAGAACAAACGCAAGCACCGTCTGAACAAATATAAGAAGCACCCAAATGTGAACAATCATAAGTTTCTCCTCCTATCTGATTATCATTACAATAATACTCAATTAAAGTTCCACCCCATGTACATACATCCGTATCAGACTCAGATTGAACTGTTGTTGTTCCTTTTAATAAATGATTTTTGCCTCCGTCAGTATCGGTGCAAAGAGATGTATCAGAACAACCAAAAGGAGATGAAGATATTTGACCTTCAGTACAAGTATATCCATTATGAGTTGTGCAATCCTGATAAACATATTGATTTACCCATGGACCCCATGTTGTGCCACAGGAGTCTGGACCAGAACCAGTACAATACTCAGAACTGCTCTGTATTTCGATAACTTGATTTGTGCATATAAACCTTACTTGAGAAGCGCAAGAAGTGCTGCTATCAGCAATTTGTCCTCCCACACAACATACTCCACTCGAACACACTGGGCCAGACCATGTGCAACCAGTACCAGGCATGCATCCAGCTGATGAAGTAAAAGATGAACATTGTGAATATATATTTGAACAACTACTACAAGAGCCGCTTGAACAAGTGCAACTACAACCCAGTCTAAGAGCGGAATTACTATTATAGATACTATATGCTGTAGTGCCTCCATAAGTTGAAATCATACTGTTACAATTAAGATTACCAGAACATGAGCCAGCACTTGCAAAATTAGAAAATAAAAAAATAGTAAAAACTAATACTAAAATACTTCCAACCCCTTTTCTGACCATCAATAACTATAACAAATAAGGTTTTATAAATGTTTTTCTAATGAGAGGTTTATTTATTGAACTATATAATTAATTTTGTAAATTATAAATATGCATTTTAATTAATTGCTAAATACAAAATTATTATTTTTATATAATTACAAATAATTTAATTATATAGCTTAATAGATTATTATCTAATTAAAACAAAGATATTTCCATATTAACAATTTAAATTTACAAGAACTCTATTTTCCACTTGGATTTATTAAATTTGTATTTATGTAAGTCAAAGTTGGAATTTTATTTTTGATAGAATATGATACATAAATTTCCATGTCAATAATTTTATTTCCCAATGTTATTGGGGGTCCCCTAAGATCAAATAGGGTATTTGTACCATCAAAATAATCTTCTCCAGGTTGAACATTTAGATGATCATATTGAGGTTCAAAAGGACATATGTTTCCGTATATTGATGGATTTCCAAATATAAATGCATTCATTGCATGTCCAGTAATTTTTCCATCAGAGCCGTAGAATGTTAATGTAACTTCCTCCAAAGGCAAATTAAATCTTCCATTATTTGTAAAATCATAATTGTAAACCTCTTGGAATTTTGGAATATCTGTTAAGCTTACTCCGTGGAAATTGATATATGTCTGGTCAGTAAATTGATTACAATCTCCTTCAGGGAAAGCAGTTGAATTTGTTTTATCTATTGCAAACATTTTTTTACCCCAATCTTCTTGTTCCGGACGTTGCTCGTTGTCCCAATCTCCAGGAAGATGAGGTATCTCTCCATTTATTCTCTTTCTTTCAATATCTACATCTGCAAGATTAACATAGCCATCTCCATTTACATCACATCTATCCCTTAATCTTTTATCATTATCATCTGTAAAACTTCCGTTTGCAACTGCAATTAATCTATTCAAATCATTTTGATTTAAAGGCAGTTGATTATCTCCATCAGCATCCCCAGAACCATAATGATTTAAGCCTGGATTTGGTCTATGGGTGTAATCAATTCTTGTATCTTCTGCTATATTTCCATTAAGAACCTTCTTCTCAAGTCCGCCTTCTGTGCTTCCAAATTGTAATTCCAACTGATAAGGTCCATAATAATTAGAAGGAGCCTTTATTTTCAAATTATCTCCTTCGATTGTTGCCTGACCTTGAGAAGCAGTTGCACTTGTAGCATGAATAGGATGATCTTCTGGATTTTCATCCTCAAATACAAGCGGTAATGTAAGTTGTGCATTTTGATTTACATTTATATCCTGATTAGTAATATTAACAGTTGTAGGAAAATCTACAATTGTGGCGTAGTTAGTTTTTTGTAAATTATCTGCTGAATTTTCAGAAGCGATTGTGAATTCATAATCTCCTTTTGTTATATCTTTATTAGTACTATAACTGTAAGTTTTTTTATAATTTCCTCCGATTGAGTTTACATCACTTATTTCTTCTGTTGAAATTAAAACTCCTTCTTTCTTAATGTTCAATTTTGCCCTATCTACATTTGCAATTTTAGCAGAATATAATATATCTACACCATTTTTGTCCAACTCTACATATTGTTCTATAGATTTTAGCTTTGGAGGAGTATCATCTTGCTTTTTACAACTAGCTAAAGCTAATGGGGCTACAATGCCTAAAACAACCCCTGTTTTTACAAGTAAATTTGTAATGTTCTTACCTATTTTTTTCATATTGTAACTATGTAGTAGTATTATTTAAAGGTTTCGGGGGGAGTTCCTAGGAGTATTAAAAACTCTAAAATCCCCATATTTTAAGGGTATTATCTTCTCTTTTTAACCTTTTTTCTTGTGCTTTTGGTCTTCCTATTTTTCTTGCCTAGAACATATATAACATACACTAGTATTATAATTGCTATTATAATTATAACCTGGTAAATCCCAAAGAAAGGTACCTGTGCTGAAGCAGGACAGGAAATTACATCTTCTATATTCTGACATTTTGCCCTTTTTCCTAGAGGGTCGGACATATTTGTATTTTCAGGGCTCCATGTCCAACTTGCAACTAAAGAACGAGTAAGCATTCCATCACCTTCACATGTATCCTGACTATTTTCAACATATGAGCATGTTCCTATTGAAAGGTTTTCTCCTGAACAACGAGACTCTGTATTCCAGTCTGATCCACACTTTCCTAAAGCAGTATTCCAATTGCATCCACAATCAGTCTTATCAGTACAACCTGTAATATTATCATACGTGATTCCACATTTAATTGTGCTTGGAGCATCGTTTCCTCCTATGCTGCACAAATCAGATTCACAGAAAGATTTTACATCATAATTTGTACAATAATTTACACCTAAGCATACAACATCAAGACTTTCATAAACTTGTATCATATCTGCATCTGATTTTGAACTTGTTATTGTGGATCCTCCTCCTGCAACTGTTGCAGTAAAGTAATACTTAGGGAGACTATTTCCATCAATCCATTCAGCTGTCCAAATTCCATAGTTGTTTGAAGAGCTATAATTTATTGGAGAAGGATTTGTAGAAGCAGGCACATCTCCAACTAAGAAACCGTTTTTTTTCATCACTATAAATGATATAGTCTTATCATTACAATTTGTTCCTTCAATATATAATTTGACTGGATTTCCTGCTACAGTAACTGTGTCTTCCCAATATGCAGAAGTCAAAACACAATTAGGAGTACAAACACTTGGTTGACCAGTACAAGTATAACCATTTTCAATTTGACCAGTAGAAGAACATCCATCACCGTTTATTAAATTACCATCATCGCATTGTTCTGTTCCACTTATTATACCATCACCATGAACAATAGTACAAACACTTGGTTGACCAGTACAAGTATAACCATTTTCAATTTGACCAGTAGAAGAACATCCATCACCGTTTATTAAATTACCATCATCACACTGTTCATTTCCGTCTATAATTCCATTTCCATGAGTTCCAGTAGCAATACTACAAATACTCTCTGGGTTGTGTCCTACTGTATTAACACAATTCCAACCAGATTCAACACCTCCAGTAGAATTACACCCATCTCCATTAATTAAATTTCCATCGTCACAATCTTCTCCAGGTTCTATTATCCCATTTCCGTGAGTCCCATTGGATGGAGTACAAACATTTGGAGAAGCATTATTGCAAGTCCAATTATTTTCAACATTACATGAAGAAGAACATCCATCACCAGAGCTTGTGTCTCCATCATCACATCCTTCACTTCCTTCTTTTATTCCATTTCCACATACTTGTGAAGGTGGACTACATGAATTAGTTATAAAGTGACATGTCCCAGAACAACTTAATGTTCCAGTATATCCTGCTCCCAGTCTGCTTGCACATGTTTGTCCATTTAAATCAGAACCATCACAATCTTCAGATGCTTGATTTTTATCATTATCTCCACATATTGCACCACAATCGTTATCATTTAAAATATTACATGAACCAGGACAACATGAATCTCCATTCACACATGAAGATATTGCAGGATATGAGCACGTATTTCCAGAACATGTTTTTCCTTGACAGTATCCTGCTCCATTACATTGAGCAACAGAAGTACAACATCCACTTATGGAAGGATATGAGCATGAATTACCTGAACATGAATTTGTTGTGCAAACATTTCCATCATCGCATTGAGATGAAGATGTACAGCATCCACCTATTGTTGGATGTGAACATGTATTGCTAGAGCATAAATCTGTTGTACAAGCATTACCATCATTACATTGAGAAGAAGAAGTGCAACATCCATTTATTGTTGAATGAGAACACGAACCACCAGAACATGTATCAGTAGTACAAGGATTTCCATCGTTGCAATCAGAATTAACTGAGCATTGTGCACAATCATTGTCATTTAAATAAGTGCATGAACCACAACATAATCCATCATTATTTGTGCAGGAAGTTATTGCATTATGTGCGCAATTTCCAGCAGAATTACAAACATCAGTTGTACAAGAATTACCATCGCTGGAACATGCATTGCCAGTTAGGGCATTATGTGCGCAATTTCCAGCAGAATTACAAACATCTTGTGTGCAAGAATTACCGTCGCTAGAGCAGGAATTACCTGTTAATGCATTATGAGCACAACTTCCGCTTGAAGAACAAACATCATTTGTACATTCGTTTCCATCGCTAGAGCAGGAATTACCTGTTAGAGCATTATGATAACATGAACCGCTAGAACAGCCATCACTGGTACAAGCATTTCCATCGTCACAATTTATTGCAGTATGAGAACAAGAACCTCCAGAGCATGAATCAGTTGTGCATGAATTTCCATCGTCACAATTTATTGAAGGATGTGTACAACTTCCACTTGAAGAACATATATCGTTTGTACATGCGTTACCATCGCTTGTACATGAAGAACCGGTTAATGGACTATATACACAAGAGCCACCAGAGCATGAATCAGAAGTACAAGCATTTCCATCATTACAAACTATTGCAGTATGAGAACAAGAACCTCCAGAGCATGAATCAGTTGTGCATGAATTTCCATCGTCACAATTTATTGCAGTATGAGAACAAGAACCTCCAGAGCATGAATCAGTTGTGCATGAATTTCCATCGTTGCAATCTATTGCAGTATGTGTACATGAACCACCAGAACACACATCATCTGTACAAGCATTTCCATCACTTGTACAGGCATTATGATTTGGAATATACATTGGTATATTGCTAACACAAACATCATCTGTACAAGGATTTCCATCATAAACATACCCGAGTTGACAATCTACTGTTTTCCAATTTCCACAATTATCACTGGAACTCCAAACTCCACATCTATAATTTCCACCATTTTTACAGAATAAAGAATCTACTTCTGAGACACAGGTTGGAGCACAAACATAATTCTGACAAGAATATCCACTTCCACATGTATTTCCACAATAAGCGCAATTTGTATTTGTTCCTAGAGGAGTTTCACAACCATTAGGATCAGTTGCAGAATTATCACAATTTCCATAATTCCCCGTACAACTTTGAACCATGCACTTACCAGCATATTGAGGACCATTTACAAGTGCTCCACAAGTCATTACTGAATTAGGATAAGTTGGGCATGTTCCACAACTTGTGCTTGTGCCACAAAAAGTCCATGTTCCACATTGCCAACCATAAGTAGAGCAACTAGTAGCACAACTGCAACCAAAAGTAGATGAATGAGTTTCCCCTTCAGTACAAGCATATCCATTAATTGTGCAATCCTGATAAACATATTGATTTGTCCATGGACCCCATGTTGTGCCACAGGATGTTGCATCATAACCATTGCAATATTCCGAACTTGATTGTATTTGAATCTTCTGACCTGTGCAAATAAATCTTGTTTGAGAGTTGCAAGATGTACTGCTACTAGCAATCTGTCCCCCTACACAACATACTCCACTCGAGCACACTGGTCCAGACCATGTGCAACCAATTTGAGAATAACAATAACTTGAAGAAGTGATATCACTACAAGATTTTCCAGCTACATTAACACAGCTATAACCATTCCAAGTGCATACTCCCCCAGTTCCGTATCTGCACTGGACATCAATTGTAATTCCATTACAATTTAAATAACCATTGCAATCTGCAGCAGAAATAAAATTTGAAGTTAAGACGATTGAGAATATTAAAAATATAAAAATAAAAACAAATTCCTTCACCCTTTTAACCATCAGTTAATACAAGATATTAGGTTTTATAAATGTTTTTTATATAATCAACTGTTATAATGAAATTGAAAAATTAAAATTATCTTACAATTTTTATTTTATTTTACTTAGGAAATGTAAGTCTTATAATGTCGGAAACATAAAAATCTGTACTATCTTTTGAAGCATTTCCGTATATATCTTCTGCACCTATGACTATTTTATTCCTGTTTTGTTTAAAATGTCTATCCATAGAACCAGATTTAGGATATAATGGAA
>Ga0182021_10006943_pt1 | contig 13416 bp, 8 predicted proteins | sample 612E3MmetaG_FD_120493 | JGI IMG/M metagenome (GOLD analysis project Ga0182021, IMG submission 120493) | Permafrost microbial communities from Stordalen Mire, Sweden - 612E3M metaG (Illumina Assembly) | ecosystem: Environmental > Terrestrial > Soil > Wetlands > Permafrost | place: Sweden...
CAACCCTCTGGGTTGACCGGCGAGGCGGGGCACGCGGCTGGGCTCCACAAGCCGGAGGCTCATTTGGACCCGGCAAGCCGGAGGCTTACCCCACTACTTGGCGGCAGTGATGAGATGCGCACCCGCCCGGGCGATTTCATGATGCGCGCCATTCCTCGCCTGCGGGGTGAAAAGCCGGGGAATGCCTGGCGCTCTCGCCCCAGTAGGCGCGCTTGGACGACCAGGAGCCGCGGGCGCTGGTTGGCGGCCAGGTCAATGGCCTCCCATTGCCCGTCGCAGAACTGTACCGCCGGGGCGAGCATCTGCCGCAGGAGGGCAAGTGAGGTCTCCTTACCCATCATGCAGGCCAGCGTGCGGCAAAGCGCCGAGGCCGGAAAGCAAAACATCATGGTTTAGATGGCGGCTGGAGTTGTTTGCTGGTGCCACCGGGCAGCAACAACGCGGGCGTTATCGAGAGGAGCAGGAGCGCGGGATTGGCCCGATCACGATGCTGCCAATTCTGGAAAGCACAAAGGCCGCCATTGCTGGCGGCCCTTGTCGTGTCAGAAAAAACGTGCTGATTAGGTCGTGCGGCGCCGGCGAATCTACATTGCCATCCCGAGCCCACCAAGAAGGCTCAACGCGAGGGTCGAAGGCTCAGGCACTGGCCCCGTTCAAGTCAAGTGAAGCCGGCAAGATGCCGGCGCTCGTGGCAAGGCCGAGGTCAGCGGGATTGCCGCAGGGCGTAGAGGCGATTCATGGTGGCGACGTAGAGAACGCCGTTAGCGGCGGTGGCCGTCGAGCTGACGGGGCGGTCGAGGTCAACGGCGCTGAGGAGTTTCTTGTCCCGCGTGGCGGCGAAGATGTAAAAGGCGCCGCTGCGGGTGCCGAGATAGACTTTGCCGTCGGCGGCCAGGGGCGAGGCCCAGGCTTCGCCTTTGAGTTCGTGGGTCCAGCAGGGTTTGCCGGTCTCCGCGTCCACGCAATGGAAGGTGTGGCCGCAATCGGCGATGAAGATCAGGCCATGGTCTATTGCTGGGGTGGACAGGACGTGCTTTTGCAGGGGATAGGTCCAAACAATGCCATTGGTGGTGATGTCGCTGGCGCCGGCGGCGTCCAGGCATATCAGCCGGGCCTCATTCTTGCCCCACCAGATGTCTCCGCCCCCGGCCACGTAGAGGCGGTTGTGATCGAAGACGGGCATCGCATAGAAGTTGCTGGGGCCTTCGCGGCGGTTGCTGTTGTAAAGGTGGACGTTGGTCTTGGGGGCGGCGGGGTCGAAGTCGAATTGCCAGAGCCTGCGGAGGAAGGCCGGCGGCTGAGGTGGTGAAGCAGTGGAGAGCCGGGCGGAGGGTTTGTTGGCTGGGGCTCCATTATCCGGGGACAGCCTCGAGCCAGGTTCGAGCGGTTCAAAGGCATAAACGATTCCGTTGCCGGCGGCGAAGAAAAGGCGGGGTTGGCCATTGATGGTGGCCAACGATGGCGAAGACCAGGTACTGTGGAAGATGTTGGGCGCGATGTGCTCGTTGTCGCGCGCGACGAGCCGGCCGGTGCGCTTGTCAAGAACGACGAGGCTCGGAGCGTCGGGGCTGCGAATGTGCCGATGGGTGTTGTCCACGCCGGTGCCGCTGTTGAGGTAAAGGTAATCGCCGTGAATAAGGATGGAGCTATGGGCGGCGTCGTGAGACCAGATGCCAGCGCCCGTGGGGAGGTCGAACTTCCAAAGAATGCGGGGATTGGGAGCATTGGGTGGCTGGTCTGTTCCGGAGTTCGGATTTCGGACTGCGGACTTCCCAGCCAGGGGCGGCGCGTCCAGGCAGAGAACTTCGCCACGGTTGTTGACAAAATAGACGTGGTCATCCTCGACGGTCACCGGAGAGCAGATGCCGCTCTGCGGCCAGTCGAAGTAAATGTCCTCGTCGCGCTTGGGGAACGCGAGTTGCCAGAGGAAACGGCCGGTTTGTTCATCGAAACACATCAGGACGCCGCGATCGTCCAAGAGGGCTGGATCACGCGGATGGCCGTTGTTAGTGCCGATATAGACGCGACCCCTGGCGACGACAGGGGTGGAATGGGTTTCGGTGCCGAGCTCAGCAGACCATTTGATGTTCTTGCCAGTGTCGGGATCGAAGGAGTCGGGCAAGCCGCGCTCGTTTGAGACCATATTGCGGGACCAGGCCTGACCCCATTGCGGCTGGTCAGCGGCGCGGGCTGGGAAGCGCAGGGTTCCCAATGCCAAACCGCCTAATAGCAGACGGCTCAAGAGTTTTCGATGCATGGTCGCGGCTCAACAAGCAAGCGGAAGAAGGAGGCTCCGGCAAGAATATCTTAATACACTTGGGGCAGGGTGAATAAGAAAGGTGCTATCCACTGCCGCCGGCACGCAGTTGGGCATGAGGAGAACAGGGGTGGTGATTTCTTTGCCGCCCAGGCGCCGCTGGGCTACTTGTAATAAGGGCCGAGTTCCTCGATGAGCTTCGGCTGCAGTTCAGAGAGGGTGAGTTCGCCGGCATGGCGATAGACAATTTTGCCACCGGGCGCGATGACCACGGTGTGCGGCACTGGCCCGGGCGCTGCGGGATCGAGCGCCTTGAACAAGGCTTCGGTGTTCGCCCCAGTGAACAGGTAGTTGTTGGTTTTGCGCCCCTCGGTTTTGAGGGAGCGTTTAACCCGGTCCGGGATGGCCACGTGCTGCTTGTCCAGGAATTGCTGCACCTTGGCCTGCTCCTTTGGATCGTCCACGCTGATGGTGATCAGCTCAAAATCCCGGTTGCTCAGGCGGCGGGAAAGCGAAACCAGTCCGGGGAACTCCTTCACGCACGGGCCGCACCAGGTGGCCCATACGTTGATGAGCCGGAGTTTCTGCGTGTCGTTGCGCGCCAGCGCGGCGACGCCAGCCGCATCAATGGTTTCCAGCGGCGCCGGCGCGCCTTTCCACTGCTCGTCCGCCTGGGCGACTTCTTCTTTCTTGGAGGCCCATTTCGTGGAGCATCCTTGCGGGCGCGTTACCTCGACGGGCACGGCCCGGCCTGCGAGCAGGGCCTCGACGGCATTACGGGCGTCGGGGGAGGTGACTGTGGCCGGGTCGGGGAAACGTGAGTCGTCGAACCGGCCCATGTAGCGCAGCTTGCGCTGGCGGTCGAACAGGAAGACGTGCGGCGTGGCGAGGCAGCCGTAGGTTTTGGCGGTGGCCTGCTGGTCGCCATCGTACAGATAGGGAAAGGTGAAGCCCTGCTCGCGGGCGTAGAGCTTCATCTCCGCGAACGTGTCGTTGTATTTGCTGTAACCCAGCTCGTCTATGCGGATGGCGTCCGGGTGATTGGGGTTAATGGCGACGACCCCCAGCCCCCGCCCCTTGGTGTCGGCGATCAGCTTGGCCAGCCGGCCTTCCATGGCGTGGCAGTAGGGGCAGTGATTCGAGGTGAAGATGACCATCAGCAAGTCGGCGTCTTTGAAGTCCGCCAGCGTGTAGGTTTTGCCATCCACGCCACGCAGGGCGAAATCGGGCGCTGCGTCGCCGATTTTCAGCTCGTGAGCATCTGGCGGCAGCCCGTCATCTGCCGCCCGCATGCCGCGTTTCGTGCTTTCCTGCGCGGGAACCAGGCTGCACGTGAGTACAGCCGCCGCAACAAACCAGGGCCAAAGATGCTTCATAACGAATGTAATGCTGAGCCCAATCGGGCCGTGTTCTGTGTTAGCATACCAGCACCGCGGGATGGCTTTCCAGACATAAACTTCGCGTGCGGATGAGACATCGCGGCGTCAACTTCACGGTTGATTCTAATCGTGGCCGCTGCCAAGGTTGACCTGTGAGCGCGTGCAACTCCAGCGGCAGAGCGCAGCAGAACAATGAAATACCAGGAGTCGGCAAGCTCCCGCAAAGCCGGGGTATCCGCACAATGAAGGCAAAGGCCATCTTGATAACTATCGCAACAGAGAACCGCGAACTGTGTCACAACCCTTAGCTATTCTCGGCGGAGCAGCGCTCCGCACTCGTCCCTTCACCGCCTGGCCGATCTTTGGTGAGCCGGAGGAGGCGCGGCTGCTGCGCGCGCTCCGCTGCGGCAAATGGGGCAAGCTCAACGGTCCAGAGGTCGCCGAATTCGAACAGCGCTTCGCCTCCATGCACGGCGCCAAGCACGGCATCGGCGTCGTCAACGGCACCGTTTCGCTGCGTGTCGCCCTGATGGCCGCCGGCATCAAGGCGGAGGACGAGGTGATAGTACCGCCGTACACGTTCCTTGCCACCGCGACGGCGGTGGTCGAAGCCAACGCCGTCCCCGTGTTCGCGGACATTGCCCTGGAGACCTTCAACCTCGACCCCAAGGCCGTCGAAGCCGCCATCACACCGCGCACCCGCGTCATCATGCCCGTGCACATGGGGGGCCAACCCGCGGACATGGACGCCCTCATGGCCATCGCCAAGCGGCACAAACTGGTGGTGATCGAAGATGCAGCCCATGCCCATGCCGCGCTTTACCGGCAGCGGCCCGCTGGCTCGATCGGCCACCTGGGATCGTTCTCCTTCCAGTCCAGCAAGAATCTCACCTGCGGCGAAGGGGGCATCATCACCACGTCGGATGATGCGCTGGCAGAGGCTTGCCGCTCGATCCACAACTGCGGGCGCATTGCTGGCGGGCTTTGGTATGAACACCACGTCATGTCCGCCAACTACCGGCTGGGCGAATTCCAAGGCGCAATCCTTAACGCCCAGCTCGACCGCCTCGAAGCCCAAACCCAGACCCGCGACCGCAACGGCCAGTACCTGGCGGCACGACTCAGCCGGCTTCCGGGCGTCCACCCCCAGCAGCGGCCCGCCGATTGCACCCGGCACAGCTATCACCTTTTCTTATTCCGCATTGACGCCGCGGCCTTTGGGGCGCCACGCGAGGCGGTGCTACGGGCGCTGGAGGCGGAAGGGATTCCGGTTTGCGGCGGTTATGCCCTGCCGCTCTATCGCCAGCCGTTATTCCTGAACCGCGCCTTTGGCCCCTACTTGCCGAACGCCTCGCAGACGCTCGACTACCGCAAGGTCTCGTGCCCAAACTGCGAGCGGATCTGCCGTGAGCAAGGCGCGTGGTTCGAGCAAAGCCTGTTCCTGGGCCTGCAGAGCGACATGGATGACATTGCCAATGCGTTCGAGAAAGTATATCAGCACCGCGAGGCACTGACCCGTTGGGCGAAGGAGAAATCAATATGAAAGTTGGCGCCTGCGCCAATCTCAATCCACCAGCCGAGAATGTCGCCTTCGCGCAGGTCAAGGCTTGGGGCGAGCAGGTCGCAGAAACTGTAGCGCCCCGGCTGCTGCGAGAGCCGCCGGCAGTGGGCAAATTTCGGGGAATGGCGCACATCGTCCCTTTGCCCAGGGACGTATTGGACGCCGAGGGCATCAACGCCTTTGCCAAGAAGGCATTGCAGGACAAAAGGGCGCTCGCCGAATGGGACGACAAGTATCGCCGCGTGGTGGCGCACTGGCGCTCTTCGCTCGCGGCGGGTTGAGGGCTTGACGGCAAGCGGGGGCGGGTTCAGAATATCACCGATGAGTGCGGGCGGGGACAGATCGTCGCGCCCGGCTCCGACTTAAAAAAAGCATCATATTATCTGAAACCTGAAAGAGTTAGCTATGTTCATGAAACTTACGATGGTATTGGCGTTGGTGTCGGCGCTGGCGGTTGGCTGCGGCAAGAGTTCCTACAAGACCAGAGAGGGAGAGGTGACGGTTGATAAGAGCAGCGGCCAGGTCACATACGAGGGAAAGACCAAAGACGGTGCCGTCAAGGTGACGGCCAGCAAAACTGGGGTCGCATTGCCGGATGATTTTCCAAAGGACGTGCCGATCTACAAGGGGGCGGTGGTGCAGATGACGTCCACGCAGGGAAAGATGACGCTGGTGCACCTGAATGTGTCGGACCCCGTCGCTGACGTATTGAAGTATTACCAGGACGAGTTGAAGAGCCAGGGCTGGGAGATTCAATCCACGATGAACATGGGCGAGGGGAGCATGCTCACGGCGAAGAAGGGTGACCGTGAATGCTCGGCAGTGGTCGCCAAACAGGATAAGGGAACCATGATCCAGCTTACGGTGACGCAGAAAGGGACCTAGCCGGCATTATCTGTTAAGGTTTCAATCTCAGCTCGATTCGGGCTTTGCCTTCCAGCGCCAGGATCAGGCGCCCTTTCTGTTCCAGGTATTGGTGGGGAGCAGTGCAGGCTGTTGTCCGGCCGTTGATCCTGAGCTGGGGCTGGCGCCTGAAGCCGTTGATGAGAACAAAGTAGGGGTGGTCGAGCCCAGTCACGATTTCAAATCGGACACTCCCCTGCCCTTCTTTGGCGTGCGAGATTTCGCCGGGGGCGTGAACGAGCAGGCCGTTCTGGTGGAACGACTGGAAATTATAAACGGGCCGGTGGCCAAAATAGCGCACCGCGCAAGCCTGGACGGTGGCAGGGTTGATCGCCGGGCCGTTGCGATGTTGGGCACGCAGGACGAACGAGTCCGGCAACAAGCCCTGTTGCTCGAGGTATTCGGACGGCCAGGTTTGTTGGATGCCGGAAAGGGTGATGCCGTCGGCTATTTGTTTCCAGGGCCCCTTCGGGTCGTGTCGGACGAGGCCATACAAGGCATCTGCATACACGAGCCCGCACCATTGCACGGGCAGTCCCATCCAGACCGGCGCGCGCCACGACGTCGCGCCAAAGACGGCAATTGTGCTGTAAAGACCCACGGGCTGCGGCGTGGGATTCACCAGATAAACGAATGGCACACCCGTCCAGGCCCAGAAACGGGCTTGCTCCAGGAACGCGCGCTCGCCGGTGAGTTCGTAGCCCAGCGTGTACGCCCGGACGAGGTGGGCAGCCGCCAGGATGTCGGGCGTGTGCAGGGGGCATTCCCAGGTTTGGGCGCCGCGGGGCACGCCATTACGGAATGTGTCCATTGCGCGCAGGTATTTGAGGCCGGCGTCGAGCAATTCGTGATCGCCGGAGAAGGCGGCGGCTTCCAGCAAATCCAGCACGGCGCGCGAGGTTAGGCCGCTAGCCTCGTTGCTGAAATGGGTCTTGCCGTAGTCCGGCCCGCCCGCCGCGGGGTGATAGCGCACGGAACCATCGGCCGCGAAACGGCTGAGCAATTGCCGGCCAGACTGCTCGGCCCGCTCGGCATTCTCCTCGGTGTGGCCATAGACCAGCGAGGCGACGGGGTAACTCACGTGCCCGACGTGCGCGACGTTCAAGTCCGGTGCTGCGATGGGCTTGAGGGCGTCGGCAGCGGTTTCGCGGAGACGCCGGGCCAGATCGGGTTGGGGCGTGTGATCTGCGAGCCAGTCCATCAACAGGGCGGCATCGGCGGCGGGCGCGGGTGCGAAATTGCCACCAATGGCATGGCGAAAGCGGTTTCCTTCGCGGATTTTCGAGTCGAGCCAACCGCCTGCGGCTAAAGAAACGTATCGGGGCAAATCCATGTTTTTGGCGTCCGGCAGCGGCGGCAGGCGGCGCAGGGAAACGTATTGTTCGACCGCAGGAACAACGCTGGAACCTGCTCCGCCGAACAAGGTGGCGCGCAATACCAACGGCTGACCCGCCGGCAGCAGCCGGCTCACGCGCGGCAGCAGACTGCCCTCTACGCGGTTCTTGCCATCTGAACCGGGAAAGACCAAGCCCATGACGTGTCCGCCCGAACCGAAAAGGCGGTCAGGAGAATCGAACACTGCGCTGAAGTGGGGCTGCATTTCCCACGTCAGCGCCACATAGCGCCCGTTGTTTTGGATCGCCATGAGGGGGAAGGTGATTTTGACCGTGTCGGGCACTTGCCGCTGAGAAGCCGGCCCAATCACATCGGCTTCCGAACTGCTGGGCTCGTTGTCCAGATACTCTAAACCGGCGAAGAGGCCCTGCCCTTTCGTTTGGCCGAATGTCCCCGCGCCGGGGAACACCATGAGCATCGGCAGAAAGGCGACGGATCGGTCCTGATCCACTTTGACCTGGACTTCGATGGCAATAGCTCCGGGAATGGCATCGGGACGGAAGCATTGCTCGATTTCCCAACGGCCGCCCTCAGGGTCCACGCATTGCAAGCTGGCTTGAAGCGAGTTCGACCGAGCGCGCAACTTGAAGGTCTGCTGAGCGGGCTGAGCCAGATCGAGCCAGCGCAATTCGCCCGCCGCCAGATAACCGATCATGGGCCGAGCCAGGCCGCGGGCGAGCGTTTGACCGGCCACGCGGGCCACAAATCCGCCGAACGCAGTGCGCGAATAGATCAGCTCGAGGTCCCGGGAGCGCAACGCGGGAGAGCCGGGCGGAGGCTCGGGGACGGTTGGCGCGGGCCAGGCGGGAAGCGACGCAGCGGCAGGGAGAGGTGTGTCCTCGGCGCCGGGCACGCGCGCGGCGGCGGGGGCCAGGCATGCGGCGAGCAACAGGAAGGACGCTACGGTGTTAATCGTAAAACTCTTCATAACGCGATGTGCCTTTGAATTCGGGCGGTGGTCCAAGCGAACTTGAACCGTTGAATCTGATCCGTTAGAGGATCCCGGAGGCGGAGCCAAGCGCCTCGTTGCCTCGGCCGCTATTCTCCAAACAGGTCTTAATACACCTTCCGCAAATTGGAGGGGAGAATGTTCAGCTCGGTGCGATACTTCGCCACGGTGCGGCGCGCGATGACGATGCCCTTTTCCTTGAGCATTTGGACCACTTCCTGATCCGAGAGCGGCTTGCTGGCGTCTTCGACTTTGAAAATTTCCGCGATCATGTCTTTAACGCTGGTGTTGGACATGCCCTGGCCGCTGGCAGTCTGGATGCCGGCGGTGAAGAAATACTTCATCTCGAATATCCCTTGCGGGGTCTGCATGTACTTGCCTGAGACCGCGCGGCTGACCGTGGTTTCATGCACCCCAACGACTTGAGCCACCTGCGCCATAGTCAAAGGTTTAAGGGTCGCCACGCCCTTGGCCATGAAGTCGCGCTGGCGATGCACAATTTCTTTGGCGATGTTCAGGATGGTCTCCTGCCGTTGATAGAGGCTCTTGATGAGGAACTTGCCGGCCCGGATCTTCTCGCGGATGTAATTGCGCACTTCGGACGAGTTTTCGCGCTGCGACATCAAGTCTTTGTAAACATTGCTGATGCGCAGGTGTGGGATGTGCTCGTTGTTGGTCGTGACGACGTAATCATCGCCCGACTTCTGGACGAACACTTCCGGCAACACGTATTGGTCATTGTCCGGCAGATAAGCCCTTCCGGGACGGGGCTCGAGGCGGGCAATCCGCTCCAGCGCCTGCTGGACCGCCTCCACCGATTGCGCGGTGGCGTGCGCGATTTCCGGGATGCGCCGCTTGCCGAGAGCGTCCATGAACTCGCTGACGATGCGGTACTCGAGGGTCTGCTGTTGGCCGGCGCGGTCGAGTTGAAGAAGCAGGCATTCCCGCAGGTCGCGCGCGCCAACCCCCGGTGGCTCAAAGGTCTGAATCACCCGGAGCACCTCCAGGATCTTATCCCCCGCCAGTCCCGTGGACCCAGCGAGTTCTTCAATCGTAGCCTTCAGATACCCATACTCATCAATGTTGCCGATCAGCACTTCCGCGATGGGCCGCTGGTCTTCGGACAAGGCGGATTCCCGGATTTGCTCCAGCAGCATTTCCTGCAGGGAGGTGCCAGCAACCAGGGAATCAAACATGAATTGCCGCTTCTCTTCTTCCTCGGCGGAGGCGCGCATCGGCAGGTTGGTCTGGGCAAAATGATCGCGCCATTCCTGATCGAGCTGCACCAAACGATCGAACTCCGCTTGAAAGTCATCCACCGGCTCGGTGGTGGCCCTTTCGGTCGCCGGGTCAAAGTCCAAATCGGCAGGCGGTTCGCTCGGGTCAGTGGTTTCAGAAGGCGACTCGGCAGCTTGGTTCTCTTTATCCTGCAACTCCGCTTCCGCCTCCGGCGCTTCTTCCAGCACTGGGTTCTGCTGCAATTCCTGCTCGACCAGGGCTTTGAGCTCGAGCGTCGGGGCCTGCAAAAGCGCGAGCGATTGCTGCAATTGCGGTGCCAGGACCAGCGATTGCGTCAAGCGCTGCGACAAATGTAGGCCTTGTGCCATACTGGGATTCTAGTCACAGGGGCCTCGGGTTCAAGCAAGAAGTTGGCATGAAATTTGATGCGTGCTCTCCGCTGGCACTTTCGAGGGCCAGGGCTACGGGCGCGGCAGCGGCTTGGGATTCAGGCCAGCACCAGCCAGCGCGGCAAGAATGCGGCAATCGAGGTCTTTCCGCGAGGGCGGCAAGGGTGCCGGGTGGCCGGCGAAGAGTTCCGCCCCCCATTTGGCCAGATCGGTAGCGGGGTCTCGCGCTTGCCAGTCTTTGAGGAACTGCTCGGCTTCGGCGATGCGGCCGGATTGCTTGAGGGCAAGAGCACGGATAAGGTCACCAGTCACCTGCCCTTTCGCGCTCGGCTTGACGGCCAGGATTCGGTCGAGCGGCTGGCGGGCAGCGCAGGCGTCTTTGCGCGCGAGCTGACACTGGGCGGTGATCCAGTCCTCGAGCCGTTCGTCAATGTCCGCGGGATAAGGCTTGCCAGCACCTAGATTCTCCGGCCATTGCCGGGCGGTGTCGGCCACGCGCAACGCGTCGTCGAATGCCCCGGCTTGCAGGCGCTCAACCGCAAGCAAGAGGAAAGCTTCGTGAAACAGCGCGCGCGCTTCCGTCGTGCCTTCGGCAGGCAGGACGTGCAGGGAGGAAAGCAATTCGGCTGCTGCCTGGTGCTGGCCAGTCAGGAGCAGGCATTTGGCGTGTAATAGGGCGAGCGAGTCGTTCGCGGGAAAGCGTCGGGCGCAATCGGTGGCGACCGCGAGGGCGGCGGCGGGGTCGTTGTGCTTGAGGTGGTGCCGGGCGAGCATCGCGCCGTAGCGCCACTGGGCGGGATCGAGCTTGGCAGCGCGCTGGAGGTCGCGCGCGGCGGCGTCTTCTTCGAGTTGGGCGCGCGCAGCATAGAAAGGAGCGAAGTGGGGCTCATCGCCGACGGCGGCAAGGAGTTTGCGGGCCTGGGAAAGTTCGCCAAGATGCCAGCGGATGAGCGCGAGGAAATAGTTGGGCTGCCAGGCCGGTCGGTGCTGCGCGGCCCACTCGAAGACGGGAATTGACTCGGGCCGGAATGGGAAAACGAACTCAGGCGAAGCGGCCTCAGCGCGGACGAGCAGGTTGGTGTCGCGGCGGAACCAGGCCAGCCAATAGAGGACCTCGGTCGTTGGGGGCGCAAGGTCGAGGACCTTGGCGGCATCGTTGTCCAGCCCCACGCCGTGATACCAGGCAGCCAGTTCGAGGAAGGTTTCGTGCGGCAACTCGTTGCGGATGCGCGTGGTAAAATCTTTGGCGCTCGTCTTGCCACGCAGGTATTGCTCGAAGCGAGCGAGGTGGTTGAGGGGGTCGAGTTCGAGGAGGGTAACCGAGGCGACACTTGCCCCGGCGGCGTTGCCCTGCAAACGCTGGACGCAGGCGCACAGTTGCCAGGCGTCGAGGTTGCGGGCGTTGCTGGACGGACCTTCTTTGGCGCTGGCGAGGGCACGGTCGTAGAGCCCCTCGCGCAAATACTCTTTGGCCAGCTCGGTGTTGGCGGCGCTGCGCCAGGCGGGCGCGAGGGCAGCGAGGCTGAACGCTTCTTTGGTGTCGGCGCGGTGGTCCAGGGCGGCGCTGGCGAGGCCAAACTGGTAATTAGCCCCAGGGTCGTAAGTGTCAATGCTCAGCGCGTGTCGGGCGTAGCCAAGCGCGGCCCCGGGCTCGGCGCGGCGGTTGGCCAGCGCGGCCATCTCGACCAGGGCCGGAAGGTAGTTGGTGTCCTGCTTCAGGCACGACTCGAATGCCTCGGCAGCCTTCAGGTAGGCGCGTTGACGCGCTTCCTCCTTACCCATGAGGTAAAGGCCGTAAACGGAGGTCCAATCGAAGCCGGCGGGCGCAGCCGTGGGCCGGCTGAGCACATCCCCGTCTCCGGCGGCGTATTGGAGCTTGTCCCCGCCGAGGCACACTCGCAGCGCCTTGGGGGGTGAGGTGAGCGGCACGACCTCCTCGACGGGCTGCATGGGCTTGAGGTTCAGCTCTCGGGCAGCGAGGAGGCCGGCGCCGTCGAACACCTCGAGTTTGTCGCGCAAGGCCCGGGCAGCGCAAATGCGAATCAGCAGGCGGTCACCTTCGCGGGTGACATTGAGCGCGCCCCAGGGGCTGGCGCTGACGAAGCCTTTGATCCCCTTCACCGGCAGCCAGTGCTCGGTCCAGGTGTCGGTGGCATAAGGTGGGAAGTCGGCGTGCTTGAAGGGGGTCAGGCTGCTGGAACTGTCGGCCTGGTTGAAGAACCGGCCAGACTGGACCTCGACGTATTGGCCGTCGGCATCGGTCAGCAGGTCTTGCCAGATCATGCCCTCGCGAGACAGGCCCCAAATCCAAATCTTGCGGCCCGGCTTGTCACCGTAAGCAGCGCAATGGGCCATGCCGAAGTCCTCGTCGTGCCAGTAGCCGCCGAAGAACTCGGCGAGCCGACCCAGGACATGGTAGGACTTGTAGCTGCCGAAAGCATTGTGTTCGTACCAGGAGAGGTCGCGGCCGCTCTTCAGGTCAATGGGCCAATCGTGGGCGCTGCCGTCGTGGCCGAGGTAGTGGGTGCCGGGATGAACGAACTGGAGGTTGCCGGCGGATTTGATGGCCACATTCATCCAGGTGTAGTAGGGCTGATCAACCGCTGAGGGGTTGTGCCATAAAGAACGAGTGGAAAAACAGGCCGTGTCGGCGGGCAGGTTGATCTCCAGGCGCCAGGTCGTGCGCGTGAGCAAATCGAGCGTGCCGATGATGCAACTGGCGCTGCCGTCGCGGTTGCGGCGGACGAGGTAATCCACCGGCGAGAAGCAATTGGGCGTGTGGCCGATGATGCCGTAGTTGGCCTCGATGCCGCCGCTGGTCCAGGGGCCGCGCATCGAGATGTCGCGGAACTTGACGACGTGGTTGAAATAGATGAAGGGCTTGCCAGTGGTTTTGTCAATGGCCGCCCAGACCTTCCCGCCGATCTCGGGCAGGATCAGGAGTTGCAGGTAATCGTTGGACAGCTCGACCACCTTCCACTTCTTCTGGATCGGCTTATCCGTGAAGCCGTCGTAACGGAAGTAGGGGTAGAACCGGGACATGGTGGGGACGGGATCAGGATCGGAATACGGGTAAGTGGTGAAGACCTGCTCGTATTCTCTAACGGTGGCTTTGGCCCCCGTTCTAACAGCAGGCGCGCAAAGAGCTGCCAAGCACAAGAGTGGCAGTGTCAGGTTGCGGATAGGATTAACAGCGAAGACGCGAAGACGCGAAGACCGGAGCGAAGAACTAATGGAACCAGGCGGAATCGCCTCTTCTTCTTCCCGCCTTGCCGCCTTCGCTGTTCGTTCCCGTGGAATATTCACAACCCTCTGTAACAGGGAAGACGCGAAGACGGGAAGAA
>Ga0182021_10006944_pt1 | contig 13415 bp, 8 predicted proteins | sample 612E3MmetaG_FD_120493 | JGI IMG/M metagenome (GOLD analysis project Ga0182021, IMG submission 120493) | Permafrost microbial communities from Stordalen Mire, Sweden - 612E3M metaG (Illumina Assembly) | ecosystem: Environmental > Terrestrial > Soil > Wetlands > Permafrost | place: Sweden...
TATCCCTGGAAAGATCTGGCAATTTCGGTAGAAAAGAAAATGCAATTACCCTTATGGAATCCTTATGTCCTTTCCGGTTCTCCGCTTTTGGCAAATTTCCAATCGGCAGCCTTTTATCCTTTGAATATCTTGTTCTTTATTTTTCCGTTTGCTCTCTCATGGAGTCTCATAATTTTCTTGGGGCCCTTACTTGGCGGATTATTCCTGTATCTTTATCTTGATAATCTGAGGCTTAGCAAGTGGGCAAGTGTTTTGGGGGCTTTTACTTTTTCTTTCTCGGGTTTTTTTGTCTCCTGGATGGAATGGGGAACCATCACTCAAGTCGCTTTGTGGCTGCCTTTGGTTTTACTTTCAATCGATAAATTAATTCTAAATAAGAAAAGCTTTAAGTGGGCCTTGGTTTATCTTTTTTCTTTACTTTGTGCTTTTTTCGCCGGACATTTGCAGACATTCTTCTATCTTTTCCTCTTCTCAACGGCTTATCTGTTAGCCGGGTGGTTTAAGGCAAAAGACAAAAAGAGTATCTTCCGTTTATTCGCAGTTTTAGATATCTTATTTCTGATTATTACTTTAATTCAGTCCGTTCCCGCATTTGAGTTTATTTCTCTTTCCGCCAGAAGTCTTGATGTCGGAGGAATCAGCGCTCAGGGGTGGTTTGTTCCCTATCAGCATCTGATCCAGTTCATAGCGCCGGATTATTTCGGCAATCCTGCCACCTTAAACTACTGGGGAACATGGAACTATGGAGAAATGGTCGGATATGTGGGAATGATTCCTCTGATTTTGGGACTGTATGCGATGTATTTCAGAAGAGACAAGAAAACCTTATTCTTCGGTACATTATTGTTCCTCTCGTTATTTTTCGCCTTGCCCACATTCTTGGCAAAGCTGCCTTTTACTTTCAGAATCCCCTTCTTAAGCGAGGCTCAACCGACACGCCTGATCTTCATTGCAGATTTTGCTTTGAGCGTTCTGGGAGCTTTGGGTTTAGACTTTTTTTTAAAGACAAAGAAGAAAATCCACATAATTTACCCTTTGATTTTGTCCGGAATTTTACTGCTTTCCCTTATATTTTTTATACCCAAAGAACATAGCATAGTCATAAAAAACAATCTAATCTTGCCCGCAGTTATTTTGACTGCTTCCGCAGTCCTTCTTGTCTTGTTAATTATCTTCCGGAATAAGAAAAAAATGACCGTCTTACTTCTTGTTTTACTGTTGACGGTGACGGGATTTGATTTGTTAAGGTTTGCGTGGAAATTTAATCCTTTTACTTCCGGGGACTATCTTTTCCCTCAAACCAAAACAACAGCCTATTTAACGGAAAATCTGGGTGACTACAGATATATGACAACGGACTCAAGGATTTTCCCTCCTAATTTCTCTTCTGTTTATAGACTGCAAAGTGTAGACGGTTATGATCCGCTATACCTTCTAAGGTACGGTGAATTGATTATTGCGATGGAAAGGAACAAGCCGGATGTTGCCCCTCCGTTTGGGTTCAGCCGGATCATTGCCCCCCATAACTATTCGTCTAAAATTGCAAATCTTTTCGGAGTGAAATATATCCTGAGTCTTTCGGAGCTTAATTCCCCGAATCTCAGGAAAGTATTCCAGGAAGGACAGACGCTGGTTTATGAGAATCTGAAGGTTATCCCGAGGGCGTTTTTCGTCACTAAAATAAAAAATGCCAAAAGCCAGCAGGAAGCAATAAATCTGCTGTTTGCCGATTCATTTGACCCCGGGACTATGGCAGTAACGGAGAATGCCGACGGTAGGCTTATGACCTTGGGAGAAGTAACTGCGGGTCAGGCAAACATAACCGGCTATTCGGAAAATAAAGTAGTAATCGAAACGGAGAACGAAAGCACCGGGTTTCTGGTTTTAACCGACAGTTTCTATCCGACCTGGAAAGTGACAATTGACGGAAGTAAAACCCAAATCTACAGAACGGATTATAATTTCAGGGGCATTATCGTTCCCGCCGGCAGCCACAAGATAGAATTCTACGATACGCTCTTCTGATTTTTCTTTTTATTTTTCTTCAGGAGAATTGCAGCGGTTCCCATTAAAGAAATTGTGCTGATGAATGCTCCGTAAATAAAGCTTTCCGGCATGTAGCTAAAAATGACGGTATGTTTTCCGGCCTTGACCAAGACGGCCCTGAACGTGTAATCGGCACGGTAGATTTTGGTTGGAATATTATCTACCGTCGCAGCCCAGCCCGGATAAAAATTGTCGGCCAGGAATAAAAGTCCGCCGGCTTTAGTATTTGTTTGAATCTTAATTTCATTTGCTTTATAGCTTATTATCTTAGCCGCTGTGGGGGCGGTATTTTTTAAGGATACAAAATTATTAAGTTTTTCCTCCAGAATTAATTTTTGCTGATACGGAAAGTTTTTATCAAATAAAGTGCTGATGATTTTACTGCTGTCTTTCTCAACCGTAAAGTCATAGAAAATACTGACTCTGGGAATTGCATTCAGATTCTCATAGACTTTCCATTTGGACTCTTGATAAATGAGTTTGAAGCGGGTATCCGGAAATTTCCAGGTCTGCGGATCCCAGATCTTAGGCGCCAGGTCATCCCTATAGCTTAGATATCTGACATCCAGGATGTTCAGCAAGACTTGTTTGGCATAGGAATCGTTTAGCGGCATTGAATCGGGTAGTAAAACATCCGACCGGGTCAAAGGTTTTTGGGAACCGGCATTTACAAGTTCGCCGTAGCGTTTGACGTATAAGGAGTCATAGCCTTCGGGAGACTGCAGGTGCCACTGTGTGGGCAAATTTGTCTCCAGCCTTCCCGGGTCATACCCATAAACTCTGTCAAAAGAAGCAGTACTTTCAAGGTAGGCCGTCAGGGGATGGGACGGGAAGAAATAATCCAAGGGCGAGAAAGTCGAGAATTTATATAAGAAATATTGGTATTCGACAGCCGCAAGGATAATGATGCAGGCGAACATCAGGATTTTGTATTTATTATTTTTAATCCCGATAAAGATAAAGACAAATGAAGCCAGTAGGATGATTGTCGGAACAACCAGATTCCTTCTTATGACTCCCAGATTCGCATTTATTTGTGCCAACTGCGGGAACAAATGCACCGCCATTGTAAATATCCAAAGAGAAGCATAGATAAAGATAAGTAAGAATAAACTTTTCCAAACAAAGTCTTTTTTCAAAAAGTATGCCTCGACCCCGAATGCCGCCAAAACCACAAAAGAGAACTGAAAGATAAAAAGGATCCTGGCCGGAGAACCGGTGTCAAGGACCGGGATATGGAGGACCGTCAAGGCCTGCGAGAAGGGTGTGGGCAGGGCAAAAAGCAGAGACAATCCCGATAGGCAAAGAAAAAAATATATCGGTTTGTTTTTCTTCCGATACAAAATTCCGATGACGGCAAAAACCAGGGTGACTATGCCGAAATAGGCCAGGAATTCGGCGTAATTGGGCTGCCAGGCATTTCCCACGCCCGGATTCCCGAAGAAATCCGGTGCGAAAACCGTAACAAGATGCGAGTAAGGCAATTGAAACCCATAGAATAGACTTTCGGACTGGGGGATATTCCTGGCGGATAACTGCAAGAGCTCCAGACTTGGCAGGATCTGGATTGCGCTGATTCCCAAAGCCAGAAGAATAAACCAGGCTCCGGATATTAAGGCTCTAAAACCCTTGTTGAAATCCTTTTCGGTTAAGAATGCAGAGAATACGTAATAGGAAAGCATAACTATTCCCACATATACGGTAGTCTGAATATGTCCCGAGAAAAGCGAACAGGCTAAGCCTACGGAAGACAGGACCAGAAACTTGGACGACTTACTCTTAAAGTATCCGGTGATGCCGTAAAGAATGAGAGGTAACCATAAAGCACTTTGTCCGACTACCCCCCATTCAAACCAGACCGCCATATAGCCCATGAACCCGAATGCCAGTCCCGAGAATAAAGCGGCATATTTGGACAAGTTAAGCGACCTTAGGAAAAGATACATAAAAGTAAAGGCCAATACCGGCTGGCTTAGGACATAGATTATCCAGGCGGTTTTAGAATTGAAAACGAAAAACAGGCTATTCAAGGGATAGAATACGCTGCTTTGGAGGTTTGCCAAAAGCGGATAACCGGAAAAGGCATAAGGATTCCAGAGGGGGATCTGCCCGCTTTTAAACATTCCTATTGCCAAGTCTCTCCAGGGATAAAGCTGTCTGACTACGTCTGCGGCAATGAATTCCTTGTGGGTTATCCAGGGGGAGTACGAAATCCAACCCCCCGAATTGTACGGATAGAACCAGGAAACCAGCAAATTTCCCGGGTACGGGAATAAACCGAGGAATATTTTGTAGAAAATCCCTAAAAATATCAACAAAAAGGCTAAAAACGGCCAGAGCGTCTTAAAGTATTTGGACATCTATTTTGTAGTATAATTTATACTAATGAGCAATTCAATCAGCGTGGTTATCCCGAATTTCAACGGGAAGGAAATCCTGGAAAAAAACCTGCCGAAAGTTTTCGCCTCATTGTCTTTATATAAAGATGCACAGGTTGAGGTAATCGTCAGCGATGATTTCTCAACCGACGATTCGATGAGTGCATTAAAAGCCTTACAGAGAAGATTCGGTCTTTCATATCCGAGGATAAAATTAAGGATAATCGGGAACACCAGGAATCTCGGTTTTGCCTATACCGTCAACTCGGGTGTAAAAAGCGCTCTGGGGGATATTCTGATTCTGTTGAATACCGATGTCTATCCGAAGAATGATTTCCTAACCCCTCTTATCAAGCATTTTACAGACCCTAATGTTTTTGCCGTCGGATGTAAAGACGAAAGTATCGAGAACGGAAAAACAGTCCTCAGGGGTAGGGGAGTTGGTGTCTGGAAAAAAGGCTTCCTCGTTCACTCCCGGGGAGAGGTCGATAAAACCAATACTCTTTGGGTAAACGGCGGATCAGGAGCGTTCAGGAAAAGCATCTGGGAGAAACTCGGAGGACTGGATACGATGTACAGTCCTTTCTATTGGGAAGATATAGATTTATCTTACAGGGCGCTTAAGTCAGGATACAAAATTATTTTTGAACCCAAAAGCGTTGTCGTCCATGAGCATGAAAAAGGAGCGATAAAAAGCTGTTATTCGGATTTTGCGGTCAAAACAATTGCCTACAGGAATCAATTCCTGTTTGTCTGGAAAAACGCCACCGATTGGAATTTGCAGTTCCTGCATGCCCTCTGGCTGCCGTACCATTTCGCCGGAGCATTGTTAAGGCTGGATTTTAATTTTTTCGCCGGGTTTTTCTCCGCCTTACTGCTATTGCCAAGAGCAACGGTAACCGGCTTTAAAATCCAAAAATATTTCACCAAGTCCGATAAGGAAGTCATAAGGAGTTTAGCTTAATGGGAAAAAAATCCGGAAGTTATTTCGATATCTTAGCTTACGTTTTGACTTTCCTTTTTACTCTGGCCGGCATCCTGGTATCTTTGAACCGCTTTTGGCAGTACGAAGCTTTCTATTATGACTTCGGAGTGTTTGATAGCGCAATCTGGAGAGTCTCCCGGTTTATGGCTCCGGTAATCGAACACAATGTGGTACCGGGAAAGTGGATATTCGCCGATCATTTTTCTCCCGGCATTTTTTTTGTTTCCCCCTTTTACTGGCTGACTTCAAGAAGTGAGGTTATTTTGATCGTCCAGGCAATAGCAGCCGGGTTAAGCGGATTAGTACTATATAATATAGGGAAGAAAGTCTTAAAAAATAATTTTCTATCTTTGGCAGTCCTTAGCTGTTATTTCCTTTTTTCGGGACTGCAGAACGCCGTGATTTTTGATTTCCATGAGATAACCGTTGCCACTCTTCCTTTCATGCTGACATTCTGGGCGGTTGTCAATAAAAAAGTAAAATTATATTTTTTATTTTTGATCATCACTTTAGGTTTTAAGGAATCATTTTTCGCGACCGGCATCGGTATAGGGATTGCCATCTTTTTCCTTAGAAAAGAGTGGCGTAAGATTGCCGTCATCACAATCATCCTGTCTATCGTCTGGGGAATTGCCAGCATTAAATTCATTATTCCCGCCTTTGCCGGTCATCCGTATGCCTACACTCCGACACTTTCCGGCAATATCTTTAATTTGATAACTGCTATGGTTAACAATCCCTTAAAAATCCGGACGCTTTTCTATAGTTTCCTCTCTTTCGGTTTCCTGCCGGTTTTGTCTCCTACTTTTTGGCCGCTTCTTCTTCAGGATTATGCCCTGCGTTTCCTGCCGGAGGGATTTAACGTCAGGTGGGATCTGGGGCTGCAATATAACGCCCAGAGCGCGGTCGTCCTGTCAATGGGAACCGTCTACGGTTTACTCAATTTAATGAAGATAAAGAGAATCACCAAACTCATTCCATATGTGGGAATAATCCTGATACTTGACGCTCTGTTTCTTTACCGTTTTGTTTTACGCGGACCCCTTGCCCTGGCCTATAATCCGGCTTTCTATACCCACACCAAAGATTTTTCCTTCCTGGATAAACTGGTTGAAAAAATCCCCCCTAAGGCAACGGTCATGACACAAAACAACCTGGCGGTCAGGTTCACCCACCAAAAACTTTGGATCTTAAGGGCGGATTATCAAACGCTCAGGCCCGATTATATCCTGATCGACAACCGGAAAGGTCAGAGCGCAAATGATTTTTTTGCCACCGTCGGCGATGTAGATGCTATAATTAAAAATATAAAAAGCGATCCAAACTATAAAGAGATCGCAGATACCAAGGAGCAATTTTTATTTAAAAGAGTGGGAAAATAAATTCTATGAAGAAATTATCGATTATCATCCCGGTTTTTAACGAGGAAAAAACAATTTCGGAAATAATTAAAAGAGTAACCGAAGTCGATATCTTAGGCATTGAAAAACAAATCATTGTGGTTAATGACGGATCGACGGACGGGACCGCAAAAGCCCTTTTAAATGTACCAAAAGCCGCAAATCTGAAAATCATAAATCAGATAAAAAATCAGGGAAAAGGAGCGGCCGTCAGGACGGGGATCAAAAACGCCAGCGGGGACTATATCCTTATTCAGGATGCCGACTTGGAATACAACCCTAAAGAGATTGAAAAGCTTGTCAAGCCGGTTCTGGAGGGGAAAAGCAAAGTCGTCTACGGGACCCGCCTGAAAAGGCTGCCGAGCTTTTCAAAGGAAGAGAGGACCCCGCAGTTCATGCTCCATTACATAGGCAATAAATTCTTAAGTCTATTGACCAGTATCCTTTACGGGCAATGGCTGACGGACATGGAAACCTGCTATAAACTTTTCCCCAAAAAAGCCATTGAAGGGGTGAATATCAGATCAAGAAGATTCGATTTTGAACCGGAGATAACCGCAAAAATCCTGAAGAAAGGATTCTCAATCCTGGAAGTCCCTATCACCACCAATCCCCGGGGATATGACCAGGGTAAAAAATTAAATACCGTCAAAGACGGGACAATTGCCCTGTGGACTCTGATAAAATACCGGTTCGTGAATTAAGAATTTTATGAAAAACTGGATAAATAAAAACAGGATGTTTTTATTTGGGTTTTCTTTTGTCGGGTTACTTTCGATTATCCTCAGGTTTTACAATTATTCGGCCAGGTGGGTTTTATGGGTGGATCAGGCTTCTTTTGCGCTTCTGACCCGCTATGCACTATTTAATCACAGACTTCCTCTTCTGGGACCGTTTTCTTCCGCCGGACCTTTCCAGACCGGAGGGGAATGGTACTGGCTGATGATGTTACTGCAGGCATTCTATCCCTGGTCGCTCATCACTCCGTGGGTCGGGATATCCGTTCTGGGGGTAGTATTCGTATTGGCAATGATGCTTTTAGCCAAAGAATTGGCAGGAGATAAATTTGCAATAATAACAGGTTTATTGGCGGCCGTCTCAACCGGGCAGATTTCCCAGGGCGTTAATCTTTCAAATCAGTCACCTCTTCCTCTGATTAGCTTATTGGCTTTGTGGTCGGGCTTAAGATTCATCAAAAAAAAGCAATTGAAGTATTTATTCTTTTTGAGTTTTCTGGCCGGGCTGGCGCCGGCGATCCACGCCCAAGGATTTATTCTGATTCCTTTGGTTATTATTACCCTTATCCTTTCCGGCATCCCGACCGTTAAACAATTGACAGTCGTAGTCCTTGGTCTTTTCCTTCCCTGGCTGCCGATATTCATTTCCGACTATGGTAATCATTTTTTCAATACCCACAGTCTGTTCCAGTATTATCTGCATGATCAATATAAGATTTCGCTTGATGTTCTGGGCAGACGGTGGCTGACTTATATCGGCGTTTTCTGGCCCGAAGTCTGGGCCAATATCATCGGCAGCAATATCGCGATCGGATATGCAATACCTGTTTTGCTTATGATTCTCGGCGCAGGGAATGTTTATAGGAAAAAATTTTCCAAGGACTGGAGTCTTATAATTTTGTCACTTCTGGCAATGCTGGTCATTATCCGTTACGCCAGGGTTCCCTTATATGACAGCAATCTTCTGGTCACCCATCCTTTTATTTTTCTTTTGACAGGATGGTTAATCCTGAAATGCTTCAATATAAACCGCTTTGCCGGAATATTGTTCTTATTGATTGTAATTACATTCAGCTTGAATTTGGATATTAAAGTTATCCTGACTGCCAATAACGGTTCCGCCTTGCCCAAGGAGAATATGTCTATCCTGCTTAAGAACTATCCGGATAATAAATTCGCAATTTATGATTATAAATTCAAGACTCCGGGAGTGAGTCAGCCCTTAACTTTATATCTTGACGAAGAAAACAGAATAGATGATAACGGAACAAGGATAGGTTTCTCCACCGCTACCTTTTCAGCCAGACTTAAACTTCCGATCATTTACGGAACCAAGGCTACACCCTATTATATCTACAACCTTAATTCTCTTAGCAAGACACAGCTGATTCATTACGGCTGGGAATCGATGGATCCAAGCGCGATATACCATAACGTAGAGGAATGGTACAAAAAATGATGAAGAGGATTTTCGGAAACTTTAAAATCTGTCTGTTGATTATAGTAGTCCTGGCCGGGATATTTCGTTTCTATCAATTGGACAAAGTCCCGGTTTCTCTTTATTGGGATGAAGTCTCCCAGGGTTATAATGCCTACTCCGTCCTTACAACCGGAAGGGATGAGTACGGAAAATTCCTGCCCATACTTTTCAGGGCTTACGATGATTATAAAATGCCGTTGAATATTTATCTGACCGCCCTGTCCGTAAAAGCCTTTGGTTTAGATGAATTTGCGGTAAGAGCGCCCTCGGCCCTGCTCGGAACCCTGACTGTTCTTGTCACTTTTTTCCTGGTCGTTCAATTGCTCACAAAAAGCAAGTGGGAGAAAGGGCAAAAATATAAGAAGCAAATTGCTTTGTTATCGGCCTTTTTCCTGGCGATCTCGCCCTGGCACATCCAATTTTCCCGGGCGGGGTTTGAGGCCAACTTAGCCCTGTTTTTTATTGTCCTGGGAGCATGGTTATTTATCAAGGGACTTAATGACTATAAATATTATATTTTTTCCCTTATCTCTTTTGCCCTGGCCTGTTACGGTTACAGAAGCGTTGAGGTTTTCCTGCCAATATTATTGTTGGGTCTTTTTATCGGTTTCAGAAAAGAGTTACTAAAAGCCGGTTTACTTAAGCTTGGGCTGGGACTTATTCTGCTTGGCTTATTAACCTTGCCGCTCTTGCGTCCGCTTCTTGGGGAAGGATCCTCAAGATTTGATCAGACCAGCATCACGATTGCGGTAAATCAGACGGCACTTGTGAATTTCCAAAAAGGAATACCCACAAACAGGAAGGTCCTTTATGCCGGGATTTTCCTTCAGGATTATCTTTCTCAATTCACTCCCCAATTTTTATTTATTCAGGGAGATCCAAACGGCAGACAAAGTCCCGGGGGAATGGGAATGCTGTATCTATGGGAAATACCCTTTTTGTTGGTGGGTTTGTACGCTATCTATAAATATTTTTCTTCACCCGTCAAAATCACTATATTTACCTGGCTGTTGGCAGCACCCCTGCCGGCCGCCTTGTCTATCCCCGTCCCGCATGCCTTAAGAACCTTAAATATCCTGCCGGTTCCCCAAATCATCACCGCCTTAGGTGTTATCTGCCTGTTTTTTGTTTTTAATAAAAATATAAAAAAAATATATGTTGCGGTATTAGCCTTGTTAATTTTATTCTTCTTCGTCAGGTATGTAGGGCTATATAATTTTACAAATACAAAAAGCAATGTTGCGGACTGGGCGGACGGATACAAACAATTGACTCAATATGTTTTTGCCAATGATAAGGATTATGACAAGGTTTTGGTCTCCGGTCATTATTGGGAACCATATGCATATTTTCTTTTCTATAAAAAATTCGATCCTGAAATCTACCAGGATAAGGGCACCAGTAACGGATTCGGGAAATACGTTTTCGGCGGAACAAGCTGGGACAAGGATAAAAACAGCCAGGAGCTGGGGGATATCAATCTCAGAAAATATGCAAAAACCAAAGGTAAGCTTTTGGTTGCCCTGTCGCCTGGGGAATATATTCCCCAAAAGGATACTATTATAAAGCTTACGGAAATCAAAAACCACAACAATCAGACGGTATTTATAGTAGGTAAGGCGAAATAATTATCCGGTCGTGCAGAAGCTCAAGGCATCGTTTTTAAAAACAAAAATCCAACCGACGGATAAAATCAATAAAACAAAATAAATAAGATAAGAAAGTTTTTTGTTTCGCTTTATCAAAGATACGGTTCCTATAAATGAAGCAATTTGATAAGGGATAATCAAAAGAATCATCTTAATGAGGAAATTTTCTTTTGTAATCTGGAAAATTTCAATTAAGGGAAACATTAAGATTAAAACTCCAAAAAGGTCAATAAATTTATTTTTTATTTTTTGACTAAGCAGCAAATAATAAAAATTCAATAGTCCGAACAGACCGGCCAAACTTAAAATCTTAATCAGATAAGATATATCGAAAAATTGGAAATACCTTCCGAAAATATCAAACAGGAAAACCGTAAGCTTATTATGGAATATGCGGACGAGGATTATTGATGTACTGCCTTCGTTAGCGATAAGCTGTCTCAAATGAAAATAATCAACAACGGACGAATAATGAAAATTCCCGTTGTAGTTGGTGCAGACAAGCATGGTTCTCAATAGATATCCGAATAAAATTACCAAGATGATAGGAATCAGGTATTTTAATTTCATAGCTCAATAATTTGCGCAACCGTGTTTTTCGACGGAATATCAAGAGTAATGTTCTCCAACAGTTTCATCCCCGAATTCGCGGGTATGGCTAGCGGATAGCGGACATAGAGAAAAGGCTTACCGTTCCAACTTTTCGGTTCCTGCCAGGAACTGTCAACGAAAATGGGCCTGAGTTTGTCGTTATAGAACAGGAAATATATTTTTTCGTTCGACAGATAAGTCTCATTAACGACAATCGTCGGATAGTATTTGCTATATTTGGTAACTTCTTTAACCAGTTTTTCCTGGGCTCCTCCCCAGAAAACCGTATAAGAGTTCCTGTAGTCGGATAAATACAGATGAAAATAGAGACCGGTCTCATATATCCCCAAGATTATTATCCCTATGAAAATCAGCTTTACCCACCGGAAGCTATTTTGACCGGTATCGTTTATTCCCAGAGCAATAATTATCGAAAAAGGGATAACCAATAATAACGCATGTAGAGCATTAGGGCTGGCCGCTATTGCCACCGCCGCCGGAGTTATAAAAAACATGCTCAAAACCATTTTTTTAAGAATCTTACTTTTTTCACGCAGTAATACCATTAAGCCTACGATTAAAAAAGGCAGTTGCCAGCGGAAAAGAAAGCCGAACTCGGAAGAAGAATAAAACCTGACATTATCGTTTCCCCTGACAAACAGTTCCTCCAAAGAGAAAAAGGACAGAAAATTTTGCAGATAAACAAACGGATAGGCAAGAAGTGCCTGAATGGAGAATTGAGGCTGGGGCACGGCAGCTGTCGGGATTTTTTGGGTAGAGGTCGGTATAATTTGCTGGATAGATTCGGGCAGAGCCTGCTTAGTGAAAGTACTGGTTTGCAGGAACCGGCTGGTTCCGTGACTGCCGAAGGTAAAAATAAGCAAAGGAAGATTCAGGATTAAGACATAAAGAGCAATAAGAAAAAGGTTTTTTACTTTAATGAATTTTTTTATAAATAAGAGATAGAAGATCGAAAGAAAAGCTATGGGAGTTAAGATGCGGAAAGAGTGATAAGTGTACGAGGCAAGAGTGAAAAAGAAAAGACTTATCAATAAGTACGGTATCTTTTTATTCTTATAATAAACGACAAATTGCCAGCAGCCGATCATGAAAAAACAAACCGCCACAACGGACTCGTATGCTGCCCGGGAAAACTGGATATGCCAAGGCAAAATAGCCAGTATAAAGGCACTAAGAAGCGGAAGATTCCGGAACTTTTTCTTTGACGGCTCAAATTCCAAGGATAAGAGGTTTTCTAAGAAAAGATAGAGAAAAAGCACGGTCAATGTCCCGGATATTACCGAGGGCAGCCTGACGGCAAAGGCATTTTTACCAAAAAGCGCGATCGGAATGGTGTCCAGGTATATGTAGCCTGGCAATTTATAATCGTCAAAAGACCTGAACGTCAGTGGAAAGGGTGTTCCGTATTCATCCGTTCCCTTGGTCAGTATGGAATAGGCATTATATCCGATTGCCACCTCATCGTCGTAAAGCCCCGGGGGAAGTTTACTGACTGAATAAACCCTTAGGATAAAAGCAAGAATAACGACAATCAATATTGGAATGTATCGGTTTTGCCTAATAAATCTAAACATCCAAAAAAGCAATAATAGCTTGGGATATGGTATCATAATAGACGGAAGATTGACAAGCAATGAAAAAATTTTTACCTTTATTTCTGATTGTAATACTCGGTACATTTTTGCGTTTTTGGCAAATCGATAAAGCCCCCCCGAGTCTTTATTGGGATGAGGTCTCCCAGGGGTATAATGCCTACTCGGTCCTTAAAACCGGCAGGGATGAACACAATGAATTTCTACCCGTCGCCGCATTTAAAGCCTTCGGAGATTATAAAGCGCCGGTCTATATCTATCTGGATGTTCCGTTTATCGGGATTTTCGGAAAAACTATCCTCGGAGTACGTTTTCCGTCCGCGCTTTTCGGAAGTCTAACGGTGCTTTTGACCTATTTTCTGGTTTGTGAATTATTTTACGAGAATAAAAACAGAGAGAAATTCGCTTTATGGGCGGCATTTTTTTTAAGTATTTCTCCCTGGCATATCCAACTAAGTCGGGCTGCCTATGAGGCAAACGTAGCGACGTTTTTTACGGTCCTTGGTATTTATTTATTCTTTCTTGCCAAGAGAGCA
>Ga0182021_10006945_pt1 | contig 13414 bp, 17 predicted proteins | sample 612E3MmetaG_FD_120493 | JGI IMG/M metagenome (GOLD analysis project Ga0182021, IMG submission 120493) | Permafrost microbial communities from Stordalen Mire, Sweden - 612E3M metaG (Illumina Assembly) | ecosystem: Environmental > Terrestrial > Soil > Wetlands > Permafrost | place: Sweden...
ATAGCCGGGCGGCGGCCCATCGCCGGGCGGCGGCCCATAGCCGGGCGGCGGCCCATAGCCGGGCGGCGGCCCATAGCCGGGCGGGGGCCCATAGCCGGGCGGGGGCCCATAGCCGGGCGGGGGCCCGAAGCCGGCGGGAGGCTGGTAGCCGGTCCCAACCGGGATGGGTTGCTCGGGCGGCAAAGCCTGCTTGGGCGGCAGAGTCCCTTGCGGAGATGGACCGGCGTTCGACGCCGCCTCGGTCTCGTCATCCGCCGGCCGTCCGGGCTCGTTGCCGGCGAGCCAATCGGGTTTCGACTCACCGCCCCCGCCGTCCATGGCCATGCCATTTCCTCCGCTGCTCCCGGCGCGCCGCGCCGCGATCCGTCGCGATCTGATCGCAGGTCGGGCCGGGGTCCGGCGCCGTTGCGCGGCCGAGCCAATCGTACCAGCGGCTCAGGGCCCGGCGCGGGCACGGCCGGCGCTGCCCTCAGGAGCGGCGCTCGCCTCAGGATCGGCCTTTCGCGAACCTGCGGACATCTCGCCGGGCGCCCCTCGGTCTTGTGGGTCCAGCGGCCTGATCTATCCTTCTGCGAGGCGCCGCATCGAGGCGTCGTCGGCCAGAGGAGGATCCAGGTGTCCGGCTTCAAGGCGTTCCTGCTCAAGACCAACGCCCTGGCGCTGGCGGTCGGCGTAATCATCGGCGTGGCGATGGGCAACGTCGTCAACTCGCTGGTGAACGACCTCATCATGCCGCCCGTCGGCATGCTCCTTGGGAACATCGACTTCGCCCAGCTCAAGATCGTCCTGAAGGCGACCGGCGATCCCAAGACCGAGGTCGCGATCCGCTACGGCTCGTTCGTCAACGTCGTCATCGCCTTCGTCATCGTCGCCCTGGTGGTGTACGTCGTCACGTCCCTGCTGCTGCGCGCCGTTCCCGAGGTTCCTGAGCCGCCGACCAAGACCTGCCAGTTCTGCAAGGAAACCGTGCCCGCCGACGCGACCAGGTGCCGCGCCTGCACCAGCGTCATCTGATCGACGCGCGGGCGGAGTCCCCGCTTCGCTGCCGAAGGGAGAACGAATGAAGGTCCGCCTCGACCGGATCGCCCGGGTCCAAGCCGCCATGCGCGCACAGGGCCTGGTGGCGATCGTGGTCATGAACCACGACGACTACCGGTACTTCTTCGGCACCGACCGCTCGCAGCCGCGAGCCCTGATTCCGTTCGAGGGTCCGGCGGAGCTGATCGCCTTCACCGGTGAGGAGCCGGAGTTGCGAGCGGCCCTGGCGCAGGGCGAGGTGCGGGTCTTCGGCAGCGTGGGCGGCCAGATTCACGACGTTGTGGGCCGCCTGCGTGAGCTTGCCGCGGCCGATCCGTTCGGCGCCGCAGCTGCCGGCGGCCGGCCCAAGGTCGGCATGCAAATGTGGTTCCACACCCCGGCCTTCCTGGTGGATCTCTTCCGCCAGGTCAACCCCGAGGTCGAGCTGGTCTCCTCCGACCCGGTGATGGATCCGCTGCGCGCCATCAAAGACGCCGACGAGCTCGCCGCCATGACGGAGGCGCAGCGGATCGCCGGCCTGGGGATGGACCGCGCACGCGAGCTGCTCCGACCCGGGGTGAGTGCCCACGAGGTGGCGACCGAGGCGCTCTACGCCATGTGGCGAGCCGGCGCCGAAGGGACGAGCACTCCCATATACGTCAACTTTGGCGTCGAGACGTGCATGCTCCACGGCCGCATCAGCCCGACGCCTCTCGAGCACGACCAGCTGGCTTTGATCGATCTGACGCCGCAGGTGGACGGCTATTGCGCCAACCTGTCGCGGACCTTCGTCGTCGGTCGGCCTGACGCCCGCCAGTCCGAGCTAATCGCCACGTACCGCGAGATCGTGGCCGCGGTCCGCGCCGCGATGCGGCCCGGTGTCACCACGGCCCAGCTGGACGATCGCGCCAAAGAGGTCGCCGCCCGCCACGGCCTGGCCCAGTACCAGGTCTACGGCATCGGCCACGGCATCGGCCTGCGGTTCGAGGAGCCGCCCGCCCCGACGATCATCCCGCCCCACAAGGCTCTTCCACTCGCGGAGGGGATGACGGTCACGATCGGCCATCCCGTGCTGGCGATCCCGGGCTTCGGGGGCGCCAGGTTCGAGGACGTGTACCGGCTCACCGCAGCCGGCCCGGAGGCGTTGTTCGAGTATCCGATCGACCCTATCGTCGAAGCCTGACGAAGGGATTCGAGAGGTCAGGTAACTGAGACTCAGTCTCGACAACCGCGTCGTCGGCAGGTAAGATGCGGCGACCATGAAAGCCCAGGCAGGCGACCAACTCACCCCCGACGATCTCGCGCGCACGCTCGATGCCGCCGGCTACCGCATGACCGACGCCCGCCGCGCCGTCGTGGCGCTCATCGCCAGCCGCGACGGCACCTTCGACACGGCCGATCTCGTCGCCGACGCGCGCCGCCGCCGCGTGCCCGCAGCGCGGGCCACGATCTTCCGGACGTTGGAGATCCTGGCCGCGATTGGGGCGGTGGAGCGGCTCGACCTCCCCAACGGCGAGCACTCGTACGTTCGCTGCGACACGCGCGGCCACCACCACCACCTGGTCTGCACCGATTGCCAGCGCTCGGTCGACCTCGAGGAGCTGGGCATGACCACCATCACCGCGGACGTCGAGCTACGCACCGGCTACGTGATCGATCGGCACCGCCTTGAGCTCTTCGGGCTGTGCCCCAACTGCCAGACCAGATCGCCCTCCTGACGGCGCAAGGGGAGACCACCCGATGACTAGCCAGCGCCACAGTGTGAGACCGAGTCTGCGACTCAGTCTCTGCCTGACCGCGGCGGTCGCGATGTTCCTGGTCGCCTCCGGTTGCTCCGGGGGCACCGGCGGCAACGCCGCGGACGGCAAGATCGCGGTCGTGGCCGGCGAGAACTTCTACGGCGACCTGATCGCCCGAGTCGGCGGCGACCGCGTCTCGGTCACGAGCCTGCTGAGCGACCCGAACATCGATCCGCACACCTACGAGAGCAGCCCGCAGAATGCCGAAGCCGTCGCCGACGCCCGCCTGGTCGTCGCGAACGGTTTCGGCTACGACGCCTTCATGGATCGGCTGCTCGCCACCTCTGCGAGCTCCAACCGGACCGCGATCGACGTCCAGAAGCTGCTCGGCCTGCCCGACGGGAGCAATCCCCACATCTGGTACGACCCCGGGACGATGCCCAAAGTCGCCCGAGCCGTTGCAAGCGCGCTCGAGCAGATCGAGCCTGCCTCCCAGTCGACCTTCGAGGCCAACCTCACTGCCTATCTCGATTCGTTCACGCCCCTGACCTCCAGGATCGCCGAGATCAAGAGCAAATACGGTGGCGCGCCGATCGCCTGCACGGAGCCGGTGGCCGGCTACTTGACCACCGCCATGGGACTGCAGGTGCTGACGCCCGACGGATTCGCCAAGGCGATCGAAGAAGGAACGGATCCCGCCCCGATCGACGTCGCCGCCCAGCGCGATCTCCTGACCGGGCACCAGGTCAAGATCCTGCTGTACAACAGCCAGGCCACCTCGCCGGTGACGGACTCGATCAAGACCCTTGCCGGGCAGCAGGGGATTCCGGTCGTGGGCGTCTCGGAGACGATGCCGAAGCAGAGCCAGAGCTTCGTCGACTGGCAGGTGGGCCAGCTGGGCGAGATCGAAACGGCGCTGGGGCAGAGCCGATGAGCAAGCCGATGAGCACGTCGGCGAGCGGCCCGAGGACCGCGTCGGTGCGCCCGGACGACACCACGCCCGCGATGTGCTTCGATCGGGCGACGCTGGCCTACGGCGGTCGCGTCGTCTGGTCTGAGCTGTCGATGACAGTGCAGCCGGGCGAGTTCCTGGCGGTGCTGGGCCCCAACGGATCGGGCAAGACCTCTCTCTTGCGGGCGTTGCTGGGCCTGGCGCCGCTCGCCGCCGGCCAGCTGGACGTGCTCGGCCGGCCGCCGCGGCGCGGCAACCCGGCGATCGGCTACGTCCCCCAGCACGCCGGCTTCGACCGCGACGTGCCGCTCCGGGGCCGCGATCTCGTGGGCCTCGGCATCGACGGCCACCGCTGGGGCTTCGGCCGGCTGTCGCGGGCGGATCGGGCGCGTGTGGAGGCGGCTCTCGAGTCGGTCGCGGCTCGGGTCTATGCCGACGCTCCGATCGGCCGCCTCTCGGGCGGAGAGCAGCAGCGCCTGCGCATCGCCCAGGCCCTCGTCGGCGACCCGCAGATCCTGCTCTGCGACGAGCCCCTCGCCAGCCTCGACATGCGCTATCAGCAGGAGATCACCGAGTTGATCGGCGACTGGGCCAGCGACAAGCGCGGCACCGTCGTCTTCGTCACCCACGACGTCAATCCGGTCCTGGGGCTGGCGAATCGAGTCGTCTTCGTCGTCAACGGCCGCTGGGCTGCCGGCAGCACGGACGAGGTCCTCACCAGCGAATCGATGTCGCGCCTGTACGACGCGCCGGTGGAGGTTCTCCGAGTTCGCGGCCGGATCGTGGTCGTGGGCGAGGGGAGCGGCGCCGGCTTCGACCTCGACGAGCCGCATCACCTCCCCGGGCACGTGGGGGCACACGCATGATCACCCAGCTGATCCATCTTCTGGGCTACGACTTCGTCCAGAACGCCCTCGTCGCCGGCATCCTGGTGGCCGTCGTGGCCGGCCTCGTCAGCCGGTTCGTCGTCGCCCGGAATATGTCGTTCGCGGTCCATGCCCTGGCCGAAGTCGGCTTCACGGGCTCCGCCGGCTTCATCCTGATCGGCCTGTCGCCGGTGCTGGGGCTGCTGTCGGGTTCGATGCTGACAGCCCTCCTCATCGGCGCGCTGGGGCTGAGGATCCGCGAACGCGACGCCGTGGTCGGCGTGATCATGGGCTTCGGGCTGGGGCTGGGCGTGCTCTTCATCACGCTGAACTCACGCTACGCTAGCGAGGCCTTCGCCATCCTCCTCTCGGGGGCGATCACTACGGTCAGCCGCGACGACCTGGTGCTGCTCGGGATCGTGGGGGCGATCACGCTGGTCGGACTGGGCGCGATGTACCGGCCGCTCACTTTCGCCACTGTCGATCCTGTCGTGGCCGAGGCGCGCGGCGTGCCGGTTCGCCTGATCTCGGTCCTGTTTCTGCTGCTGCTCGCCGCGGCCGTCGCCGAGGCGGTCCAGGTCGTCGGCGTGCTGCTGATCCTGACGCTGTTGATCACGCCCGGAGCCACGGCCGAACGGCTGACCGCTCATCCCGGCCTGGCCACGGTCGCCAGCGTCGGCGTCGCGCTCTTCGCAACGGTCGGCGGGATCCTGCTGGCGCTGGTCACCACCGTGCCGGTCAGCGTCTACGTGACCACCATTGCCTTCGTCTGCTACTTGTCGGCCCGGCTCTTCTCGTCGCTCCCGATCGCCTCGATTCGACGCGACCGCGCCTGACGGCCGCCCTGCGCCTCAGTGGCGCCTACGACACAGCGGCGCCCACGACACACCGCGGCCTACGCCCCGGCGCGGCTCACGATACGGCGGCGCCCAGACCGGCTGCCGGCCGTCTATGCCCCGGCGGCGGAGAGGACGAAGTCTGTGCTGAAGGCGACGAGCAGCCCCAGGGTCAGGGCTACCCCGGTGACCATCGGCAGCGAGAAGCGGCGGGCCGCGGCCATCATCTCGTTGAAGACGAAGATGAGCGCTCCCGCCGCAAGCCCCAGGAAGAGGATCGAGAGCACGGGCGATACCAGCAGGTAGCCGACCACGCCGCCCAGGAACGTGGGTCCGCCGCCGATTCCGCCGGCCATCGCCAGGAAGCTCCAGCTCGGGCGATCGCCCATCCCCAGCGGCGCCCCGATGGCGAATCCCTCGGTGGCGTTGTGCAGCGCGAAACCGATCACGAGTATCAGCGCGAAGGCCGCGGCCCCGGTCGCGGCCGATTGCCCGATCGCCAGCCCCTCGGAGAAGTTGTGCAACCCCAACCCTGTTGCCGTCCCGAGCGCGACCTGGCTCGGAGTCAGTGCGACCCGCTCTCCGCGGCCGCTCATACGGGTCGTCAGGTACGTCACCGAAAGAAGCCCGAAGGTGACGCTGGCGCCCAGGACGACCGCGTACAGGCCGAACTCCGCGGCGCTCGAACCCCGACGCGCCGCCTCCAGGGCCTCGTCGACCGGAGCCACCGCCTGCGAGAGCACGTCGTAGATGAGGAACAGGACGACTCCCGCGGCGGCGGTCGTCAGGGCCGCCCGGACGCCGACGGGGAGACCTCGCAGCCTGCCCACCGGTAGTCCCAGGAAGATCGTTCCCCCGGCGAACGCGGCCAGGACCACAGTCTGGGCAAAGCTCATCGGACCTCACTTCAAGCGGTGGGGTAATTCTTAGTAATCTAGTATGGATTACCGCGGATGCTACCCGGCCGCGAACCCGGCGGTCAAGTCCGGCGGGCGAATAGGCGAGGTCGCAGGCCCAGATGCCTTTCCCTGTCAGGTCACGTGGCTTCGGCTGATCGGCGGCTGCCGGCCCGGCGTGGCTGCCCCGCGCGGAGCGGCTGCCGGTGGGGCGCGGTCGGAAGCTGCGCCTTTTCTCTCACAGAGAACAAGGCAGAGGGTTCTGCCAGCCGCGGGCAGGTCGGACCTCGTATGAGGCCGCTCTGCGAGCCTCTTCGGCGGCACTGAAGCCGGGGGTGAGCGGCCCAGGGCATGCTGCAGCCCCGATTCCGGGCCGGGAAACCGGCGCGCAGGTGGACTTGGGCACCAGAAGGGCGGGCGGTGTTCTCCCTGGGAGAAGAATCGCAAGATCGCGAACACCGGCAGCCGAACGATACGGGCCCTCAGCCCGTCAACGACCTGATCCGGAGCTCGAGCTAGCGAACCTGGAAGGAGCGCTTGGCCAGGCCGAGCCAGTAGCCCTCGATAGCCGGAGCTCGAGCTAGCGAACCTGGAAGGAGCGCTTAGCCAGGCCGAGCCAGTAGCCCTCGATCGTAAAGGTCGGCGCCTCGCCCGGTTCGGTCGCCGCCCCGAGGGCGACGAAGAGCGGCGCGAAATGCTCGACCGTCGGATGCGCGTACGGCATCCCCGGAGCTCGATTTCGGAAGTCGAAGAGGGCGTCGAGATCGCCGCGCCGGAGCGTCTCGGCGGCCCAGAGATCGAATTCGACCGACCATTCGGGGGCGCCCGCCCGGCCGTCGAAGTAGTCGTGGACGAACGACAAGCCGTGGGTCATGAAGCCGCTGCCCATGATCAGCACGCCCTCGTCGCGGAGCGGCGCGAGTCGCCGGCCGATCTCGAACAGATGCGCCGGCGCCAGGTCCGGCATCGAGATCTGTAGGACCGGGATGTCGGCCTCGGGGTACATCGGAATGAGCGGCACGTAGGCGCCGTGGTCGAGGCCGCGTTCCGGGCGTTCTGCGACCGGCTCGTCGGGCGGCATAAGAGCCTTGACCCGTGCCGCCAGCTCGGGGGCGCCGGGGGAGTCGTAGCGGACCCGGTAGTAGCGCTCGGGGAAGCCGTAGAAGTCGTAGACGAGCGGCGCCGGGATGGTGGCCCCGAGCGTCAGCGGCGCCGATTGCCAGTGGGCGCTGACGGTGAGGATCGCCTTGGGTCGCGGCAGAGCCCGGGCCCACGCCGCCAGCTCGCCGGGCCAGGTTTCGTCGTCGAGCAGGGTGGGCGCGCCGTGGCCCAGGTACAGCGCCGGCAGGCGACCGGCATCGACCGGCTCCGGCTTCGGCGCAGGCTTCGACGCCGGCTCAGGCGCGGTCGGCTCAGTCATCGGAGGTTCCCTTCGCGCCCGTCGAGCTACCCGCGTCGGCGTGCATGCGTTCGTGGAGTGTCGTGAGCAGCCGCAGGAGCGTGCTCTGGTCCTTCACCGTCAGGCCGGAGAAGAGACGCTCGACCGAGGCCTGGTACGCCCCGAACTGGGCCGCGACAAGCTCGGAGCTACAGGTCAGCTCGACGAGCGTGACCCGTCGGTCCGTGGAGTGGGGAACGCGTCGGACGAGGCCCTCGGCCTCCAGCCCGTCGACCAGCGCGGTCACATTGCGCGGCGTGACCGTGAGCTCGTCCGCCAGATCGGCCATCTTCTGTGGCCCGTGGCAATGGATGGCATAGAGCAGCCGTAGCCGCGGAATGCTTTCCCCGGCCGCGACGGCCTTTCGTCCGGCCCAGCGCTCGAAGGCGTCGACGAAGGCCTCGGTCTCGACGGCCAACGCCGCGACCGATGAATCCGAATCGCCGGCAGGCGCGGCTATCCCGTCTTGCGCCACCTGCGCCACCTGCGCCGCCTGCGCCACCTGCACGTCGATCGAGCCGCTTTCAAAAGATGCTGTAGACATTCACTATGTTCCTTGGTATTGTTGTCGCCACAACATTACCACAGTAACGATGCATACCTACATCATAGTGAGCGGAACAAAGCCGACATGGTGACGTCGCCGGTGCAGGCGGCGCGAACCGAGGCCCGAGGAGATCGAGATGACCATGACCGATAGTAAGACGATCGAGCGCCTGCCTGTGAACGAAGCCTTCGCACGGCCGGCGAATCGGGCAGCAATCGAACGGGCGGCCGCGGCGCTGCGCTTGCGCAACTTCGACGCCCGCATCGTCGCCGACGCAGCCGAAGCCCGGGAGATGGTTCTCGCTCTCCTGCCGGAGGGGGCGGAAGTGGGCGAGGGGGCATCGATTACCCTCGACCAGATAGGCGTCACGGAGATCGTCGAGAAGAGCGGCCGCTACGACGCGATCCGCCCGAGGACGCGGGCGATGGACCGCGCCACCCAGATGCGCGAGATCCGCAAGCTCGCCGCGGCGCCGGATTTCCAGATCAACAGTGTCCACGCTCTCACGGAGGACGGCCGGATGGTAATCGCCTCGGGGACCGGGAGCCAGCTCGGGCCGATCGGCTTCGGCGCCGGGAAGGTCGTGCTGGTCGTGGGGGCGCAGAAGATCGTGCCGGACCTCGAGACCGCCTACCGGCGAGTCGAGGAGTACAGCTACCCGCTCGAGGATGCCAAGATGCAGGAACTGTACGGAGCCCGCAGCTCCGTCAGCAAGATGCTCATCCTCAACCGCGACTCCCCCGGCCGGACCACAGTGATCCTGGTGGCGGAGCCGGTCGGGACCTGACGAGAGGGCGCTGCCCGTCTCACACCAGGCGCTAGAGTGGAACCGCGCAGGGCTGTGTCCGCCCGACGCGAAGGAGACGAGCCATGCCCAAGTCGTGCTGTTCGATGAAGCGCTCGGTTGTCGCCGGGGCGATCGGCGGGATCGTCGCGGTCGCCGTGATCGCGATCCTCGGCGCCCTCCTGCTCCGGCGCGTCGGCCCGCGAATGATGAGCGAGGGCGGCTGCTCCGAAGAGATGCGGGCCTGCATGGAGAAGTGCGGCTGCGGCCGACCCGAGAACGCTGACGGGGCCGACCGCAGCTGAGGCCATCTGGCGTAGGGCGCCATGACCCACGGCGTTCCCACCACGACGCGGTCAAGCGCGTTCACGAGAAGGACCTGGCCGACGGCCGGGGTCGCGTCTTGATGCCCGATGCCCTGGACCGCAAGCACCCAAACGCGCCCAGTGACTGGCGCTGGCAATAGGCCTTCCCCTAGGCGAATCGGTGGCGGAACGTCACGCCCGGTGAGCAGGCGACACCACATCGACGAGGCCCTGTCGGGCGAGCGGTGCGGGACGCGCTTGTCTGCGCCGGATTGGCCAAGCGGGCAACTTGCCACAGGTTCCGCCATTCCTTCGCGACGCATTCTCTCGAAGCCGGCTACGACATCCAGACGGTGCAGGAGTTGCTGGGGAACATCGATGTGAAGACGACCGTGATCTACACTCACGTCCTCAACGGCGGCCCGGCGGGCGTTCGACGCCCCGGGAGTGGCCTATGAGCGAGGTCGCTATGCCGATCCGCACAAGACGCCGCGACGGGAGCGCTCCTGACGGAGCGCGTTGGTGCAGCGTCGGCCAGGCACCGATCACCCTCGATCGCGCGGGCATGCTATCCGACCCTGAACCCGTGTTCGAGGTGTTATGCGGATCCGTCCAATCACTGTTATGCGCCTTGGGAGTGAGCGATGAAGGAGACGGCGGTCATCGAGGAACTGCAGCGGGTTGCGGAGCTCATGGACTCGCGGTGCGTGAGTCGAAGCCAATTCCAGCTCCATGCCACGATAAGCAGCGCCGCAGTCGAGGAAACTTTCGGATCCTGGAACGAGGCCATCGTGGCCGCTGGTCTGACTCCACTGCCGCAGGGCGGCATGCCCCGGGTTGAACAGAGACGTCTTGAGCGCATTGCCTCCCCTCCTACGGCTGGGTCCGGAGGCGGCCGCATTCCTGACGAGGCCCTACTGGACGAGTTGCTTAGGGTTGCGAAGGTACTAGGTCGTCGGCCGTCTGGAAACCAACTCGCTGCCAAGGGGAGCTACAGCCCGACGGTGTACCAGCGTCGCTGGGGCTCAGTTGCCAAGGCATACGAGGTGGCGCTGAAGAGAGGTGGCGCATAACAAGCGGATGAAGCTGACGAGGTGCGGTTGGAGCGGGAGTGAGGCATGGTCGTCGGTGGGCACTGTTCCGCTGCCATCTTGTGGTGTGGTGCTGGGCTGCGCCCCTCGCAGCTTATCCGCGCTGTTAGGCGAGAACCAGCAAGCGGAGGCATAGGTACGGAGAGCACCCGTATTGGGAGGATCACAAGACTCATGTCTACAGGGGAACGATCATGCGGACGGGACAGCGCTTCTATACAGAGATCTATTACGAAGAGTAGATGCCGAACAATCGGCTGGAGGCGACGGCGTACGCGCTGGGCCTCAGCTGTAGGCCGTTAGGGGTCTAGAAAATGGCCTACCAATCACGCATTCCCGCTGATCCTGAGTACGTAAAGGCGGTCGGAACAGCCTTTTACAACTTCACATACCTTGAGTGGGTCGTGGTCTGGACAATAGTCAAACTGAGCGCAAATGGCTTCGGGAGCGTACCGACAGGAAGATCGGCCGCATTCATCGCCAAGGCCATGTACAAGGCGATCGAGTCAACTTCCCCTCCGCTGTCCTCAGGGCTTCGCAAGCAACTCATCCACTTCCATGAGTCGTACCTTGCCGCGATCCAACGCAGAAACAATTTGTTGCATGCCCACCCATACACTGCGTCCGGCGGAGTCCAGCTGCTTGGCGGGGGTGGTGTTGAGTGGCCTATCGAATCGGTTCACGATGCAGCACTGTTGTTCGAGAATGCGGCAATCGAAGGCAATGCTGTTTTCCATGGAGCTTTGAAGGCAGAGCGCCCATGACGACGCCTAACCGCGGCATTCAGCCGTCGGTCTGTGCTGTCACGGCCCGTGCAAACAGCACACGGTCCGCGCCAGCCCAGCCCGCAGCTGATGCCGAACGTTAGACCGAGCTACGGGGGAGTGATCTTGCCGCAACCGTTATCCGCGTCCGATCTCGAGCTGGTCGAGGCCGCTCGCGATGTGATCCGCCGCAACTACGACGCCGCCAGCGAGAACCACACGGTCGGCTCGGCGGTGCGCTGCGCCAGCGGCCGCGTGTACGTTGGCGTCAACGTCTACAGCCTGCACGGTTCGTGCGCTGAGTTCATCGCGATCGGTTCGGCGATCACGGCTGGCGAGCGCGAGTTTGTCGCCATCGCGTCGGCGCGCGGTGCTGACGGGTCGGAACTTCTGCCTCCGTGCGGCAACTGCCGGCAGATGCTCTGTGACTACTCGCCGGATTGCGATGTCATCATCGAGGCTGAATCGGGCCCGGTCAAGGTCAAGGTATCCGCGCTTCTGCCGTACTCCTACGACGTCGAGTGAGGCCGGGCAGCGATTCCGGTCTACCAATCGTTTCGAGCGGTGGCGTAAGCTGGTTTGATCTGAGTGGCACTGACCGCCGCTCAAACGAAGCACGTTAGACAGACGGAGGTCACAGCATGACCGCGCGTACTTTCATCGTGGTTCCGGCGTCTGACGTCCCCGTCGCGCTCTCCGACTTCCGTAGGCGGCACATTCATCACCCCGGCGCGACCGTTCCATTTCACACCACCGTGATTGTGCCATTCCTGCCTCCGGGTGAATTGGATAACGGTGGCCTGGACCGTCTGCGCGATCTTGCCCTGAACCACCCCGCATTCGACTACGTTGGGGGTTCGGTCTGCGCGTTTCCTACATCGCAGACCCTGTGGCTTGCACCCAGTCCCGTCGGTCCATTTGAGCGCCTCAATGCCGGCATTCATGGTCTCTTTCCGGAACTGATCTCCGTGCCTGGTCAGCCGACCTATCACTTGACGCTGGCGGAGGCCAGGTCGGATGACGAGCTCGCCCGGTCGACCGACGAGTTTATCGCGGAGTTCTCTGGCACCCTGCCATGGTCGCTCCGGGCGACCGAGATGGTGATCTACGTTGGAGAGGACGGTCGCTATCGCCCTCTTCACACGATCGCCCTTGGGGGTTCCTAGCATGGTGGCCTGCTAGGTCAGCGCCAGGGCGCTAGCTTCAGCAGCCGCATCGTGTTCCGGCTTGCACGGTATCCGTGCAAGCGTTATAGTCGATCCGTGACCAAAGGGGGATTGATGATCGTCTCGTTCGGCGACAGCGCGACGGAGGATCTGTACCACAACCGGCCCACGAGCCGGGCGCGCCGGTTTCCGCAAGACGTCGTCGGTCTGGCGTTGGTCAAGCTCGACATGCTCAACGGCTCTGCGGCGGTTCTCGACCTTCGTTCGCCGCCGAGTAACCGGCTCGAGGCGCTCAAGGGTGACCTGAAGGGTTTCCACTCCATCCGGGTCAACGACCAGTGGCGGCTCGTGTTCCGGTGGGAGGGCAACAACGCCCTCGATGTACGGCTGATGGACTATCACACGTAGGAGGTTTGGCCATGATCCCGGAGAACCGCAGTCCAACACATCCCGGCGTGATCCTGGGTCAGGAGTTCCTCGCACCGCTCGGGATCTCCCAGGTGGCTTTCGCGGCGCACCTCGGTGTTCCGGTGCAGCGCATCAACGAGCTCATCCGTGGCAAGCGAGGCATCACTCCTGAGACCGCGTGGCTGCTTGCGGCAGCTCTCAACACGACGCCGGAGTTCTGGATCAACCTGCAGGCCGCCTATGACCTAGCTCGCAGCCGGCCGGCTGAACCGGTCGGACGCCTTGCAGCGGTCGGGTAGTCGCCGCGAAGCTCTCTGGCGGTGGCTCCGGTGAGGGGCGGTCTACGCGACCGGAGTGGCCCGGTTCAGGCGCTTGCGGAATAGGGCGGCGCTGACGGGGCAGGCGACGGTGAACTCGGGCGATCCCAGCAGCGCCGCGGGGGCGGCTTCCCGTGCACCCGGCTCATAGCCGCGCCGCGCGAACCAGTCGGCCGCGGTCTCGGTCAGCAGGAACAGCTCGGCGATGCCGCGGGCCGCGGCGACGGCTTCTGTCCGATCGACCAGCCGCGATCCAAGGCCGAGGCCCCGAAGAGGCGGCGCGACGCA
>Ga0182021_10006946_pt1 | contig 13414 bp, 10 predicted proteins | sample 612E3MmetaG_FD_120493 | JGI IMG/M metagenome (GOLD analysis project Ga0182021, IMG submission 120493) | Permafrost microbial communities from Stordalen Mire, Sweden - 612E3M metaG (Illumina Assembly) | ecosystem: Environmental > Terrestrial > Soil > Wetlands > Permafrost | place: Sweden...
GAAGGGCACCTCCACCGGCAAGGTCGCCATATACGTGGACGACGTCCTTCAGACCACGATCGATCTGGCCGCCTCCACTGCCGTCTACCAGCAGGACGTGTGGTCCACCCACGACCTGCCGGCGGGCACCCACAAGGTCAAGTTTGCTCGCAGCACCTCAAGCGCCTCCGGCAAGTATCTGGTGGTCGACGCCGTCGACGTCGTCGGCACCATCGTGGACACCACGATCCGTTACGAGCAGAATGATCCGCACTTCACTTACTCGGGGACCTGGTCCACCCAGTCGCCGGTCGCAGGCGCTTCCGGTGGCAGCTCTACGCGAGGCCGTGAAAGATCGGCCTCGGTCATCGTGACGTTCACGGGAACGCGCCTCAATTGGATCACGATGGTCGACCCCAGTTATGGCAAGGCCGACGTGTCGCTCGACGGCGGCGCGCTGGAGGTCGTCGATCTCCACAGCGACACCACCCTCTATCAGCAGATGGTCTGGACCACTGGCGCGCTCACTCCCGGCATTCACTGCATCGAGATACGGTGGGACTACAACAACGTTTCGACTCAGTACATCGGCGTTGATGCCTTCGACATCATCGGCACGTTGCCCTCGTCGCTCTCGCTCACGACCTCCCAGAAGAAATGGGCGGAGCAGCGCTTGGCTGACCTCTCCTACCGTCCAGGCACCATCGACGGCGTGATCGACAAGTACATGGCGTCGGCAGTCACCGCCTTCGAGAAGTGGGAGGGTCTGGCACGAAACGGCGTCATCGGGCCGGCGGTTTGGGCGAAACTGCAGACCGCGACCCGTCCGACCCCGACCGAGACGAGTCCCGGGACCAACCCGTGGATAGAGGTCGACAAGACCAAGCAGGTGCTCCTCTACTGCAAAGATGGGGCCGTTGTGTGGACACTGCACGTGTCCACCGGCAGCGCGAGCGTCGGCATGGCGAGCCCGTCAGGCACGTGGCCCATCCTTCGGAAGTACGCGGGTAGCACATCGGACAAGATGTACTGGCCCATGTACTACTGGCACGGGTCCCCGACGGACCTGGCCATCCACGGCTTCAGCAACGTGCCTACTTACGCGGCGAGTCACGGCTGCGTGCGGACCGAAACCTGGGACCAAGACGCGCTGTACCCACTCATCTCCGTGGGGATGTACCTCTACATCTACGACGACCCGGCACCCACGTCCTAGCCGGCGGCTAGGAGCAGCCCTGCGTGAACATCGCCCGGTCCAAGGCCAACGCCTGGTTCAACCAACTCGATTATCTGCGGTTCTTCGCCGTTCTATGGGTGGTGGGGTACTGGCATCTCGCCGGCTTCGTGACTCACCAGGGCGACCGGTATTGGCTCTCCGGCATCACCCAAACCGGCCTCGGGCTGCTGACCCTGATGTCGGGGTATCTCGCCCACAGGAAGGGTTGGCCGGCCAGCAGCGGACGGCTCCTGTTCCAACGGTTCGTCCGACTCTATCCGCTTTTTGCGATCACGGTGATCCTCTACTACGTCCTCGGCGTCTACAAGATAGACGCCCTGTGGAAGATGCTGTCTCTCCTGGTGGTGGCGTACGGGCCCGCGTACCCGCTCACCCTTTGGTTCCTCGTGATGCTGTTCAACTTCGATATCGGCTACGCGTTCGTGGCCTGGCTCAGGCGGTTCCGGCTCAGGTGGTTCTTCTATGCGTGCCTCGCCGCCGGCATCGCGGCGTGGGCCGTGTTCGTCCGCCCGTTCCACGACGTCATCCTCGAGTACGGCACGCCGTTCGTGATCGGCGTGCTCCTGGCCTCCGGACGCTTGAACAAGAAGTACGCCACCATCGCGGCAGCGGTGGTCCTTCCGGTCGCCGTCTATCTCTTCAACCAGAAACTACTCTGGAAGCAGGCCAGATACACGTTCCTGATCGTGTCGCTCAGCTTTCTCGTGTTCGTGATCGCCCAGGCTGTCCATAGACCCAACCGTGTGGACAAGGTATTCCGGTGGCTTGCGTACTGCACTTTTGGCATGTACCTGTTCCACCGTCTCGTCTACATCGGCCTGAAGGACCTGTGGATGCCGCACGGACGCAATGCGGGATACGCGTACCTCTGGACCGTCGGCATCGGGCTCACCATCCTGGCGTCGTGGGTGGTCCAAACGGGGTACGACCGCCTCGTGGATGGGGTGAGGTCCGCATGGCAGCGGCGGCAGGGGCGTTTGGCTTTGCGGAGTTCAGCGGCGAACGGCGGCGTGTAGCTGATCCAGGTCCTGGGGCGTCAGCCCCGCGAGGAAGCCAAGCATCAGGCTGCCGGTCGTTTGCACCGGCCCCGTCTTGATGTGCTGGTAGGTGTCGCCCGCCTTGTGGTACGTGGGGTCCGTGAGCCACTGGATCCACAGGGCGGGATAGCCGGCGAGTTCGAACGGCTCGTGGTCGCTCCACCCTGTGGGCCCGGTGTCCTTTAGGTAGGCCACGTTGTCGCCCTGGGCGCCGGCGTAGGCCTGGAGCATGTCACGGAGTGTTCTGGGGCCCTTGCCCATGGTTCGGAGATTGAAGGTATTCCCGTAGGCGATCATGTCCAGCGAGATCATGCCCACCAGATCGTCCCGCTCGGCGTCCGTCATGTTCTTGACGTAGGCCCGTGAGCCGAAATGGTGATGAGTCTTGTTGGCGTCGATGATCTCCTCGGTGCCGAACAGGGCGAAGACAAGGGTAGGGGTCTGGTCGGCGCCGGCGAAGTCACGGGCCAGTTCGAGCACGGCCGCCGCGCCGGAGGCGTCGTCGTTGGCGCCCGGGGTGGTCGGTTTGGAGTCCAGATGTCCGCTGACGAGGATGGTCAGCGGAGAAGTGCCTTTCTTGGTCACCACCACATCGTGCGAGATCTTGCCGTTCGACAGCGGGACCTCGGTGATGACCGGGTCGTACCCGAGGCCGGTGAGGTAGTCCGAGACGTAGGAGACAGCCTCATCCTCGGCCGCGCTGCCACCCGGCCTGATGCCGATGTCGGACGCCAGCTTCTTGATGTGCTCCATCGCCCGGGTGGTGCTGAAGGCCAGGGGCGGCTGCGGGGCCGGTTCTAGTGTGGTGGTTGAGGAATCAGTAGTCGGCGCGAGAGTGGTCGAGGTGGCTGTGGCGACCGTGGCGGCGGTGCTGGAGGTCTCGCTCGAGGGTGCGCCCGCGAACCACGAGGTGGTCGTAGACGCGGAGGTGATCGACACGGTGGAGAGCGTGGACGCCGGTCGAGAGGTCGTGCCCGTGCCCGTGGCGCCGGTACAGGCGGCGCACAGGACCACGACCAGCACAAAGGCGACGATGAGCGTCCCGGCCGCAAACCTCCGGATCCCCCGGTCTCTGAAGAGCGGGCTATCCATTCCCGAAGTGTAGCAGGCCCGTTTCGAGGTGTGGTCTCGCAGGCTCATCGTCGCGGCGCCCTCGATGCCGCCCCCATCTCCGCGTCCCGTCTCGAATCGGTATCCAAATATCAGTTTTCGCGATAAAGTGGCTATCATGGTTTGTGCCTGGCACGAGCCTGCCCGCGCAGCCTGCGCGTGGGGGTGTGGCTTTGACCGGGGGGAGTGAGGAGGGGCAATCGTGAGGGAACTGGACGTCGCCCGGATCACCGAGGCGGTGGCCAAGCTCGCCGTGGATGCCTGCACGTATCTGGGCGACGACGTGGTGGCTTTCTTCGAGAAGGCTGCCGAGAGTGAGGAGTCCGAAACGGGCAAGGACATCCTCGGCCAACTGCTCGAGAACGCCAGGCTTGCTCGTGACACCAACATGCCCCTGTGCCAGGATACCGGCCTCGCGGTGGTTTTCCTGGAGATCGGGCAGGACGTGCACCTGGTCGGGGGAGACCTGGAGGCCGCGGTCAACGAGGGTGTCCGCAAAGGGTACGGCGAAGGCTACCTGCGCAAGTCCGCAGTGGCCGATCCCATCGGGGCGCGGGTGAACACCGGCGACAACACTCCGGCCATGCTGCACACCCGCATCGTGCCCGGAGAAAAGGTCAAGATCGTCGTCGCGCCCAAGGGCGGCGGCGCCGAGAACATGAGCGCCATCGGGATGCTCAAGCCCTCCCAGGGCCGCCAGGGCGCCATCGACTTCATCGTGGACACGGTCAGCAAGGCCGGCCCCAACCCCTGTCCGCCCATCATCGTGGGTGTCGGCCTCGGGGGGACGTTCGAGAAGGCCGCCTACATGGCCAAGCACTCGCTCACCCGGGAAGTGGGGTCCACCAACCCCGACCCGCGGCTGGCCCAGCTGGAAGACGAGATCGAGAAACGCTGCAACGCCCTCGGCATCGGGCCGGCGGGGCTGGGCGGCATCACCTCGGTCATCGACGTGTTCATCGAGGAATTGCCGGCGCACATCGCCAGCATGCCGGTGGCCGTGAACGTGCAGTGCCACTCCGCCCGGCACAAGGAGGCGGTGCTCTGATGGAATACAAGGTCACCACTCCGTTCACCGACGAGCTCATCGAGAAGCTGCACGCCGGCGACCGGCTGCTCATCTCCGGCGTCATCTACACCGGCCGGGACGCCGCTCACAAGCGCCTGGTGGCGCTGGTGGACAAGGGCGAGCTGCTGCCCATCGACGTCAAAGGGCAGGTCATTTATTTCGTGGGCCCCACACCGGCCAAGCCGGGTGAGGTCATCGGGTCGGCCGGTCCCACCACCTCCGGCCGCATGGACGCCTACTCGCCCAAGCTGCTCGACCTCGGCCTCAAAGGCATGATCGGCAAGGGCTCCCGCAACGACGCGGTGAAGGAAGCCCTCAAGCGCAACAAGGCGGTTTACCTCGGCGCCACAGGCGGCGCCGGCGCCCTGCTCTCGCGGCGTATAGTGGCTGCGAAGGTGGTCGCCTACGAGGAGCTGGGTCCGGAAGCCATCCGCGAGTTGGAGGTCGAGGACTTCCCGGTCGTTGTGATCAACGACATGTACGGCGGAGACCTCTACGTGGAAGGCCGCAAGCAGTACGAGAGAGGGGTGGATTCTTGAGTTCGAAACCTCGCGAGACCGCCAACGTGGGGGCGGGTCTCTGGAAAGCGACCGGCATGTGGGCCTGGTTGCTGTTCAGGATCAGCGGCGTCCTCCTCGCCATCTACCTCTTTGCCCACATCATCGTCATCTCCACCGGCCACTTCAACGAGTTCAACCGGCTCATGAAGGCTTTCGACAACCCGGTGGCCGTCGTCGCCGACCTGGCGCTGGTAGTGGCGGTCCTCTATCACGCCTTGAACGGCGTACGCATCATCCTCATGGACTTCGGGATCGGTATCCAGCGGCACAAGATCATGTTCTGGTCGGCCATGGCCGTGGTCGTGATCTGCTTCGTGCTCTTCGCCTATGTGGCGTTCAGCTACATCGTCACGGGCAAGGGGGTGTTCTAGGTGAAGGCCCGGACCGTCTCCACCCACCGCGGAGGGATGTTCTCCTGGTTGTTCCAGCGGATCACAGCCATTCTCCTCATCGTCTGCCTCGCGATCCATCTGAGCCTCACCCACCTTGCGAACATCGGCAAAGTGGACAGTGCGAACGTCGCCGCCCGGCTCGCCCATCACGGGCTGACCGCGGTGGACATCATCCTGCTGGCGGCCGGGCTCTTCCATGCGCTGAACGGCCTGCGGATGGTGCTCATGGACTACTGGTTCTCCTCCCGCACCCGGGCTCTGGTACTCACTGGGGTCCTGTGGGTCGTGGGCCTTGCGTTCCTTGGATATGGGATCTGGGCCCTGTGGCCGTGGATCGGCTAGGGAGGATAGAAAATGATCCATCATGACGTGATCGTTGTCGGCGGCGGCCTTTCGGGTTTGCGCGCCGCTATCGAAGCCAAGCGGGCCGGCGTCGACGTCGCCATCCTCTCGCAGGTACATCCCGGCCGGAGCCACTCGGGCGCGGCGCAAGGCGGCATCAACGCCGCACTGGGCAACCACCCTGACGGCCACGACGACACCTGGGAGAAGCACGCGTTCGACACCACCAAGGGCGGCGACTACTTGGGCGACCAGGACGCCATCATGAAGATGACCCAGGATGCCATCAGGGTCATCTACGAGATGGACCACTGGGGCTGCCCGTTCAGCCGTTATGAAGACGGGCGCATCACCCAGCGGCCGTTCGGCGGCGCCGGTTTCCCGCGTTGCTGCTACGGCGCCGACAAGACCGGCCATTACCTGTTGCACACCCTGGTGGAGCAGGCCTACAAGTTCGGCGTGAAGCTCTACGTCGAGCAGTACGTGTCCAAGCTCATCGTGCACGACGGTGTCTGCCAGGGCGTCATCGCCTACGACATGATCCGCGGCGGTTTCGAGTCCTTCACCGCGCATGCCGTGGTAATCGCCACCGGGGGCTCCGGCCGCATCTACTCGAACTCCACCAACGCGCTCATCAACACCGGTGGCGGCATGGCCCTCGCCTACCACGCCGGCGTGCCGCTGAAGGACATGGAGTTCATCCAGTTCCACCCGACCGGGCTCTTCACCACGAACATCCTCATGACCGAGGGCGCCCGCGGCGAAGGCGGCTACCTGCTCAACGGCAAGGGCGAGCGGTACATGGAGAAGTACGCGCCCAAGTTCATGGAGCTTGCCCCGCGTGACATCGTGGCTCGCGCCGGCCAGACCGAGATCAACGAGGGCCGGGGCATCAACGGCCAGCCCTATGTCTGGCTCGACCTGCGCCATCTGGGCGCTGAGAAGATCCTCGAGCGGCTGCCCGGCATCCGCGACCTTGCCATCCATTTCGAGGGCGTCGACCCCATCGAGGAGCCGATCCCGGTGGTGCCCAGCCAGCACTACACCATGGGTGGCATCGACACCAATTTCGACGGCGCCACTCCGATGCCCGGTCTCTACGCGGCCGGCGAATGTGCCTGCGTGAGCGTCCACGGCGCCAACCGCCTGGGCGGCAACTCCCTTCTGGAGACCATCGTGTTCGGCCGGCGCTCCGGCGCGGACGTGGTGCGGTACCTAGAAGGCCTTGGAGAGAGGAAGCCGCCGAACGCGCGCACCGCGGACGCGGACCTGCGGACCATGGAAGACAAGGTGAGCGCCCTGGCGAACGCCAAGGCCACCGAGGACGCCTACAAGCTCCGCAACGAGATGGCCGACATCACCCGCTACCACTTCGGTGTGTTCCGCGACGAGCCGACCATGAAGACAGGCCTCGACAAGCTCCTGGACGTGAAGGCCCGCTCCAAGAACGTCGGCCTGCGGGTGAGCGGCGGGGTGTTCAACCTCGACATGATCCGCACGCTCGACCTGGAGAGCATGATCGACGTGGCTCTGTGCATGGCCTCGGGCGCCCTCAACCGCACCGAGTCCCGCGGCGCCCACTTCCGCACCGACTTCAACAAGCGCAACGACGCCGAGTGGCTCAAGCACACGCTGGCCTACTACCGGCCGGGCGAAGCCGGTCCTCGACTTGACTTCAAGCCGGTGACCCTCGGTATTTTCGAACCTCAGGAGCGGGTGTACTGATGGTTGAGATCACATTCCGCATCAAGCGCCAGGACCCAGCCGACAAGAAGAACCCCGAGTTCCACTGGGAAGAGTACAAGGTCCCATTCGAGGGCAACCTCACCGTCCTCGAGGCTCTGTTCTACATCCAGGAGCACTACGACGGCGCCCTGTGCTTCCGCTACTGCTGCCGAGCGTCCATCTGCGGCAGCTGCGCCATGTACATCAACGGCGCCTACCGGCTGGCCTGCCAGACGAACATCAAGCACCTGGACATCGTGCACGACGCCGTCCCGGTCGTGAGCGTCTCCCCGATGCCGCACGTGCCTCTGGTGAAAGACCTCGTCGTCGATATGGACGACTTCTTCGCCAAGTACGAGTACATCGAGCCGTGGCTCATCCGGAACTCCGCCGATCCCGAGAAGGAGATCGCGCAGTCGCCCAAGGACCGCAAGAACCTGGATATGCCCATCGACTGCATCCTGTGCGGCTGCTGCTATTCGAGCTGCCCGTCCGTATGGGGCGAGGAGAACTACCTCGGCCCCGCCGCGCTGCTGAAGGCCTACCGTTTCGAGGTCGACTCCCGGGACGAAGCCCGAAAGGAGCGCCTGCCGCTGTTCGACAACGAGCGCGGTGTGTACCGGTGCCACACCATCATGAACTGCCAGGAAGCCTGCCCGAAGGAACTGAGCCCCACGGAAGGCATCCAGTGGCTCAAGAAGGCGGCGGTGCGGCGGAGGCTGTTCGGAAGACTCAAGTAGGGCCTCGCGGGCCGGTGCCGCGACACTAGCTGCAACCAACTGCGGGCTGCCGCCGGCTATGCCGGGGCGGCCCGCTGCGTTTCTGGCCGAGATCTGGATCCTAGGCGGTGAGGCGCGCCAGGGCGTCGCCCGGGGCCAACGCGACGAGATCCCGCCCGGCGCGGTCGAGTTGCTCGCGGTCGGCTGTCACGAGGTTGGTCGCGTAGCGGTGGGCGGTCGCGACATACACCGAGTCCGTCCCGCGCAGCCCGTCCGAGATGACTGCGGCTTGCCTCGTTTGGTGATTCGTAGCGCGTAGCCGACCAGCGGCCTACCTCGACTCCGACTTTGGTAGTACTTTGACGCAGTGAACACTAGCTGAAAGGAACTGGGAGGAGCAAATGCCCGTTGTGATCGTGAAGATGCTGGAAGGCCGGACGGTGGAGCAGAAACGCGGCCTGGCAGCCGCCATCACCGAGGCTCTGGTGAAGCACACCGGCGCGCCCGCGGACGCAGTGGACGTCATCATCGAGGACCATCCGCGGACCGACTGGGCCAAGGCCGGGAAGCTCTACTCCGACACGTAGCGCGACCGGCGTCGGCGCGGGCCGGCCCGTTTGCTGGCTACACCCCGAAGGCCGCAGTCAGCAGCGTGATCGGATGCACGGTCGGCAGCGACGTGGCCTCGGAGATCTGCAGCCGGCAGGTGCTGCACTCGCTGGCCACGAGATCGGGCGCGACTGCGCCGATCCGCTCGAAGAGCGGAGCGCCGGTGCGCATGGAAAGGTCGTAGCTCCCTTTCTTCATGCCGAAGGTGCCGGCCATGCCGCAGCACCCGGAGGCGAGATCGACCACCTCGACCCCGGGGACCTCGCGGAGCAGATCCAGGCCTGGACTTCCGACCCCCTGGGCCTTCAAGTGGCAAGGCTGGTGATAGGCGATCCGTTTGACGTGGCTCCACGCGGCCGGCAGAGCGCCGGCGACCGGCGACCGTTCGGGATGGTCGGCGCGGTAACGGACCAGAAACTCGCCCAGGTCGTGGGTGGCCTCGGCGACCGCGGAGCAGTCGCCGCTCGCCAGGTAGTCTGGGTAATGCACCTTGAAGGCGAAGGTGGCGGTCGGCTCCGCTGAGACGACCACCGCGCCGCGCTTGATCCACGGCAGCATCGCTTGGACGTTGAACGCCGCCGTCTGCCGCGCCGCGTCTGCGTACCCGTAAAGCATCTCTGGGATCCCGCTGGCCCGCTGTTCCGGGAGCACTACCTCGATGCCGTGAGCGTTCAGCAGGCGGATGACGGCCAGGCCCAATTCCGGGTCGTTGTAGCCGGCATAGAGGTCGTGGAAGTAGGCGGCCAGCGGCGGGCGGACGCCTTTCGCCGGGGCGGCCGGGCGGCCGGGGAGGCCATTCGATGCCTGGGCGAGTGTCCACCGCGCGAAGCGCGGCATACGGCGCCGGCGGTCGATGCCCGTCACCGGCTCGCCGAGGCGGCGCAGAAGGGGCTGTGCCAGCAAGGGATTGACCAGGGGGGACAGACGGCGGCCGAGGGCGGAGATGCTCTCGGCGTGGCCCAGCAGGATGTCGGTCGGGGAGCCACGGTGAACCTCCCGGTACTTGCTCTTGGCCTCCAGCATCAACTTGGGGATGTTGACGTTGGACGGGCACTCCACGGCGCACATGCCGCACTCGATGCACCAGTCGGTGACGGCTTTGCAGGCGGCTTCAGCGTAGGTGGAGGAGGGATCGAGGCGCCCGGTTATGACCGCCCGCAGTAGGTTGGCTTTGGCGCGCGGAGAGGCGTGCTCGCGCCGGGTGGCCTTGTAGGTGGGGCACATGGTGGTAACGACCGTGCTCTTGCACTGGGCGCAGCCGTGGCACTTCTCTATCTCGCGCTCGTACTCGCTTCCGGGGAAGTGGAGCAGGGGCCTTTGTGGTTCGGTGTGATAGTCGAAGCCGTACCGCAGGTCGCGGAGGAGGGGGCCGCTTGCGGCGCCGAGCGCCCGGTCTGAGTCACCGCCTGTTGGGGGGCCGCTTCCGGCGCCGGGCTGCGCGCCGGCGCTTGTGGGGGCTGAGTCGGCGGGCGGCGACGCGCCCAAGGCCGCGGCGCCCGGCCAGGTACCGCCCTCTTCCTGCGGCCCGACTTTCTTGCCGGGGTTCATCAGACCCTGAGGATCGAACGCATTCTTGACCAGAGAAAAGAGGGAGTAGGTGGCCGCCCCGTACGTCTGGCGGAGGTAGGGGGTGCGGAGCATGCCGTCGCCGTGCTCGCCCGACATGGTGCCTCGGATGCCGCGCACGTAGGCAGAGACCTCGTCGTAGAGGCGTTGCATGGTGCGAAGGTCGGCGGGGTCCTTGGGATCGAGCAGCGGGCGGGTGTGGATGTTGCCGTCGCCCACATGGCCGTACATGACGGCGTCGATGCCCTCGCGGTCGAAGAGGCGCTGCAGGAAATCGACGTAGCCCGGGACCTCGGTGGGATGGACGGTGACGTCCTCGATGAAGGGCAGGGCGCGCCGCGGGCCCGGCATGCGCAGGGCCAGCGCCACAGCAGACTTGCGCACGGTCCACAGGCGGGAAGTCTCCTCGGCTGACTGGGCGCGGACCAGCTTGATCGAGTCGGTGCCGGCCAGATGGCGGGCAAGGGCGGCGAACTTGCCGTCCACCTCGGTGTCGTCGGCGCCCTCGAACTCGATGAGCAGGGCCGTGTCGGTGTGCTCGGGCAGCATGGCGTCCACGCGGGAGTCGTTCTTGCGGACCAGGACGAGGAAGCGGGAATCCATGATCTCGACCGCAGTGGGCGCCAGCGCGAGGATGCCGGGTACCGCCTCGCCGGAGGCGAACACCGACGGGAAATACGCCATGGCGATGCCGCGCCGCTTGGGCAGCGGCACCAGGTCAAGGGTGGCCTCGGTGACCAGACCCAGCGTCCCTTCAGCGCCGACGAACAGCTTCTGGAGATGGACCAGGTCCGGCGCCGCGGCTGCGCGCGCGGCGCCCCCCTGGGCGGCGCCGCCCAGCGCCGGCCCGAAGATCGTCTCCAGTCGGTACCCGGAGCAGTTCTTGACCACCCGGGGCATGGCTGCGGCGATAGTGGCCGCGTTGGCCTGCAACTCAGGTAGTACCTTGGCGAACGCGGCGCCCCCTCGCGTGCCGCTTGCAAGCAGGGCGGCGAGTTCGGGACCGTCCGCCGGCAGGGGCCGCGCAGTGAAGGTGCTCCCGTCCGCCAGCACCGTCTCCAGCGCCAGCACTTGGTCCTTGGTGCCGCCGTAGGCGACGGTGCGCGCGCCCGACGAGTTGGTGCCGATCATGCCGCCCAGGCTGCAGTAGTTCTCGCTCGAAGGGTCGGGGGCGAAGAAGGCGCCGTACTTGGCGGCCTCCTGGTTGAGGTCGGCCATCACCAACCCGGGCTGCACCCGGGCCCAGGAGCCATCGGGAGCGATCTCGAGCACCCGGTTCATGTAGCGGGTGAAGTCCACCTGGATGCCCGCACCCACGGCGCCGCCCGCCAGTCCGGAGCCCATGCCGCGTCCCACCAACGGCAGCTCATGCTCGGCCGCGTACTCCACCAGCCGCACCACGTCCTCGGTGTCGCGCGGTGACACAACGCCGAGCGGCGTCACCTGGTTGAGGCCGGCGTCGGTGGCGTAGAGGTGTCGGGAGATGTCGTCGAACTCCACGTCGCCTCTGAGGAGGCGGCAAAGGTCGGAGGCGATGCGGGAGGCATCCGGCGCTGCAGTGCCGTGCCAGGTGGGGTGGGAAGCCGGGTCTGCGACCGGCGCCGGCGTGGCGCCCCTCGCAGGGACGGCGCCGGTCGCGTGCCCAGCGGGATTCACGTGAGAGGGATCACGGGGAGAAGCAGGTGCGACGGATACTCCGCGTTGTGATAGACGCTGTGTGTCACGGTCTTGCTGCTGCACACGTGGTTCCCGATGTACTCGATGTTGCTGAGGCCGGCGGTGCCGGTCGGCACGTCCATGCTCATGACGTCGACGCAGATGCGGTGGCCGCGCCGGAACATGTTCGCCGTCGAAAGTAATTCTACCTGGTATTCATTGATTTCCCCGGGGACCACCGGCTGCTGAGCTTCCCGGGTGAGCACGTGGAACGGCGCCCAGGGCTTGCTGCGGGCCTGGTCGAGGGCCCGGTGCGAGGCCTTGAGCCAGCCGCGGGTGAGCTCCCGCTCGGGCAGGTCGCCCGGCACGAAGCGCTCGCCTTCGCGCTGGGTGCGCACCGACACGTCGGGGCCGACGTCCGACAGGGCGATGATCCAGTTGGTGTCGTCCTGGTCGAGAGCAGCGTGGATCGTCAGCTTGCAGGGGCCCACCACCAGCAGGTCGTCGGGCAGGGGCTCGCCCATGTAGCGCAGGCGCTCCACCTTCATGGTCTTCTTGAGCGGCATCTGCGTGAAGACGTCGGGGTCGGGGTTGTAGCTCTGGGTCCGCTCCTTGGGCAGGGACTCCTCCGTTGTCAGGCGCTCCCAGCTGTCCAGGTAGAACGTGGTCCACTCGGTCTCCGGCACCGGCCAGTCGCTGAAGGTGCGGAACTTGTTCTCGCCCATGACCCAGGTCTTCACCGGCGGGTCGTTCTCCGCGCCGTTGTCGACGCCCTTCAGCCAGTGGTCGTACCAGCGGAGGATGTCGTCGTGCATGTCGTGGAAGGGGCGCTCCATGTGCGCGGGGCCGTTGAACAGCAGCCGCTTCTTGGGCGAGTTCTGGGCGTTCAGGAACCAGTGCTGAGCGCCCTGCCAGTGCATCTTGTAGGAGTACGCGTAGGCGCCGGAACCGCATACGAACGGGATCTCGACCTTCTGGAAGTCCTCCTCGCTTTTCGTGACGAGCTCCGGGTAGTCGTACGGATCGATCAGGGTCCAGAACGTCATCCCCTGCCGCTGGCCCTTCTGCGTCAGGATGTTCCACAGATGGGCGTACATCCGGTAGTCCGGGTTGTTCATGGCCCATTCCCACTTGGCCTCGACTTCGGGCGCGAGAGGGCCGGGCTGCCCACAGGGCTCGTGGACGCAACTGAACATGCCCAGCAGGTACGGCATCATCTGGAACACACCGCCCGGATGGAACTCGCGGACACTCCACATGCCGCTGTAGCCGCCCATGGAGTCGTAGGGGTAGATGGCCTTGAGGGCCGGGTGACCCTGGACCGCCGCCCGGAACTGTTCTCCGCCGAACGCGGAGATACCGACCATGCCCACATTGCCGTCGCACCAGGGCTGCTGCGAGATCCATTCGATC
>Ga0182021_10006947_pt1 | contig 13412 bp, 12 predicted proteins | sample 612E3MmetaG_FD_120493 | JGI IMG/M metagenome (GOLD analysis project Ga0182021, IMG submission 120493) | Permafrost microbial communities from Stordalen Mire, Sweden - 612E3M metaG (Illumina Assembly) | ecosystem: Environmental > Terrestrial > Soil > Wetlands > Permafrost | place: Sweden...
TGTAAATTGGTCTAGATATTTTTCTTAATAATTTCAATCAGTGTTGATGGCTGAAATGGTTTAGAGATATAATCATCTATACCAGCTGAAAGGCATTTCTCCATATCACCAACCATCGCGTTTGCAGTTATTGCAATAATTGGAATATGTGAATTGGTCGTTGATTCAAGTGCCCTGATTTTTTCTGCAGCAACAAGTCCACTCATAACAGGCATTTGTATATCCATTAAAATCAGGTCGTAATTGGCAGTCCCAAACTTATCAAGAGCCTCTTTTCCATTAGAAGCAGTATCAATACTATTAACCTGGTTTTTAAGGGTCAGAATTGTTATATTCTTATTTATAATATTATCTTCAACCAGCAGTATTTTAATGTCTTTCAGTTCTTTATAAGTTTTATCTTTTAATATAAGCTCTTCAATCTTTAGAGATGCAGTTTTTATTTTTGGTTTCAAAGCAGGAATGGAAAAAGGAAGATGGATTAACAACACAGTAAAATCTGTACCAAACTCCTGGCTAAAGGTTCCCTTTCCTGAGGATATTAATTTAGCACACTGATTTCGTTCAACACTCAAATCATCAATCAGAGTAATCTTTTTGTCTGTACTTATCTTTATTGAGATTAGATTTTCAGTTTCCGTTACTTTTGTTTTACTTAAATCTATAGTAACCCTGGTGGTTTTTTCAGATGTGCTGTTTTCAATGGTACTGAAGAGTGTCAGAAAGATCTGATGAAGAATAATAGGATCTCCGACACACTCAAAATCGCCGAATTCATTTTTGTCCGGTATAAAATCAATACTGATTTTGTCCTTATGACCATAAACTTCAATTATATTTTGAATTGTTGATAATAACTTAAATGTGATTGATATCCGGTGTTCATACCCCATGTTTCCGACCGACTTCATGGCTAAATCATTAACTGTAGTAACCATATTATTTGTCGATATTATAAAAGACTCTATCAGTTCTTTTTGCTCTTTTCGAAGACCTGATTCCATTATCATATCAACAATCATAACTAGGTCATTAAGGGGGCCTCTTATTTTACGCGAAAAATCCTTTATAACATTATCTTTATTTTCATTTAAAGAATAAGCAGCGATTAGTGATTCGTTTGTTTTTTTATTTAAAAGCGAGGCTTTCCTGACGTTGACAGCACCAGCACTTGCTGCAACAATAATCAGACATCCCGCAAAAAGCCTCTGATCAAATGAGATTAGAATTACAGCAGCAAGAAGACACAATAAAACAATAATCAAAAAAAATTCAATATTCTTCCAGCTTTTATCGGATAATTCCTCAGAAGACTTCTTTAGACCATTATTGTTGTTATTGTTTCCGGTCTCACTAAACATATATCGGTTTTTGAGGTTTTGTAAATTTAGATAAAATTTATAATAAATATACATTAACCTAAATTAATATCCTTCGAAGGAAAACCTTAAATTTGTTGTTCGGTACGATATTTGACCTTAAAAAGAAAAACGTTGCTATAATGGATAAACTAATAAGGATGTTTTTAATTTTAGATTGTATTATTTCTGCCTCTTCAGTTATTCCTTCGTACGGACAGGAGAAAGAAGGGATGGTAAAATATAGTTCCGATTTCAGGTTTAACGATGGGATCTACCTCAATTTCGACCAGGTTAAATTGAACCATCCTATCCCAAAATCTAAACTTCTTTCCTCAATTGATTACAACGACAGGGAGTTTTTTAAAAAGCTGTTCAAAAGTGGAAAAATCTATTTTTATGACGATATGGGAGTACGTCAGGAGATTGAGAAAAACAGTATATGGGGTTATGCCCGTAATGGAGTTCTAAATATTCAGATTCAGGATAACTTTAACAGGATTACATTCGTTGGAAGCATCTGCCACCTTGTTGCTGATATTACAACCTATGATCCACGTTACACCAACGGGTATTACGATCCATATTACTCTCCTTATGGATACAGTAACTATTATTCTCCCTATTATTCTTATAATACACCATATCGGCAAACTATGGCGCGTACTGAGCTTAAACAGTATTTAATCGATTTTGAGAGTGGTAAACTTCTTGAATTTACTGTTGATAATACGGAATTGCTTCTGATGAAAGATAATCAGCTATACGAAGAATACGTTCAGCTTTCCAGAAAAAAGAAGAAACAGTTGATGTTTGTTTATATAAGGAAGTTCAATGATAAAAATCCATTATATATACCTAAAGAATAATACTTAAAATATGAAAACAACTATTACAGTCACTCTGCTGTTTTTTACAACTATGCTTTTATCGGGGCAGGCTCCGTTCCCAAGTCCGGAGGAAATTAAACAATTTTCAGCCTCGAAGACATGTGTCGTACTTGAAGATGATCCGTTTTCTTCATTTAACACTTATATTAAAACTGCGGTGAAAGCTTTCTGGAAAATTTCACCTTACGAATTTATTGGAGCAACTGAATTTAATGTGAGAAGGCTTAATCCTGAGTACTCATTCATTGTGCTTACTCAGACTGGATTTGAAAAAGATAAATCAGGATCACTCTTTAATTTTATAAATCTTCTCCAGGGCAAGAATGTAAAGAAACTGGGAGAGATGCCTGAAATTTGTGCAATACCTTTATCTTCTGCAGGTGCGGATGACTTTGATTACAGTTACAAGCTGGGTGCAATTCTTTCTTTTATGCAAAAACATGCTCAGATGATCTCAGAAGATCCTTCACTGACCGGAAGAAAATACCTGAAATATTATAATAAGTTTATTCCTGAAGTTCATAATAAGACCATCCTGGTTAAAAAGGCTGACCTTGTTCCGGAGATATCAACCATAGATCAGATAAAAGCAATCTATCCCGATAAAATTTTAATAGTTACCGAAGAGGAAATAGTTAAAGCTATTGAGAACAAAACTCCAAACACACTGATCCTTCATAAGGTTGGCCCGGTGGCAACGAAAAAATCCGGCTATTGTTTCAAAATGCTTATAGGGACCGACGATTCAAACATGTATTACTATAATCAGCATATGATAGATAAATCCGATGGTAACGGGCTTCTTCCGGCTGATCTGAAACGACTGGCAAAATGATCATGGTGCAGCATTAAGAAAGCAGATCCGTCTTTGTACTAAATACTAGAAGCCATGGAAGAGAACAGAGTATTATCAGAAACAGAAAGAAACTGGGCCATGTTTTGCCATCTTTCGGCTTTTGCCGGTTTCTTTTTCCCTTTTGGAGGTACCTTAGGTCCTCTCATTTGCTGGTTATCGAAGAGAGATGAATCTGCCTGGGTAAATATTAATGGAAGAAATGCGCTTAATTTCCAGTTATCTATGCTGCTCTATATTGTTCTTACTTTGCCTTTGTGTTTCATTATAGTCGGATTTCCTATACTCGGATTTCTGATAACAATGAAGATTATATGTATTATAATAGCAAGTGTCAGGGCCTCAAAAGGTGAATTATTCAGATATCCCCTTGTGATACCGTTTATTCAGTAGTAGGGATTTATTGTGCACTACTGATTTTTCCATATTAAATATTGCTGATTTCAATTATTTATTGCTATATTTCTTGTTCATTAAAAACATCAGGTCATGGCACATGATAAAGACAAGAAAAAGGCAAAATCGACAGTTTCCAAAAAGGACGATTTATACCATGATATTGAACAGGAAAAAAGGGAAAAGCTTGGGCACAAAGAATTCGACAAACAATTGTTAAAACTTGAAATTGAACTTGTTAAGCTTCAAGAATGGGTAAAAACCAATAAACTTAAAGTGGTTGTCGTTTTTGAGGGAAGAGATGCTGCGGGAAAGGGTGGAGTAATTAAAACAATTTCCGGTTGTCTTAATCCAAGAATATGTAGAATCGTGGCTCTTGGGATTCCTACCGAAAAAGAAAAATCGCAATGGTATTTCCAAAGATATGCTTCTCAATTGCCAGCAGGAGGTGAGATTGTACTTTTCGACAGGAGCTGGTACAACAGGGCAGGCGTTGAAAAAGTTATGGGTTACTGTACAAATGATGAGTATGAGGAGTTTCTCAGATCGTGCCCTGAATTTGAAAGAATGCTCATCAGATCAGGTACTATCCTGGTTAAATATTGGTTCTCAGTAAGTGACCATGAACAGGAGAAACGTTTCCAGGATAGAATAACTGATCCAACTAAACGATGGAAGATCAGTCCTATGGATGTCGAATCGCGTGACAAATGGGTAGAGTACTCTATTGCCAAAGATAAAATGTTCTCATTTACCGATACAAAACAAGCCCCCTGGTATGTAGTTCATGCTGATGATAAAAAGAGAGCAAGACTTAATTGTATTACTCATCTTCTCTCATTGATTCCTTATGAGGATCTTACTCCTAAACCATTTAAGCTTCCTCCTTTGAAACACGATATGGCTTATGTAAGGCCACCGGTGACAGATCAGACATTTGTGCCGGAGAAATATTGATTTCCAAGACAAAAGATAAAAGTAAAAAGATAAAAGTAAGGAGGCAAGAGTTACAAAACAAAAGATTTAATTTTAAACCCTTTGTTTGTACTTTTGTCTTTATACTTTTGTCTTTTATCTTTTATTAACTACTTATGTCTTCAAAGCCATCCATCCCTAAAGGAACCCGCGATTTCTCAACCCAGGAGATGTTGAAACGCGAATACATTTTTGAAACTATTAGAAAGGTATTCAGATTATACGGTTATCAACCTATTGAGACTCCTGCAATAGAAAATCTTTCAACTTTGCTTGGGAAGTATGGCGATGAAGGTGACAAGCTCTTATTCAGGATCCTTAATTCAGGTGATTTTGTCTCATCCATCACCAGTGAAGATCTAAGTAATCCGGAACCGGCCAGACTCTCTTCCAAAATTTGCGAGAAAGGTCTCAGATACGATCTTACAGTTCCATTCGCCCGTTATGTTGTTCAGCATCGCGAGGAAATAGTCTTCCCATTTAAGAGATACCAGATACAACCGGTCTGGAGAGCCGACAGACCACAAAAAGGCAGGTACCGCGAGTTCTTTCAATGCGATGTCGATGTCATTGGAAGTGACTCGTTACTTAATGAACTTGAACTTATTCAAATTATTGATGAAGTATTCGGGAGATTGAAGATAGCAGTACAGATCAAGGTGAACAACAGAAAGATCCTTACAGGTATAGCAGAATATGCAGGTATTCAAGATAGAATAACTGATCTTACAGTTGCTTTGGATAAATATGAGAAAATTGGATGGAAAAATGTAAAAGAAGAATTACAAATCAAGGGAATAAATAGTAATGTAATAAATGAATTTGGGAATATTGTTCAAGTCATAAATATGGACAATAAGGAAAAACTTAGGTTTTTACATTCTATATTAAAGGACTCTAATATAGGCAATGAGGGGATACACGAACTGGGAAAATTATTTAGCTTATTAGAAAAAGTAAAAATAAATTCAAGTGTTGTGTTTGACTTAACATTAGCACGAGGATTAAACTATTATACAGGAGCGATTATTGAGGTCAAATCTACAGATGTGAGCATAGGAAGTATTTGTGGTGGAGGACGTTACGATAATCTTGCAGGTGTTTTTGGAATGGAAGGAGTATCGGGAGTTGGTATCTCTTTCGGTGCCGACAGAATTTATGATGTCCTTAACCAGCTTAATCTATTCAGTGATCTGGCAGTTTCTTCAACAGAGGTTTTGATTCTGAATTTTGGAGACAAAGAGACAAAATACAGCCTTAAAATTCTCGATATTCTGCGAAGTATTGGAGTTAGCAGTGAGTTATACCCCGATGCAGTCAAACTTAAGAAGCAGATGTCGTATGCCGATTTAAAAAAGATACCATATATCATTATTGCTGGAGAAGATGAGATTAGTAATAACAGTGTAACAATTAAAATAATGTCTTCCGGAAAACAGAATTATATACCTCTGAATGATCTGAGTTCATTTGTAAAGGAGGAACTTGGTTTTTGAAGACAAAAGACAAAAGTCAAAAGACAAAAGTTGAAGCATGAATTTTGTCTTTCATCTTTTAACCAGTCTTTTTTAATCTTTAAAACAATAAAATAATGAATTTTAAGATATCACCTGAAAATATTAAGATTGAGAAGGTTATTGAAATTCTGAATAACGATACAAAACTTACTCTGTCAAAAGAGTCTGTTGACTTAATTACATATTGCAGGAGTTATCTAGACCATAAACTTGAAAATAACACATCTCCGATTTATGGGATTACTACCGGTTTTGGATCCCTTCATAATAAAACAATTAACCACGATCAGCTCAATAAGCTCCAGGAAAATCTTGTTAAGTCGCATGCGTGCGGTACAGGGCCTGAGGTCAGAGAAGATATCGTCAGAATTATGCTGCTTCTTAAAATTTATGGATTAAGTCTAGGAAAGTCAGGTGTCCAGGTGGCTACTGTCCAACGTCTTATCGACTTTTTCAATGAAGGAGTTAATCCGGTTATATACGAGCTTGGTTCGCTGGGAGCTTCAGGTGACCTTGCTCCGCTGGCTCATCTTGTTCTTCCTCTTTTGGGATTGGGAGAAGTAAGATATAAGGGGGTGAAATATGAATCTGGAATCATAATGAAGAAATTTGGCTGGTCTCCGGTGGAACTAATGTCAAAGGAAGGACTTGCCTTGTTAAATGGGACCCAGTTCATGAGCTCCTATGGTGTGTACATTATCACTATGGCCGAAAGACTTTCACAGGTTGCCGATATTGCTTCAACAATATCACTTGAGGCTTATGATGGGCGGCTTGATCCGTTTTTTGAAAGTATTCATGTAATCAGACCACATACAGGGCAAATAAATACAGCTAAGGCATTCAGGAGAATGTTAAAAGGGAGTCAATTGATATCACGCAAGAAAGCACATATACAGGATCCTTATTCTTTCAGATGCATTCCGCAGGTTCACGGAGCAAGCAAAGATGCAATAAATTATGCAAAATCAGTTATTTTGACTGAGATCAACTCTGTGACAGATAATCCAACCATATTTCCTGATGAGGATCTTATTATCTCAGGTGGAAATTTCCATGGACAGCCTCTTGCTCTGATTTTCGACTACCTTGCCATAGCACTTGCTGAGTTGGGAAGTATATCAGAAAGAAGAGTTTACAGGTTAATTGCAGGGCAGCGTGACCTTCCTGAATTTCTTGTAGCAAATCCGGGATTGAACAGTGGTTTTATGATTCCTCAGTATACAGCGGCCTCTATTGTAAGCCAGAATAAACAGCTTTGTACTCCTTCATCTGTTGATTCCATTCCATCATCAAACGAGCAGGAAGATCATGTCAGTATGGGAGCAAACGGGGCAACCAGATTGTTACGTGTTGCTGAGAATCTTGAGAGAATTTTAGCAATTGAATTGTTTACAGCCGTTCAGGCACTGGAATTCCGGAGACCCCTGAAATCATCGGATTTTATAGAAGATATTGTTAAATCATACAGAAAAACTATTCCTTTTATTAAAGATGATAAGGTGATGTACAGCGAAATTGCCAGGTCGGTCGATTTTGTGAGAAACTTTAAAATAGGCTGACCATTTTCTTATCACTTAGAACTCCCTCTTCAGCATTCCTCTCTGCTGTTGTTTCCCCTCTTTTAATTCGTTAAGAAGTTCTGCTTTATATTGGTTTTCAGCCTGAAATAATCTGATTATTTTTGCAGGAGGCAATACCTCTTTAAGTCTTTTATGGAATGTAACAGCCAGGTTAGACTCTTTGACTATATCGGCAATAAGCTTATCTCCGGTTTCTGTCAGTTGAGTTTCGCTAAACGAACTTTCATTAAGATTAAAATCCCTAATAAGTGACATTTTATCCTGCTGTATAAGGTTTTTTTGGCCCTGGTAATCATTATAAACAGGCCAGAATTTCTGAGCTTCTTCAGAAGTTAGATTCAGTTTCCGGGTAAAGAAAGCGATTTTGTAAGCATTTAGTTTATCCCGGTTTGGGTTCTGTGATGCTAACTTTATTATCGGAAATATTATCAGTACCAGTAAGATAATTATATGTTTTTTCATGACTTTGAATTTAAGATTATTAGTAAATATCGTTTATTTCAATGTTCTCTACCATAAGATAATTGATAATTTCCGTTTTTGACACATCCGGGAGTTCTTCAGATAAAATATCAGCCCCTAAATTTTCTTCAAGTGAATGTAAATCAATCTCATTCAGGTAAATGTCTGAATATTCTTCATAGGGAACTTCAGCTATCTTATGGTACGTTCTGTTGTGAGTAGAAAGCATTATTGCAGAATAACCAATAATAATGAATACTGCAACAGATGCCGCTGCAAGTAAATAAGGTCTGAATCTGGTATATATCCCTGTTTTCTTTATTTCATGCTCATAACCTGCTGTGGCAGAAATTATCTTTCTGTTAACCTCCTCAAAGTAGTTTTCCGGTACCTTGAATGGATTTTTATCTGGTATTGATTTTAGCTTTTGCATCATTCATTTAGATAGTTGAGAATCAATAAGGTTTAATCACCTGTCAATATTTTTTCAATTTTCTTTACTGCGTGATGATAAGATGCTTTGAGAGCCCCTTCGGAAGTCCTGGTTATCTTACTCATCTGTTCATAGGTCATTTCATCGAAATATTTAAGATTGAAAACAATACGCTGTTTTTCAGGAAGTTGCAAGATTGCATTCTGAAGTTTAATTTGAGCCTCATCACCGTCAAACCAACTGCTCCCTTCCAGTGAATTTGCAAAATAGCTTCCCAGGTCGTCGATTGAAACTGCTGAATTTTTTTTCCTTTTATTAATTAATGTAAGCGATTCGTTGGTAGCAATAGTATAAAGCCATGTATAAAGAGAGCTTTCATTTCTGAAATCTCCCATGCTTCTCCATGCATTAAAAAATGTATTTTGAAGAACATCGTCTGCATCTTCATGAATTATTACGAGACGACGAATATGCCAGTATAATTTGGAACTATATTTCTCAACAATAAGTCTGAAGCCCTTACTCAGATCAGTCTTCAGTATTTCTGTAATGTTATCGTCAGGCTTAATGTTACTCAATTGCAATTCAGATTTTCTTCTTAGATGCAAAAAACGATTGAAGGTTTAAAGATAGAAGTTTTTTTGCCCCCAACCCCCCTGAAGGGGGGCTAATTCTCTCTATTTTAGCTGATTCTCTAAGATTCCCGAATTATTCCCCCTTTAGGGGGATGACCGCGAAGCGGACAAGGGGCGGCTTTTTATTGAAATATCCCCATATTTATGATAAATTTGCAACAAATGAATTAATAAGATATCTGATGGCTCTTCAATGCGGAATTATAGGGATAACAAATGTTGGGAAAACCACTATTTTTAATTGTATCTCCAATACTAAAGGTGAAACCAACTCATTTGCCTACAGTGCAACAAAGTCAAATATTGGAATTGTTCAGGTTCCCGATCCCCGACTTTATGAGCTTGAAAAACATCAGGTTACCGATAGGATTGTTCATGTTACTGTTGAAATTGTTGATATCCCCGGGTTGGCAAAAGGTTCAAATAAAGGGGAGGGGGTAGGTAATAAATTTCTTGGCGACATAAGGAACACCGATGCTCTGATTCACGTTCTCAGATGCTTTGATAATGAGTTGCTTCCACATATTGAAGGTTCTGTTGATCCGGTAAGGGATCTGGAAACCATCGACCTTGAACTGCAGGTAAAAGATCTTGAATCGGTTGAAAAAAAGATTCAGAGGCTTGAAAGAGCAGCTAAAGTTGGGGACAAAGATGCTAAACAGGGATTGGAGGTTCTCTCACGATTTAAAGACCATTTTGAAAACTTCAATAATGCCCGCACTCTTGAGGTTCATGAAGAAGACAGAAAACATGTGGATGACCTTTTTCTCCTGACTACGAAACCTGTTATGTATGTTTGTAATGTTGATGAAAAGTCAGCAATTAATGGAAATAAATATGTTGAAAGGGTTAAAGAATTTTTAAAGGGGAAAGAGGCTGAGATACTTGTAATTGCGGGTGCTATTGAAGCTGAAATTGCTGAACTTGAGAATAAAGATGACCGTCTTGCGTTTCTTAAAGATGCAGGACTGGATGAACCAGGAGTAGATAAACTAGTTAGGGCGGCATATAAGATGTTGAATCTTCAGACTTTTTTTACCGTCGGTCCGATGGAGATCAGGGCCTGGACCATCAAAAAGGGAATGACTGCACCGAAAGCCTCAGGGGTTATACATAGCGATCTTGAAAGAGGGTTTATCAGAGCGGAAGTAATGAAATATAATGATTTTATTTCTCTGGGATCTGAACATGCCTGTAAAGAAGCAGGTAAGTTCTATGTGGAAGGAAAAAACTATGTAGTTGAGGATGGCGACATCATGCATATAAGGTTTAACGTATAAAGATTTTATGACAAGTCGTTTACTGATATTATTGTATTTACTTATAACTTTTGTTCCTTGTACCTATTCGCAAAACCCGACCAACGATACCATTTTACAGAATATTGTTGCCCGGGACCGACAGGCTGAGGTAACAATCCTGTATACTAATAATGTATCTCTGGATTTTCTTACACGGAACGTGTCAATTTTATCTGTTAAAAATAAGATTGTTCATATCAGTCTGTCTCCAGTTACAATTGATTGGTTTATTAAGCAAAAGTTTGATTATCAAATAGTAAAAAAGATTGATATTAAGAGTTTTATATCGGCCAGGAATTTGAATTTGTCATCGGTCTGGGATAAGTATCCTACCTATACGCAGTACGATTCCATAATGCAAAGTTTTAAAACTCTTTACCCCAATCTCTGTCGTCTCGATACAATTGGTATAAGTATAAATGGAAGACTGATTCTTGCTCTTAAAATCTCTGATACACCGGCTACTGATGGGGATAAGCCTGCAGTTTTTTACACCTCAACAATTCATGGTGATGAAACAGGAGGCTTTATGCTTATGCTTCATCTTGCTGATTACATGCTTAAAAATTATGATCTTAGTCCAAGGGTAAAAGATCTTGTCAATAATCTCGAGATCTGGATTAATCCGCTCGCAAACCCTGATGGAACTTACTATGGTGGCAATACCATATCTTCGCCCATAAGGAATAATGCAAATGATTATGACCTTAACCGTAATTTTCCTGATCCGATTACACCTAATACTGTTAAGCAAAAGGAAACTCTTGACATGGTTAAGTTTCTCAGGAAGCACAGGTTTGTGATTTCTGCAAATTTTCATTCAGGATCAGAAGTTGTCAATTATCCTTGGGACAGATGGTTATCAAAATTTCATGCTGATGATTCCTGGTTTAATACTATAAGCAGGGCATATGCCGATACCGTGCATGTGTATTCAGGACCTGCCTATATGAGCGACCTCGACAACGGGGTTACACGTGGTGCCGTCTGGTATATTATTTATGGGGGAAGGCAGGATTTTGTAACATCAGAATTACAGGGGAGGGAAGTGACTATTGAACTTGATAACCAGTATATTACACCGGAGGCACAGCTGACATTGCTGTGGCAGAATAACTGGAGGTCTTTATTGGGATATCTCGAAAATGCATTGTACGGGATTTATGGATTGGTGCGTAATGTCAACACACTAGCTCCTGTGCCTGCCAGAGTCTTTATTTCAGGTCATGATAAAGACAGCTCTCAGGTGTATTCCGATACCCTTACGGGAAATTTTGTCAGAATGCTTTCACCGGGTGCATGGAACCTCACTTTTTCAGCAGTTGGCTATAATGATCAGACTAAGAGTAATATTACTGTCGTTTCGGGACAAAGAACCGATTTAATTGTAGATATGGTACCTAAGGTAAATAAGGTAGAGAACCCAAGTACAGAGCAACCATTACTTTATCCGAATCCGGCAAGAACAGAAATAAAAGCTATTCTTCCACATGGAATTTCAGGTTCTGTCAACATAAGTATTATTAACCAGTTGGGGATGAAAATGTTGGATTATAATGACGAGGTCATTCAGGGAATTCCACTTCCGATTGATATAAGAATCCTATCGGGTGGTATATATTCACTTGTTTTCAGAAACAGTGTTACTAAAGCTGTGTATCAGAGCAGGTTCATTGTAATTAAATAGTTTCTCAACCTCAACCTTAATCATAACCTTAACCTTAACCTCTGCCTTAACCTCATTTTTTTGGCAAATGGTCAACTAAAATAGATTGCATACCGCAGGAAAACAACTATTTTTACACCTTGTTTTTTGCAATGGGGTAGGTCTTTTAATTCTTAGAAAATAGGGGTTTTTACAATGAAAAATATTGAGGCAATTAGGAAGATGGTTGCAATTATCATCTTAATAATATCTGTTTTATTCAAATCATCGGGTCAGGGAGCTTATCTTCCACCTGATAAGCCACGTCTTGTCATTGGAATTGTTGTCGAACAGTTGAAATTCGATCAGATCGAAAGATTCAGGGACAGATTTGGGGAGAATGGGATAAAAAGACTTATAAATGAAGGAACATACTTTAAAAATGCCTCGTTTGAATATATGCTGACCCAATCAGCTCCGGGTCATGCAACAATAGCAACAGGAACAGAACCCTCTTTTCATGGTATTACTTCGGATAACTGGTACCTTCCACTCAAAAATGAACTGATTTATTGTTCGAAGGATATCTCAGTTAATCCTGTCGGCGGCAGTTTTGAATCTGGTTTGCATTCACCAGTTAATCTTCAGGCCTCTACTTTTTCTGATGAACTTGAGATGGCAACCAACAAAAAGGCAAAAGTATATGGAGTAGGTCTCAAAGAAAACTCAGCAATATTCTCGGCAGGTCATGCTGCTGATGGAGCTTTCTGGTACGATAATCAAACCGGCACATGGATGTCTAGCTCATATTACATGGATAGTCTTCCTGGATGGGTTAACGACTTTAACGCGATGAAGTTTTCAGATTCCTTCCTTAACGATACCTGGGATCTTTTAAGACCTGTTAAGGATTATGCTGATTGCCTGCCTGATTCCAATAGTTTTGAGGCTGGGTTTAACGGAGTAAATTATTTTCCTTATGATCTTAAGAAAATGAGGCCAAAAGGGATATTGAATTCCAGGATTGATTATTCATTGCTTCGGGAGACGCCGTTTGGTAATTCTTTTACAACAAGTTTCGCGATCAGGCTTATTGAAAAAGAGGGATTGGGTAAAGATGATATTACAGATTATCTTTCAATATGTTACTCTGCTACGGATAATATCGGACACAGATTCGGGCCTTCATCGGTTGAGGCTGGAGATGCAATTTTACGACTCGATGATGAAATAAAAATTCTTCTTACCTATTTGAATGACAGTATCGGGAAGAAGAATGTACTGGTATATTTTACTTCAGCTCATGGGGTATCGGAAATTCCGGCAGTACTGGAGAAAAACCGGATACCTTCTGGATATTTTAA
>Ga0182021_10006948_pt1 | contig 13411 bp, 9 predicted proteins | sample 612E3MmetaG_FD_120493 | JGI IMG/M metagenome (GOLD analysis project Ga0182021, IMG submission 120493) | Permafrost microbial communities from Stordalen Mire, Sweden - 612E3M metaG (Illumina Assembly) | ecosystem: Environmental > Terrestrial > Soil > Wetlands > Permafrost | place: Sweden...
TCGGTATGGGACAAGGCGATGTCCACAGGAAACTGGGTCCCGTCTCGTCGCCGTCCGCGCAGCTCCAGGTCACGTCCCATAATCCGGGTGAAGGGGGCCGCCGCATAGCTCTGGCGGTGCACCGTGTGGACCGGCCGCAAAGGCTCGGGCACCAGCGTCTCCAGGGGCGCGCCCAACAGGTCGTCGCGGTCGTAGCCAAACAACAGCTCCGTCTGGCGATTCACAAACCGGATCACGCCTGCGTCGTCCACCCCCACCAGCGCATCGGGCACGGCCTCCAGCAGACCCTCAAACTTCGTCGTCGTCGAAGACATTGCGCCCCCTGCAGCGGTAGCCGGGCAGACTTGAGACTGGCACATCCTCAGCGCTCTGCGAGAAACCGCAAGCCAGAGGCTGACCTCATGACCGGTGTTCGTCTCCTCCCTTTTTCTGCCTGCGATGTCAGCGGCCGACCCGGGAGAACCGTGCGCTGCCACCATCGGTGGGTATCGGCTAGTGCCACCTCTGGTCCACCAGGATGGTGGCGCCAAAGTCGTCAAGCGCGTCCTCGAAGAGTGCGAAGTGGTGCGCGCACCAGAGCAGGGAGCCGCCCCGCATCATCACTGTCTCGACCACGGCACGCGATGAGCATCGGTCACAGAGGTCAGCGGCCGTCAGAGGCCGGGCGAGATCCTTGTCCAGTGAAGCCTTCATCTCATCGATCCCTCCGCATCCGTCAGGAGATCTCTTTGACACCAACGCCCGTTCGGCTCACGGCCACGTGAGCCCCGGTAAGGACCAGCCACGCACAAACCTGAAGCGCGGCTGTGCTCAGATACCAACATCATCACCCCTGGCGGGCAACAAACAAAGACCTCGAGCATACCCGCCTTCTTTCGCGGATCCGCAGCGTCTCCCCAAGTCCGTCATCGCGAACGACGTGACCCTGCTGACCAGTCGTGACCAGGGTCGCCGTGTCGTGCTCGGCCGAGATGAGTCTCCCGGACTTTTTCTTGTGGAGACGTGCCGAATCACCCGCCTGCACTTCTCTGACTTCGCCTTCCATGCCACGCTACTTGGCTAGGGCAGCGAACACGCCATACCCCTTCATCCCAAGGAGCCATGCCATGACGGAGTCGGCCGCTTCTGAACCCATCCCCACCGAGACGTTGCGCACGTTGGCGGTTGCTGAGCTGACCACCATCCAAAACTTGCTCGTCTATCTCGACCTCGACGGTCTGACGTTCGTCCGCAACCGCCTACACTCTCCAGACCTCATACGTGTCTGTGATGAGGGCCCGCTGGCGGAGAGTCGAGCCGTCCTTCTCGACACAACGTGCCGGGCGCTCGTGGCGCTGCGGTGGGCCCCCGAGCAGTACTTCCTTGAGTGCGGCGACATGTTTCCCAGCGTGCCCGACACCATCGCCGGCGACAGCGCCGTGCTCCTGCATGGCCCCACCACCGGTAGCGCCGCAGGCGAACGGCCTGAGGGCGAGCCCTGGTGGCCGCACGCTGCTCCCGATGACCCGACCGACCTCGACAGCGAGCCCGGCGACCGGTGAACCTGAGCCGCGCCACTGGCCCAGGCCGCGCAGCGGTTCCTCGTTACGCTCATGCACGCCAGCGCAGGGCAAGTCTTCCGCCCGCGAGGTCGAGGAACTGGTAACTCGCTGCGGGGTCAGGTGGTCGCCAGCAGCGCGAGCAGCTGGGCATCACTGACAGACCCCACCGCACCACGGGCGCTCGAGTCCGGTCCCGAACGCTGGCGACGGTTCATCGACCACGAGGTCGCCGCCTGCGCCGAGCGTGGCGCTCTCGATGGAGGCACCCACATCGTCGTCGCGGCGCGGTAGGGCTGCTGCTCAACGTGCTCGCGATGGTCGCCGAGCTCGAGTCCACCAGAGGGCGTCTGCGTGGCAGGCAGCCCACGTTGAACCACCCGCCGAAAGCTCACCTGGTTGCTCTGCTCAATGGCACCTGGAACGGGCGCGTCGGCCAGCGGGCAACGCCGAAACTACCCGACCACCGGCCCGGCCACGGCGTTGTTCCCCGTCCCGACGCCAAGCTCACAGCGATCGCCCACACGAGCCTCAGCGAGCGTTGACTGGCACTTCGAAATATCATGAAGAGGCAATAGGCGACACCTGCACGACATCTCAAAGGCAGAACGATGAAGGCAGCGCGGTTCCACGGGCAGAAGGACATCAGGATCGACGACATCCCAGAGCCGAGGTTGCGGCCCGGTGCGGTGAAGCTCAAGGTCGCGTGGTGTGGGATCTGTGGCACAGACCTGCACGAGTACCTCGAAGGGCCCATCTTCATTCCCGCCCCGGGCCACCCACATCCGCTCTCCCACGAAGAGCCACCGGTAACCATGGGGCACGAGTTCTCGGGCACCGTTGAGGCGATCGGCGAGGGCGTCACCGATATTGCCGTCGGGGACAACGCCGTCGTCGAGCCCTATTTCGTGTGCAACCAGTGCGCGCCGTGCCAAGCGGGCAACTACCACCTGTGCACCAAGATGGGGTTCATCGGTCTCGCGGGCGGCGGCGGCGGTCTCAGCGAGCATGTGGTGGTCGACCGGCGTTGGGTTCACAAGATCGGCGACATCCCCCTCGACCAGGCTGCGCTCATCGAGCCGCTCAGCGTGGCTCACCACGCGGTGACCCGCAGCGGCGTGAAGACAGGCGATGTGGCACTCGTCGGCGGCGCTGGCCCGATCGGGCTGCTCGTCGCTGCGATGCTCAAGAGTCTGGGTGTGTGGACCATCGTCACCGAGCTCAGCGAGGCCCGCAAGGCTAAGGCGCTGTCGAGCGGTGTCGCGGACTACGTGCTCGACCCCTCCTGCCAGGACGTCAAGGAACGGGTCCTGAAGCTGACTGACGGCATCGGCGCCGACATCGGGTTCGAGTGCGCCGGGGTCAATGAGGTGCTCGACCTGCTGATCGATGCGGTTCGGCCGGCTGGCGTCATCGTCAACGTGTCGATTTGGGGCCACCCGGCCACAGTCGACATAGACACGCTGGTCGTCAAGGAGATCGACCTGCGCGGCACCATCGCGTACGTGCGTGACCACGAAGCGGTGATCAAGCTTGTCCAGGCGGGCACGGTCGACCTGAGACCGTTCATCACCGGACGGATAGCGTTGGAAGACGTGGTCTCCCAGGGCCTGATGACTCTGGTCGATCACAACGACACGGAAGTGAAGATCCTGGTGCACCCATAAGGACCTGAGGCACCCGAGGTGGGACCTCGCTACCGGCAGCCAAGAAACGGTTCGTGCAGCGGGCCCCGGGGGGTGGCGGCCCTGCACGTCGAGGGTTCGCCGTGGGGGCGCTTCTCAGCCGGTCGGCGGGTCCGCGAGACCAAGGGCGGTCCAATGTCGGCCCGAGACGACGAACGCTGGGAACGAAGAGGTCAGCGGCACGACCGTCCGCCGTACCGAGAGCACACGGTCAGCGGCCCGGCGCCCAGAGCACCGACAAGGGGGCGTCAGCAGTCACCGCAACGGGACCCGCAACCGGAGGGCACATGGTTTGCCGCGATGGTGCGCTCGGCCCGGTCTCGCGGTCCCGTGAACGGCTGGTTCACCCTGCGGTGCTCTCACTCTCGTACTCCGAGCTCGTAGGCGGCCAGGCCGACGGTTTGCAGTCGAAGAGGCGCCCGACCCCGTCGGACGACTGACAGGTTGAGATCAGCGATGGAGCAGTTGACGACGTCGTGCTCCGAGCCATCTGGATCCGCATACACCCACCGGACGAAACGGTCCTGCGGCGCGTGCACTGTGCCAGCAACGCCTATCGCGCGGCCGGGCAGGATGAAGTCGAGCCCTTGCGGGGTCTGGGTGACCTTCGTGCGCCGTGCGCGACTGGCTCCGCCTAGTGCTTCACGCTTGCCGTCCAGGCAGATTCCACCGCTTGCGACCCAGGGCGTCGTCCGGCCGACGACCGTGATCCGGGCAAGGACCACGTCAAGCCAGGTGGTGTCTTTGGCGGCGTCCAAGGACATCGCGTGTAGCCAGATCCAGCGCTCTGCATGCTGGCTGCCCCAGTTGTGGCCCACCATGCCGGGCCATCCGCTCACGTCGATCGAACGGCCAGCCACGCTCAGCGTCCCGTCGAACCGGGCTAGGGGGTGGATGCTCATCGGCTTGGTGCGCGGCAAGGGTGTCCGGTACATCCAGCGACGCGACAGGTGCCAGAACGGCTGCGCGCCGGTGAACTGCAGGTTCCAAGCGGCCTGTGGAGCACCCAGGCTCCGGACCTCGCCGGTCGCTGATCCCGCTCCCAGCCGGGCGCCACCAATTCCGACCCAGTCGTCGCCCACTCCCGCAGTCGGGCCGGGGACGGTGAGCTTGGCGGCCAGCGGACAGGGCGCATCCGCGTCGAACAGCGTGCACCACAGCGAGCCGGTCGGCGGCACACCTGGAGCGCATTGGACCGTGTATCGAATCCAGATGCCCAGCCCGCCCTCAGGCGCGCAAGCGCGCAGGTAGTAACTCTCATACCCAGTCTTCAGCTCTGGAAACCGGGCTTGGGTGGCGCCATCGCTCACGCCTGGAAACTTAGCAAGAAACGAGACCTGACCCACTGACCGAAACGATCTCCCCAGTTCGTTGCTGACCGGCGTCGACGATCCCCGGCCGGGCGGAGCGCCCGGTTCACCATCCGCTTGCGGCCCCGGCTCACCGCGCCGGCGTGTGGATGTGGTCGGTTCTCAGGCATGATGTCCCGGTGATCCTCGAACACGCGTTGCTGCCGGTCAAGCCTGGCGAGGAGGCCGACTTCGAGTCAGCCTTCGCCCAAGCCAAGGCGATCATCGCCAGCATGCCGGGCTTCCTCGGTCTCACGCTCTCGCGCTCTCTGGAGCGTCCGAACACCTATCTGCTGCTGGTCGAGTGGGAACGGTTGGTGGACCATACGGAGGGCTTCCGCGGCTCGCCCCAGTACCACGTGTGGCGCCGACTGTTGCACTCTTTCTACGAGCCCTTTCCAGAAGTGGAGCATTACGAACAGGTCCACAGCCCCTGACCCGCCAGCAGGAGCCCGCTGCCCGGAGCCGTCGAAAGCACAACGGCTGACCCGATGAAGGACCCCCCCGCGGTCCTCACGTGGCCGGCCCGTCAGCTCGGCCACGGTCGCCTCGACGTCCTCAGGATCGGCGCCTCCGCAACGGTTCTCGAGACCGGAGGTCATCACATCGTGGGTCAGTGGCTTCGGCCTGGCCAGCGGCCCTGGCTGGCAACGACGCCGAGCGACCTTCGCCTGCGCCGGCCGCTGTTGAGCCCAGCAAGTTCGGGTGGAAGGTCGCGGCGTTCACGTATAAGAATGGGGATGCCCAAAGGGGCGCGAGATTCGTTCGACGAGGAGCGTTCACATGGGTACCGCATTCACACCGAGCCGGTTCGACGGACAGGTTGTCATTGTGACGGGAGCCGGTTCAGGGATCGGTCGAGCCACCGCCATCCGGTTCGCCAGCGAGGGAGCCAAGGTCATCGCCAGTGACGTGTTCCAGGATCGCCTCGACTCACTGAAGACCGACTTCCCCGACCTCAACATCGTCACCGTTGCGGGTGACGTGTCGCTGCAAGCGACTGCCGAGTCGCTTCTCGCCGCTGCTGGCGGCCGGGTGGACGTGCTGGCCAACGTCGCCGGGATCATGGACGCGTTTATCCCGCTCGCGGAGATCGACGACGCGACCTGGGAGCGTGTCTTCGCCGTGAACCTGACCTCCGTCATGCGTCTGACGCGCGCGGTGCTCCCGGCAATGATCGAAGCCGGCCGTGGCGCCATCGTCAATGTCTCCTCCGAAGCGAGCTTGCGGGCATCCGCCTCCGGTGTTGCCTACACGGCGTCCAAGCACGCGGTCAATGGACTGACCAAGAGCGTCGCCGTCCTCTACGGGCCCAAGGGAGTCCGGGCGAACGCGGTGGCGCCAGGAGCGGTCCAGACGAACATCGAGGCGCCGTTCAAGTCCGAGTGGGCCCAGGAGCGTCTTGGGCCACTGATGGCCATGATTCCCAGGGTCGCCGAGGCCGAGGAGCTCGCCGCGTCGATCACGTGGCTGGCCAGCAGTGATGCCAGCAACGTCAACGGCGTCATTCTTCCCGTCGATGGAGGCTGGGCCGCGATCTAGGAATCTCAGCGGCGATCCGCACGTCTCACACGCGGATCCGCTTGGCCCAAGGAACGTCTACGGGGTGCTGGTCGCTTCCACGCGCTGACGTGCCCGGGTACGGCTGACGTACCGGTCTGGGGACCTCCGGTGCTCCACGGCGTGAGAACCGTCCCGAAAGCCGGCAGGTCTACCGGGAGGCTTCTGCGCCCGCGTGCACCGAGGCCAGCGCACCGCCGAAGGTACACAGGGCCAGGGCGTCCAGTGCCGGGCTCTCGCCCGCGTGCTCGGTCGCGTTGACGGCCAGGAGCACGTTGATCAGCATTCCGTGGGCCACGAAGATCCGGGCCTCGTCGGGGCCCTCGCCGGTGCGCTCGACGTAGAGCCGGAACACCTCGCTGAGGGTCCAGCGGGCGAGCCGTCCGACCTCTGGGTCCGAAGCGGCCGTGAAACCGTGCATCAGCAGCAGGAGCAGGTTCCGGTCGGCCAGCAGCCCGATGTAGGCATCGCCCATCTTCTGCTTTGCGTCGGGTCCTGGCGCTACCGCCGCGAGAGCGGCCACCACCAGGCTGCTCGCCCGGGAGTAGACCTCAGTGAACAGCGGCCGCTTGCCGCCGAACAGCCGGACCACGTACGGCTGCGAGACCCCCGCCTGCCGGGCGATCTGATCCGTGGTGGTTCCGGCATACCCACCCTCGGCGAACACGATCAGCGCCGCTTTCAGGATCTGCTCCCGGCGCTCGTTGGCGGTCATCCGCCGATCCAGCTCCACGTTCATAGTTGACATGTTATCAGTCGATGCATACATTCGGTGAAAGTTAGTAATCATCGGATGCATACAGGAGTAGCCATGACCGTTGCCGCACCTCCCGTCCAAGCCGCCCGCACCTCCCGGCGCGCCGTCCCGGTCGCCCTGGCCCTGGTAGCCGCCTCCCTGCCCATGTTCATGTCCACGCTGGATAACCTCGTCATGACCAGTGCGCTCCCGGTCATCCAGCGCGCACTGTCGGCAAACGTCGAGCAGCTGCAGTGGATGGTGAACTCCTACACGCTCGCCTTCGCCACCCTCATGCTCCCTGCGGCTACTCTCGGGGACCGCCTCGGCCGGCGCCGGGTGTTCCTGACCGGGATCACGCTCTTCACACTCGCCTCGATCGGCTCGGCCCTGTCCACGACCACCGGCGCCCTGATCGCCGCCCGCGCAATGCAGGGGGCGGGGGCCGCCGCGATCATGCCACTGTCCCTGACTCTGCTCGCTGCTGCGGTGCCGCCATCCCGGCGGGCGATGGCCATCGGGATCTGGGGCGGGGTCTCCGGGCTGGGCGTCGCACTCGGCCCCGTCATCGGCGGCGCCGTCGTCGACGGATTCTCGTGGCAGGGGATCTTCTGGCTCAACGTGCCCGTCGCGGTCCTTGCCATGCCGCTGATCCTGCGCGCGCTACCGGAGTCTTACGGCCGTCGCCAGCCGCTCGACCTGATCGGTTTGGTCCTGGTCGGGGCGGGCGTGCTGTCCGGGGTCTGGGGGATCGTGCGCGGGGGCGACCTGGGCTGGGCGTCCGTCCCGGTGGCTGGCGCGCTCGTAGCGGGGGTGGCGCTGATCGTCGCGTTCATCCGGCACGAGGCAGCCACGGCGTACCCGCTGGTACCGCTGCGCCTGTTCCGCTCGCGCAGCTTCTCGGTGGCCAACGTGGCGACCCTCTCGTTCTCACTGGGCATGTTCGGCGCGGTGTTCCTGCTGGCCCAGTACCTGCAGATCGTTGACCACTACACCCCCCTGCAGGCCGGGATCAGAACGCTGCCGTGGACCGCCGCACCGATGATCGTCGCGCCGATCGCGGGAGTCCTCGCACCACGGGTGGGCGTGCGGGTCCTGCTCGGCAGCGGACTGACTCTCCAGGCTCTGGGGCTCGCGTGGCTCGCCATTGAGGTAGGCGCCTCGACCCCCTATGTCGACCTGGTGCCCGGCTTTGTCCTGGCCGGGATCGGGATGGGGCTGACGTTCGCACCCAGCGCCACCGCCGTGCTGGCCGAGATGGCCCCCGACGACCACGCCACGGCAAGCTCGACCAACTCCACGATCCGGGAGGTCGGCGTCGCCCTAGGGGTGGCTGTGCTTGTCGCGGTGTTCCGAGCCAACGGTGGCACCCTCACCCCTGCCGGCTACAACCTCGGCCTGCGCGCGGCCATCCTCACCGGCGCAGCCGTCGTGGCCCTGGGCGCACTTTCCACCATCTGGCTCCCAAGGAACACCGCCCGCACGCTCGCAACATCACCCACACCCAGTTCACAGACCTAGACGTGGTCAACCCCGGGATGCTCGGAGCCCGGGGTTGACGCAGAGCCTGGTGTGCTCGGCGAAGGTACCCAGTCCCGCTGGGCTCCCGCACCCGGCCGCTATCGGGCCAAGGTATGGGCGACCAGCCGTTGAGGTGGGCCAGGTCTGGGGTCGGCCGCGGGATCGCACTTGGCCTGGTGCGGCGCTGGCAGGCATCTCCCAGAGCGTGGGCTCGGCGGCCGGGCGGCAATCAGGGCGACCTCGGCGCTGGGTGCTTGCCGCCAACACCGACCCGGCCAACGCGATGCCGTCGGTCAAGGTCGAATCGAACAGATGCGTTCGCACACTGGACCAAAGAGCGGGTCCGTGACGACGCCCAACGGCGGTCCGGAAAGGAATGCCAGGGTTCCTGGGCAGTTCTTCGTTTGGGCATGCCTTGGCCAGAAAAGGCGCATCACCTCAACAGTCATCTGTCAGTTTGCGGCGTACAGTTATTAGGTCAGGTAGTTGTGTGCTAATTACGTGTTCGGGTTGTTTGCTACTACTCGAGGGGGGACGCTCGTGCCTTTGAAAACCACGAGGTTCGAGAGCCTGTTGGAGGCCGTGCCTGACGCCTTGGTGGGGATGGATCAGGAGGGTGTGATCCGCTTTGTCAACCGACAGACGGAGTCACTGTTCGGCTATGACCGCGACGACCTGATCGGCCAGCCGGTCGGGATGCTGTTGCCTGAGCCTCTCTGGCAGATCTACGTGGAGCACAAGCAGCGCTACTTCGCTGACCCCAGGACTCGTTCCAGTGGGCTTGACCTCCAGCTTGGCGGTCGGCACCGGGATGGCACCGACCTGCCGGTGAACATCAGCTTGTCCCACATCGACACCGGAGACGTTCTGCTGGTGGTCACGGCGGTGCGCGACGTGACCGAACAGAGGAAGGCTGTCGCGCTCGCCCAGCTGACGGCGGCGGTCGTGGAGTACTCGAACGATGCCATCATCGGCAGCACCCTGGAGGGCACCGTCACGAGCTGGAACCCGGCCGCCGAGAAGCTCTACGGCTACTCCGCCAGGGAGATCATCGGCAAGTCCGGTAGCCAGTTGGCTCCGGAGGGCAAAACCGGCGAGTACTTCGCGAACCTGGTCAGCGTCAAGGATGGCAAGGCTGTTGAACACCTGGAGACCATGCGAGTGCGCAAGGACGGAAAGGTGTTGCCGGTCTCGGTCACCGTCGCGCCGATCCGCGACGAGGAGGGCAAGATTGTCGGCGCGTCGGCTGCCCATCGCGACGTGACTGAGCAGAGGCAGGCCTTCGAGGCAGCTCAGCGCATAGCGGCGGTCGTGGAGTCCTCAAGCGATGCCATCATCGGCTGCGATCTCGCCGGTATCGTCACGAGCTGGAACCCGGCCGCTGAAAGACTTTTCGGATACTCAGGGCAGGAGATCATCGGCAGGTCCGGCGCTCTGCTTGCTCCGAAGAATCGGGCCGGGCAGATGCAAGCCGCCCTGGACCGGGTCAAGTCGGACGAACCCGTCGAAAACCTTGAGGTCAACATCGTCCGAAAGGACGGGACTGACATCGCTGTCTCGGTCACCGTCGCGCCGATCCGGGACATGGACGGCGAGGTGACTGGTGCGGCTGCAGTCGCTCGCGACGTGACCGCCCAGAGGGCGGCGTTCGAGGCTGCCCAACGTATCGCGGCGATCGTCGAGGGCTCCGACGATGCCATCATCGGCAGGACACTGCAGGGAGTCATCACGAGCTGGAACCCGGCCGCCGAAGGGATGTTCGGCTACTCCGCCCGGGAGATCCTCGGCAAGTCCGCCGACCTCCTGATACCCGAAGATCAACGAGCCGAAGTCGGAGCCGTGATGGCCAGGATCAAGACTGGCCAGTCCATGGAGCACGTGGAGACCATCCGTGTTCGCAAGGATGCAACGGTGTTCCCGGTCTCGCTGACCTTCTCACCGATCCGCGCCGAGGACGGCGAGATCATCGGCGCATCAGTGATCTGCCGCGACATGACCGACAGCGAGCACGCAGCCCGGTATGCCCGGAGCCTGATCGAGGCGACGCTGGACCCGATGGTAACCATCAGCCCCGACGGCAGGATCAACGACGTCAACGCGGCCACGACCAAGATCACCGGCCTGCCCCGCGAGGCGCTCATCGGGTCGGACTACGCGCAGTACGTCACAAAGCCCGACAAGGCCCTCGAGTTCTTCCAGCAGGTGTTCGACCAGGGATCGGTCACCGACTTTCCGATGACCGTGCGCCGCCGGGACGGTACCCTGACCGACGTTGTCTGCAACGCCTCGGTGTACCGCGATATCAGCGGAAAGGTCCTCGGCGTACTCGCAGCCGGACACGACGTGACCAGAGCGAAGAAGGCCTTTGACGCCGCCCAGCGCATCGCCGCGATCGTGGAGAACTCCGAGGATGCCATCATCGGCAGCACCCTTGACCGCATCATCACGAGCTGGAACCCGGCCGCCGAGAGGATGTTCGGTTACTCAAGCCAGGAGATCGTCGGCAGGTCCGCCACGCTGCTCACTCCGGAGAACCTCACCGAACAAGCCCAAACGATCATGGCCAGGATCAGAAACGGTCAGCCAGTCGAACGCCTCGAGACGACCCGCCTGCGAAAAGACGGAACGACGGTGCCGGTCTCGTTGACCATCTCCCCGATACGCGACCCCGGCGGAACGATCGTCGGGGCATCCGCAATGCACCGGGACCTAAGCGAACACCAGCGCGCAGCCCAGTAACGCTCATCCCCTGATCGAGGCAGCCTGGACCCGACCTTGACCATCAGAGCAAGGTCAGATCGAGGACGCCAACGAGGCTGCGCTCAAGGCGACGGATATCGCCCGAGGCGCCCCTCGGGTCCTCGTTGACGATGCCCTTACACAGACCCGTCCCGGACTCGAGCGGCTCGTCGCGCTGACCCGAGACATCAGCACGACGCGCCGATCCTCGACCCGCCGGAGCCCGTCGAAACGGCCGCGTCATCGAGCCACTACACCGCAACGTCGGCTCTTGGCGACGACCACCACGCATACACCAGGCACGTCGTCGCGCCTGCCGTCGACTCGGCGAAGCGCCAACACCTCCTGTCCCCGCTGGACCGTGCGTTCATGACGCGTCCACTGAGCGCACATATCCCGGCCATGTTCGTACCGCGCGCTGCGAGTAGCGTTGGGAGCCCTCATTGGTCAGTTTGGAGCGCTTGTGCCGCAGTCGTTGGACGCGTTGATCACCCGGCTGGACGTGCTGCTGGAGGATCTCGAGCTCGCCGAGGCCGAGCATGGCGACGTCATCGGCGCGGTCGCCGGGCAGCACCACCGGGGCGCGGTGAACCTCGTGCACTACACCAGGCTGCGTCGCCATGACCTGCGTGAGCTGCAGAACGACCTGCTGGATATCGGCGCCACGTCCCTGGCGACCACCGAGGCGCACGTGCGGGCCAAGGTGCGCGCGGCCCGCAACGTGCTTGCTGCGCTGCGTGGCGACGCGGGCCCGTGGGACCTGCAGGCGATCGACGACGCGCTCGACGAGGGGGACGAGATCCTCGATGCCAACTCGCACGCCATCTTCGGGTCGATGCGCCCGGGAAGGCCGACCCGGATCATGGTGACGCTGCCCGGTGAGGCGGCCGATGACCCCGAGCTTGTTGCGTCGTTCGTCGACGCGGGGATGGATGTCGCCCGGATCAACTGCGCCCACGACGACCCGGCAGCCTGGGCGCGGATGGCCGCCAGCGTCCGCGCCGCCGCCGCGAAGGCCGGACGGCAGGTGCTCGTGTCGATGGATCTGCCAGGTCCCAAGCTGCGGACCGGACCCATTGTCGACGGGCCATCCGTGGGCCGTGCCCGCGTCACGCGCAGCGAGAGCGGCCGGGTCCTGGCCCCGGCCAGGATCTGGCTCACTCACCTTGACGCCCCGGCCCCGCCGCCTGGGCGGACACCCCCGGCCACTCGGGCCACCCTCTCGGTCCAGGTTGACCAGGACTGGCTGGTATCTCGAGGCCCTGGTGACGTGGTCACACTGCAGGACACCCGTGGGGCCAGGCGCACGTTCACGGTCACCCAGGCTGGTCAGGACGGGGTGCTGGCTGAAGGTGACCGCAACGCCTACATCGCCGGCGGCATGAAGCTCTGGTGCGCTGGGACGGCGACGACCGCCTCCGGTATCCCGCCCCTGGTCCACCGACTCAACCTGGCCGCCGGGGACCAGCTGGTGCTCACCAGTGATCTGAGCCCCGTCGACCTGCCTGGACCCGGGCAGGTCGCCCGCATCGGGTGCACACTACCCGAGGCAATCACCGCGATGCGTCCCGGTGACCCGGTGCTGATCGATGACGGCGCGATCGAGGCGGTCGTCGAGCTGGTGACCAGAGCCGAGGCGACACTGCGGGTGGTCCGGACCAAGCCCGGCGGGCAGCGCCTGGGCGCGGAGAAGGGCATCAACCTGCCAGATACCGTCCTGCCCCTGACCGCGCTGACCCCCGAGGACAACTCTCACCTGTCCTTCGTGGCGGCCCACGCCGACCTGGTCGCGATCTCGTTCATCCGGACCGCCGACGACGTCCAGTACGTCCTCGAACGCCTCCAAGCAGCCGGGGCCAGTGACCTGGGACTGCTGCTGAAGATCGAGACCCGACAGGGGTTCGAGAACCTGCCCGCGATCCTGCTCATGGCGATGCGCCACCCACGGATTGGCGTGATGATCGCCCGAGGGGACCTTGCCGTCGAAGTCGGGTTCGAACGGCTCTCCGAGGTGCCCCGGCAGATTCTCGCCCTATGCGAGGCAGCCCACGTCCCGTCGATCTGGGCGACCCAGGTCCTGGAGACCTTAGCCAAGACCGGCCAGCCTTCCCGCGCCGAAGTCACCGACGCCGCCGCCGCCCAGCGCGCCGAGTGCGTGATGCTCAACAAGGGCCCCTACATACTCGACGCCATCCAAGCCCTGGACGACATCCTCGCCCGGATGGGCGAAGTACAACGCAAGAGCCGGACACTAATGCGACGCATTCACTCCTGGGACGGGCA
>Ga0182021_10006950_pt1 | contig 13408 bp, 12 predicted proteins | sample 612E3MmetaG_FD_120493 | JGI IMG/M metagenome (GOLD analysis project Ga0182021, IMG submission 120493) | Permafrost microbial communities from Stordalen Mire, Sweden - 612E3M metaG (Illumina Assembly) | ecosystem: Environmental > Terrestrial > Soil > Wetlands > Permafrost | place: Sweden...
GACAGATACTTCCTGAACTTAAACCAACAAGCGGGATAATGGCACACACTGACAAGGGTGGAGCTTTTGGTAAGGTTTTTAACTGCAAAATACCTGTTTCGGGCGTTGCCGGAGACCAGCAGTCGGCGCTATTTGGGCAGGGGTGCTTTAAACCCGGCATGGCAAAAAATACCTATGGTACAGCGCTTGGCTTAATGATGAATATCGGCTCCAAGCCGGTGATGTCAAATAACGGATTGCTTACAGATCTCCTAGGCGTGATAAACAAAGAGGTGTATTATTCGCTTGAGGGTCTTGTATACATTGGGGGCGCCGCCATACAGTGGTTGAGGGACGGTATAAAAATAATTAAAGATGCTCATGAATGTGACATACTGTCAGGAAAGGTCAAAGATACTGGTGGAGTTTATGTGGTGCCTGCATATACCGGGCTTGGCGCCCCTTACTGGGATTCATACGCAAGGGGTATAATAATAGGAATAACTAGGGGTACTTCAAGGGAGCATATCTGCCGGGCCACATTGGAATCAATAGCGTACCAGTCAAAAGACATGATAAATGCCATGATTGCCGATTCCGGAAAGGCACTAAATTCCCTGAGGGTTGACGGGGGCGCCACAAAGAGTGATTTTTTAATGCAGTTCCAGGCAGATATCCTTGGCATCCCGGTTGAGAGGCCCAAAGTGACCGAAATGGCGGCTCTTGGAGCGGCGTATCTCGCTGGGCTTGGCGTAGGATTCTGGGAAAGTTTTTCGGACCTTGAGAAACAGTGGCAGCTTGATAAAAGATATGAACCTCAAATGGACCTGCAAAAGAGGCAGGATTTATACAGTAGCTGGAAACGGGCTGTTGAAAGGTCTTTTAACTGGGCTCGCTGATGGGCTAAAAGAATTTGCTGATTTGTTTATGGATAACCCGGTAAACAGGCTTAAAGTTGAACTGGTAAAGGGCCAGCGGGATGAACATGGCAATACTTTTATATATGCCATTGCAACGCAAAATGATTTTAAATATTATTATAACGATAACAATAATAAGTTTTATTCCTGTATTCTTTAATTATTTTCACGGTAATCTGTAAGGAGCGAGAAAAATGACAAGTGAAACCGCTTTTAGGGAACTGCAAATCAAACATAATAAAATCAAAAAGCTGCTTAATGAAAAGAACCTGGACGGTGTTATTTTCACTACACACTCGAGTTTTAAATGGCTGTCCTGCGGAAGGGCAAATGATGTTTTAAAAAATGAAAATGCGTCCCTGGTTTATTTTTTTATTACGCCGGATAAAAAATACTTTATTGCATCAAGGAGCGATTCATTTAGGGTCATGGCTGAAGAGCTTGACGGTCTTGAATATGAAGCAGTGTTATATAATTGGTACAATGAATCAGTATTTGATGCAGTAAAACGGCTTGGAAATTATAAAAATATAGGTTCAGATTTTGTAAGTGATTCAACAGTTTTTATACCTAATGAGATTGCGTCTATAAGAGCTGAATTGACAGAATTTGAAATCAGCAGGTATAAGAAAACCTGTGCTGAATATACTGCTCTCCTGACAGATTACTGCCTGAGCATAAAGCCGGGCATGACTGAAATTGAGATTGCAAACGGTCTTTTATATGCTGGGGCAAACAGTCATATAAGGTTTGCTGCTTTAATGGTCGGAAGCGATGAAAGGATCTCATTATACAGGCATCCGACTGCAACAAATAAAAAAGTCAAAAATTATGTCTTATTTGCCACTGTTGTGGAAAGGGAAGGAGTGTGTGCAAACGTCTCAAGGTCAGTATATTTTGGCACAGTTCCTGAAGTACTTAAAACGAAGCAGGATACGGTCAATATAATTGAAGCAACTTACCAGTCATATTCCACTCCGGGAGTTACCCTTGGCGAGATATTTGAAAATGGCAAAAAAGCGTATAAAGAAACCGGCTATGCAGGGGAATGGGAAAACCACCTTCAGGGAGGAATATCCGGATATTCGCCTCTTGAATTCCTGGCGTTTGAGAATTCTTCTGTAAAAATAAAAGAAAATAATATAGTGGTCTGGAACCCGACTATAAAGGGTGCAAAATCTGAAGACCCGGTGCATATTACAAAAAACGGACCCTTGCAGTACACAATTGATTCAAGGTGGCCATCAAAAGACTATACGATCAGGCAAAAGAAGTTTATAAGGCCGGTGATTCTTGAAATCTAAATAATAAAAGATTTTTATTTTAATTTTTGAAAAGCTGTTTATTTTTATATACAGCTTGCGAAGGACATCTAGAAAGTTTTTATAAAATTTAAGAAAAAAATCGAGGTTTTACCAACATATGATACAAGAACTTTCAGGTGAAGAAAGAATCTTAAGGACACTGCAATTTCAACAAACAGACAGGGTCCCGCATTTTGAAATGTATATTGACAGGAGGATCATAAATGTAATATCTGCGGGCTCAGATTATATAAAATTTTGTTATGATATGGATATTGACGCCATCTGTATCGATTGTGATTTTGAAAAGAAATTCATAGAGAATGGTCTTATCCAGGACGAATGGGGCATGATTAAAAAAGATACCGGGGAAGCTCATGCGTTTCATGTTAATGGTCCTATACGGACCCTGGAAGACGCGGAAAAATACATTCCGCCTGATCCGAAAAAACCTGGCAGGTACGCTACAGTTGAAAAAGCAATAAAAGAAAACAGCGGGAGAAAAGCGATAATACTGCATTTAAATGATGTATTATCCATTCCAAGCCGAATGATGCCATATGACACTTTTATGATAAAAGTTTTTGAAGAGCCGCAGACGATAAAAGCGCTGGTTAAGATGAGCGTTGATATAAACCTTGAAATGGCAAAGGAAGCCGTAAAAAGAGGCGTAAAAATAGTTTTTACAGGTGATGATTATGCTTATAAAGCAGGGCCTATTATGTCACCGGGGTTATTCAGGGAAATTTTCTACCCGGAATTAAAACGTGTAGTAACAGGATATAAGGAGCTTGGTTTGTTGATCATAAAGCATACGGACGGGAATATCATGCCCTTAATGGACATGATAATAGATTCAGGTTTTGACTGCCTGGACCCCATAGATCCTGTTGCAGGTATGGACTTAAACAGAATGAAGCTCGAATATGGAAACACGATTTGTTTAAAAGGCAATGTTGATTGTTCAACGACATTGTCTTTTAAAGGTGTGGAAGAGACGATACAGGAAACAAAAAGATGCCTTGAAATAGGTATGCCGGGCGGGGGGTATATATTGTCTTCCAGTAACAGTATACACTCAGCTGTCAAACCGGCAAATTATCTGGCTATGCTTGATACATTAAAAAAATATGGACAATATCAATAGTGTGTCTAAAAGCGACAATTGGCATAGACAAAACATTATTAAATACTTATTATATAACCACTAAATTTATACCAATACCATTTTTAAATTAGGGAGTAGAAAAAAATGATGCCAAAACTGATTCTCATGTTTACGCTTAATGACATGACTGTGCCTGACGCAATTGATTACTTTGAACAGATAAAGGACCTTCCGGTGGATTATTTTGGTTTTAAGGAGCTGGGCCTTGAACCGGCAAAGATGAAAATACTAAATGACAAGATCCATAAAGCAGGGTTTGAATCCTTTCTTGAAGTTGTTGAATATGAGGAAAAGACTGTTCTTCCGGGAGCAAGAATGGCTGTAGATATGGGATTTGATTATCTGATGGGGACAATCTATTTTCCTTCCATCTGGGATATTGTAGGCAAAGGCAAGGATAAAAAGATAAAATACTTCCCGTTTTTTGGAAAAATATATGACAGGCCTTCAATTCTTGATGGTACAATTGATGAACTTGTAAACGAAGCAAAAGAACTTGAAGCTGTGGGTGCTGATGGGTTTGATATTTTACTCTACAGATATAAATATCCTGAAAAGATAAATGAGCTGATAACAAGAGTTGTAAGCGAGATAAAAGTACCCGTAGTTTCTGCAGGTTCGATTAACAGTTGGGAAAGGCTGCAGGCAACAATAGACCAGAAAGTCTGGGGATTCACAATTGGCGGCGCATTCTTTGAAAAGAAATTTGTTCCTGGGGGTTCTTACAGGGATAATGTTGCTGCAGTTCTAAAAAAACTTGGTAAAGATATTTAAGCAACCGTAAAACATTTTATACTGAAAGCTTAAAAAGCATGTCCAATTTATGGCTTGATACTTTTTTAGGAGTGATAGGCAGATATATAATAATATTTATTGATAAGTATTATTATTTTCTTGTACCGCCCATACTTGTATATGGAGTATTCATAACGCTCGCATCTTTTAATTTAAAACGAATCGAAAGAGGTACGGCAAAGGAGATAATCAGGCAGACCAAAGAGATATTAAAAGAAAAACCTAATATCAACTATGCAGACCTGACGACCCTGATACAGATCGATTGGGAAAAGATCATAAAAAAATATTCTTTCTGGCCTTTTATTGCCCAGGAATCAGGGTTGGGGGTCAACCGCTCAAGCCTTACCAATATACGCAACAGGATTATGCAAAACGAAAGAAAGATTCATTTGACTCTTGAACGACACGGAATAGTGCTTCTTGATGAAAGAAGGTTTGATCGAAGAAATTTATACCTTGACAGCTTCCAGCACATTCCAAAAAAATAGATTGTAATCAGGGCCTTTTAATGCAAACAATCTTTATGGTAAACAAATAAATCTGTATGGAAGCTAAGGTTATTTGGAATGTGCAAGTTTGGGTATTGGCTATATTTATACCTCAGAGATACTTAAAGCAAATTCTTATTAATAAAGACTATTTAAATAAGTTTAGTATAGGCTTTATTATCTGCAGCAATATCCAGAAAATCCAGCTTGAACCGCTGCCGTAGCTCGAGAAGTTTTTTACCCCTTCTGCGACTGCGATGTTATATTTCTGGAAAAAATTAGTAAAAAGTACAGCCATATCGCTTGAGATCCATAAAGTCAAAGGAATAATAATAATCGATGAAATAAAGCTCCTGAAAATATCACCTCTTGCAGGCACCACTGCCCATATAAGTATAAACGGGATAATTATAAGATCTGCGGCAGGAAGTATGTTATTTCCGGGAAGCAATGTGGCTATATAAACGGATAGCGGGATTATTATAATTGAAAGCGCTATCACTGAAGGGTGCCCGACAAATAGGACAGAATCAAGCCCTATGTATAAATCCCTTTTTGTTATCCGCCTGTTGATGAAACTTTTGATATCTTCCATCGCAGGGTGCAAGCCTCTAATAATCAGGTTTACAAGCCTTGGCATAAGTATCATCACAATGGCAAGCTCCAATCCCTTTTCAAGTGCAAATAGCATATTTGGCCATATACCGGCCCCGAAACTTTTATACTTTGTTATAAGACCGGCTATAAATCCAAGAATAAAGCCAATTACCATTGGTTCCCCGAAAAACCCTAATTTATACTGGATTTCTTCGTAAAACACCTGTACACGGCGAATGCCCGGTATCCTGTTAAAAACAAGGCTTATTATATGAGCGATTGGAGCCCAGGTGATAAGCTGGGGCTGGGGACTGGACACACCTTTAATACCGATATACTGTTCCAAAAATGGGGCATAGATATCTGCAATTACAAGAGTGATTATGTAAATTATAACTGCTATTAAGATACCAAGCCATTTAATCTCTGTTATTGCAGTTATTATTGAACCGATAAGTAAAAAAATCCACAGGTTCCACAAATCAATGTTTATTGTCCTGGTTAACCTCAGCAGCAGCATTATAAGGTTAACCGCGCTGATCGCTATTAAAATGTATAGTGAGATAGGCGAGTGTAAAATTACCTGTTTTGATACTGTCCATCCCAGGTCGACAATAAGAAATTCTTTTGGAGAGGCCAGAAGGATTGTTTCTATCAACGGTTTGAAAAAATTTATAAAAAGTGTCAGGACAATAGAGAGGCCCACCATTCCGACAAATATATAAATACAATTCAAAAGGTTCTTTAAAAGTTTTCTTGTTGTAATAAGCCCGATAATAAAAAGTAAAGCCGGCATTATTGCCACCGGCCCTATCTCAATTATTTTATTTATAACTTGGTTTGTTAAAGGCATTCCCTAAAATATTTATAATTTTTTAAATAACTGAAAAATTTGGATATATCATTTTTAAATTTTTAGTTTAGCATCGATACAACTTTTTGCCATCCATATTGTCCTGCTATCAGTCTGTCGGCAATGCAATCAACCAGCTGACATTGTTTTTGCATGCGCCAGCATTGCAGTCTTTCTTAACACGGCATCATTCCAATTGTTACACTGCAATTAGCTATTCTATAAACTAATTATATTATTTGCAATTTTTGAAATTTTTTTATAATATTAGTGCATAATTTTGCAATTAGTGCACAAATGTGCAATAAATATAATATATGAATAAATCAGAAGAACTGAAACTTTTGTCCAAGATAGCAAGGCTTTATTATTTGGAAGAATTAAACCAGCAGGAGATTGCTGAAAAGCTAAACATCTCAAGGACAAAAGTATCAAGATATCTGGCAAAAGCCAGAAAAGAAAAAGTCATTGAAATCAAGGTAAACTCCCCGAGGGAAAGGTTTGAAGAACTTGAAAAGGCTATTGAAAAAAAATTCGGGATAAAGGAATGCCTTCTTGTTTGTTCATCTGAAGATATACGGGAAACTTATAAGCAGATGGCTGTATCCCTTGCCGGTCTTCTCGAGAGATTTTTAAAGGACGGGGATTTTTTGGGTGTGGGTTGGGGAACAACATTAAAATCTGTGGCCGGTTGTCTTGACCCTGATAAAAAAGTAGATATAAAAGTTATTCCACTGCTTGGAGGGTTAGGCAAGACTGACATACAGGTGCACACAAATTCTGTTGCCAAGTCTCTTGCTGACAGTTTTGGCGGAACAAGCTATGTCCTGAATTCACCGGCAGTATTAGACAGCAGGGAAGCAAAAGAGGTACTGGAAAAAGATTCCAGTCTCCGTGAAGTAATTGAGATGTCCGAAAAAGCCAATACCGCAGTTTTAGGAATGAGCGATATCGGTAAAGATTCAACGATGGTGCAATCCGGAAACTTTACTGTTGAAGATTTTAATTATCTTAGTAGCCTTGGCGTGGTGGGTGATGTAAACCTTATATTTATTAATGAAAAAGGTTCGCCTGTTCCAAACAGGCTGGACGGCAGGATTGTTAAAATATCATTCGAAAAGCTAAAAAAAATTAACAATATAATTGGGATAGCTTTCGGTGAAAAAAAGCTAAAGGTAATATCGGGGGCGCTATCCTGCGGCCTTGTCAATATTTTAATAACTGATGAGTATACAGGGTTAAAACTTTTAAACAGCTGAGGATTATTTTGCCAATTAAAGCAACAATAATCAGGCAACAGATAAGAGATTATGCAAAAAAAAGCACTTATGCAGATAAACTGTAATTCTGTTTAATATAAGTGATATGGTTTTAGAAATAATAAATAGAATTTATAAAAAAAGGTGTTGAATATGGGAGAAAACAAAAAAATATCAAAAGTAAAATCAACCGCGGTGGGCTTTTTGACAATTGACGGCCATGAAATAATGGATTCATTTTCACTTCTCAAACCGGAAACAAAGATAGAAATGTTAAAGAGGCTTTACGAGATACGGCATTTTGAGGCTCAGACAGAACAGTTCATAATCAAGGGACAGATCCATGGGACATGCCACCTTTATGTGGGTGAGGAGGCAACTGCTGTTGGTGCTGTTTATGCTATTGATAAGAAAGACTACATAACGTCCACACACAGGGGGCACGGGCACTGTATTGCAAAGGGGGCCGACTTAAGCCTGATGATGGCAGAGCTGCTTGGCAAAGAAACAGGTTATTGTAAGGGCAGGGGCGGCTCGATGCATATTGCAGATGTAACCAGCGGAAACCTTGGTGCAAACGGGATTGTTGGCGGAAGTATAGATATTGCTACCGGAGCGGCGCTGTCCTGCAAACTTAAATATAAAGACAGGGTCGTATTATGTTTTTTTGGAGACGGGGCAGCTAATCGCGGTAACTTTCACGGTTCCCTCAATATGGCGTCAATATGGGACCTTCCTGTTATCTATATTTGTGAAAACAATCAGTATGGTATGTCCATGCCTGTAAAAGAAGCTTTTAATATAAAAAAAATCTCTGACAGGAAGTTTTCATATAATATTGATGGTTTGACGATAGATGGCAACAACCTTGTAGAAGTGTATAACACAATCAAACATTTCACTGATTATATAAGACTGGAAAACAAACCGGTTCTCGTCGAATGCCTGACTTACCGCTGGAAAGGACATTCCAAAAGTGATGCGCAGGTTTACAGGTCAAAAGAAGAAGTCAGGGCATGGATAGAGAAAGATCCGATACCAAGATACCGCAAAATACTTATTGATGAGGGAACTATAACCAGCGGGTATGACAGGGATATTGAAGCCAAAGTTCTTGATGAACTTAAGGCTGCTGTCAAATTTGCTGAAGATAGTCCGTTTCCTGATGTTTCCGGGGTTGAGGAAGATGTTTATGCTTAAAAATATTTTATTTGAGGAGATAATAATTTATGAGAGAAATCACTTATCTTGAAGCCATAAGGGAAGCGATGCAGCAATCTATGCGCCTTGACCCGGATGTCTATCTAATAGGGGAAGATGTTGCTGAGTACGGAGGCGCCTTTGGGGCATCTGTAGGAATGCTTGAAGAATTTGGAAAAGACAGGGTTAGAAACAGCCCGATCTCTGAAGATGCGCTTGTTGGAGTTGCCGCAGGAAGTGCGGTAACCGGCATGAGGCCGATTGTGGAAATAATGTTTTCTGATTTTATTACAATAGCAATGGATGAGATTGCAAACCAGGCAGCCAAGATGCGGTATATGTTTGGCGGCAAAGCAGCAGTCCCAATGGTTATAAGGATGGCCGGAGGCGGCGGAACCGGTGCTGCTGCCCAGCATTCCCAGAGTCTTGAGGCACTAGTGGCACATATCCCAGGGTTAAAAGTAGTAATGCCTTCATGCCCTTATGATGCCAAGGGCCTTCTAGCAGCTGCAATAAAAGACAATAATCCGGTTATTTTTATAGAGCATAAACTACTTTATAAAAATAAAAAATACATTGAAAATGTACCAGAAGAATTATATGAGATTCCGCTCGGAAAAGGGGAAATAAAAAGGCCGGGAAAAGATATTACACTTGTGGCAACTTCTTTTATGGTAAAGAAATGCCTTGAGGCTGCTGAGATTGCACTGCAGGAAAGGAGTATTGATTGTGAGGTTATTGATCCAAGGACTTTAAGGCCTCTCGATATAGATATTATTTTAAATTCTGTAAAAAAGACCGGCAGGTTAATCTGCGTTGAGGAAGCATGTGGTTTTGGAGGTTATATGGGTGAAGTGGTTGCCCAGGTTGTCCAAGATGGTTTTGACTTTCTCGATGCGCCCATATTAAGAATATCAGGCAAAAATTGCCCTGTCCCATACAGTCCGGTGTTGGAAAACGAGATGATACCAAATCATGAGAGGATAAAACAGGGAATATACAGTATTTTTAAATAGAATGTCTGGATGTTCATTTTCAGGTATTTTAGGTATATTGGTTTTATCCGGAATTCTTAACATGGATACAGTTGATTCGGAAAAAATTTCAGTTATTATAGTAATGCAATAATATTAAGTATATGCAATATATTTCAGTTTTATTTTTTTACTTTTGTTTTTAACTGGTAAGTTTTTTTTAAAAATATGATAATATATGATAACTTGACAGAGGGTTAAAATTACCGTAAAAAGGGTTAAAATACCGGTAAAAAAAGTAAAGATTAATTCAGGAGACAATAAAAAGTAATCTTAATTTATAATAATTATTAATTTTCTAAGAAATTAAATCGCGGGAAGGACAAAACAAATGTATGAAGTGATAATGCCGAAACTTGGATTGACCATGGAGACGGGAACCATAGAAAAATGGCACAAAAAACAAGGTGATAAAGTGGAAGCCGGAGAGGTGCTTTTTGAGGTAATGACAGACAAAGTATCCCTGGAGGTCGAAGCATATAATTCAGGCTATCTTATAAAGGTACTGAGGAACCAGGGCGAAGAGGTTCCAGTAACAGAGGTAATAGCCTATATTGGGGAAAAGGATGAAAAAGTTGCAGAAACGGCAAAAACTGCTCAGCCATCCCAGGAAGCAATCATTGCGCCTGCCGCCGAAACAGCCGTTTTCCAGCCGGTTTCTGTTTCGGATAATGATTCAAAAGATATTAAAATATCACCGCTGGCAAGAAATCTTGCATTGTCAAAAGGCGTTGATATTTCAAAAGTCACAGGTACCGGTCCGGGCGGAAGGATTGTAAAAGAAGACATAGAAAACTATGCGGCATTGTCAGCTGCTCAACCGGTTGTGCAATCAGCTGTATTTGGTGCTTCAGATGAAAGGGTTAAGATATCACCACTGGCAAAAAGCCTCGCAAAAGAGCTTGGGGTCGATTTTACACAAATTAAAGGCACCGGTCCTGAGGGCAGGATTGTTAAAGAAGATATCATTGCATTTTCAGAGATAAGTGCTCCATCATTTCAGGCTGCCGTTTCTTCAGACACAGCACAGCCTGCCGCACAGACTGCCAGGACCTATGCTGTCAATCAAATCCTTGCTGCTCCAAAAGTCTTCTCATCAGAGCCGCTGAAAGGCATCAGGAAAGTCATTGCGGACAGGATGTTGTTTTCCAAACAGAACATCCCCCATATTCTTTTAACCACAGTAGTTTCTGTGGATTCAATGATTGACCTGCGGGACAAGATTAAAGATAAAGTAGCAGAAGTTTATGGAGCAAAAATAACTTATACAGACTTTATAATTAAAGCCTGCGCAACTGTGCTTGCTGAACAAAAGCAGGTAAACTCATCACTGACCGAAGAGAATAATCATGTTATATATGAAGATGTAAATATTGGTGTAGCTGCTGCAACTGATGCCGGCCTTATCGTACCTACAATTTATGACTGCAGCAATATATCAATATTTGAAATAGCTAGGCGCAGGGCATTTCTTGTAAATAAGGCAATAGAAAAAAAACTTTCCATTGAAGAGATGTCAAATGCAACCTTTACAATATCGAATCTGGGAATGTTCGGGGTAAGGACATTTACCGCAATCATAAATCCGCCCCAGGGCGCAATTCTTATGGTAGGAGAGGCTTACAAGGATACTGTCGTGGATGAAAACGACAATATAAGCGTACAAAGGCTTATGCAGATATCCATAGGTGTTGACCATAGGATAATAGACGGGGCAATTGCGGCAAAATATCTTCAGAGATTAAAAGTAGTCATGGAAAGTCCTGAGTTATTGCTGATATAACAGCGCGAAATCTTTATATTTCCCAAATATTAGAGTATGAAAGATGAAATAAACAATATCACTCTTTTCTGTGTCAACTGCAACGAGGAGACTCCTCACACTGTGCAGTATATAGGAAGCTACTTAAGGAGTGTAACCTGTGATAACTGCTCAAAGAAGATAGAGATTGACAGAAGGCATCTTAGAACAGTATTTGCGGAAGATTTTATCGACAGGCTTCTGACTAAGCCTCACAGAATAAATGAAGATATGAAAAAAGCTTTTGCAACGCTGATGCCTTTTTTCCCAAAGCGGCTTTTTTTGGAACCGCTGCAGGTATTCAGGGAAATCTACGGGATTTTAAGAAAGGATGAAGACAAAAAATCTCCAAAATCTCAGAAGTTTTCCGGTGCCAAAAATCAAGCTGATAATAAATTTGTAAGCAATAAAGATCCAGCCGGTAACAAAGTGGACGACAAAAATTCCAGCATAAAAAAAGTTTTCAGGGAAAAGCCGGCCGGCAGCAAGGCTGATGGTAAAAAGGTTGTTGGTAAAAACGGGACAAAGTAATACAAGACCTCAGTTACACAAGTCTCAAAAGCCACAAAAGATTTCTGGCCAGATTTGGATACCGTTTATATTTTATTAAGTTTTATACCTAATTACAGTGTTTAAAACTTTTGTATCAGCACATTGAAAACATCAGCAAAGCTTTTCAGGACAAGTTCTTTGACAAAAGATAATGGGATTTTTTTATCCAGTAATTTTTCCATGGATACCTGCTCATAATCGTTTAGCCCGCAGGCTATTATGTTCCTATAATACCCAAGGTCCACGCTTACGTTCAGTGAAAATCCATGCAATGTTATCCACTTTTTAACATGGATTCCGATTGAAGCAATTTTATTTTTATTGACAAAGACACCGCGAAGTTTCTGTATCCGGGTGCCTTTTATTTTATAAACATCCAGGACATTAATTATTACCTGCTCCAGGTTATTGACAAAATTCGTTAAATCCCTGTCAAATTTTGTAAGATTAATAATAGGATAACATACAAGCTGTCCGGGCCCGTGAAAAGTTACGTCACCTCCGCGGTTTGACTGGATAAGCTCAATTCCCTGGGATCTAAGGCTTTCCTCGCTTGAAATAATGTTTTTCCTGCTTCGGCTATTGCCTATGGTAATAACAGGTTTATGCTCCAGCAAAAGGATGCATCCGGCCATGTTTTCCTGGCGGATAATATCAAAAATCTTTAGCTGCAATTCAAAAGCATTATTGTAATCCATAAGGCCGATATCGATATATGGTATAACAACCGGACTGCAATGCGAAACGCTGTCCGCGCTTTTATTTTCCGTATTTTTAATATTTTCGGCATACATGCTGAATTGGTGAATTAATTTTTCCAAATCTGTATGATTTTTTTTCATATAATTAATTTAACATATATGGTTTAAAATATTTAGGAAATTTTGTTAAAGTTTGAAAAAACCTAAAAAATCGCTGGGAAAGCTGGTGTTTTAGGTAATAAAATTATTTTGGGTTATGCAGATAACTGTATCAGTTTAATATTTTTAAATTTAAAGGAGATGATTTTTAATGGAAACAAAAACTGCTGATCTTGTAGTTTTAGGCGGCGGTCCTGGAGGTTATGTCGGAGCCATAAGGGCTGCAAAACTCGGGGTTAAGACTATAGTTGTAGAAAAAGAATATCTTGGCGGAACATGCCTTAACTGGGGTTGCATTCCCACAAAAGCCCTGTTCCACGTTGCAGAGCGTATGGAAGAAATTAAAAAATCAGGTGTTTTTGGAATAAATGTTTCAGGATACAGCCTTGATTTTGGCAAGGCAATGGAAAGAAAAGATAAAGTCGTCCAGGCCCAGAGGCAGGGGTTGGCTTTTCATTTCAAAAAAAACAATATAGAGCTTGTGACGGGAACCGGCAGGCTTGTCTCTAATAACAAAATACTTGTTGATTTAAATGATGGCAGCCAGGTTGAGATAACTGCATCCAATATAATTATTGCTACAGGTTCGTTTGCA
>Ga0182021_10006953_pt1 | contig 13407 bp, 7 predicted proteins | sample 612E3MmetaG_FD_120493 | JGI IMG/M metagenome (GOLD analysis project Ga0182021, IMG submission 120493) | Permafrost microbial communities from Stordalen Mire, Sweden - 612E3M metaG (Illumina Assembly) | ecosystem: Environmental > Terrestrial > Soil > Wetlands > Permafrost | place: Sweden...
GATCTGATCAATTGATTTATAATAGGTTACAGGAAGTCTTCCGGCAGGATTATAATCACCAAATAGCACATCAGCAACTGCATTGCCACCCTGTTGACCACCGTAACCGGCGAGTAATATAGCAGTAGCCTTTTCCTGGGCTTTATTTACTGACAATGCTCCGCCACTTGTTAATACTACAATAACAGGTTTCCCTGTCGCAGTTATGGCATCCAGTAGTTTTTCCTGTACAGCAGGAAGATTCAGGTTAGTACGGTCGCCACCACTGAAACCGTCAATTTTTATAGGCATTTCTTCACCTTCAAGACGTTGAGACAAACCAAGAACAAGAACCACTGCATCAGCCTCTTTTGCGGACGCAACAGCCTCTTCAATAAGTTTTGGCCTTGGCGGCGACCATAAAAGCTCTATAGAGGCGTCGCCGGCATAGTTTTTATAAAGAACTTCTATCTTATATTTTTTACCAGCCTGAAGTTCAGCAGGCGCCTCAATATGAATGGCTTCATGCTCATTCATCGAAGAAATCAGCTTTTTACCATCAAGGCGGATTTCATAACCCGAGGATCCCAACCCACCAATAGCATAGGTTCCGGAAACAGGAGGAACCAGGTATGTCGTCCATCTTATACCGAAATTATCATCCGGCATATCATACCTTGGAGAGAAATGTTCCCAGTAAAAATTGATATTATCATCAACTCTTGTGAAAACAGGCTTTCCGTTCATATCAGTATTATTAAAATACTCACCATAAGCGCCTTGTATTCCATCAGGTGTTTCCAGATAGCGCGAAGGGATTGGTGATAAATTATGAATACCCTCTGCCAGATCACTGCCTTCTGCATAGATTATCTTTGTACCCGGAGTAAGTTTATTTGTAATGCCATTAAGGACTGTGACGGGATTTTTCGGTATACCATTATAATTTCCTATCAATGATTCAAAGTTATCTGCATTTGGGCCGATTATTGCCAGTGTTTTAATATCTTTTGAAAGAGGAAGAATATTATTTTCATTCTTAAGCAAAACAATTGATTTCCTTGCAGCCTGACGTGAAAGTGAATTATTGTAATCGGAACAGTTTACAAAAAAAGGTATTTGCGCATATGGTACCATCTCATCAGGATCAAACATTCCAAGTTTGAATCTGGCAGTGAATATCCTCTTCACAGCAACATTGATGTCTTGCTCGGTCAGTAATCCTCTTTTGACAGCTTCAACTAGGTTTTTATAATCAGATCCGCACTCAAGGTCAGTTCCGGCTTTAACAGCCTGGGCTGCTGCCTCCACTGCATCTTTTGCAAAATGGGTAAATTTATAAAAATCGGAAATTGCCCAGCAATCGGATACAATGTAGCCCTTAAAACCCCATTCATTACGAAGGATGCCATATAATATAGGGTTGGCACAGCATGGATAATCTCTGAACATGTTGTATGCCCCCATCACAGAGTAAACCCCTGCATCCATAACAAGTGTACGGAAAGCGGGAAGATATGTTTCCCTGAGGTCTATCTCGCTTACTTTTGCATTAAACGAGTGTCTTAAAGGTTCCGGCCCTGAGTGAACGGCATAATGTTTGGCTGTTGCTACCGTTTTTAAATATTTCGAGTCATCGCCTTGCATACCTCTAACAAATTCGTACCCCATTCTGCCCGTAAGAAATGGATCTTCTCCATAAGTCTCATGACCTCTTCCCCATCTCGGGTCCCGGAAGATATTTATATTGGGAGACCAGAATGTAAGTCCCTGGTAGATGCCTGTTTTGCCTCTTCTCTGGAACTCGTGATATTTAGCCCTTGCCTCATCAGAGATAGCATTTGCCACATTGAATAATAGTGATTCATCCCATGAGTTTGCAATTGTAATTGATTGAGGAAATACTGTTGCATATCCTGCTCTTGCAACGCCATGCAGAGCTTCATTCCACCATGTGTAAGCAGGAATCCCAAGTCGGGTAATTGCAGGTGCTGTGTAAAGCAACTGATCGGCTTTTTCCTGAAGCGTCATCCTTGAAACAAGGTCATTAACTCTTTCATCAAGAGAGAGTGATGGATTCCGAAACGGGAATGGGTATGAACTCTGCTGTGACCTTACAATGAACGTTGAAGCATACAGAGTTAAAACGAGAAATAGTGAGAGTGCTTTTTTCATATTTTAGGTAATGTCCAGGGTTCTCTGTAATCAGGAATAAGAAATTTGTTGGCATCTGAGTCATTTGTAAACTTTGCTCCATCCCAGATGAGCTTTTTGCCTGTCCGGTATGCAATATTACCAAGTGCAGAAAATTTGGCGATATGTGCACCTATCTCCACGCTTGCATTGGTATTAGGATTACGCTGATCCATACATTTCAGAAAATTGGTCACATGTTTATTCAACCCTTTTCCTGTTCCTTTGGCAAGGGGTACGGCTTCCATCCTGATTTTTCCATTAACATCTTCAGGAATTACTTCCCACCCGTCGCGGTCTACCACAAGAGTTCCGTTTTCACCGACAAAACCTAATCCATGGTTACGGCCATAAGCACCATCATTTATTCCAATGGCATGGTCCCAGATAACATTGAATCCGTCGAATTCATAAATAGTTTGTAAACTATCGGGGGTTTCACACGCATCGGTCGGATAACCATACTTGCCACCCATTGCCATTACAGATTTCGGAGTAGTTACATTCATGCCATACAGAGCATAATCCAGAAGATGAACGCCCCAGTCTGTCATTAGTCCACCGGCATAATCCCAGAACCACCTGAAGGTAAAATGGAAACGGTTTCTGTTAAAAGGATGTTGGGTTGCCGGTCCCAGCCACATATTATAATCAACTCCTGCCGGAACGGGTTCATCAGGCAATACCGGAATGGAAGGGCACCAACCCTGGTATGAAAATACTCTCACCAGTCTTATTTTACCAAGCTTGCCTGATTGGATAAAATTAACTGCATCCTGCCAGTGAGGATCACTCCTTTGCCACTGACCAACCTGTACAACAGTTTTGTTTCGTTTGGCAGCTTTCACCATCAGGTTACATTCTTCAATAGTTCTTCCCAGAGGCTTTTCACAATAGACATCTTTCCCGGCATCACATGCAGCAATCATCTGCAGACAATGCCAGTGGTCGGGTGTTCCGACAATAACTACATTAATATCTTTATTGTCGATCAACTTTCGCCAGTCTTTATAGAGGTTCGCCGGTTTCTTGCCCCTGATCTTCTCAACATCAGCAGCTCTGCGGTTAAGCACACTTTCATCTACGTCACATAAAGCGAAGCATTCCACCTGAGGATGATCAAGGAATGCAACCAGATCAGCAAATCCCTGACCGTTGCATCCGATAACACCGACATTGATCCGGTCTGATGGAGCACGACCAACTAAAGCACCAGACAAAGCAGGTGCCAACCCAAGAGCAGCAGTTGTTATTGCTGTGTTCCTGATAAAAACTCGACGTGTTGTCATTTTAAAATTTATTTGTACGGGTATCTATTTAACTGAAAATCTGTAAATGGTAGTTGACTTGAATGTCTCGCCCGGATTAAGCACAGTAGTCGGGAACTCAGGATGATTCGGACTATCAGGATAATGACCAGATTCGAGACATAAAGCCGACCTGAATTTAAATACTTTTCCTCCATGACCGGTTTTTGTCCCATCCAGGAAGTTGCCTGAATACAGCTGCATTCCTGGCTGATCTGTAATTACTTCAAGCATACGGCCGCTAATAGGCTCATATACTGTAACATCGACTTCTTCCTTGTTATCCAGGATATAGTTGTGATCATACCCTTTACCAAGAATGAGCTGATCATAGTTATCACCTATCCGTTCTCCAATGGCATGCGGAGTATTAAAATCAAAGGGTGTTCCTGCAACAGGACGAATCTCACCGGTCGGGATCATAAATGAATCGACAGGGGTGAAAGCTGATGCTTTAAGTGTCAGCACGTGATCGAGAATATCACCATTACCTGCTCCGTGAAGATTAAAATATGCATGGTTGGTAACATTCACTATTGTCTTCTTGTCGGTTGTACAGGTATAGTCCATTACAATTTCGTTATTATCAGTCCAGGTATAGGTAATGGCTGCATTAACTTTCCCCGGAAAGCCTTCTTCCATATCAGGGCTAACATAGGTAAACTTTACAGCTGGAAATTTGCTCTCTTTAAGAATTTCAGTATTCCAAACAACACTATGCCAACCCTCAGGTCCTCCATGCAGTGTGTTTGGTCCATTATTAATTGGTGTATTATATACCACACCATCAAGAGTAAATTTTCCTTTGGCAATCCTGTTGGCAAATCTTCCTACAACAGATCCGAAAGACATATCACCTTTGAGTGTCTCATCAAAAGTATCATAGCCGAAGGTAATATTCTCCTTCTTCCCATTTTTATCAGGAACCTCAATCCAGTTAATTTTTGCTCCGAAATTAGTAAGTCTTATGACATTACCTTCTTTGTTTGTAAGGGTTAATAGATAAACCTCTTTCCCATTGTGTGTACCGAAAACATCCTTTTTAACCATTTCTTTATTTTTTGTTGACTGGTTGCAGGATGTGAAGATAACTGAAACCAGAGTTAGTGATAATAACATTATTTTTTTCATCATTTATTAAGATTAATTGTCGCTAAATTAATAAAGTTTCCAAACTACCCGACCAGTTAATTAAATTAATTAGGGTTTATGGTATCTCTGCCTGACTACTTAGTCCTGAACTGCCATGCCGGCAGGCCGGCTTTGTCAAACAATGATGCTTGCGACCCATTATGCCAGCAGTATCTTACTGAGACAGGTTCTCCTACCGAAGATGAGGAAACAAGCACTTCATTATTTACAATTTTTGCATCTGCCTTTACATATCGTCCGTCTTTACCTGCAATTTCAAACTCTTTAAGTTTGTCATTCTTTGCAACAAGCCCCTCTCCGACATTATCAAAATGCAATTTTATTATGCCTGCAGAGATTGACATCGATTTATAAACAGGACCAACACAAGCAGTGTTTATTGCATAGTCGTTCTTCAAAGCAAGCATTGCAAGCCTTTCACCAACCTCCTTCTTAAAAGGCGGATGAATATTCATAACAGTTGCTATATCGAGAGTAACAGCCATTCCCGTATTTGGCAGTTTAAGTGTGCTCTCCTGAGCTTCACGAAGAAATGCAGATTCTGTAGAATCAACTCCGGAATAGACATATGGAGCAATCTGAACAAAATAGAAAGGAAAATCTTTGATACCCCATGAATCTCTCCAGTTCTGAATCATCGCAGGGAAAATTTTGGCATACTGATCTGCCCTTCCGACATTAGCTTCACCCTGGTACCATATTGCACCTTTTATATGATATGGCAATACGGGATTGACCATTCCATTAAATAATACTGTCGGGGTACCCGGACCAAGATTTACAGGCCGCTTTTTAGCCTGAAATTCGTTTTTAGAAACATCGTAAATATAAAATTTATCAGCCTTTAATTCTGCTACAGGTTGGTATTTCCAATCCCCTTTCATCTGGACAAATACTTTTGCATCACTTTTCAAAGATAGTTTCATCTTTTCCGGAGTACCAAAAATTCCTCCTCCACCCTGGGTATCAAGAACACGTACAGAAATTATGTTGGCTCCTGCCTTAATCAGGGATGCAGGAATTTCATAATTCCTGTCAGCCTGCCAGAGACCGGATATTTCAGTCGATCCGACAAGCTTACCGTTAATAAATGTCCGATCCATATCGTCAATAGGCCCAAGAGAAAGAACAAGGTTCTTTCCTACCATATTCTGAGGTATCTCAACTGACTTCCGGAACCATATTACGCCGTCAAATTCACCGATAACTTTTTCAAATTGAGTCGGAAGCGCCATTATGGGCCACTCACTGTCATTAAATTCCGGGGATGGGACATTTTCATCATTAAAACTCAGATCTTTCCACTGATCAGGTCCGGCAGGTTTAAGTTCAACCTGCTTATGGGTATTCAGCCATGACTGATATTCAACCTGGAGAGGAGCAGACTCCTTAATAGCTTTAATTTCCGAAGTAAACTCAGCTGCTTTTTCCAGTGATTCTGAAGAAGTCCATGATTCTGACGGCGTTCCTCCCCAGGCTGATTCGATCAAACCTATGGGTATATGGAGCTCATTATACAACTTTTCCCCGAAAAAATATGCTGTTGCACTGAATTGCCGGACAGTAGCCGGAGAACTAACCTCCCAGCTGCCGGTACATTCATCAACAGGTTCTCCGGATATCTTTTTCTGGACAGTGAAAAGACGTATTTCAGGAATCGAAGAAGATGCAATGGTAGCTGCGGAATGCATAACTGTATCAGCCGGAGGCCATCCGGCGAGCGGCATTTCCATATTCGACTGACCTGAACAAAACCAAACCTCTCCGATCAGAACGTTTTTAATTGTAATTGTGGTATCACTGCATTTTATGTCAATCGTATAAGGACCTCCGGCTTCGGGGGTTGTCAGGTTTACTGACCATTTACCATCCTTCCCTGCTACTGCCTCTCCATTGGATTTCCAGCTTCCTGAAACAGTTATTTTGCGGCCCGGATTTGCCTTACCCCATATTTTTACAGCTGTTTTCTGTTGCAATAACATATTGTCGCCGATAAGTGATGGCAATTTTAAATTTATATTGGTCTGACAACTTATCATTGTCAGAAATAAGATTATAAAAACTGTGGTAAATTTCATGTTTTGAAGGTTTAAAGTAGTCTTGATATAAATAATGTCGCTTGAAAATCAATGATTATATAATGCTTCCAGGGCACCTGCAAGATAAGCGGCCGGTGCATTCCAGTTAATTGCTATCTCATTGGACGCATAAGAACAAACAGAGTCAGTATATGACTCATCGGGAATTTGCGAAGGATAGGTCTTACAACCATCCTGTTGACCAGGATTTGGTCCTCCGACTATCAAACCGGGTACCGGATCAGCTATTCCATCTGCCTCTGATAAACGGTGGTGAGGAAACATGGGTGTTTTGTGGCCAAATCCTGTAACAAATGAATAACCCGTTGCATTGCGCCCTAATACATAGTCAAGATTTGTAAGGGCTCCATCCAGAAATTTCTTCTCTCTTGAAAGCTTGTAAGCCTGAATAAGTAAGACCCCCTGATTAGTTGCCACAGAATTGCTTCCCCATATAAAATCTGCTGCTGACTTCCCTATGACAGTCATGTAGGCACGGTGAGCAATTCCCTCTGTCAACTTTTCCGCGGTACTTATTATTCTCTTTTTCAATACAGGAAAATCTCTCTTTGCAGAATTTGTAAGTTTATTTTCGAACCGGGCAAGGGTATAATACCCCAGAAGTCTGACGTTATCCCATGATGGTAACGGCATCAGCGTATCAGGTAACATTGGATATGCATTATAATAGCTCTCTTTTCCGGTACTTACGTACAATTCTGAAGCTGCCCATATAAATTCATCCCTGAAATCAGAATCCCCATAACCCCCGGTATTTATTACAGGTTTGAACTCTCTATTCATAAGATTTTGATCATAAGCTGTTTTAGGGTTTTTCACTGCCCATTCCCAGGCCTTTTCAGCAGATTTCATACATGAATCTGATAATCCGGGATATACTTTTTTGAAATTAGGAAAAATACGTCCTGCCTGGGCCATTACAGCCGCGAAGTCGAGTGTTGCAGCAGTTCCTTTTTGAACAACGTAACGGGGAGTTACAGCAACGGCTGGCATAACCATACCATCGAAATTGGCATTAGTCACTTTATTGTATACACCTCCGTCATAAGGGTCCTGCATAGTAAGCATCCATCTCAGGTTCCAGACAACCTCATTAAGTAAATCAGGAGCTCCGTTACCGCTTTCAGGAATATTGATTTTTATAGAATCAAAACCGGCAGGGAAATCTTCATATAATGAGAGCAAAGTCCCCATCGTGATACCACTGTTCACGATATATTTATTATAGTCGCCGGCATCATACCATCCACGTGGACAGGAGATAATTGTTCCTGCAGGACGGTCTGGTGACGCTGCTGACGGATGGATAATGACCTGGGTATCGGGGTGACCGGCTGGCCGGCTCCATTTGCCTGCAAATTCTGGAAGAAGAGGTGCGGACATCCTCTGAAAATAAAATCCTTTTATAAGCCCTTTTGTAAGGCTGTTGAAAACCTTAGGCTTAATTTCGAAGTTATAGGAATCCCCAAGTCCGGGTAAATTCAGTTTGTATATACCAGGAGTTGTAACGCTAGAGAAATCAGCAATCCGGGTGACTTTAGGAGAGAAATCCGATTTGTGAGGAGCGCTCAGTTTTGATTTGAAAACGACCTCCCCGGATGTTACTGACTTAATAAGAAAATCGCCACTGATATCATCGGTAATAACAGCTACTTTATGAGCATCAGGGTAGAATCCGATCTGGTTAAGCCGGATCCTGGATGCTGCATCCTGCGCGTTCAAAAATGAGGTTGCAGCGGTAATTAATAAAACTACAATAATCAGTTTCTTCATAATCAGTTTGAATTTTCTGAATTACAATATTTTAAATATGTACGTAAATGATGTTGGCACAGCATAAACAATGTATTGGGGTAATTGTCTCGGACCACAACTTGCCGAACCGACACCCAGAGTAAGATGACTAATGCAGAATACAGTAGCGCTGCTTTGAGGCAAGTCGATGCGGTATTCAACTTTATCCATTTCCTCATCGCTGTAAGGCAATATTGATACCTGCATAAGAGCGCTGTCTGATTTTGCCATTAGTCCGGTACCTGTAGCGGTTGTTACCTTCGCCCAGCGAACATCTTCATGGTTTCCGCACTCCATAGGTTTTTCGTAAGGAGTAAGCTGTTCTTTAACAGAGCTCTTATAGACACCGACATCAAATCCGCGTTTCCGGTCAGAATAATTCTCCATAGGACCACGGCCAAAATATTCAACCTGGTCAAACTGTTTATTCAGGAACATTCTTACTCCAATGCGGGCCAGAGCAAGCTTAGGATCGCTTGAACTGAAAGTGTTTTCAGATTTTACGGAACCATCCCCTGAAATAGTATAGATAACTTTATGATTAGCAGTGAAATTGTTTTTACCTTCTGCGAGAAGCGCCACTGTGATTTTAACCGAAGAAGGAGAAATCTGTTCAACATTAATCGTTTGTGTAGTCCACTTCAGTTCCCTCAGTCCCGATGATACCCAACCCCTGTCGGCCCTCATATCATCATTCCGGTGCGGAGCACGCCATAGATGTAACCTGGGGCCACCATCTTTGAGCAGCATATTCTCTCCATTCTTTTCAAGAGCTGAGAACGTGCCTGCAACTTTATCAAATACAACTGTGAAGCCGGAACCTTTAACGGTAATTTCTTTATCAGTCTGGGTGAGATTGACCGGAGCAACGGCAACAGCAGGTTTAACAGCAAGGGCCTCAACCGGAAGCCGGAATTGTTCTGAGACCATTTCAAATCCTTTCTTTGCCCATACCTGATCATTAGCCAGGGTGAATGAGATTCTGAGGAAATACTCTGCATCATCATCTTTTTTCGAAATTTTATAAGGAATTGATACCACAGCCTCTTTCCCGGGAGCAATTTCAGGAAGTTTTATATCGCCACGTGAGATTTCAATGCCATTTTCAGATAATGTCCAGAGACCGGTAAATCCCTTAAGATCAATAAACTGGTATTTATTCTTAATAAGGAACTGACCTTTTGCAATATCTTCAGCAGATACTTTTATCCATTGATAAACATGTTTCATCTCGGGATAATGCGGCTTAAGAGAACGATCGGAAGCCACAACTCCCTTATGAATGAAGTAATGGTCATTCGGAAATTCACCAAAACCACCGCCGTATGCTATAATAGGATGATTCGGATCGCGGCGGTTATAAATGCCCTGATCCTGCCATTCCCATATCGCGCCTCCCAGGAGTTGAGGGTATTTATCGAAGATATCGTTATATTCACCGATCGCTCCCATCGAATTGAACATTGCATGGGCATATTCGCACATGAAATAAGGCTTTTTGATAGTGGTATCATTAGCGATTCTTTCAACATCTTTCGGCTGTGTATACATCTGACTCTCAATATCAGCCGGATTTGCCTTGCCAATACCAAAACCTTCGTAATGAATAGGTCGTGTCGGATCAATACCTTTTATTGTTGCCATGGCAGCTCTGAAATTAGATCCTCCTCTTCCGTTCTCATTTCCGAGTGACCAGATTATTATCGAAGGATGATTTTTAAAATTCTCGACATTTGCCACATTCCTGTCAATAATTGCAGCTTTTATCGTGGGTTCTTCATCGAACCTGCCCATATACCCATGGCATTCAACATTTGCCTCAGCTACAAGGAATATACCGTATTCGTCACATAATTCATACCAGCGTGGATCATCAGAATAGTGACAGGTGCGTACCAGGTTACAGTTACCCTGTTTGATCAGCTCAAGATCGCGGATCATCTGTGCCTCGGTAACGGCATGACCAACATCAGGCCAGTTTTCGTGACGGTTCACACCTTTAAGCTTAACAACAGTACCGTTCACAAGAAATAGCCTGCCTTTTATTTCAACTTTTCTGAAACCTATTCGTGATGAGATTGTTTCAATAGTGTTTTTCCCATCTTTTAATGTAAGAACAGTTGTATAAAGCCTTGGAGTTTCAGCTGTCCATTTTTCAGGATTGTCGACATGGAAAGTGAGTTTAATTGACTTTTCTTCACCGGGTTGCAAAACAGGGACATCTCCACTTGCATTAGCTGTTTTTACTTCGTTTTTACCATCATATAAAGTCGCTGATATTTGTGTTGCACTTAAGGCTTTGGTTCCATAGTTCTTCACCTTTGCATTAACCTCGACTGTAGCATTGCGATACTGATCATCAAGATCAGTTTTAATAAAGAAATCGCGTAGATGCTCCATTGGAGTACTCCAAACAGTTACATTGCGAAAAATTCCGCTCAGACGCCACATATCCTGATCCTCAAGCCAGGTTCCTGAAGTAAATCTGTACACTTCAGCAGCTACCATATTCTTCCCGGGCTTCACATATTTCGTAATGTCAAATTCGGCAGCATTCCTGCTATTTACACTATATCCGACTTTTGTCCCGTTAACCCAGAGAAAGAATCCTGCGTCAACACCATCGAATGTAAGGAATATCTGGCGACCATTCCAGTCAGCAGGAATTTCAAAATCACGCCGGTAACTTCCTACTGGATTTCGTTCCTCATAGGCTGTGAAATTTTTCGGAGGTGTACTCATAACGTGAGGAAAATCCTTTTTTATAATGTACCCGTTATTCCGGTAATAGGGAGTACCATAACCAAGTATCTGCCAGTTAGATGGAACGGGTATCTCTTTCCAGGAAGATACATTGAATTCCGGCTTATAAAAATCCACCGGTCTTGCCTGGGGCCAGGAAACCCAGTTAAATTTCCACAAACCGTTCAGGCTCCTGCAGTATGTGGAGGCATGCCTGTTCGCAACAAGAGCTTCATTCAGATTGGCATAAGGCATAAGGGAAGCATGCGCCGGTTCCTTATTGATCCCGATGATTTCAGGATTATCAATTTCAGTGGGCACAGACGCTCCTCCTAAAGAGTCTTTAGGTGCTTGGTTCTGACAAATACCCGATAAACCTGCTGCGAAGAGAGTTATGAAACTCAAAACTAATCTTAACGTGTTTCTCATTATAATAAATTTTATTAGATAAGTATAACAAAAACTATTAATATCTATATATTATTCTGTCTTTCAATTATTTCCAGGCACATCCTGGAATCATGATAGGGACATTTCCAAAAACCGGCTTTATCTTCTTTAAGATTAGGCTGCAGGTTTTTATCAACGCTCCAGTACCATTCCCCGTTTTTCCTGTCAACCATATGATCAGAAATAAATTTCCAGGCCGCCAGACTTAATCCGAGATATTCTTCATTTCCCGATAAAGTATATGCATTCATGAATCCAATCACAGTTTCAGCCTGTACCCACCAGTGTCTGTCGTAATCGATATGGCCCGACTTGAAGAAATTTTCATAGATCATACTCCCATCTGGCATTATACCCTCTTTTGCAGCTTCAGCGATCCCGATACATATTTTTTTCACTTTACTGATTATACTATTGTCACCGAGTACCAGAGCAGCTTCGTAGATAAGCCATGATGATTCAATATTATGACCATAAGAAACGAGGTCTGTTTTATCGTTCCATTCCTCATCAAAGAACATATTGAGATTAAATGTCTGGCTGTTAACTATCCTGTCGGTAAAAACACCGATAAGTTTATATAATTGTTTCTTTAAAAGATCGTCTTTCCAGATTCTGTAAAGATTTGTATAAGCTTCCAGAACATGAAGATGGGTATTCATTGTCTTTTTTTCATTGGCATCTTTTGCACTCAGTCGAAGATCGTCGAGAGCACCCCATTCTCTGGAGAAGGCTTCAAAATATCCATCAAGCTTATTGTCATAACTGTATTTCTCAATCAGCCAGAACAGCTCAATAGCTTTCCCAAGGCAAGCAGAGTCATTTGTAATCCTGTAATATTCTGTCAATCCATAAATTGCAAATGCCTGGGCGTATATCTGTTTTTTCCCGTCTTTCATCTGACCTTTATGGTCAAGAAGCCAGAATACTCCGCCAAATTCCTTATCAAAAAAATGATCGAGAAGATAATCTTTTGATCTTTCAGCAGTCTTAAGATATTCAGGATTCTTCAGAATTCTGAAAGCGGATGAAAATGTCCAGAGGATCCTGGCGTTCAATACACATCCTTTGTCAGCATCATTGAAAACGCGACCCGAACCATCTATCCTCCCATAAAATCCGCCATCTCCGGAATCAATCATTTTTGTCATCCAGAATGGCAGGATATTGTTTACCAATTCTTCTTTAATTTCTACCTTTAGTATTTCCGGTTTGCTTAGTGACATATATTAGATTCTTTTAAGTATTACTCTTTACCTTTTGCCCCCAGTCCCGCCTAAGCGGGACATACCCCTAAAGGGGGACTAATTCAGCGCCTCCATGATGAATTCTGCTTTAAGGCAGAGGATTAACGCTATTCTTTTTTACCTGTTTCTCTTCTCACAGCCAGTTCTGCGCTTATTGTTAACATTTTCTTTTCACTCAGAGGATAAATAAACATAAAAAATGCTCCTAATAAGGTTCCGATTGCCGGAAAGAAACTCAGCATCATTTTTATACCTGTCTGAGCTTCAGCTGTTTGAACAACATTTGCCTTGAATCCATAGTATCCAAGCAGCCAGCCAGCCAGAGCACCTCCCAGTTTCCATCCGAATTTCGGAGACATGAAAAATGCGGAGAGGACAAGTCCTTTTGCGCTTGCCCTGGTTTTCCATTTTGATTAGTAAAAGGATTAAGCATACATCGACCAA
>Ga0182021_10006954_pt1 | contig 13407 bp, 13 predicted proteins | sample 612E3MmetaG_FD_120493 | JGI IMG/M metagenome (GOLD analysis project Ga0182021, IMG submission 120493) | Permafrost microbial communities from Stordalen Mire, Sweden - 612E3M metaG (Illumina Assembly) | ecosystem: Environmental > Terrestrial > Soil > Wetlands > Permafrost | place: Sweden...
CCAGCAAATGGCGCCTTACAACTTGACCTGACGGCGTCTTCCAGGTGAGTAGCCCGAGGCCAAGAACGAGTTCATACTCCTCCTGGAGTTTGCCCCACTCCTTGTACATCGTGTAGAGCTTGTCATAGACGGACTGAAAGGTGCGCCATTCTCGGTGAAGTTCAGCCCATGGTTGCCACTGTTTCGAAATCCAAGCGGCGTAAGCTTCGATTACCTCAGGATAGTCAGTAAGGCTAAGGTAGGAATCTGGTTGAGTGGATTGCTGGTCGGGCGACCTTGGGGAAAGGATCGTTTGTCTGAGTGTGGGTTCGGCGTCGCTTGTTGGCATGCAATCGGGGGGAAGCCAGGGCGCGCATATTTCCGGCACGGGAGGGCAGGCGGGTTCCTTTATGCGCGTGATCGTAAGCCATTCATCATCGTCGGGGTTATTCGTAGCCGCAATGCTCTTCCACTTGGGGCAAGGTGGAACATCTGAGAACCAGAATGTGGCCTCATAGTTCGCCACGTCTCTAACGATGGCAGAGCGAAGGCGTGCAAGTTCCAAGAGGTAGCTAAAGAGGTCAATTGCCCGCTTCTGGATGGCACCCTGAGAAGAAGGCTTGTCCGACGCGTGGGACATCTCTACTCCTGGGAAAGAGGTATCCGGACGGGAGAAGATTATAGAATGGAAGATTGGCTATGGAAAGCGCAAAGTGGCCGGGGATAGAGGCGTGGACGCAAGGCAAGCTACCTATTGAGCTTATGGCTTGTCTTTCGGAACCTCGCGAGTATCATATGTGGCATGGAACCGAACCACAAGAACTTGGAGAAGTGGTGTGGGGGCAAGCACCCCATGATCGCATGCCCGGGGTCCAGCCTTGCGGTCAATGCAGACAATATGTTCTGGATGTTGGAATACTTCAGAAGTGGCTGGAAGATTGGAATAGGTGTAGACGCGGCTGCCGAAGAGAACTGGGTGAAGTTGTATGAGCGTCATCGGCAAGTGCAAACACTCCGCTGCTATGCCAGTTTCTCGATCTCCTTTCGGACGTCTCCGGCCGACTTGCGAAGGTCTCGCAGCTCCTCGTCGCTCAGGCTCATCGTGACGACCTTCTCGATGCCCTTTCCTCCAACGACGACCGGAAGCCCGACGAACGTGTCGCGGATGCCGTATTCTCCCTGGGTCCAGACCGACGCCGGGAGCACGCGCGCAAGGTCCTTGACCACCGCTTCGACCATTACATACGCCGACGCCCCCGGGGCATAGTACGCCGAGCCCTTGCCGAGGAGCGTCACAATCTCCGCACCGCCGGTGCGCGTCCTCTGCACGATCTCGGCAAGACGCTCGGGTCGGATGAGGTCCCTCACCGGCACCCCCGCGACCGTCGTGTGCGAAATCAGCGGCACCATGCTGTCGCCGTGGCCCCCCAGCACCATGGCCGAGACGTCGGCCGGCCGGACGTCCAGCTCCGCCGCGATGAAATACCGCAAGCGCGCAGAATCCAGCACTCCCGCCATCCCCAGCACCCGCTCCCGCGGGAACCCCGTCTCCTTCATCGCCACGTACGACATGATGTCGAGAGGGTTCGTCACCATGATCACGACGGAATCCGGGGCGTGTTTTCGGATCTCGCCGGCGATGCCTGCGACGACCTCGCGGTTCGCGGCCACCAAATCATCCCGGCTCATCCCGGGCTTCCGGGGGAATCCCGCCGTCACCACCACGACCGACGCACCCGCGATATCCCGGTAATCGTTGGTGCCGGTGACCTTCACGGACGAGTCAAGAATGGGTCCCGACTGCGCAAGGTCCAGCGCTTTTCCCTGCGGCACTCCCTGTACAACGTCCACCATTACCACGTCCGCGAGTTGCGCCTCAACTATGCGTTGCGCGACGGTTGCCCCCACGTTTCCCGCGCCTATTACCGCAACTTTCATCGCTTTCTCCCTGTGGGACCCTGCTGTTTCCTGTTATTCTGTACGCACTTTTCTGCCCTCGGATAGCACGTTTCTCCTCTTAAACTCGTCATCCGTTTAGCATACTTCCAGCATTCTTTGCAGCGCAACTCGTGCTTTTCCCATCACTTCCTGGGGGACCGTGACCTCGTAAACAAGGTCTTCGAGGCTCCAAAGCGCCTTTTCCAGCGTGGTCAGCTTCATGTTCGGACAGTCGGCGAACGCGGATACTTCGTAGAAAGTCTTATGCGGACTCTCTTTACGGAGACGGTGCAGAAGACCGATCTCCGTGCCGATGATGAACTCTTTCGCGTGAGATTGCGCGCAAAACCTTAGTATACCGGCAGTTGAAGCAACGTGGTCGGCTAACTTGATTGTCTCGGTCACGCACTCGGGGTGCACAACCACAACAGCCGCAGGGTGTTGCGCCTTAAGGCGCGTTACGTGTTCCGGCAGAATCCGCTGATGCGTGGGGCAATACCCGTCCCAGAGCAGGAGCTTCCGTCCCAGCCGCATCTCCACGTAGCGTCCGAGGTTGCGGTCGGGAACGAAGAGCACCTCCTTGTCCTTCGGGACGGAGTCGACGACCTTTACCGCGTTGGCGGAGGTGCAGCAGATGTCGCTTTCCGCCTTGACCGCGGCGGTGGAGTTGACGTAAGTCACGACCACCGCGTCCGGGTGGAGCTTCTTCATGTCGCGCAACTCGCGAGCCGTCACCATGTTGGCCATCGGGCAGCCGGCGTTCAGGTCCGGGACAAGGACCATCTTGTCGGGCGAAAGGATCTTCGCCGTCTCCGCCATGAAATGGACGCCGCAGAAGAGGATAACGTCTGCGTCGGTCTTCGCCGCCTGTCGCGAGAGTCCAAGCGAGTCGCCGACGAAATCGCCGACATCCTGGACGTCGCCGCGCTGGTAGTTGTGCACGAGGATAACGGCGCCGCGTTCTTTCTTGAGTTCGCGGATGCGCTCTTCAATGGTGGCCACGTACACGCTCCCCATGGGCATCACCGGAAGCCGGGAGGACAGAATGCCCGGCCTACCACCGATTCCATGCCTCATTATACCTTGAAAGGCCACAGGTCGCAAGGGTGGGCTTTTCCCTTGACACCGATAGGCCTGGGCGGTAGTTTCCGAGCACTCATCCATGCGTCGGTTGAGTGTTCCACCTGCGTTCCCCCCATATGCATAAGGGTGACGAAGTGAGTCTTCTTGGAGTAGCAATAGGCGGCGGCCGGGTGGTCGCGACGGTCTACGACATCGAGGGTCGCCCGCTCGGCGTGGGCAAAGGCGTCTACACGGCGGACCATCCCGGGGCGCACCGGGTCGAGACGTCGATGGACGCGGTCTGGAGCGAGCTCAAGCGAGCGGTCGCGGAGGCGGTCGCCCACGTAAGCGACCCGGTGGGCGCAATGTCGCTTGCCGTCGAGAGCGAAGCCGTGGTGTGCGTCGACCGAAACGGCCGAGTGCTGGCGCCGTCCATCCTGCCGGGCGACGCGCGCACGGAGGACGTCGCGCGGGACTTCCAGGAGAAGATTTCGCCTATCGAAGTGATGAGGCGGACCGGAATGCCCCCCGGGTCGGACTATGTGCTGCTTAAGCTCCTCTGGACGAAGAAACATCAGCGCGAGGTCTACGCGAACGCCTGGAAACTCATGGGGTGGCAGGAATACCTGGTGAATCGGCTGGGTCTGGAGCCGACGACGGACTATAGTCTCGCCGGACGCACCCAGATGTTTGACATCATCAACCGCGTGTGGGCGGACGAGATCATCGACCAGGTCGGACTCGACCCGGCCAAGCTGAGCGACGTCAAAGCGGCCGGCACGCTCCTGGGGGAAATCAGCCGCAAGACTTCCGAGGAAGTGGGACTTCCGGCCGGAACGAAGTTCGTGCTCGGAGGCTATGAGCAGGCCGTCGCGGCATTGGGGGCTGGGGCGGTTTCGGGTGGGCACGCCTTGAGCGCCACGGACGATGCCGAGGTCCTCGTCGTGGCGTTCCATGAGCCCGTGGTTGAGCCCGGGATGATGAAGAACGGGTTCTGCTGTTCTCCGCACGTGGTTGCGGAGACGTTCGTTTCCGTCGCGTACAACTTCACGGCGGGCGGCCTCTTGCGGTGGTACGAAGAGGTGCTTGGACAGGGGAAAGGGACGACGGGGTCGGCGCCGGGCAAGGAGTGGCTGGAGTCGATGCTCGAGGAAATGGACGACGCGCCGACGGACCTCCTGGTTCTCCCGTATTTTAGAGCTTCGGGCACGCCGTACCGCGACCCGAAGCCCCTCGGGGCTATTGTGGGCCTGACCCTGGAAACCGGCCGCGGCAAGATCCTTGGCGGGCTTCTCGAAGGCCTCGCGTTCGAAATGAGATTGAATGCGGAGCTACTGGGCGAATCGGGCATTCGACTGGGCGAAATACACGTCGCCGGCCTCTCGGCGAGTTCCAGGAAGTGGTGTCAGCTCAAGGCCAACGTTTTCGGGCTTCCGGTCGATCGTCACGCGGGGGTGGACGCGGCGACGCTGGGCGCGGCCATGCTTGCCGGGATGGGGACGGGAGTGTATGAAAACGCGACGGCGGCCGTGGAATTCTGCGTGCATGCGGATGAGAAGATCCAGCCGAACGGCGAGATGAGCGACGTCTACGCCAAGGACTTTGCGCGCTACCGGCAGCTTTACCCTGCCCTTAGGAACGTGATGCCGTGAAGCGAAGGCGGCCACGACCTTGCGTCCCGGTCGGAACGGACATGCCGGTTTGCGTCTGAGCGGGAGAGGAGTTTCAGATGATTCTGGTCATCGACAATTACGACTCGTTCACCTATAACCTGGTCCAGCGCCTGGGGGAACTCGGGGCGGAGATCAAGGTGTTTCGGAACGACAAGATCACCGCCTGCGAGGCGGAGGCGCTCGCACCCTCGCATCTGATTGTTTCGCCGGGACCGTGCACGCCCAACGAGGCGGGGATCTCGAACGACGTCATCCGGCACTTCGCGGGGAAAATCCCGGTGCTGGGGGTGTGTCTCGGACACCAGTGCATTGCCGACGCTTTCGGGGGCAAGGTCACCCGGGCCGACCGGCTGATGCACGGGAAGGTGAGCCGGATCCATCACGATGGGAAGACGGTCTATCGCGGCCTGCCCAACCCGTTTGTCGCGACGCGGTACCATTCGCTGATCGTCCGGGAAGGCGACGTGCCGAAAGGGTTCGTGGTGACGGCGTGGACCGAGCCGGAGAAGGAGACCATGGGCATCCGGCATGAGAGCCTGAACGTCGAGGGGGTGCAGTTCCACCCGGAGAGCTTCCTCACGGAAGACGGATACAGTCTCCTCCGTAATTTCATGTCCCAGAAGGACGGGAAGCGATAGGGGACGGTCGCGAGCAGAGCGCACCCGGCAGCCCGGAGGACCGACACATGGACGTCAGGCTCCGCCGCTACGCAAACATGGTGCAGGAGTATTACGTCGTGCGGGTGCGTGAGGCGGGTGAGAGACGCCTGGAAGCGCTCGCCGGGCTGAGGACACGCGCGGACGTACTCCGGCTGCAGCAAGAGACTCGTGCAAGGATCAGGCAGTCCTTCGGTCCTTTCCCCCCACGCACGCCACTCAAGGCCCGCACCACGGGGCAGGTCGTGCGTTCCCGCTACGTGATAGAGAATATCCTCTTTGAAAGCCGCCCTGGCTTTCTCGTCTCAGCGAACCTGTACCTCCCGAAGCACGCCAGGAAGGCGGCACCCAGCGTGCTCGGACTTTGCGGCCACGGTGAAAACGGCAAGGCCTATAAGACATATCAGGCCTTCTCGCAGGGGCTGGCGCTCAACGGTTTCGTCGTCCTCATCCTGGACCCCATCAGTCAGGGGGAGCGGGTGCAGTATCCGAACAAGAAGGCGCGATGCCGGCTCGGGCTGTGCGAAGAGCACAACATGATCGGGAACCAGCAGTCACTCCTCGGCGAGTTCTTCGGGACGTGGCGCGCGTGGGACGCATCTCGGGCGTCGGGTCCATGACGTCCTTTGCACGCTCGACTGGCTGTTCGCGCACGGGTACAGGGAGATTCACGTGGTTGGACGGGGAATTGGGGCGGTGCCGGCATTGCTCGCGTGCGTGCTGGACGAGCGGCCGACAAAAGTCACGCTTCTGAACGGCCTGCTGAGCTTTCACGAGCTCACCCAGGCGCCCATCTACCGATGGCCCGCGTCGTCCCTGCTGAGAGGGGTGCTCGAGAAGTTTGACCTGGAGGACTGCCGGCGGGCACTCGGCGCAAAGCTGACCGTGATCGAACCGTGGGATGCGCAGATGAGGCCGCTTCACGCCGTCGGCGCACCGAGCCGGCTCAAGGGCATGGGCGTCAGTTCACGCTGACCGTCACCGAGTTGTAGAAGATCCGTCCGGTGTCATATTCCCGCCGAACCTCCTCCAGCAGGAATCCCACGTCCCGGGGAACCCTCTTTGACTGTCGGAGGCTCCCGTTGACGCGGAGGATGACCGGCTTGTCCATGTCGACGAGCTTGTCGTGAAGGAACACGGTAAGCCGGTCGACCTTTTTGGTCTTGAGGCTGATGACGTTGCCTGGAAGGACCTCGGCATCGACGCGGGAAAGCTTCTGCTCGACCTGGGCCTCGGCTTTTTGGAGCATTTCGGCGTTGGAAAGCGGGCCGTTGGCTTGCACGTCGATGTGGGTGGTCGGCTCCCATTCGTCGCCTCGGAGCTTGTCCACCCGCACCCACCAGGCACGCCCGTGAGCGATGCGGTGCACCACCTTGGCGATTTTCTTCGTGTAGTTGTCCCGCTTGACCCCGAGGACGAAATCGAGCGCCTGGTCGCTCAGCTCGGGATAGGAGCCGTGGCCTCTCCCCTCGAGCTGTCGATATTCCACCGGGCAGCCGAGTTTCTTGAGGCGATCCGTGACGTCGGTGTTGATCAGCGGCTGTTCCTCGTCGGGCGTTCCCTGCATGACCCACAGACGCGTCTGGAAAAGGTTCGGCAGCAGCAGGTGGCGGGTGAGGAGCCACCCTTCAAGAATGGGAACGCCGCACTCGACGATGCCGCCGGCGAACCGGTCCGTGCGCGTGAGGATGGAGTCCCACGTGCCGTGTCCGCCCATCGAGGCGCCCGCGATGTAGACGCGGTCGCTGTCGATGTTGTAGAGATGTCTCGCGGCATTCAGGGCCGAAAGGGGCACGGATCGCTCGATCTCGTGCGCCCCGTAACCGTGCTCCTTCCCGAAGGCCTTCCCGGTCTTCTGATCCACGCGATCTACGGTGGTTGGCGCAATGACAATCATGTTACGGGGGATGGCGTAGGGGAGCCACCGGCTGAGGAATGCGGCCCCGGTGCCGTGCACGCCGTGCATGACGACCAGTGCCGCATAGGGTTTGTGCGCATCATACCCCGGGGGCACGTAAAACGTGCAGTCAGTCTCGGTCCCGTCGAACTCGAGGGTGATCTTGCGGTTGAACGTTCCGGCGTCCCGGGGTTTATAGAACACCCCGCGCCGCACCGCGTCCTCCACCTGGGCGATGGGTATGTCGTGCCGCTCCTTGAGCGTCTTGACAACGGCGGCCCTGTCGGCGTCGGTCTGAGCGTTGAAATAGGACGTGACGAGAGAATCGACGGTGTCGGCCGGTTGGGCGTGAATCAGCGGCCCGGCAGGGATGAGGATGCCGAACAGGACAAGCGCAAAGAGGCTGAGAGGAGATCTCAATGCTCTCCTCCGCGGAGAGAAACGGGCGCACAAGATGGATCCACGGGCAATGCCCGCGGCGTTCCACGGCGCCCGGACGATGGTGGTACCGGGGGTGGGACTTGAACCCACGACCCGCGGCTTATGAGTCCGCTGCTCTGCCAACTGAGCTACCCCGGCCCGGTACGGCGTGATATTGTAGCCGTTGACCGGACGCGTGTCAAGTGAGTTCCAAGAGGCCGCGGGTTTTGACTTTGACGAGGCGCGCCGCGCGGGGTACCATCAAGATAGTCTGTATGAGGGTGACTGATGGGCAAACGGACGTTTTGGATTGTGCTGGTTCTGGCCCTCGCGTTCCCCGCGGTTCTCCTGGGATGGAGCTACCGCGGGCACGTCAACATCACCGATGCCGCGATCCGCCTGCTCCCGGAGCCGCTGGGGCGCTTCTACCAGCTCAACCACGGTTCCATCGCCGCGCACTCCGTGGACCCGGATCTCTGGGTCGAGAACAAGACCGGAACGCCCGCGTACGCTCACTATATCGACATGGACCTGCTGGACGACCCGCCCTTTGACGGGATACCGAAGGAGTACGCCGACGCGGTCAGGAAGTTCGGCGAAGAGAAGCTCAAGAAGGCGGGGACGCTTCCGTGGGAGATCGCCCGGCGGCAAGGCGAGTTGACCGCCTCGTTCCGCGAGGGGCGCTGGAGCGACGTGGCCATGCAGTCCTCGTGGCTCTCTCACTTCGTCGCGGACTCGACGATGCCGCTGCACACGACGAAGAATTACCTGGGGCAGTTGAGCGGGAACCTCGTCCTTCCGGACAGGGGGCCGAACCGCTCGGTGCATCACCGGCTCGAGTGGGGCCTCCTGGAAACCTTCCCGGAGCACTATGACCGCCTCATCGGCCGCCGGGAAGAAGTGAAGAAGATCGACGATGTCCTGGCGATGACCTGGAAGACGTTGAAAGAATCCTATGGGTTGATTCCGGAGGTGCTGTCGGCCGACAAGAAGGCATCCGACGAAGACAGCAGTTTCGGGCCGGCGTACTACGAGAAGCTGGACCAATTGGCCCGACCCACGGTGGACAGGCAACTCAAGAGGGCGCAGGAGCTGGTCGCATCGGTCTGGCTCAGCGCATGGGAGGCCGCGGGGAAGCCGGAACCTCCGACGAAACAAGTCGTTGTCGATTGGGAGAAGCCTCGCGCCGGGGACAAGCAAGAGTCGTTGAAAAAGAGTGTCATCCTCATTTTGATTGCTGCATCCATGGCGCTGATTCTTGTGGGGGCCTTGCTGAGAACAAGGAGGCGCCGGAGGAATTAGCGGGCATGGGACCGTGAGGGAGGAAGGGTGCCTGACGCGGCGAGTCTCTTCACCTTTCCGGTTGCCCAGGGTGCGTCCCAGGCATAGGATAGGCGGACGGAAGGGGCAGGAGATGGTGCGGGTGTTCAATAAGTATTCGGGCATGCGCCGGGAGATGGTGGAGGAGACGACCGGTTTCCTCAACTGGGCGCTTCGTCACGTGGGGCTCTTCCCGCGGATCCCGCGCGTCCGCGTGGACAGCGGCATCCGCTTCAGCGAGCGGTTCAAGATCGCGTTCTGGAGCTCCGCCATCCTCCGGATGCGCCAGATTTCCGGCGAGCACGAGGACTCGCCGGACCACCCCCGCCCGGCCACGAAAGAATAGCTCTCCCGGAAGGCCCGGTGCTACCTTCGGTAGTTGACCAACGGCCACTTGCCCTGGGCCTTTACCTTGCCGAAGAGGGTGAAGCACTGTCCGACCTTTTGCTCCAGCGTCATCTGGTTCAGAATGCCTTCCACGAAGGCGTCTGCACGGTCTTTCCTTGCAGGCATGAATTGGCCTTTCACCGGATCTTGTCTCGGAGTCGTCCCGGGCGGCGACCGTCGCGGCCGGCACTCGGCGACTCCATACACTCCCCAAGCCGTGGCGATGATGCCTTGAAGTCTCGCTGCGCCGGGGGAAATGGTGCCGAAGGAGGGAGTCGAACCCTCACTCCCTTTGAAGGGGAACGGGATTTTGAATCCCGCGCGTCTGCCAGTTCCGCCACTTCGGCCCGAAACCATGATACCCGAGGGCCTCCGCCGGTTGCAAGCAGAATCCCGCCGTGGCGACGACGTCCGTAAACGCACTTGAAACCCCGCCGTCCGGCTATATAATACTGGTGGAATCTTCCGTCGAGTGGGACATGGGATCAGGAGAAGGGCATGAGAACGCGCAATACTTCGGGTTTTACGCTGATCGAGATGCTGGTGGTGATGGCGATCATCGCGATACTGGCGGGGCTGCTCCTTCCCGCCGCCTTCAGGGCCGGAAGGGTTGCCCGCCGGGTCCAGTGTGGCAACAACCTGAGACAAATTGCCGTTGCGTTCCAGGTGTACCTCACCGACAACCTCAATATCTATCCGGCGGCCACCGTCAACAGCAACCGCTACGGCGTGCAGAAGGAGTGGATGGATGTGATCCGGCCGAAGATGACCCTCGGGTCGCTGGACGACGGCATACGGATTCTGAACGAGTTCCGTGGGCCAAACTGGCACCTGTACAAACAATTCGATTGTCCCGGCAACTCCCTGATCGGCGCGGGGAACGGGCAGTTCTGCTACGGGTACAACCTCAACTGTGCCGGTCTCAATTACAACACGATGAAAGCCTCGGACATGGTCGTGGTCCACTGCGCGAATCACTATGCTCCTCCCGACATCAACGGTCGGACGGCCAATCCGGGGATTCACGACGGGTTTGACAACTTCCTCTTCGCCGACGGACACTGCGAGGCAAATAAAACGTACTATATGAACCTCACGAACGCGTCCCCATGGATGAGTCTCTACTGAGTGCGTAGAGAATCCCGAGTTGGCCTCCGCGCGGCCCACGGGGCCTTTCGCCGGCATTTCAAGAAACCGCGCGGGACAGCGGCCTCTCGATGTGACCCCGGGCGTATTCTTCAGGCACCCGTTCCTTCCCACCTGCCGGCGCCGGCATATCCCCGACTCGCTCAACGACGTAAACCTCCGCTCCCATGGCCGGTGTCTAAGAGCCTATCCCGGTGGGCCGCGGCCACGGGGCCTACTGGGATAGGCTCTAAGGGTTGACAGAACCACGTTTGCCCGGTAGCATGGTGTCCAGCCACGCGAGAGACTCCCAGGCTTTGAAAGAAGCGAACGGGGCGGAGATGGAGAAAGAGAAGCCCACAGTGCGCGTCAGCGGACGGTTTGACGGCGGCAACCCGAAGTCCGCATCGCACATTACTTCAGCAGGGAACAGCACGTTCATCGTGCGGCCCACGTGGGAGAACGATCCGGGCCGTGCGCTTGGGCTTGGCTTTGCAGTCATGGTGGAGAATACCGGACCCGGTCCGGCGCCGCTCGAGGTCCGCGTGGACTGGGGAACGACCCAGCACATGGAGTACAAGCGAGTCTATTACCTGAACCGGGAGGGGGAAGAGGACTGGAGCGAGCTCGAGGCGGCCGTGGAGGGTCAAATCGCGTCGCTCAAGGTCAACGTCGGACGAGGCGTGTCGTACTTGAGTCTCAGCCCGATGTACAACTACTCGAACTACCTGGCGTTTGTGGACGCGCTGCGTCAGAGGCCGGAGGCGCGCCTGGACCTCGTGGGGAAATCGCGGTTGGGCAGGGAAATCTGGCTGATCCGGGTGCCGCCGAAACCCGCCCCCGACGCGGAAGGGATCTTTTTCCAGTGTCGCAACAACGCGTGCGATTCGGCCGGGAACTTCATGATCGACGGGATGGTGAGGTTCCTGTTTTCCGGCGATCGAGAGGCCGAAGAGCTGATGCGACGGTTCATTTTCTGCTTCCTTCCCATGACGAACCCGGACGGCGTCTTCGACGGCCTCGAGCGGAATACGGCGGTGGGTAACGGCGCGCACCTTGCGACGATGAATACCGCACCTGACCCCGCGCACGACGCCATCCGCGGGACGTTGGAAGCCGTTCGCCCCCGTGTTTTCGTCAACCTTCACAACTGGATGATCCCCAACGTCGACGGGCTTCTCTGCAACGACGAGCTGTACGCCAGAAGACTGTCGGATCTTCTGCCCCCCGTGGGAAGGATTCCAAAGCGGTATCACCGGGAATGGTATTCCAGCGCTATCACCGAGGTCACGGAGCGCGGGGACGACACGATCTACCCGATCAGCAAGCTGGCGGAGCTGCACAAGGAGAGCGGCGGGACCTGGAAAGATTTCTGCCGCGAAGGGTTCGATGCCCGTGCCATGTCCGTGGAGTTCCCGTGGCGCGGCCGGACGATCGACGACATGGGGAACCTGGGCGCGGCGCTGCTCCAGAGCGTGTGCGAGATCCGCAAAGGGGAGCAATAGGGCCGCCGGGAAAGAGAGCGGGGGGGGTGAGCGCGATGCTGGATGCGGGAATGGTCGAAAGACTGAGCCGGGTGGATACCCCGGCTCTGCTGTTGGACTTTGACGCGGTCCGGTCGAACATCCGCACGATGGCCGAGTTCTTCCAGCCCCTCGCGGCGAAGCTGCGGCCCCATTTCAAGACGCACAAATGCACGAAGATTGCGAAGATGCAGATGGAGGCGGGGGCGGTGGGAGCCACCTGTGCGAAGGTCAGCGAGGCGGAGATCCTGATCGGGGCCGGAATTCGCGACGTCCTCATTGCCAACCAGATCGTGGGATCGCTCAAGGTCGAGCGGCTGATGTCCCTGGTGGGGCGGGGGGTGGACCTCAAGGTGGCCGTCGACGACGAGGAGAACGTGCGCGAACTCTCCCGCGCAACTACGGCAAGGAACATCACCCTGGGAGTGCTCGTGGAGGTGGACGTCGGGATGAGCCGCTGCGGCCTGGTCCCGGGACCCGAGATGGTCAAGCTGTGCCAGTTCGTCGACGATAGCCCCTCCTTGGTCTTCCGCGGTCTCATGGGGTACGAGGGTCACGCGGTGCTGACGAAGGACCCCGAGGAGCGCAAGCGGCAGGCCGCGAAGGCGATGGAGGAACTAAAGCACGCCCGCGACCTTGTGGAGGAGGCAGGACTCGAGGTCGAGATCGTCAGCGCCGGCGGCACCGGGACATACGACATCGCCGGCCGCGCGCCCGGCGTCACCGAGGTGCAGGCGGGCTCGTACGTCGTGATGGACGCGACCTACCTCAAGATTCGTCCGGAGTTCAAGCCCGGTCTCAGCGTCCTTAGCACGATTGTGAGTCGCCCGCGAAAGGACGCAGCGATAGCCGATGCCGGACTCAAGAGCATTACCGGCGAGTTCGGGTTGCCGGAGGTTCTCTTGCCCGCCGGGGTGCGCGTCAGGAGACTCGCCGAAGAACATGCCATCCTCGAGTTGGACCCGGGCGTCGAGCTCAAGGTCGGACAAAGGGTTGCACTCCTCCCGAGCCATTGCTGCACGACCGTCAACCTCCACGACGAATTCGTGGTCGTTGAGCGAGCGAAAGAGGCGATACGCTGGCCGATTGAGGCTCGCGGCAAGACCCAATAGGCGTCGTTCACGCCGGGCCAGGCGCCTGGCGCTCGCATAGCCCAGGAGCCCCAGGCCTCCCGTCACAAGGGCCATTTTGCCTTCCAGCCCACGCATAGCCATGGCTCCGGTTTACAAGGGAGATGCAAAGGTCCGCGCGGCCGACATGGTGCGAGGAGAGGGAGTCGAACCCTCACGGTCTAAACCACAGGATCCTAAGTCCTGCGCGTCTGCCAGTTCCGCCATCCTCGCGTGCAGGTATCCTACCCGTGGGGTTTGTTTGCTGCAAGGGCAAATCTGCTTCCTCGCCCGGCCCTTGACCGGACGACCCTGGCA
>Ga0182021_10006955_pt1 | contig 13406 bp, 12 predicted proteins | sample 612E3MmetaG_FD_120493 | JGI IMG/M metagenome (GOLD analysis project Ga0182021, IMG submission 120493) | Permafrost microbial communities from Stordalen Mire, Sweden - 612E3M metaG (Illumina Assembly) | ecosystem: Environmental > Terrestrial > Soil > Wetlands > Permafrost | place: Sweden...
GTAGTTCTCGGCCTCGTCTCTATATCTTTGATGACCTCATGAAGCGAATGAAACAAATCATCTTCATCGTAATAATGGGAGTATTGCTGTCCGGCGCTTTCATCCGAAACGCCGCCAGTTCCGACGAGGTTCAAATGGCAAACCCGGCGTCGGTATACTGCGTGCAATCCGGTTATACACTGGAGATAAGAGCCAGCGCCGGCGGCGGCCAATACGGTGTGTGTATCTTCCCCGACGGCAGCGAATGTGAAGAATGGGCCTTCTTCAGAAAAGAGTGCGGCGCCGGATACAGGGTCCTGCCCGATATTAACAGTAAAGGAAAAGACACGCCGGAAAAAGATTGAGTTATTGAAGCTTTCCGCAGCCATGCTGCGGGGAACGCGCTCGCTACCGAATTTAAAATAGCGCACGCAACGTTACAGAACCGCGCAGCACGTTGGCAAAAAGCGTGAGCAGAATGCAGAAACCAAAACAGAAAGCCCCCTGGCTTGAGAAAACACTATCCAGCCTCTCTGATTGTATTAGCGATGGCATCTACTGCCTTGACACCAACGGTCATTTCATCTTCGTGAACAATTCGATCGTGGAAAAATCCGGTATCCCGTTGGAAAAGCTATACGGGTCACACTTCCTTGACGTTATCCAGCCTGAATACCACCGTCTGGCCAGGGAAAATTTCGAACGCGTCATGAATGGCAAGAACGGCACACCGTATGAATTAACCTATAAGCGACCTGATGGGCACCTGCACGTGATAGAAGTTCAATCCAGACCAATCCGTGACGGTGGGAAGATTGTCGGTTTACTGGGCATTGCTAGAAACATCACCGATCGCAAAGTGGCTGAACAGGCCCTCAAAGCGTCTGAGATAAATCTATCCAGGCTTGTAAAGGAGAGGACTGCGGAGTTTCTTGAGAGAAATATGGAGATGGCGATGGAGATCACGGAATACAAACGTACCGAGTCTGCATTGAGGAAAAGAATTCGGGATTTGAAAGTGGCATTGAGTGCCCCTTTGCGAACAACGGAAGCCTCTGCTTCCTCGGATAAGGGTCCCGGAAATAAGACAAGCGAGCGCACGAAGAGCGGGAAAAAGCGTGCAACACATTAGATGACGAAAGAGCATTTCCCGGTAACGCCGGCCATTCGCGTCCTCAATGATGAAAAGGCGGACTTCACTCTTCGTCCTTACAAATATGAGGAACGGGGCGGTACGGAAGTGGCAGCAAGGGAGCTCGGTGTGGATGAGCACATGGCAATCAAGACCCTCGTCATGGAGGATGATCGGAAGAAGCCCTTCATCATCCTCATGCACGGAGACAGGGAAGTATCCACGAAGGAATTGGCCAGGCTTCTGGGAGTCAAGTCCGTCCATCCCTGTGATCCGGGGACAGCTCAAAAACACACCGGATATATGGTCGGAGGCACTTCCCCCTTCGGTATAAGAAAGAAGCTCCCCATATACATCGAAGAGACGCTCCTCGATTTTCAGAAAATCCTCATCAATGCCGGAAGAAAGGGACTGCTCGCGGAGATGGCGACCGATGACCTTCTGCGGATACTCTCCCCCCAGCCGGTCAAGGTGGCAAGATAATACATGCCGCCGACCGCAAAATAACGAGGAAGCCCGTCAAATGAGACCCCCTCAGAGGAATGGTTCCACGTGATGGCTGCAGAAAATACCGTCCTTGTTTGCAAAAAATGCGGCGCGAAATACAGTGCTCGTGAGGATCGTCTTCACTGCGGACGCTGTCATGCCCCCCTTCTTGTCAGTGAAAGGAAAAGCATGGCCGTCAATGTCTCTGACATCGACTTCGCCCGCGAGGTCCTCGCCTCTCCATGCCCTGTCCTTCTCTTGGCGTGGGCGCCGTGGTGCGCATACTGCCGCATGCTTAATCCTATCATCGAGCGCATCGCCGCGGATTACAAGGACAGGCTGAAGGTGGCGAGGCTGAACGTCGAAGATAATCCCGCAGTGTCTTCACAATACGCAGTAGCGGGTGTCCCAACAATACTGATTTTCAGAAATGGAAAGCTTGTAAACAAGATGGTGGGTGTCCTCTCAGGAGAAGAGATTGAAAGACAGATGACGGTGGTCTTGCGGCTCAACTCCGGGGAAGGTGTACCAGGTTCTTGATATTTATATTTTTCCCCATTCCTTTATTTTTCCAAGATAATTAAATGATCTATACAAAATAAGGTCGCCAACTATTTACATACTCGTTTTTTTCTGGTATAAGGCTTGCCAGCATAAAATCATTATCAGGCAATTGAAGCTCTCCGCGGCAAGCTGCGGGGAGCTTCAACACGTAAGGAAGGAGAATGCATGAGTAAACGAAAAGCGGAAGACGCCAAGAGCTGGGTGGAGAAGGCCGTAGCTTTCTATAAAGATTCCGGCAAGAGAATAGCTTTGGCCGAATATTCGAACCCAGAGGGACAGTTTGTAGAGGACGAAAGGTACATCTATGTATTGAGTCTCAAGGGGACCATGCTCGCGCATGGCATCAATGAAAAATTTGTGGGTGAGGATTTCAGCGGCGTCAAAGACTACGACGGCAGGAGCTTCATTAAGACAATCATCAGGAGGGCCAAGGCTGAAGGCAGCGGCTGGGTGAACTATAAATGGTACCACCCTGTAACCGCACAAATGGTGCCCAAGACTGTGTATTTCGACAAGGTCGATGATCTGATCATTTGCAGCGGCGACTATACGGAATTCTCCAAGGGCGTAGCCTTGCTGCACGATCCGATGCTGAACAAGGGCACCGCTTTTACAGAGGCGGAGCGCGATGCGTTGAAACTGCGCGGTCTTCTACCGCCGCACGTGCAAACACAGGAAGAACAGGCCGGGCGCGTTATGGACAATTTCCGGAAAAAACCCAACGACCTGGAACGTTATATACAGTTGATCGGCCTGCAGGACCGCAATGAGACGCTTTTCTACCACGTCGTGATGAAAAACATCGAGGAAATGATGCCCATCATCTATACGCCCACCGTGGGCCAGGCCTGCCAGGAATACGGCCATCTATTCCGCCGTCCGCGAGGCCTTTACCTGTCGATAAAAGACAAGGGCAAAATTGCAGAGATCCTGGAGAACTGGCCTTACAAGGACATACGCATCATCGTTGTGACCGATGGCGAGCGCATCCTGGGTCTCGGCGACCTCGGTGCATTCGGCATAGGCATACCGGTCGGTAAGCTTTCCCTCTACACGGCCGCTGCAGGCGTCCATCCGTCTTATACCCTGCCGGTCCTGCTGGATGTCGGCACGGAAAACAAGACTCTCTTGAATGATCCTCTTTATACGGGAATATTCCAAAAGCGGGTTCGCGGTAAGGCGTACGATAGCTTCTTTGCGGAATTCGTGAAAGCCGTAAATAAAGTGTTCCCGAAAGCGCTGATCCAGCTTGAGGATTTCGGCAACATCAATGCCTTCCGTCTCCTTCACGCATACAAGGACCGCACCTGCATCTTCGATGATGACATACAGGGAACCGCTTCCGTGGTGCTGGCCGGAGCTTATTCCGCCTTGCGTATCACCAATGGTCAGATGAAGGATCAGAAATTCCTCTTCCTCGGCGCAGGCGAGGCCGGCATCGGTATCGGCGATCTCATCGTTTCCGCGCTGGTCGAAGAAGGCATGACAATTGAGGAGGCCCGCAAGCGATGCTGGTTCATAGATTCAAAGGGTCTGGTGGTAAAGAGCCGTCAGGGACTCGCAGAGCATAAACTTCCTTACGCGCATGACTACCGATCCTGCCCGGACCTGCTTTCAGCGATCCAAGAGCTCAAGCCTACTGCTCTTATCGGCGTATCGGGTTCTTTTAGGGGCTTCACGCAACCAGCAGTGGAGGCCATGGCAAAGCTCAATGAGCGCCCCATCATCTTCGCACTCTCGAACCCGACGTCGAAAGCCGAATGCACGGCGGAAGAGGCTTACACGTGGTCCAATGGCCGCGCCGTCTTCGCGAGCGGGAGTCCGTTCCTGCCGGTCACGTTCGGCGGTCAGACCTTCAGGCCGGGCCAGGGAAACAACGTCTATATCTTCCCCGGAATGGGTCTGGGCATCATCGCCTGTGAAGCAAAGCATGTAACCGACCAGATGTTCCTGACGACGGCAAAGACCCTGGCGGGCCAGGTGCTGGAAAGCGATATCGCGGAAGGCCGCGTCTATCCGGCGCTGAACAGAATTCAAGAGGTCTCTATCGCCATAGCGGTTGCAGTGGCTGAAGTCGCCTACAAAGAAGGCCTTGCAAATAAGAAGAGACCGGCAGATCTCCTGGCCTACATCAAATCGCAGATGTACAAGCCAATTTACCAAAGCTACATCTAAGATGTGGGACGAGAAGCAGGAACGGGGGGGAGATTCTTAGACTATCGCGTTAGCCGGAATAGCGCGGTATGACGTACGGCCCTTCCGGGACGACGGCGATGTGAGGATCGGCGTGCGTACGGACGCTCTCGGCAATGGCCTCAGCCGGTGATGCGATGTTGTGTACTGCGGTCAGTGACTGCTGATCTTCCGTGAGGCCTTCACTGTAAAGATAGATGTTCGCCTTCTTCATAGCCTTGACGAGCATCTCCGACTGCCACTCGTCGATCGAGGCAGAGCGTTTCTGCAGAAGTTCTTCGAGAAAACGGTCCGGCCCCAGGCGAATCAAGTTCCTTTGCGCCTCTGCAAATTCACGAGACCCCAAGCCTCCCCGGCACTCGGAAACGATGATCAGATTTCCTCCGGGTTCCAGGATGTCTATCACTCCGACCATCCCCTTCACCGTCTGGTAATAGGTGCCGTCAAGGGGATGGCCCGCGGAGCTCGCGACAACGGTCTTAAACCTCCGCGGCACGGGGATTTCCGCATAGGGGCGAACAAAGGCAACCGCATCGAGATGGCTTGCTTCGATATCACCGAAATTGACAAAGGACATCTGCCGGTCTTCATCGATGACCGTGTTCACGGCAAAGGCCTTTCCCACGAGCTTCAAGATATCCAGCTGCGCACTGTGAATGGGATTGCCTTCCAGGATGCAGTTGGCGGCCCGGCAATGCTCTAATATTCGCGCGGAATGGAATACCCTTATGGTGTCTTCATGAGCAACACCCGGCGCGATTATTTTCCTGCCGCCCGAATAGCCCGCCATGAAATGGGGCTCAACCAAGCCCACCACGATGCGTAAATCGGCGCGCAAAAACCGGTGGTCGAGCCTTACAGGTATGTCGTCCGGCAGGGTGCCGAGGGAAAGATGGTCTTCGAGATTGCGCGCAAAATGATTGACAACCGGAACTGTCTTAAGCACCCAGTCGCTGCCCACGACTTCGCGGAGCTCTTCCCCTTCGTTCGGCCTGTGCAGGCCTGTGGCGACAAGCACCGTAATAGCCCGCGGTTCGATACCGGCGCGTATCAGTTCTTTCACGAGAGTAGGCAAAACGGTTCCGTTCGGCACAGGACGGGTGATGTCACAGATCAGGATGCAGGCGCTCCGGCACTCCCTCGCCTCTTCGAAAAGCGATTTACATCCCACAGGATTGAGAAACGCAGACGCCACGGCGCTTTCCGGATCAGGGAGGACGGGCATGGCCTTTTTGCGAATTACTGTTGCGTCCACCCCATCGGGAAGATTCAGCGTAAGCCCCTTTCTCCCATACCTCATGACGACGCGCATGATCATTTCACCCAAACAGGTTATTTCTACATGCCCAGGTAGGCCTGCCTCACGAGATCGGATTTCAAGAGGTCTTCTCCCTTTCCTTCGAGGACGACGCGGCCCGTCTGCAGGACATAGGCGCGGTGGGATATCTGGAGGGCTTCATGAACGTTCTGCTCCACGAGGAGGACCGTGACGCCGTTGCAATTGATATCCTGTACAACATTGAAAATTTCCGAAACCAGTTTCGGTCCCAGTCCGAGCGACGGCTCATCAAGCATAAGCAGCGACGGATGGGACATGAGACCCCTGGCGATAGCCAACTGCTGCTGTTCCCCGCCGCTGAAGGTGTCTGAGCGCTGCCCTTTTCTTTCCCTCAAGATGGGAAAGATATTGAAGACGCGCTCCATCATGCTCTCTGTCTCTTCCTGCGAGTCCAGGGCATAGGCCCCGAGAATGAGATTGTCGAGAACGGAGAGGCGACCGAAGAGCCGCCGTCCTTCGGGAATCATCGAAATCTTTTTCTTCACGATATCGTAAGGCGGCATCTTGTGAATCGGCGTGTCTTCGAAAATGATCTCACCTTTTTGAGGATGCATCAGGCCGGCAATGGTCTTCACGATGGTGGATTTTCCCGCGCCGTTGGAACCTACGAGGCTGACGATTTCCCCCTTGTCAATCCGAAGAGAGACATCCTGCACAGCCAGGAGGCCTTTGTAGCCTACGGAAATATTATTAACAGACAACACGATACTTATCCCCTAAATATGCCTGGATGACTTCCGGGCTGGAGCACACCTCTTTCGGCGCTCCCTCCATGATCTTTTTCCCCGTGTTCAAGACGATAACGCGGTCCGATATCTCCATAACGGCTTCCATCACGTGTTCCACGATTACGAGGGTCATGCCCTGACTGCGGATCTTCTTGATGAGATCGATAATCTGCCGCAGTTCAACCGGAGTGAGCCCGGCCATCGATTCATCGAGCATCAGCAGCCTGGGTTGCGTAGCTAAGGCCATGGAAACCTCAAGGCGCTTCTTATCGGCGATGGTCAATTCCGTACCGAGGAACGATTTCTTATCGATGAGTCCGGTGAAGGCCAATATCTCAAGTGCCCTGTCCGTCGCCGGTCCGATTGTGCTGAAGCGGAGCAGCGCCCCGGTAACCACGTTTTCCAGGACGGTCATGTCGCTGATGACCTGGACGACCTGGAAGGTCCGGGCGATGCCCAGTTTGCAGATCTTATCGGCGCGCATACGGTAGATGTCCCTGCCGAAGAACGAAACCTTGCCGCTGCTCGGCTTATAAAAGCCTGTGATGCAGTTGAAGAGGGTGGATTTCCCTGCTCCGTTCGGTCCGATGATGCTGACGATTTCACCTTCTTCAATAAAGAAGTCTATGTCCTGATTCGCCGCCAGACCGCCGAACCATTTCGTCATCCCCTTTACATCCAAGCAGATTGCCTTATTCATTTTATTCTATTCCCTATTCTGGAAAGGAGTCCCCATACGCCCTGAGGCTGGTAGACGGAAATGATTGTTATCAAAAAACCGTAGATCAGCATGTCCACGCCCGTCCCCCTGTGACCCAGCCATACACGGGTAACCTCGGCAATCGGAATAAGCACGGCGGCTCCGATGACGGGCCCCATCACGGAACCGGCGCCCCCGAGCATGGACAGAAGCACAATCTGAACCGATATGGCGAGGAGCATGACACTCTCCGGATCGATGTAAAGCACATACTGCGCGTAAAAGGTGCCGGCCATGGCGCTCAGGAAGGCGCTGATCATGATCGCGATGAGACGGTAGCGGACAACGTTCACGCCTAAGACTTCAGCCACGTCATGACTCTCCTTGATGGCGCGAAAATAGTAGCCCATCTTCGATGTCGCAACGAAATAGCAGACGATCAGGGCAAGAATCAGAAAGGCCAGCATGATGTAGTAGTAGGGAACCTTCGAGGTGTGGAACATGAAATTGATGAAGGATTCGTCGAGCATCGGGAGAGATATTCCCTCTGCGGCGTTCATCAGAGTCCAGTTATTGAAATGGACCCGCACGATTTCGGCAAAGGCAATACTCGCTATGGCGAAATAATGGCCGCGCAGATTGGAGCAAGGATAGCCGATGGCGGCGGCAACAAGCGCGGCTACCACACCTCCCGCAATGAGCCCGATCCAGGGATTCACATGAAACGTCATCAGCAGAAAGGAAGATGTATAGGCGCCGATTCCGAAAAAGGCCGCCTGTCCGAAGGAGAACATGCCGGCGTAACCGCCCATGATGTTCCAGGCCACACCCAGCATGGCATACATGAACACCAGTATCATGATCTGCAACGGAAATATCTGCGTCACCACCATCGGGAAGATGAGAAGCAGAGCGAGGACTACCAACCCGACTGTTATTGTCTTAGGGGATAGGTTCTTCATACATCACCAACCCAAGAGCCCCTGCGGCCTGATCCAGATCGTGATCAAGTAGATCATAAAAACGATGGCGTACTTGTATGCCGGGTCGAAGAAAAAACCGCCCAGCGTCTGCGCCAGTCCGACCAGGATGCCCGCGATGAAGGCACCTTCTATGCTTCCGAAACCTCCCAGGGCAACGATGGAAAAAGCGATGAGTCCGAAAAGACCGCCCACCTGGGGATAGATATAATAGTAGGTGGATAAGAATGCACCGGCTACTCCCACGAGCGCGGCCCCTATCCCGAAGGACAGGGAATTGATGCGCTCCGTATTTATGCCCATGAGCAGCGCCGCTTCCCGGTCCATTTCCGTCGCTAGAATCGCCTTGCCGGTCTTTGATTTTCTCAGGAACAGAAAAAGGCATAAAGAAGTGATTATGCTACCAATGGATGCGACTGTTTTGGGAATGCTCAAATTGAGCTCCCCGAACTCCCAGGTTCCCTGAAGTATTGTCGGGGGGATGAGGCGGAAATCCGGCGTCCACAGGTAAACGGCGAGGTTGGAAAGGAAGATGCTGATGCCGAAGGTGACGACCAGTTGTGCAAGCATCGGCCCCTTCATCACTTTGCTCACGATGAAGCGGTAGATAAACATCCCCATCAGAAAAAGGAGAAGAAAACATATCGGTATGGAAAAGAGGGGGTCCAGCCCATACATGGTGAACAGCCAGAAGGAGGTAAACATCCCGATCATCAGGAATTCACCGTGGGCAAAATTGACGATATTCATGACGCCCCAGATGAGGGTGAGGCCGATGGCGATCAAGGAATACATGAAACCGATCAATAAACCGTTGACGATCTGTTGGAGTAATTGCTCAGGCATATATCGATCCTTGCAAGCACACAGACAGGCGGGCTTGGAAAGAAAACCCGCCTGTCAGTGTCTCATCACAACGTTGATTATTTCCTGCCTTTCCATCCGGGGAAGGGCCAGACGACGTCCTTAGCAGCCGATGCGAAGGGCCAGACGGTTACATACTGCTGGTTCTGAACCTGCACCAACCCGCCCTGGGCGTGGATATTCTGGTGCGACTGCGGATCGAACTTGATCCCCTTCCAGGGATAGATCACCTGGCTGCCCGCGATGTTCGTCTCCAGGAGCGCTTTCACAACAGCCTCGCTGTTGGTGGATTTCGCTCTGTTGAAGGCGTCCGCCAGAACAAAGGGTGCCATGAAACTGCGGGCTGCGTTTTCGCTCATTTCTATGCCGTATTTCTTTTTGAAAAGCTGACTCACTTTTGTCACGAGGGGTTTTTTCTTGCCAAGGTCCAATGCAAAGGTCGAACGGACGATGATATTATTGCCGTCCGCTTTCACAGCCGGCAAATAACCGGGTTCGATGTAACCGGCCATAGTAAGAATGCCTTTCGGCGCGAAGCCCATCTCCTTAAACGTCTTGGTGAAGAGTATGGCATCAGTGATGTAGGAGGCGTGCATCAATACATCGGGTTTGCTTTTAATCAGATTACCCACCTCGCTTGTCACATCGGTGGCGTTCGCAGCATAGGAGATGTCCGCTACGACCTTATAGCCAAATTCCTCTGCGTATTTCCTCGCATACTTGCCGACATTGGAACCGAACTCCGTATTTTCATAGAGGATGGCGACGGTGGCAATTTTCTTGCCCGTTTTTTTCTCCACGTCTTTCAGGAACTGGAACCAGTCCCTCGCAAAGATTGCATCATGGGGACTGACCCTGAAGAAGTATTTGAAGTTTCTTTCCGTCAGCGTGGGTGATGAAGAATCAGAGCAGACGTAAGGCACTTTGAGCCTTTCCGTAGCCTGGCTCGCGGTCTTTGTATCAGTGCCCTCATAGGCCCCGATAATGGCGACGACCTTCTCCTGGGTGATCAATCTTTCGGTCTCCGACATGCCGTTTTTCGGTTCACCTTTGGTATCGGCGTAGACGACTTCCAGCGTGGCTCCTCCGAGATTGGGAAGGCCGCCCGTTTTCGCCATCGGCAGGTCGAGGTCTTTGCCGTATTTGCCGTTGATGATATCTACGGCGAGATCAACGCCTCTCTTACAATCAAGCCCCGTCGAGGCAATATTCCCGCTCAGGGGATAGACGCCGCCGATCTTGATGACGCCCTGCGCCAGAACCGGTCCTGAAAACATCAGAAGCAGAGACATGGACAAGCAGATTGTAATCCAACTCTTCGCCTTCATCGTGATACCTCCTTCTCTAATATGATTGTTCATGATTTCTACGATGCCGAAACATTTTCCGCATCGTTGCACCTTGAAGACAAGGCGCATAAATATCAAGATGTTAGACATACAAAAATATATATCGTATGACACAAGCCTCGTTTTTCTAACATAAAAGATTCAGTCGAGCAAGATGATTTGCAGGTCCATCACATTGGTGCCCGTGGGCCCTGTGATAAAGAGGCCTCCTGCGGCCTTGAAGAAATTATATGAGTCATTATTCTTCAAATAATCACTTGAGTTGATTCCGGCAGCTTCCGCTCTCCCAATGGTACTGCCGTCGACAATAGCTCCCGCAGCATCGGTCGGGCCGTCGGTGCCGTCCGTTCCCGCAGATAGAAGGGTTATTCCCTGCATGCCCTTAATTCTTTCTGCGAAGACGAGGGCCAGTTCCGTATTTCTTCCTCCCAGGCCGTTCCCCCGAACAGTCACGGTTGTCTCCCCGCCGGAGATGAGACAGATCTTTCCCTGAGACCGTGCGGTCAATCCCCGGCGTGCTTCGATTGCCTTCTGTGCAAGCCAGGCGGCTGCATCTCTCGCTTCACCCTGCAGGTCCGCGGAGATGACTGCTGTCCTATACCCCTTGCCTCCCGCTTCACTTTTGGCCGTTTCAATTGCTTTTTTGTTGCTTCCCACTATGACGTTTTGCACCCGCGTAAAAACAGGATTCCCTTCTTTCGGCGTCTCCGCGATTTCCCCTGCGGCGCCACGGAGCAAGATGAGGCGGGCCTTTTCAGGAATCTTGTCTTCCAGGTCGTAGCGTTTGACGACCTTCAGCGCATCCGAGAAGGTCGTCTGATCGGGCGATGTCGGGCCGGAGGCGATCACATCCAGCGGGTCGCCTATGACATCCGAGAGAATCAAGGAAAGAACTCCGGCCGGATAGGCAATTTCGGCGAGTCTCCCGCCCTTGATCCGCGAGAGATGTTTCCTTACGGTATTCAGTTCCTGGATATTGGCGCCGGCCTTAAGCAGCAACTGCGTGATCTCTTGCTTTTCCGCCAAGGAAATATCCTTGTGCGGAGCAACCAGCAAGGCGGAGCCGCCGCCGGAGATCAGACAAACGACGAGTGTCGCATTCCCCGCTTCTTCGAGAAGGTCGATAACCCCTTCCGTCGCCAGGACACCCTGAATATCCGGAACGGGATGGGCCGCCTCGAATACCTCGATCTTACGGGAAACTCCTCCCTTCTGTACATGGCCATACTTGGTGATCATGATGCCTTTCGTCAGAAGATCATCCGCGAAATCGGATACGGCCTTCGTCATCGGGTACGCCGCCTTGCCGAAACTGATGAGGTAAAGTTTTCCGTAGTTTCCCTGCCGATAGATGGAGCGGATCTCTTCGATACGGTCTTTGATGAGCCCATAGGGATCAATCGCCTTCAATACCGCATGAAAGATGTTCGCGGCTATCCTCTGACTGAGATCATTGTTCATAGGCATAAACCCTTCGGGGAACATTGACGGAAAATGATTGACGCGGAAATGTCTTTTACATTTACGACAACCGGCAAACTTCGTCAATTTGTTTTTTATCTGATGAATTTTTTTCCAAATTGATTATAATAGCTTCAGCTTCCCAAGATAAGAGAGACAGAAGATGAAATTTATAGGCTACCGCCGCACCGGCGGAACCGTAGGGATCAGGAATCATGTCATCATCATTCCATCCGTAGTTTGTGCAAACCGTGTGGCCAGGGGAATATCCCAGCTTGTAACAGGCACCACCTGGGTCGAGCACCAGCACGGATGTACGCAATTGGGCGCAGATGCCGCGTTAACGAGACGGGTTCTCGTGGCCCACGGGACACATCCCAATGTTTACGGCGTCGTGGTAGTCGGTCTTGGTTGCGAGACGTTACGAGCGCAGGATATGGCTGCGGAAATAAAAGAGACGTGCCCGGACAAACCTGTCCATCTCGTGATCATCCAGGATGAGGGCGGGTCTCTCAAGGCGATAGCAGCGGGGGCGAGCGCCGCACGCGACATGTTCACCGACGCCTCTTCCATAGAACGCACGCCATGCGACGTTGCCGAGCTCATCCTCGGAACCGAGTGCGGCGGATCAGATGCCTGCTCCGGCATATCGGCCAACCCGGCACTGGGTGTCGCCTGCGACCTCTTGATCGACGCCGGCGGCAGTGTCATCCTCGCGGAGACGACGGAACTCATCGGCGCCGAGCATCTTATCGCCGCGCGGGCCGTGAGCGAGCAGGTTGCCGCCCGCTGTTACGATGTAATAAAAAGATGTGAGGATTCGGCAAAGGCGATGGGAGTGGACATGCGGGGCGGACAGCCCACGCCGGGAAATATTGAAGGCGGTCTCTCCTCGATCGAAGAAAAATCACTCGGCTGTATCTACAAGGCGGGCACGAAACCGCTCCAGGATGTGATAGACTATGCCATGCCCGTGACGAAAAAAGGGCTTGTCTGGATGGATACGCCGGGACAGGATATCGAGCAGCTCACGGGGATGGTCGCAGGCGGCTGCCACATCGTTGTCTTCACGACAGGGCGCGGCACCTGCTGCGGCTCGCCGATTGCGCCGGCTATCAAGGTGGCGACGAACACGGCAATTTTTGAAAAGATGAAAGATAATATGGACATGAACGCCGGCACGATCATCACCGGCCGCGAATCGATTGCACAGGTGGGTAAACGGATCTTTGCAGAAGTCGTGCAGGTCGCCTCGGGTAAGCTGGTTAAGGCCGAGACCCTCGGCTTCAATGATTTTGCCATCAAGCGCATCGGTCCGTCGATGTAGAAGAAGAACGGTAAATATGTCCCGGGAGGGTTTGGCAAATCATAATTGAAGAAAACTGTTGAAGGTGTTAAATCATGGCGACGAGAAAAGCGATTGTGATGGAAGGAATCGATAATGTGGCGACAGTCGTGGAACCCATCGATGCCCCGGGAGAGATAACCGTGGAGGCGGCAGGGGGCAGGATCGTTGTGCATATTTCCGACAACATCCCCTTCGGCCACAAATTTGCCATACGGGATATTCCGGAGGGGAGTCTCATCATCAAATACGGCGAGCCTATCGGCGTCGCCCGCATAGACATTAA
>Ga0182021_10006956_pt1 | contig 13406 bp, 6 predicted proteins | sample 612E3MmetaG_FD_120493 | JGI IMG/M metagenome (GOLD analysis project Ga0182021, IMG submission 120493) | Permafrost microbial communities from Stordalen Mire, Sweden - 612E3M metaG (Illumina Assembly) | ecosystem: Environmental > Terrestrial > Soil > Wetlands > Permafrost | place: Sweden...
ATGTACTCCATTATATGGTGGTTCATGTACATACTGTTCTGGCACATGCACAAATATAACACTCACTGATGGAAGTTGTGGAGATTCAGTTGTTCAATCTCAATATGAACAATGTGATTTAGGTTTGTTGAATGGAAATGTTTGTACTCCTTTATATGGAAGTTCTTGTACTTATTGTAATTCTTCATGTAAAAATATAACCTTAACCAATGGTTCTTGTGGAGACGGAGTATTACAATCTCAATATGAACAATGTGATGATGGAAATAATGTTAATGGAGATTTATGTTCAAGTACTTGTAGAATTGAATTCTGTGGAGATCATTTAGTCAATCTTCCAAATGAAACATGCGATGATGGAAATTATGTAAACAACGACGGATGTTCTTCAACTTGTAAAACTGAAAGATGCGGCGACGGAATCAAACAAGCTAATGAAAGTTGTGATGATGGAAATACAAATAATTTAGATTCATGCAGAAATAATTGTCAACTTCCAAGATGCGGAGACGGAATCAAAGATAAAAATGAATATTGTGATGATGGCAATAATGTTAATGGTGACGGATGTTCAAAGACATGTAGATTCGAATGTCCTAATGGGGTTTGCACTCCAAATATAACAATAGAAAAATTCCCTCCACAAATTTGGCAGTGTGATCATAGAGTTGTAATGGATGATGCAACAAAACCAGGAAGAATTTCAGCAGATGGCCAAACACTTATTGAAAGAATAAACAATTATGCATTTGAAGGTGAACAAATACAATGGAAAGTTCTTGTATTGGAAAAGAACGGAATAGAAAAAGTTGGGGATATTTATGTAACTGTAGATGGAAACAAAGAAGCTAATTGTCATTTAGATCATATTTTAACTCCAAATGAAATAATTGAACCAGATTGCAATGCAAGAATTGGTGAAGAAAACCTTACAACACCAAGATATGAAAATGTTGCTGCCTATTACACATGCACATTAACAGTTGAAACATCAGAATCTATGTATGGCCAATCAGATATAAATGTTGAAGCTACAGATTTTGATGGAGAAGTTGGAACAATGGCTGAAGAAGAAAGCTGGTTCTTGAATCCAGTAGTTTCTCTTGGAGTGGAAGGTGCAGTTAATTTTAATTCCCTAAGACCTGGAACATCAGAATACTCAAGTCCTATAATATTAACTAATGATGCAGATAGTGGTTCAGGGGTTATAATGGATTTATTTGTATCTGGAACAAATTTCTATGATTCATCAAGTTCTGGAGCTAAGTGCGGAACGACAAATCAATTGAGTTTGAGTGCATTCAATTATTATGCATCTAATGGTGCTTATTCAACACTTCAGGATATGCAAGTTGGAAGACTATGTGACAGTGAAGGATATTGTCAGATAAATTATGGAATTGGATTCAATAATCCTAATCCATTCTACGATAAGAATGAAGTAATCCAAGCACAAAAGGTTGGACCTTACTACACAGCTAATTTGCTTTCACCAGGTTCATCAATGGCTTTAACAGTCAGATTAAATGTACCTGAACCATGCAATGGTAATTTCAATTCAGGACATATTTATTTCTGGGGAGAAGCAGTATAAAAATGGAAAATAAAATGAAAAAAATATACAGTGGAATGCTATTCCTAGCTTTGACTTTGAGCTTAATGGCTTTCGCTAGCGCTAGCTTGGCTTATAACGACCCTACTCAATATTCTCCTACGTCACACACATATGGCATTCCTGAATCAAATGTAGATTATGCTATGGTTAATGTAAAAGGAACATCCAGTGGAGAAAGTGCCTGTATAACTTTTAATTATTTAGAATCTCCATCTTATACTGCTCCATGTCAGAGTGTTCCTTACCTTTCTTGGAATACTGAAACATTCGTAAATGCTAATCCAAGTTTGCAAGTTACAAGCATAACTGTTCAGGGAGGAACTCACACTTACATTAAAGATTTCTTTGCATATACATATGATGGAAATTCTTCGGGAACACCAGGAACACCTAATATTCCAGGAACAAATTTGACAACATATTGTGGAGATGGAAAAGTAAATGGAACTGAACAATGTGATATGGGATTATCAAATGGAGTTCTTTGTACTGCAGACTATGGCTCTTCATGTAATTATTGTTCAAGCCAATGTAAATTAAAAACAATAGTTGGAGAATATTGCGGAGATGGAATATTAAATTTAAATTATGAAAGATGTGACGATGGAAACAGAATAGACAATGATAGATGTACAAATGAGTGCAAAAAGCCTTTCGAAGTAACTGTTGAAGATTTTGTTCCTATGGTATGGCAGTGTGATTCAAGAATTGTAATGGATGATGCAACTGAACCCGGAAGAATATCAGCAGACGGCCAAACACTTATTGAAAGAATAAACAATTATGCTTTCGAAGGTGAACAAGTTCAGTGGGAAGTTCTTGTTATGGATAAGAATGGAATAGAAAAAGTAAATGATGTTTACGTAACTGTGGATGGAAACAAAGAAGCTAATTGTATGAGAATTAATAGCGATAATAATATAGGACAGATTGAATCTTTTGTTAGTGTTAAAGATGGAAACGGAATTGATCCTTCCTGCAATGCAAGAGTTGATGAAGAACAACTTACAGAATTCAATTCTGAAACAATGGCATATTATTTATGTACATTAACAGTCGAAACATCAGACTCACAAAATGATGCTTTCTATGGTAAAAAAGATGTTACAGTTGAAGTTGAAGATATAGATGGGCAACTTGGAACAATGGCTGAAGGAGAAAATTGGTTCTTTAACCCAGTTATTCAATTGTCAGTAGACGGAGACATATCATTTGATAACATGAGACCTGGAACAAGTTCATATTCAAGTATTGTTAAAGTAGGAAACGATGCAGACAGAGGTTCAGGAGTTATGCTTGATATGTTTATATCGGGAACTGACTTCTATGACTCATCAAGTTCTGGAGCTCTTTGTCCAACTACAAATCAATTAAGTCTTGGCAATTTTGCATACTACGCAACTAATGGCGCTTATTCCTCAAGCAATGATCTTGAAGTTGGAAGAACCTGCGATTCAGAGGGATACTGCCGTATAAATTATGGAATTGGATTTAATGATCCTAATCCATTCTATAATAGAAATGAAATATTACAAGCAAACAAGGTAGGACCTTACTATACAGCTAATTTGCTTTCACCAGGAAGTGAAATGCCAATAATTTTCAGATTGAATTTGCCAGAATCCTGCAATGGGGACTTTGACGAGGGACAGATTTATTTCTGGGGTGAAGCTATATAAAATATACTAATATTTTCTTTAGAAAGAGATATTCATTAAAATAAAGTGGTGACAGAATGGCATTTTATCGACGACAATAATCCTTAAATAGAATTATCGGTTTAATTTTAAATCGTGAATGAAAAAGAGTGTAAAAAAAGAGTGCAGGGAATTATATTAGAACATAATAGTTATCCGGATAAAATTTCGATAGCGAATCTGCTTAGCAGAGGATTTCTTATAGAATTGAAAGGAGGTTTATAAAATATGAAAAAATTATTATTAATTTTACTAGTTATGTCTGCTTTGATGCTATTAACAGTTCCTGGAATTTTTGCTAGTGTTACAGATCCTGTTATTGGAGGTACACTTGGAGTTACTATAACAACAGAACAATTCCCTCCACAAGTTTGGGGGTGCGACAACAGAATAGTCTATGACGACTCAGTTGAACCCGGAAGAATTTCACCTGGAGGAACAGAACTTGTTGAAAGAATAAACAATTATGCTTTCGAAGGTGAACAAATACAATGGAAAGTTCTTGCGATGGATAAAAACGGGATAGAAAAAATTGGAGATGTCTATGTTACAGTAGGAGATGGGAATGGTGGCAATACAGAAACAACAGTAAAACAAAATAAAGTAACCTATTGTGGAAATATTCCTTCAACTTCAACTGATTGGAACAAATCAATCTCACTTCCAAAATATGATCCATCTTTAGGAAATTTGACAGGAGTCACACTTGAATTAGGAGCAGGACTTAGTTCTGATATGAAAATTGAACATACGGGAAATACAACTCCAGCACAGTTTAGAATTACAGTAAATGGAAATGTAACTTTAAATTTTAGCGATGTGTATATGCAAACAAACACAATATTTAATAGAAATGGAAATGCAACTGTTTTTGATGGAAAAGTAGATTATAATGGTACTTCTGGAATAACTTTCCCTACAATAAGCAACTTCGATACATTGACAAAAAATTCCTCACATTTTAGTGATTTTGTTAGAACAGTACCAGGAGAAAGATTTAATGTTTCTGTGAAGGCCAATAGTGTTTTCCAAATTAATGGTCCTTCGAATTATGACGCTGCTATAGTTACAAATGCAAATGCTACAGCTTGCGTAACTTACACATATGAAACAGAACAAATTATTATAATTCCAGGTGATGGAAATATAGAAGCTAATTGTGTAAGAGATAGTGCGGCAACAGAGGGAACGATTGATCCTTCCTGCAATGCAAGAATTGATGAAGAAACACTTACAGAATTTGACCCTTCAACAATGGCTTATTACACTTGTACATTAACAGTTGAAACACCAGACTCACAAGATGGGGCTTTCTATGGTAAAAAAGATGTTACAGTGGAAGCTACAGATTTGGATGGAGAAGTTGGAACAATGGCTGAAGTGGAACAATGGTTCTTTAACCCAGTTATTCAATTAGATGTAGAAGGAAAGATTGCATTTAGCAAGGTAAGACCAGGAACAAGTTCATACTCTGGTTTAGTTACTGTTGGAAATGATGCAGACAGTGGTTCAGGAGTTTTACTTGATATGTTTGTATCAGGAACTGACTTTTCTGATTCATCAAGTTCTGGAGCTATGTGCCCAACAACAAATCAATTGAGTTTGAGCGCATTCAATTATTATGCAACTAGTGGTGCTTACTCTACACATACTGATTCAAGAGCTGATTCAGAAGGATACGTTCCTATAAAATATGGAATTGGATTTAATAATCCTAATCCATTCTACGGAAATAATGAAATTATCAAATCTGGTGTAAACTATCAGGGATATCAGGCAGGAAATATATTATCTCCTGGTGCAGATATATCATTAATCTTGCGACTTAACCTTCCAGAACCATGTAATGGTAACTTCAATACTGGACAAATATATTTCTGGGGTGAAGCAATCTAAGTTGACTTTATTTATTTTTTATTTTATTTATTTTTTTATTTTTTCTTTATGCTCAAAATAATATGATTTATATAGTAAAATTACAGGGTATATTGATATTAATGGATATGAAACCCAAATATTTCATTAAAATAAAGTGATAACAAAAAACCATTTTCTCGACGATAATAATGTTTAAATAGTGTCTTCATTCTAGAGTGTCACATGGAAATGAAAAGAAGTTTAGTGTTTACGTTTGCTATTTTACTTTTAATCACAAGCGGAGCTTTAGTTTCTGCAATAACAGGCTCAATGGGAAACGCAAAGATGATTTTGTACCCAGATGTAAACGGATGGACAAATACTGTGCTTGAAAAAACTATTCTTGTAAAAAATGTAAATGATGTTCCAATAAATGTAACATTAATTCCTGACGCGAATGCAACAAAATTCGTGGAAATAATTGATAAAAGTTTTATTCTTCAGCCTGGAGAAGAGAAGAAAGCTCAATTTGATGTTAAAGTAAGAAAAGTTGGAACATATAATGGGCAGATAAACGTTTTCTTCAGACCAGCCAACGGAACTGAAGGTGGAGTTGTTTTATCTTCAAATATTATTGTAATTGCAAGAAAAAATCAGGGATATACTGACAATAACACAGATACACCTGTAAAGAATAATACAAATAATAACACTACAGGAGACAATGGTTCAAATAATGGAAGCGATATAGAAAAGCCAAACTTACTTTTAATTTGGGGTGTAGGCTTTGTAGTTTTGCTTTTAGTATTATTACTATTACTTTACATTTGGAATAAGAAGAGGGGAAGAAGTAAAAAAAGAAAAAATAAATTTAAATGATTAAAAAAAATTTCCTCTCATGTATATTAATTGCAATCTTTGTATTGGCAAGTCTTGGAAGTGTTCTTGCAAAAGACATTGCATTCATATCAAGAAATGCAGGTCAGACCGATTCTTCAATTGTTGCCTTGCTTGATGAAGGAAATTATAGCTATGATATGATTTATCAAGATGCCCTTAGCTCAACAAATTTCTCAAATTACAAGATTATATTAGTTGGTGAAGGAATATACAATAATTACACACAAATCCCTGTAAATATAAAGAATTCAGTTATATTAAATACACATTATATGAGTGAATGGTTATGGTCAAACAACGGAGTTTCAACAAAATCTTCAAACGTTCCATCAAGTGTTTATGTTTACGATAATAATAGTGCAATGACAAAAGGGGTAAATGGGTACTTTATCCCTTACACAAGTTCAAGTAATGTTGCATCATATGATATAAGATACATTCCAAGCTCTCAGGATGCTCCTGGACTCAATACAGCTGTAGCTGATGATTTGTCTTTCCTTCAGTTCCTTGGAATTTACATTCCAAGCAATGGAGCAGTTGTTGCAGTTATGAACAATGGCTCAATGCTCAAAGGAAATCAAATATCAAAAGCAAGAGGAGTATTTTTAGGATTCCCTCAGACTCAGCTATGGACAGAACAAACAAAAAGGATATTCTACAATTCCCTTGATTGGGCAATTGCAGGAGAAGATAAAGACGGAGATAGATTCTTCACAGACATGGACTGCAATGATGAGAATGCTTCTGTAAATCCTAATGCAACAGAAATACCTTATAATCATGTCGATGAGAATTGCGACTTATATGACTTGGCAGATGTAGATCATGATGGTTATTGCAAGCTTGGGTACGTGATAGAAAATAAAGCATTGCAATGTCCAAATGAAACTGGAAATGTTGGAACAGACTGCAACGATAATGATTCAACGTATAATCGTGGCTCAACTGATTTAACAAAGAACTGTGTAAATGACGCTCCTATAATAGAGAACATACCAAAAATATACGTTCAGGAAACTGAAACTGTAAATCTTTATATTCATGCATCTGACCCTGAAAACGATACAATGAGTTATTCAATAAATGACTCCAGATTTGTTCAGGATCCTGCAGACAAGACACATTTCACATGGCTAACTAATTATACAGATGCTGGGAATTCAGGTTTCTTTACCTATAATTTCTTTGTTACAGTGAACGATAGTCAATTATCATCTGAAAAGAAGTTTGATGTAAAAGTTTCCAATAAAAACAAAGCTCCTGATTTACTCATGGATATTCCTCCTCAGATATGGGATGAAGATGGAAATCATACTTTAAATTTAACTCAGTATTTCCATGATATTGATGGGGATAATATAACTTATCTATTTATTAGCACTTCAGACAATCTAAATATACGTCTTAAAAAATTAGAAAACGGAGTTGCTTACTTTGATTCTGCCAAAGACTGGTATGGAGAAGACTGGATAATTTTCGCAGCAACTGATGGAGTACATAATTCTACAGATACAAATAATATTACTCTGAAAGTTCTTCCTGTAAACGATGCTCCAATATTATTAAAAGAAATAGGAACTGTAAATACAAATGAAGACACAGTTTACAATATTAATCTTAGCCAATACTTCCACGATGTAGATAGCGTACTTAGCTATGTATTCGAGGACACTCCACATACAACTCTCGAATTGAATGGAGATATTCTAAGCATAACTCCAAAAGAAAACTGGTATGGAAAAGAAAATGCTACTATAAATGCAAGTGACGGACAGTATGAAATAAGTGATACTTTTGGTATAAATGTTATATTTGTAAATAAGGCTCCTAAGCTTGATAATATATCAGATAAATACGTTCTTGCAGGCGGAAATGTTTCTTTTAATGCAAGTGCAACTGATGTTGAGGGAGAACCTATTACATTTTCTATAAATGATTCTAGATTCGTTCAAAATGGAAATAATTTCAAGTGGCAAACTGGGGAAAGAGATTTTGGTGTACATAATTTCAGAGTAGCAGCCTACGACGGAATGGATTATGGATATACAAATGTGAATATAAATGTTCTTCAAAAGATATTCATAAATGAATTAGTATGGGGAAATGAAGGGTGGATAGAAGTATACAATCCTGAAAATACTTCTTTCAATTTGGGAAATTGCATGATAACAAATGGAGATGAAGATTTAGTATTATATGGAACTCTTGGAAACAAAGGATATGCAGTCTTTGGATGGAATGCTCTTAAAAATAATGGAGATATAGAGCTGAGTTGCGACGGTGTTCTAATTGACAATGTAGAATACGATCAGTTTGATCTTGCAAATTCTTATGGAAGAAGGACAGATGGGGCAAGTCAATTTGTATTGTTTGATTATCCAACAAAAGGAGTTACAAACAGTGCAGATGTTACAAAACCAGAAGTTAAATTAATCTCTCCACAAAATAATAGTTTATTCACAGAAACAAGAGATGTTACATTTAACTTTACAGCTAAGGATAATATGGCTGAAACTTTGAGTTGTAGTATATACGCAAATTCTAAATCTCTTGCAACAGAAGACCTTGAAAATAATACTCAGGGAAGTTTCTTTATAGATTATCTTTCAGATGGAATTTACACATGGAATGTTGAATGCAGCGATGGAACAAATAAAAATACTGCACAAAGTTCATGGGTAATAAATATAAGTGCTCCTGATGCTCCTATATTAAATTACATAAGCAATCAGGTTGTAAGTGAGAATAGTGAATTAAGATTCTATGTATATGCTTCAGACCAAGACAATGACCCAATTACTTTAAGTCTTACAGATATTCCTGATGGAGCTAAATTTACAGATAACAAAAACGGAAACGGAGTATTCGTCTGGACACCAAATTATAATCAATCTGGAACTTACAGTGTTAAGTTTACCGCTATGGATAATACTGGCCTAGCAGATTCACAAACAATAACAATATTAGTGGGCAACGCAAAAGAACCTCCAAAATTCTCTGATGCTGATGTTTGTTCAAGTAAAAACAGCTCAATAGAAGTAACAGTAAAGGACCCTGGCAAAGGAGATGACTTTAACATAGGAGATATGATAAACGGAACAGTAAAAATAAGAAACAGATTTGATGACAACAAAGATTTTGACGTTCATGTTTATTTATATGATTTAAAAGAAGAACAAGCTATTGACGAATACGACGATTCTATAAACCTTGATAATGGAGAATCGGGAAATGTTGACTTTAGCCTTAATATACCTACAGATACAAAAAATAAAGATTTTGCAGTATATGCTTATGTTGAGGGAGATACAGATGAATGCAATTCTAATTACGTTACTATTAATATTAATAGACAGAAACACGAGGTAATAATAAAGGATGTAACAGCAGATTTGAATAGTGTTTTCCCAGGAGACCAATTGGGTATTGAAGTAAGCACAGAGAATTTAGGAAAGAACAATGAAGATGCTACAATATTACTTCAGATTCCCGAACTTGGAATATCTCAGACAAGCGATAAGTTTACAATAGAGAAGTATGGAAACAAGGATACAAACAAACAAACATTATACTTAACAATACCCACAAGTGCGAATGTAGGAAATTATTACGTAAATGCAACTGTTCTTTTCTCTGGAGGAAAAGATTCAAAGTCTGCAGAATTCAGCGTTGTCAAAACAGCTGATGGAACAGGAATAACACAGAATGATGCAATAAATCTTAATTCAAATACAGGTTCTAATTCAAAGGGCACTCCTCTTACTCTTGGAAATCCTTCTTCAGGTTCATCATCGCCAGGAAGTCCTATAATTCTTGGGGGAACTAAAACAACAACTACTAAAGCAAGAACATCTATTTTCAGCAGGAAGACAGTAAGTCTTGGAGTAAAAGAACAATCTCAGAAAGAATATATGCCAAATGTTAAGGTGCAATTTGGAGATTCAAACGTTGTGCAGAATTCAAATTGGTTGATTATACTTGCTATTGTTCTAGGATTATTAATAATAGTAATATTCATATTAATTGTTGTTCTGAGATAGGTTGAATAAATTGATAAAATAAAACAATAATCCGTATTTTTTAATTTTTTCTCATGTTAACAACAGATTTATAAAATATATTCTGTCATCCCTCAAAACGACTCCCTAAGGAAAAGGAATATCCTCATGTCTATCATATCTTTTATATTTCTCAGATTTCCAGAAAGCTCCTCTTTTTTCTTTACTAAATCCATTCTTAAAATGATCCACTAATTCAGAAAGGTCTGCATAAGAACCATACTGCAAACTTATGTAATCCAGACCGTTTTCATTATGGTGTCCAACTCCGGGCCTAAATCCATTATAAATCATAGGAGAATTCCCAGTTTCCTTATCTTTAAATTGAGGGTAAACTCTAAATTCTCCTTTCAAAGTTCCAATAAAATTCTTTATAGCAGATTCAATACCTTCTTTATTACGCTTGGACTTTGTACCATGAAAATCAAATTCTTTTAATCCCTCCCTTATTTCTTCCAGTTTACTTTCAGGAGGCATGAAACTTATTTGTTTTATTAGGCAATCATAAAAAGGACCAATGAAATATCTTCCAATTCCAGGAAATTCTTCTTGTATCTTATAAAATTTATCTTCATCAATCCTCCATCTGAATCTTTCTGGTCCAAGAAAGAATGTTTCCATATTATTTCTTTCTGAATTAAATCCCTGTTTTACTTTCCTTGCTTCTGATGCACTTATTTCACCATCAAAATTATCCATCAAGAATTCAGAGAATTTTGGTGCTTCTTGCAATACTAAATTTCTTATTTTATATTCCATATTAATATGTTCAGAATTAGGTTTCTGATGTTACCATCACCTTATATAAATCATAAATTAAGCATTTAAAAATTTATACTTACTCAGATAACTGATTATATAGTATTCTTTATCTAATAAACGAGCAATATAGTAGTCATTAGATAGTAACACCAATATAGAAATATTTATAAAGCCTATAATGATATAGTTGTTACTATAAAATGGTAGAAAATAAGAATAATCTAGTGGGGAAGGTTGTTAAAGCAGGAATTATAGGCGGATTAAGCTTGCTTCCATTTGTTTCAAATGGACAAACTAACGACTCAATCCAAAAGGGAGTCAATGCAGCGACTCTTAAAGGAGAAACAAAAACTCATTTTGTATACGAATTTAAATTTAATGAAAATCTTAAAAGAGCAATAAAAAATTCTGGAAGTCCTCATCTTTATACAACAGGCGTAAAAAATAGTTATATAAAATTTAATAATGATAGCTCAGCATTTGAATTATATTATCCAAAGGAAAGTTTTGATAAAAACGGAAAAGGCAAATCAATAGGCTTGACAATAAAAGATGGAAATAAAGTAGGACCTTGTGATTCAACTGGATTAGGAAGCAAATATAGTCCTCTTCCTTCACTTTTTTGGACACCAGATAATAAAGTATATTTGGTAGAACAAAATAAGAATGTTCCTAAAGAACCTTCAAAAGAACAACCTAATGCTATATATAACGTTAATGAAACAAATACAACAAATAACACTACTAATATAACTAACAATAACATTTATGGTGATACTTCCAGGATACCTAAAACAAAAGAAGCACAACAAAAGCTCTCTCCTTTGGAAATAAGAACTTTGATTGAATCTTCTAAAGAAGTAAACAATAATAATATAGGTGGTATATCAATAAACCCACAAATAGGCAGAGGACATCTTTGGGCAGGACCTTATGCAAAATTCAACTTCGGTTCCAAAAAGGATTCTGTTTTAACTCCGGTCTACGAAAAGACATTATTGAATCAAGCTCTTGGATTATTTACTGAGACAGAAGGAACAAGAAGAGAGTATTCTAAATTAAAGCACACTATGGAATTTGGAGGAGTATTATCTCTTGATGTTACTAATGATGGTAGATTAAGATTTGATTTGTCTTATGGTGTTACTAATGAGAGAGATGAAAGAAGTGACCTTAAGGAAACAGGATACGACAGGATGATACAAAATGGAAAGGTTACAGATGAGAAGCCTTATGGACCTGTTGTAAGAGAAAAAGGAGAAACTTCAAAGAAATGGGTGCAAATACAAAAAGCAGGAGTAGCTGTTCAACCATTCAAGAAAGTTCCTATTTATTTTGGTGGAGAAGTTCAAAACATTGGCAAATTATGTTCTAAACAAGGATTCACTACTTATAATGTTAAAGTCGGGGGAAAACTTTGGGGTAAAAAATGAAAATGAATAATTCATATAAATTAATAGGAATGCTTCCAGTATTGCTTTTAGTGATAATGTTTGTAGGCGTGGTATCTGCTAACTCTGGTGCAATAAATACTTTCTTAACTTATGATGATGCTTCTGCAACATCAAAGACAGTAACACAAGGAGACTCTGTTAATCTATATCTTGTTGCCTATGGACATGGTGAACAATTATACTCTGAAAAATTAGAATTAGTTTCTTCAACATTAATATTTCAGGAGAATGTTGCTGGAGATCAGATTGCAACTTATACTTGGCTTTATATAAAGTCTCCATATGTATTAAATACAGCTATATTAAATCCAGGAACTTACACATTAAGATTCACTGCAGTTACAAAGACTACAAAGAGTTCAGAATATTCTGATTTACAATTAATAATATTACCAAAAGTTATTCCACCTATATGTGGAGACAACAAAATAAATCAAGCTAGTGAACAATGTGATGCAGGAACATTAAATGGAAATGTTTGTTCACCTTTATACGGAAGCACATGCACTTATTGTTCTAATACTTGTACAAGTGTAACACTTAATGGACCTTATTGTGGAGACTCAATTAAACAAACATCAGAACAATGTGATAATGGTTTATCAAATGGACAAGTTTGTTCACCTTTGTACGGAAGTTCATGTACTTATTGCTCAGGGCAATGTACAAGTGTAACATTAACAGGACCTCATTGTGGAGACAATGTATGCAATGGTGCTGAAACATGTTCAACATGTGCAAGTGATTGTGGAGTTTGTGCTCCTGTGTGTGGTAATGGACAAAAAGAAACAGGTGAACAATGTGATGATAATAATTTAAACAATAATGATGGTTGTTCTTCAACTTGTAAAACAGAAGTTTGTGGAGACAATATTAAACAAACTAGTGAGCAATGTGATTCAGGAACATTAAATGGAAATGTTTGTTCACCTTTATATGGAAGTTCATGTACTTACTGTTCTAGTTCGTGTAAAAGTGTAACATTAAATGGTCCGTATTGTGGAGACAATACTTGTAATGGTGCTGAAACATGTTCAAGTTGTTCAAAAGATTGTGGAGTTTG
>Ga0182021_10006957_pt1 | contig 13403 bp, 10 predicted proteins | sample 612E3MmetaG_FD_120493 | JGI IMG/M metagenome (GOLD analysis project Ga0182021, IMG submission 120493) | Permafrost microbial communities from Stordalen Mire, Sweden - 612E3M metaG (Illumina Assembly) | ecosystem: Environmental > Terrestrial > Soil > Wetlands > Permafrost | place: Sweden...
GAAACAGGAGACATAGACAAATGGCAGAGTCTGTAGAGACCGGCGAAACGTACACGGGCGACTTCTACTGCGTGAAGTGCAAGGAGAAGCGAGACGCCACTGGCAAGGTCGTTGAGACCAACGGCCGACGCATGGCCAAAGGCAAGTGCCCGGTATGCGGCACAAACCTGAACCGGATCCTCGGCAAGGCCTGAGCAAGCCACCGAACCTCGCAAGGGGCGGCGCCTGAGCATCGCGCTCAGGTGCCGCCCCTTCGCGGGTCTCCGGCCAGGCCGGTGCACCGCCATCACGGTCGGGGCCGCGGCAAGAGATCGCGCCCGCCCCCGGGACGGGCTCTTTTCGCGTCCTGGGTGGCGACTTTTCGCCGGCCGCTTTGCTAGCGCACAGCCAGGCACGCGACAATGGCGCGATGAGCGAAATCCCCCGCAGGGCAGCGATGAGAACGGCGAAGCTCGCCGCCCTGCCGCTGGGACTCGCCGGCCGCACCGCATGGGGTCTTGGCAAACGCGTGGGCGGCAAGCCGGCCGAGATGGTAGCCGCGGAGGTGCAGGCCCGAACCGCCGACCAGCTCTTCAAAGTGCTGGGCGAGCTCAAGGGCGGCGCGATGAAGTTCGGCCAGGCAATGTCGATCTTCGAAGCGGCCATGCCCGAGGATCTCGCGGGGCCATACCGCGAAACGTTGACCAAACTGCAGGACGCCGCCCCGCCGATGCCAGCCCCGATCGTCCACGCCGTACTGGTCGCCGAGCTCGGCGTCCGGTGGAGGCAGAAGTTCCTGGCGTTCGACGACAAGCCAGCAGCTGCTGCCTCAATCGGCCAGGTGCATCGCGCCGTCTGGAAGGACGGCCGCGACGTCGCCGTCAAGCTGCAGTATCCAGGCGCCGGCGAGGCACTGATCGGCGATCTCAACCAGGTCTCCCGGGTGGCGAGGCTGGCGGCCACCTGGATCCCGGGGCTGGACGTCAAACCAGTCCTTGACGAGCTGAAGAGCCGGGTGGCCGAGGAGCTGGACTACCGGATGGAAGCCAAGTCCCAGAGGGCGTTCGCGGCGGCGTTCAAGGGCGACCCTGATTTCGCCATCCCTGACGTCGTCCACGAGAAGGGCAACGTCATCGTCAGCGAATGGCTCGACGGAACCCCCCTTTCCAAGATCATCACCACCGGTTCCCAGCAAGCACGCGACGCCGCCGCGGCCCACTACCTGGAGTTCCTGCTGGTCGGGCCACAACGGGCCGGCTTGCTGCACGCCGACCCCCACCCCGGCAACTTCCGCCTTCTGCCTGACGGCCGGCTCGGGATCCTCGACTTCGGCGCGGTCAACCGGTTGCCTGACGGCCTGCCGGTCGAGATGGGCCACCTGCTCACACTGGCACTGATGGGCGACGCCAAAGGCGTTCTGGAGGGGCTGCGCAGGGAAGGATTCGTCAAGGCGTCGATGGACATCGATGCCAATGCCCTGCTCGCCTTCCTCGGGCCGTTCATGGAGCCACTGCGCACCGACACCTTCACGTTCTCGCGGGCCTGGTTGCGCTCGATGACGTTGCACCTGCACGACCCCCGCCGCGCGGATTTCATGATGGGCTTCAAGCTGAACCTGCCGCCGTCGTACCTGCTGATCCACCGCGTGTGGCTCGGCGGGCTCGGGGTCCTCTGCCAGATCCAGGGCGAGGTCCCGGGACGTGCCATCCTGGACCGCCGACTGCCCGGCGCCGATCTCCCGCCCTACGACGTCCTCCTCTCGAAGGCCTAGGCGCTGGCGCCCGCCGCCGGACCTGGGAATCTTGCTCGCCTCACCACCAGGTGAAGTCGATCTTGCCCTCGATGCTGCGCAGGTGCTCGCGACAGCAGAGGTCGCAGGTCCAGATCTCCCGGCCCTTCTCCAGCCCGCGGGCCCAGGTCAGGCGAGCAGCCGTCTGGTCCTCGGCCCTACGCCCACACGTCGCGCAGACCGGCTGCGTCATCTCCTGGCCCATCCGCCCAGTCTCCCCTGCGCGTCGCCTCGGCGGGTGTCTTCGGCACAATGACCACACCGTTCGCCCATAACCAGGACCTGCTACCTCCAACGGGGTGCTGCCACCGTGGCCCGGACGTGTGCATTGCCCCGGGCCCGCCGGCTGAACCGCCCGCCGCTAGGGACTTGGCGCGGCGGAGCCGCGACTTTAGGTCTGCCCATCGGGTAGGAGGTAGATGAATCCGGGGCCTTCGTCGCGAAAGGGAATGCCCAGGCGCTCAAGGGCCGGATGCCAGGAGCCGGTCACGGTGGGGTCCGATCCCTCGAAACCGTGGTCGGCGGTGAGCAGGAAGCTCACTTGGTCGGTGACGCCGAGCCCGTCCAGGTGCTCCAGGAACGACACAAGCCGCGAGTCGGCGTCACGCAGCGAGTCTCGAGCGATGTCGCTGCGCGGACCACCCGCGTGATGTCCCGCATCGCTGACAACACTGGCCCACCAGGTCAGGGTGGGTGCCAGCTCCAGGCTCCCCCACAGCGTTCGCATCTGTTCCAGGCCGAGATCGTCGACCTGAGTGGCCCAGGAGTAGTACGAGTCGTGCAGGTGGGCCGGGTCATGAAGGTGTATCGAGGTAGCAGGATCAGGCAGCTGATCGCCCAGGCCGGCAGCCCCGGAGGCAATGCCGCTGGCACGGATGATGGACATCGTGGAGTAGTCAGCGCCTCGATCGATGGCCTCGTTGACGCACGCAGTGCGAGGTGAGTCTTCTTGAGGGACCTGGCCGTTGACCATCTCAAACACCGTCCGGACAGCCGGTCTTAGCCACTCGGCGCTGCGGTGCCAAGTCGCTGAGTCGTTGGCGACCACACGCCGCCTGGTCGCCCGGTCATAGAACACGTTGCCCAGGACCCCATGACGCCCTGGCCCGACACCGGTCAGGATCGACGTGTGGTTGGTCAGGGTGACGCTCGGGAAATGGGCAACCGCACCGCCACGCAACGCCACGCCGTGATCGATGAGCCGGGCGATACCGGGCAGCTGCCCGGACTCGGCCAGGTGCAGGAGGTCCCCGCAGTGGGCGCCATCCCACAACATGCCGATCACCTTGGCTCTGGCCGGCGGCTTACCGCTGAGGTAGGCCGTCAGCGGGCTTCCATCCAGCGGGTTGCCTGCGGCGTCACGCAGGTCTGTGTCGGGAACGCCGGCAAGAGTGGCCAGAGTGGGGCAGACGTCGACCAGCTTGGCGTGTGCGTCCAGGAGCCCACGCGCGCCAACCCCCTTGCCGGACAGCAGCAGCGGAGCCCTCGACTGGATCACGTCCAAGGAACCGTGCTCGCCGACATGGCCGCCGCAGTCGGGGAAGAAGTGGCCAGGTGTGTGCATCACCGCGACGTCAGGACTGCGCGTCGGATCGGCGAAGAGCGAGAGAATCCGCGACGCGGCATACGGGTAGGCGTTCTGCCGCGAGGTGGCCGGCGCCGGGCTGGCGCACTCACGGTCGTAAGGCAGGAAAGCCATTACGTCCTCGCTGGCGATAGGGTCACACCCCAGATCGACGTGATGACGCCCGTCGCGGTGAAGCCGGACCCGCCCGACGTGGCTGGCAGCCATCGCGACCGGGCCCGCACCAGGATCGCCGGCATCAGCCTCGACCCAGACAACCAGATCAACGATGGAAGCGAGCTCAGGGGAGGTCAGCGCCGCAACGACGGACTCGCGTCGCTCAGATACCTGCGCCGCGCTCAGAGTGCTCACGGCAGTCCGCTCGGTGCCCGGGCCGGGTGAGTCCCAGCGATCTGAGGTGAGCCGGCGGCGGCCCGTCGGGTGCTCCCAGCCGGATCGGCCCCGCCCAGAATCGCCAGGACGTCGTCGCCATAGCGCTCGATCTTGCGCTCACCGACCCCCGAGATCATGGCCAGCTCACTGCGGCCGGATGGACGCTTCTCGGCTATCGCGGTCAGGGTTGCATCGGTGAAGACGACGTATGCCGGGACCTGCGCCTCGCCCGCGACCATGAGCCGCCAGCTGCGTAGCGCCTCGAACGTCGCTTCGTCATAGGTCGGCGGGCAGTCCTGGCAGCGTCCCACCTTCCGGGTCGCCCCGGTGACCAGATCCTTGCCACAACCTCGACAGGTGGCAGCCTTGGAGGACTTGGCGGCCTTGCCCGGTTTGTCCCCCGTTCCCTTGGCTCGGGTCGAGGAACGCGCACCGTCTCCGAGGATGATGGCTGCCTGGTCCAAGAAGCGCGACGGCCGGCGCCCGGCCCGGCCGCCGGGGTTGCGGGCTCCGGCCCAGGACAGCCGCAGAACACTCCTGGCGCGGGTCAGCCCGACGTACATCAGCCGCCGTTCCTCCGCAACGGCCTCGGGTCCTTCAGCCATGCTGATCGGGATCAGGCCGTCGCTACAGCCGACCATGAACACCACGTCCCACTCCAGGCCCTTGGCGGCGTGCAGCGAGGCAAGTGTGACGCCCTGCACGGTGGGGGAATGCTGGGCCGCGGCACGCTCGTCGAGCTCACGCACCAGCTCGGGCAGCCGGGCCGAACCCCGGGCAGCCGCAAAGCTGTCGGCTAGCGCGGCCAGGGCCTGCAGGGACTCCCAGCGGTCACGCATCGCGCCGCCTGATGTCGGCGCCTGATGTGTCCAGCCAGCTCCGGTAATGACGTCGCGGACCAGCTCACCCAGTGGTTTGCTGCCGTCATCGGCTCTGGCCCCGCCGCGCATCAGCAGGATCGCCGTGCGAACCTCTTTGCGGGCGAAGAACCGCTCCCCCCCGCGGAGGACATAGGCGACCCCGGCGTCGGCGAGCGCGGACTCATAGGCCTCTGACTGTGCGTTGGTGCGAAACAGAACGGCGATCTGGCTGGCCGGGGTGCCGGCTGAGACCATCGTCTTGATCGCGGTCGCCACACCTGTGGCCTCACTTGGGTCGTCGGCATATGCCGTCAGCGTCGGCGCCGGGCCGTCGGGGCCCTGCGAGCGCAGCCGGGAGGGTTCAGCCCTTGGGGTGCCGGCCGCCCTGTCCTTGTCCGAGTGGCCAACCCGGACCAGGATGTTGGCAAGAGCCACGATCTGTGGCGTGGACCGGTAGTTGCGGACCAGGTGTACCACCTGGGCGTGCGGGTATCGGCGCGGGAAGTCCAGCAAGTGCTTCGGCGTGGCGCCGGTGAAGGAGTAGATCGTCTGGGCCGCATCCCCCACCACGCACACGTCGTCACGTTCGCCCACCCACAGGTCCAGCAGCCGTTGCTGCAGGGCGTTGACGTCCTGGTACTCGTCGACGACGAAGTGCCGGTACTGCGAGCGCACGACCCGGGCGATGTCCTCACGCTCGGCAAGGATGCCCACGGCCAGCAGCAGCACGTCCTCGAAGTCAATAACCCCTCGCTCGGCCTTGACCTCCTCGTACGTCTGCAATACCCGGGCCATCGCGGTGGCGTCCAGACCGGCGGGGTCGCGGCCGGCGCGATGTGCGGCGGCGGCATAGGTCTCGGGCGTGAGCATGCTGACCTTGGCCCACTCAACCTCCGCGGCAAGGTCACGCACCGCAACGCGGTCAAGCTGCAGGCGTAGCCGTGCGCCGGCCTCGGCGACCACAGATGCCTTGTAGGGCAACACTTCTGGTGCTGCTCCACCGATCGCCTGGGGCCAGAAGTAGTGCAGCTGCCGCAGGGCGGCCGCGTGAAATGTCCGGGTCTGAACGCCCGCAGCGCCAAGCCCGCGCAGCCGGGTTCGCATCTCACCAGCAGCCCTTGCCGTAAACGTGAGCGCCAGCACTCGCTGGGACTGGTAGGCGCCGCTGAGCACGCCGTAGGCAATTCGGTGGGTGATGGCCCGGGTCTTACCCGTCCCGGCACCGGCCAGGACGCACATCGGCCCGCCCGGCGACACCGCCACCTGGCGCTGCTCGGGGTCAAGGGCCTGGAGAATGTCGTCAGCGGTCGGGGTGCTGCCGGTTCGCCCTGGTAGAAGAGACATCACCCAAGATCTTCTCAGATGGTGGTGTCACGTCCACCCCTGGCGGGAAGGTTTGTCGGGCAGTGGCCGTTGATGGTGTCGACCAGTACCGACTCTGAGGAGATCTCGTATGTTCGCGGCCCCCGTTCGTCCCCCGGCCGGCACCATCACCATGTTCAGCACGCCCTGGTGTGGCTACTGCCGCGGGCTCAAGAAGGCCCTGGACCGCGACGGGATCGCCTATGGCGAGGTCGACATCGAGCGGGAACCAGAGGCGGCCGACTACGTGATGAGCGTCAACGGTGGCAACCAGACCGTGCCGACAGTGGTGTTCCCCGACGGCACGACCGCCACCAACCCGTCGATGGCCCAGGTCCGCCGGCGACTGGCCTGAAGCGACGTCCTCCCGGCCATGAATCACCAGGATTCCCACTGCGCCCCGGAGGCCACGCGGTGAGGTTCGCGCTCCACAGACGGGGGCCAGAACTCCCACGTCGACACGCTGGCACGGCTGGCCTGGCGCGGTTCAGCCCTGGTGCTGCCACGCAGTGCCGGGCCTGGTTATCGCCCAACCGACCGGGAGGTATCCCCTTCCACCACGGCCGGGAAGTTTTCCTCCCGGGCCCTGGGCGACCGGTTTCCACCCGAAGCAGCAGAAATCCGATGGGCACCGGCTGGGCGCAGCCGCTCTCAGGCCGGTTTGGCGTACTGCCCTTTGTCCAGGCCGTACACGCTCTGGACTCGGAGCGTGGCGACCAGCCGTGCCTCGGCCACCATCTGCTGGCGGTAGTCGATCCAGTTGGGATGGTCCTCCCCGCGAATGGCGCGAAAGACCTCCACGAGCTCGGCAACGGTCTGGTCATCGCAGACCAAGGCCACCGGTGACAGCTCAACCGTTCCCTCGATCACGGCGTAGGTCCAGCCGTCGGGGTGGGCGACAAAGATGGACGCGCGCGGATCACGGCGCAGGTTCGCCGTGGTGGCGAGCCCGTCGATCACGGAGATGCGCGCCGTCGCTGTCGACGCGTTGAGCGTGAAGTTGACCGGTGAGAGCTCAGGTCGACCGTCATCCTTGATGGTGGCAAGCGCGCCGATACTGCGCACCGAGATCAGCGCGAGCAGGTGTGGGTTCAGTGTCATGGCGCGCTCCGTTCCGCCTGTGCAGCGAGAATCTGCGAGATTTGCCGAGACGTTACTTTATAAACTTCTCAACATATTACTTTATGATTTCTTAACGTCGTGACTGTACCATCGACGGCTGTGCGGCTGATCGACGTCCAGATCACGGCGTGGGTCCCGCACCGATGGGCCCGCCGTTCCAGTGCTCGATCATGCGTCGGGCAATCGAGACGGTCGGCGAGATGTCACAGCGCCCGGTCAGGACCATGTCGGCCAGCTCCGCACGAGTGACCCACATCGCCTCGGCAATCTCCTGGTAGTCCAGGTGAAGGGCGGTGTCCACTGCCCTCGCGGTGAAACCCACCATCAACGACGACGGGAACGGCCAAGGCTGGTTGCCCAGATAGCGCGGCTGTTGCAGGACCACACCGACTTCCTCGAACACCTCGCGCGCAACCGCCGCCTCAAGGGACTCCCCCGGCTCCACGAAGCCCGCCAAGACCGAGAGCCGGCCCGCGGGCCAGTGCGGACTACGGGCCAGCAGCAGCCGGTCGTCGGTGTCGGTCACCGCCATGATCACAGCAGGGTCGGTGCGAGGGTAGTGCTCCGTGCCGTCGCGGCTGCAGCGGCGGATCCAGCCCGCCTGATCGGGCTCGGTTATCGAGCCGCACAACGGACAGTGGGTATGGGCGGCATGCCAGTTAGCCAGTCCCTGCGCCGTGACGAACAGTCCGGCATCCCGGTCCGAGAGCACAGCGCCCACCTGGCGCAAGGTCCGCCAGGAGGGGTTCGCCGGGTCCTGTGCTTCACCGACCACCCCCAGGTACGCCGTGTCGTGCTCGTCCTGCCCTAGGAAGACGGCAAGGCGGGACGCGTCCTGCTCCGCGGGCGGACGCAGGACCAGCAAGCAGCCGCGGCCTGACTCAGTGACCTGCGCCCGGCCCTGGGCCAGCTCCAGGACTCGAGTCAGGGGGTCCTTGAGCAGCAAGGCCACCAGGTCGGGGTCCCGACGCCGCAGGCCGGCGCGATCCAGCGTGCCGCGCGCCAGGGACAGATCAGGCAAAGTTTCAAAAGAACCGCTCACGCCTTCCAGAGTATGGGGCGCGCTGGTCATACGGTGTAATAGTGACCCGCACTCCCCTTGCCCTCGCCGCCATCGCCAGCGCCGCCGTGCCAGGACTCGACCCCGCCAACGTCAAGGGCGTCATCCACCGTCCCGGACATCAGTTCGAGGTTGCCTTCGTCCAGGACACCCAGCATCGCCGCTGGGTTGTCCGGGCACCGATGACCGCCGCCGCTGGGGCGCAGATGGACGTCGCCGTCTCTTTGCTCGGGCTGTTCAGTCGTCGGCTGCCATTCTCGGTGCCGATGCCCAGGGGCTTCGTGGCCCTGGACGAAGGCGTCCGAGCCGTCGTCTATCCCTTCATCACCGGACGTCCACTGGATTTTGCGCAGCTTCCGGGCGGGCCAGGGATTGCGGCCGACCTGGGCAGGGCCCTGGCCGCGCTGCACAACCTCGACCTGGCGCTGTGCGAAGAGGCCGGGCTGACGTCCTACGACCCCGATACCTATCGCAACCGCCGCCTTGCCGACCTGGACCGGGCCGCCGCGACCGGCCAGGTGCCGACGGGTCTGCTCTCCCGCTGGGAGCGCTCGCTCGAGGACGTCTCCTTGTGGCGCTTCGCGCCGACTCCGGTCCACGGTGATCTGAACGGGTCCGAGGTTCTCGCGGTCTTCGCCGATGACGGCGATGCCGCCACCGGCCAGGTCCGTGGACTGACCGGCTGGGAGAACGCGAAGGTCGCAGATCCCGCAGACGACTTTGCCACGTTGGTCACCCAGGCGTCACCAGCGGCTTTCGACTCGGTGCTGGAGGCTTACGCCCACGCCCGCCTCGACCGTCCCGACAAGTACCTGGAACGCCGGGCCCGGCTCGCCGGTGAGCTCAAGGCGTTGTCGCAGCTCCTGACCGCAGTCGGTTCTGGGAACAAGGGCTCCATCGCCGCCTGCGCAGACAGGTTGCGCGCGCTGGACGAAGCCACCTTCGACACGTTGGACGCAGAACCGGTGGTGCCCACCCTGCCAGCGGGACGCGATGGCCCTGGCACCTTCGCGTTCACGCCGTACAGCAAAGCCTCTGAACCGCCACAAACCTCCGGGGCGCCCAACGCCACCGAGGCGCCGATGGCCGCTGAGCACGCCGATGTGGCCGGCCGCCGTGATGGGGATGAGCCGGACGGCCAAGGCGGAGCCTTCGAGGTTGCCGTCGGCCAGGATGACCCGTGGGCGACTACCCGCGAACCCAGCGACGGACATTAGCTCGGAATCGACTCCAACACCGCTACGAGCGGTTCGTCACCGGGCAGATCCGAGAACACCGTCTCACCGGTTCCTGCGTAGTAGAACGCCGCATCGACCTGGTCCAGAGAAAGCCCCCGGAGCCTGGCAAAGGCCAGGCGATACGCCTCCAGCTGCAGCCTGCGAACCCTGGCCTGCTCACCGGACGGTTTCGCGCCGGTCTTCCAGTCAACCACGGTGAACCCACCCCCCGGGCGTGGGAAGACGGCATCTATGCGTCCCCGTATCGCCATCCCCGCCACGGTTGTCTCAATCGCGATCTCGATGGCTTCCGGACTGCGCCCGGCCCACTGGCTGGCCAGGAACCGTTCCTTCATGAGGGGCAGCTGCTGATCATCGCCCGGGTCGTTGTCGGCGCTGCCCGGCAGGTCGAGCAGGTCGAGCAGCCCGGCCCGCGCGAAGTGCTGCTCGACCCAGGCGTGAAAGGCGGTACCCCGACGGGCGCCGAGCGCCGGAGCAGCAGGCATCGGCCGGCGAAGATCACGAGCGAACCGCTGGGGGTCAGCGGCCAGTGAGACCACCGCGGACGCGGACAGGTGACCAGGGACGTGCACCTCGATATCACCGGAACGGGCCACCGAGTCGCGTTCGGCCAACAGAATCGCTATCTCACCTTCGCGATCGAGACCCTCAGGGGCCCGCCGCGAGCCCTCCGCAGCGAGGCGAGCCATAGCGCCGCGCACCTCGTGGACGGCGCTACCGAGCTGTGCTCGCCGTGCGCCCATCGGATCCGAGGGCCAGATCGCACTCACCGCTTGGCTGCGACGCGGGTTGGCCGCCTTGGCGTCACCGTCGGGCTGCGGCATCGGCTCCCAGACCTGGGGTACCAGGTGAAGATCGCGGTGATCAACCAGCTCGGTCAGGAACCGCGAGGTGATCCGCGGCGTGGTGGGATCGGCCCACACCGGCGCGGTCAGCAACAGCTCGCGGCGAGCGCGGGTGAACGCCACGTAGGCCAGCCGGCGCTCCTCATCGATACCGTGCTCACCGCCGGCACTCATAAAGTCACTGACCTCCCCGCCCAGGGCGCCCAGATCGGCGGCCGACTTCCACCGCAGCACCGGCAGGCCGTCGCGGTCCCCCCGCAGGTCGTAGGGGACACCGCACAGGCCCCCGATCCAGCCCTTGTCCGTTGGCGGGCTCATCGTCCACGTACCGTCCCGAAGCGACGTGGCCGAGCTGGAACGTGCCGGGAACGAGCCCTCGACCAGCCCGGGGACGGCCACCACATCCCACTCCAGCCCCTTGGCGGCATGCACGGTGAGCACCTGGACGGCCTCGGTGGACACCTCTGCGTACCCCTTGTCCAGCCCTCGCTCCTGCGCCTGGGCGGCATCAAGCCAGGAGAGGAAACCATCCAGAGTGGGTCGATCGGCGGAGCCGGAGAAGCTGGCGGCCACCTCGGCGAAGGCGTCCAGATGGCTGCGGGCCGTGCTGTGGGTGTGCTCAGGGCGGGCTAAGACCTCGATGTCGAGCTCGAGCACGCGCTCGGCCTGACCAGCCAGATCCGCCAGCGGCATCCCGGTCATCGAGCGCATCGCCGCGATCGCGTCACGCAGTCGCACCAGGCGCTCCAATGCCACCGCGCAGATCCGGGATCCGCCGGGGCCAGCCCAGACCACCGGCGGCAGGTCGTCCAGGGCCTCGACAATGCTCAGACGGTCGGCGCTGTCGGGAGCGTGGTCCCCGACCCGAGGCGGCGCACCCTGCGCCGGCCCCTGGCGTGCACGAGCCGCATGCCGCCGTTGCAGGACCCGGGACCAGACCGCCAGCCCCTCGAGGTCTGCAGCCCCCAGCCGGCACCACGGCCCCGTCAGCAACCGCATCAGCTGGTCGCCGCGGGTGGGATCCGCGACCACCCACAGCAGCGCCACGATGTCGCAGACCTCTGGTGTGCTGAGCAGCCCGCCAAGCCCCACCACCTCCACGGGCAGGCCGGCCCGCTCCAAGGCGTCGATCACCGGCTCGAACTGGGAACGCTTGCGACACAGCACGGCCGCTGAGACCCCCGTGGGGCGGGCCTGCGCGTCCAGCCAGTGAGCAGCGATCCAGGCGGCAACATGGGTTGCCTCGGCTTCGGTGGTCAGCAACCGGGCGGCGGACAACCGCCCGGGGCCGGCCTCGGCGCGGGGGCCAAGCACCTCCACCTTCACGCTCGACTTGGCCCGCAGGGGGCCTGAGGTGATGTTGGCCGCCGCCAGGATGGCGTGCTCGTTGCGCCAGCTTGTGGACAGGGGAAGCACCGCCGCGTCGTGGCCGGCGCGGCCGAACTCATGCGGAAAGCGGGTCAACGTGGTGGCGCTGGCACCACGCCAGCCGTAGATGGACTGGTTGGGGTCGCCCACTGCGGTGACCGGCGCATGCTTCCCGCCTTGAACGAACAGGTTCCGCAGGAGCACCAGCTGTGCCTCACTGGTGTCCTGGAACTCATCGAGCAGAACCGCCCGAAACCGTTGACGTTCCATCGAGCCGATGTCGGGGAACGCCTGGGACAACGTGGCCGCTAGGGCCATCTGATCCGCGAAGTCGAGCGCGTCCCGGCTGCGCTTGAGCGTGATGTACGCCTCGACCAAGGGCAGTATCTGACGCCGGGCCCTCAAAGCGGCCATCGCCTCTGCCACCAGCTTGGGCAGGCCCCGGGCGCGACCTGGCCCCTGGGGCAGGCCACCGACTGTAGCCTCGAACCGGTCGATCAACGCCAACAGGTCCGGCGGCGCAAGCAGGTGCTCGGCCATCTCTGAGGCCAGATCGACAACAGCGCCGATGATCGTCGAGGCCGCAAACGGAACCTCATCCATCGGCCCGTCGTAGCGCTCAACGACCTCGGCCGCGAACTGCCAGGCAGCAGCCTCGGTCAGCAGACGCGACTCGGGCTCCACCCCCAGAAGCAACGCATGCTCACGAACCAGGCGGCCGGCGTACGAGTGGTAGGTCGAGACCGTTGGTGTCCCGCCCAGCACCTGGGCACCGTCCTGCTCCAGGGCAGGGGTCCACATGCCCACGTGCGCCAGCCGGCGCAGCCTGCGTCCGATGCGCTCGGCAAGCTCGGTCGCCGCCTTGCGGGTGAAGGTGAGCCCCAGGACCTGATCGGGCTCGACGTAGCCGTTGGCGACAAGCCAGACGACCCGCGAGGCCATCGTCTCGGTCTTACCCGACCCGGCGCCGGCCACCACCAGCAACGGACCCATCGGCGCCTCGATGACGGCGCGCTGCTGGGCGGTCGGTGCCGGGTTGCCCAGGGCCTGGGCGATCGACTCAGCTGAGTGCGCCATGGTGCCTGCAGGCACTCAGATCACCCTTCCCTCGGGCCGCGCCGGGCAGCAGGACCTGACCGAACAGAAGGTGCACACCGGGCCAACGGTGGCGGTGAAGTCGCTGCCGGCCATGCCCTCGGCCGCGCCTGCCACCAGGGCCTGAGCCCACCCGGGGTCGTCATCGGCGGCCAACGGCTGCTGCTGCTGCAGGGTGGTCTTGACGCCGGCCGCCTTGCCGACCTGAAGCAACGCGGCGCCGGCCGAGACGGTGCCATGGGCGGCGAACGCGCCGTGCTCGACCGCGCTCTGGTAGGCGCCGAGCTGGGCATTGCGCAGCAGATCGCCGCGGGTGGGCTTGGCCGAGCCGGTCTTGAGGTCGACCACCCGCAGACCACCGCTACCATCTCGCTCAAGGCGGTCGACCCGGCCCTTGAGGACGGCCCGTCCCAGCTCAACCTCAAGGTCGAGCTCGACCCCGATCCGTTCCCAGCCTCCGGCGGCCGCCTCCTGGAAGTAGCGGGCGAGACGGGCAACCATGGTCTGCGCCTCGGACCGCTTCCGGCGCGACAACCAGCCGGCGGGCAGCCCCAGCCGACCCCATCGACGGTCAACCTCCGCCGCCATGGTGGCCTCGTCGGCATCACCGAGGTCGGCGGCGATGTCGTGGATCAGGGTGCCAATGCTGGCGGCGCCCACACCGGGGCCGTCCCCGCCGCAGGTCGACAACAGCCATCGAAGGCTGCAGTCGCCGTAGCTCTCGAGCC
>Ga0182021_10006958_pt1 | contig 13403 bp, 12 predicted proteins | sample 612E3MmetaG_FD_120493 | JGI IMG/M metagenome (GOLD analysis project Ga0182021, IMG submission 120493) | Permafrost microbial communities from Stordalen Mire, Sweden - 612E3M metaG (Illumina Assembly) | ecosystem: Environmental > Terrestrial > Soil > Wetlands > Permafrost | place: Sweden...
AAAAAACTTTGCGCAAATAGGAGAGGGCCAGCCCTCGGAGCCAGTTAAATAAAGGCTCGAAAAGCAAATGCTTTTCGAGCCTTCAAATGAATGGCGGAGAGGGTGGGATTCGAACCCACGATACCTTGCGGTATACTCGCTTTCCAAGCGAGCGCGTTAGGCCAACTGCGCTACCTCTCCATCGACCTTTGGGGTCAAGCGGGAATATTATACCATTGAAGTTTTAAAATAATCCAGTTTTAGCGGAATCTGATTTTCAGCCTGATTACGGTAAAATGGAGGCATTGATTTCAACTGAAAGAGAGTAGCAATGTATTCAGAATTTACGATTTCGTTGACCGATATGACCTTTGGCGGAGATGCCCTGGGCAAGCTGCCGGATGGCCGCGCGGTGTTTGTCCCATTTGGGTTACCCGGCGAAACCGTGCGCATCCGCCTCACAGAGGAGAAATCCACCTTTGCCAGGGGACAAATATACGAGATCATCACCCCATCACCGCTGCGCATTCAAGCGCGCTGCCCCTATTTTGGCAGCTGCGGCGGCTGCAGCTATCAACATCTCGCTTACCCCGATCAACTCAGCCTCAAGCAAAAGCTCGTCGCTGACCAGTTGAAACGTCTGGCCGGGTTGGCAGATTTCCCGGTGGAGCCCATCGTCGCATCCCCCAGCCCCTGGTATTACCGCAACACCATGCAGTTTCGCGTTTCGCCCGCCGGCAGGCTGGGGTTCCAACGCGCCAATTCCACCACCTTTATCGAGATCAAAGAATGCTTTCTGCCGCAAGAAAACATCAACCAGCTTTGGCCGCAGTTGGACCTCGAAGAGAACTCCGGCATCGAGCGCGTCGTCATCCGCGCCGGGGGTGAAGACGACCTCATCCTGGGGCTGGAGTCGCAGCAGGAGCTGCCCCCCGAATTTTCGGTGGATTTTCCGATCTCGGTCGTCTATTCCAACGGCGATGATTCCACCGTCTTCTCCGGGGATGAATTTGTGCTGATGGCGGTCAGCGGACGCAGTTTCAAAGTCTCCATCAAATCATTCTTCCAGACCAATATTCCTCAGGCCGAAGCGATGGTCGCTAAAGTGCTGCAGTTGTCAGGCGATCTCAGCGGTAAAACCGTTCTGGATGCCTACTGCGGCGTCGGGCTCTTCTCCGCCTTCATGGCCGGGCAAGCCGCCCAGTTGATCGGCATTGAGCTTTCCGATTCCGCCTGCGACGACTATGCCACCAACCTGGACGAGTTTGACAACGTTTCGTTGTACATGGGGGCGGTAGAGCAGGTGCTGCCCTCGCTTGAAATTCACCCCGAGATCGTGGTCATCGACCCTCCGCGCGCCGGCCTGGATCAACGCGTCATCGCGGCCGTCACGGCAGCTCAACCTGCCAAGGTGATCTACGTCTCTTGCGACCCGGCCACTTTTGCCCGCGACGCCAAACGCTTCATCCAGCAGGGCTACAGCCTGGTCAGCGTAGCTCCCTTCGATCAGTTCCCGCAAACGCACCACATCGAAACCATTAGCTTATTTACATTGACAGATTGATCCTTCTAGCACATTTATTGCAACGTTTCTGAAATATAGCAATATAATTAAGTCATTAGGTTGTGTGCCCAATGAACTGAGTGTTTACGGAGGAGAAAATGAAAAATAAGATTTTAGTCATTACTACGATGGTGCTCGTTTGTCTGCTTGCAACGGCTTGTAATTATTCTACTGGAGGGACTACTACCTATGTGGTAGTAACCTCAAATGCAACCCTGACAGCCTTGTTTGATACAAGCAAAAATATTCCTGCTACTGTGACCCCTTATTATGTGATTGTCACCAACACACCCAGCCCCGCCACCGCCACAGCAGTACCCACCAATACCACGGTACCTACTTCCACAACTGTGCCTACGGCAACCTTAGTACCTTCAGCGACTCCAAATTTGTTCCCGCCTCCGCCCTCTGCTCCCAATGCAGGGCAAGCCTCAGGACGTTCCGGAACACTGATGAAAGCCGGTTTTATTAGCACGACCCCAGTGATCGATGGTTCCTGGGATGATTGGAAAGACTACACCACCCAGTACCCGATGACCGCTGTCGTATTTGGCAGGAATAATTGGACTGGTGCAGATGATTTATCAGCATCATATGCCGCCGCCTGGGATTATAACTACCTGTATGTTGGCGTAAAAGTTCATGATGATGTGTACGCCCAACATGCCACCGGCGCTGATATCTACAAAGGCGACAGCATCGAGATTCTGCTGGATAAGAACTTGAACAGTGATTATTACACCCAGAGCCTCAACAATGATGATTATCAATTAGGCATCTCCGGTGGAAATTCGTCCGCCGGCATTGCCCCCAGCGCTTACATGTGGTTCCCCACCGCGTGGAGTGGCCCGAGATCGGATATTACCATTGGTTTCTCAACTGAACCCGGAATCTACCACATCGAAGCTCGTATTCCCTGGTCCGATTTTGGCATCAACCCCTCAAACGGTATGCATCTGGGGTTTGCAGTATCTGCCAGTGACAACGACGTTACCAACCAGAATCTGCAGCAATCCATGGTGTCGTCCGCTCCCTACCGATCCTTGGTCAACCCGACTACCTGGGGAGAACTCGTTCTCACCAAGTAATTACATCTTCTACGATAAAAAATCTGCCAACAAATCGTTGGCAGATTTTTCTTTTAGAATAAGATTGAGGTCATTTCTTTGCGATACTGCAGGGTTTGTGTTCCCTGCGGATCGACCAGTTCCATCAGCGCCAGCGCTACCTCGCGGGCACGGTCGCGGCGGAAATGTTTTTCCTGCCGTAAGATATCCATCAGTCCATCCAGGCTGGCGTAAATATTACCGCGTACTGCCAGACGGATGGAATTACCGAAAGCCGCATCCAGATCGGTTTCATTCGGAATCAAGTTTGCCTTCAAGTCTTCCATGGCACGGATCAGGGGAATGAGCAGTTCTGCCTGATTGTATTCACGGCAGGCTGGGAAGATTCGCAAAATTTGATTCGCTTCAACGGAATTCCCGCGTAATAAATTTATTTTCATCAGGCCCAAAAGAGCCCCGGCCGATTGCTTATCCACTTTCAAACCTTCTTGATACGCTTTTTCAGCCAGGTCCAGCTTTTGTTCTGCCAGCAAACTGTCACCTTTTTCGACCGACAAATTCGCCGGGCTGGGAGGTAATATCTGGCGAATGAAATCACGTACGCGAACTTCCGGCTGCATGCCCGCAAAATCAGCCACCAGATTGCCTTCACTAAAGGCAACCACTGTGGGCAGCGAGCGTACTTTACAGCGCAAAGCCAGATTGGGGTTCACATCAGCATCTACCCGCGCCAGGCGGAAAGCTCCGCCGGCTTCCTGGGTCAGTCTTTCTAACAGAGGGGATAGTTGTTTACAGGGGCGGCACCAATCTGCCCAGAAATCTACGATCACCGGCGTATTCTGAGAATACGCGATCACCTCATATTCAAAATCTGCTTCTGTGACTGAAATAATGTTTTCTACCATTGGATGTCAACTCCAAAAATGTACAGCGATGTTTATTCGCCTTCACCGTTTTCACCATCTCCGTCCCTGGCTGGAGCGGTTGGCTGTTCCAAACGCACAAGCTCGCCATGAACATCGATGATTACTTTAAAACCGGTCATGCCTAAATAAATGCGTGCTTCTTCAGGGATGCCGGTTTCCAATAATTGGTCGAATTGCCTGTTCAGATTTTTCAACTGATTCTGAATGATGGCATAGGAAAAAAGATCTTCCTGCCCCAGCATTTTCGCGGTTTGATCTGCGATCACGTCTTCATTACCAGCAATTTGGGAACCCAGCGTATCCAATACCTTTAAGTCTACTTCTTTAGAAGCAATATGGCGCATAAATCCGGCGTCATTAACTACGTAACAAGGTTCACTGCCTATGGTTGAAGTACCCACAGGCTGATCATTTTCATCAAAAACCAACCCCTTAAATAAAGGTTCAAGGTTCATCATTCTAACTCTCCTGAGTCAATTATAAGGCAAAGTGCACTGCAACTTTGTTATTATTTTGTTAGAAGATAATTGAATTTGTGTCAGATAAATTACTCTAGCGAGAAAGAGACAAATTATGCTCAACTGATAGAGATGGTCACTGCCGTACCCGGCCGTTTATAGAATTTCTGCTCCGCGAAGGGGACTTCGGGTAAAGTCCAGCGGTAGATCCACTTGGCGCCTTCTGAAGGCAGGTTGATGCATCCGTGGCTGCGCGGTTCACCAAAATCATTATGCCAGTAAGTACCGTGGAAAGAAATTCCGTCGTCATTGATGAAACTGACCCAGGGTACGCCGGGTAGATCGTAAGTATTGGCAGCGGCTTTGTTGCCGTTCACCATATGCCGGGACGGCCGTTTGTAGTCCGAAGTAAAGTCGCCCGTGGGAGTGAGGTATTTGTCAAAATATTTCGTTCCACTTGAACAACGGATCATTTGCACCGCCGTATCCCCTTCATAGGCGACCACGATCTGGTCGTTGAGGTGCACTTTAATGTGTTTTTCCTCTGCGGGTACATTTGGCGATAACAGAGAGACCTCATCTGCTGAGATCATTCTTAAATGAGCGGCGTTCACAAAATAATGGAATTGATAAAAATCCTCTAGGATCTCATACCAATCCTGACCGGAGTCATCTTTTACGCTGCCAATGACCCAGTGCGTTGTCGAATAGTACATACGGTAAGCGACCAATTTTTTAAGCACCGGATTCCAGATCGCATCAGAAAAAGGCACCGTCAGTTCCGCCAGTTGCCCGCCTGCCGCGATTGTGCTGACCACCGGATTTAGATCAATGCGCACCGGTTGTACTCCCCCGGAATGCACATACCCCTCGCCATTGATCCTGTACCAAACCTTGTTATACGTGGGTTCACCTGTGCCGATCGCCACTTCGTTGATGGGCAGTACCAGGTCTTTGTAATATGTATTCACGACCTTGCCATCCAAAGAAGGGCTGTCATATGCTTTCGTGTTATTTGCCACAATTCTGCCCATCGAAACCGTGTTATCTTGATGCAAGATCGAATTTGCCAGCACCGATCTTGGCGCTGCCAGCGCGAATAATGCCACCAGTGAGGCACCACTTAGTTTGAGAAATTCCCTGCGGGAGAGGTCGGTGAGATCAAACTGATTTTGCATAGCGATTTCAATAATGAATGTTGACCAAAGTGCCAATCGAAGCCCAGTCGAACATCCACTCCGCGTCAGAAGTACGCATGTTGATGCAGCCGTGGCTCATCGGGTGACCAAAATTGTTATGCCAGTAAGTGCCGTGAATGCCGTACCCCTCGTAAAAATACATGGTGTAGGGCACATCCGGAAGATAATAGTCGTCTCCGGTCATCAAGGTGGATAAATATTTTACATAGATGTGATACTGCCCCGTAACCGTGGGATGAGCCGCCACCCCTGTGGATACCAGGAAGGATTTCACCAGCGTATCACCGTCATAAGCATACAGCATCTGATTGGTGAGATCCACATCAATCCAGCGTCCGGTATTGCCGCTGTTAGAAACAGGCGGAACGTAAACTCCAGCCTGGGTGGGCTGCGGGACCGGTGTATTCGTAGGCCACGGAGTATTAGTGGGCAGCGGAGTTTCTGTTGGCAGCGGTGTGGGTGTTTCTGTGGGGGTCGGGGTTGCCGTCTCTGTAGCTGTCGGCGTGGGGGTAAAAGTATTGGTCGGGGTTAAAGTAGGCTTTTCCAAAATGTCAACCGGCAAAGGGGCCGAAGCGCTGTTCGCCAGAGCAGCCCAGGCCGGCAGCGCAAACCAGACCACCGCCAGAGCCAACAGCAAAAACAAGAGGATAAGCCCTATTGCCGCCAGGGTCACGCCGGATCTTTTTCGCGGCTGCGCACCTTCGCCGGTCTTTCGATTCGCCTTAACTTTTATCGGTTGGGTAATTTCTTTTGATTTTTGCTCCCCTGCCCGAAAAGCCGCATAGCGGTCTGCATCTGTAGAAAACTCTCCGATCGGTTGAGGGGGTACAGGCAGCGCCGGGCTTACACCGGCTTCGCTTTGTTGTTCCGGTAAAGACTGTGAAGGTACAACCAGTGGTTTAGTAATGGCCCTATTTGTGAATAGCTCTTCCCGCGCAGTCACCTTTGAAAGTCGTTCCAAAGCCCATTGCATGCCTTTGGTCGCGCGTTGGCTGGTAGGGTTGATCTCGAGTGCTTTTTGCAGATAGGCCACGCTGGCCTGCGGGCTCGAAAGGGAGGCCAGGATCAGCCAGGGGTCTTCGAAATTTGGATCAAGCTGAACTGCTTCCATGGCCAAACGCCGTGCTTCGACAAATTGCTTCTTTTGTAAAGCGAATTGTGCGTTTTGGGTGGATAGCCGTGCCCCCAGCGGATCAATTTCTCTCATTTTGCCGCCGTTGCTGTCGGTGAAATACTTTCATTGCGCACAAAGCAGTTGATCCCATCGACAATACCCTGAGCTACCTCATCGGTACTTTCGGTCAGGATCTTGCGGTCTAAATTAAGAAAGCCGGCTTCGATGATCGCGGCAGTAGTGTCAGTATTAATCTCATCAAAGGCATGATAATTGGTCATGTCATTGGTAATAGTGTTGGCGTGAAAAGGCAAACCTGTTTTGGCATGATAACGATCGATCAGGCAGGCCGTCAGGCGGGAAGCTTTTTCGGGATAGGCGCTGTGCATAGCAGCAGCAACCTTGAACCCGGTTGCCTGGTCGTTGACGTACTGGCACGAGTCATTATGGATCGAGACCAGCGCAATGGCTTTGTATTGTGACAGGCGGTCATCGAACTCGGCCAACAGGTCCACCTGGTAACCCTGGGCAGTCAACTTTTCCTGCACCAGCGTGGCAATCTTCAGGTTTACTTCTTGCTCCGTTAATCCATCAGCACAAACAGAACCGGAATCATTTTTCCAGTGCCCGGCGACAATGCCGATACGGTTCGCCGCGGAATCAACTGCAGCCTGTGAAGTAACCTGTGAAATAGATGCGGGGTTTGCCTGCCAGGCTGTAAATAGCCTTTCCACCATTTGCCCGGAAAATAAATTATTTGGGGTAAAAAGAGTGAACAGGGTCGCAGCCAAAAAAGCATAGGTGGCAATGATCTGAAGTCCATTTAAGATGCTAAAACTTCCCACTTTGCCATTACTGCGCACCCGCCGGCTGGTGGGACGTTTATTTGGCTCGCTTTGATTTATGGGTAGCGAAGGCTGTGCTTCTTGAGGTTCTTCAGAGAACGGAGGTGTTTGAAAATTTGAATTCATAAGAATATTCTCACAATTGAAGGTATTATAGCAAGGATTGTGCCAATTCACTAAACGGATCACTTTTTTTGAGATTTTCCTGAAAATGCTGAACTTGACTTGACCCGGGGGAAACAGTATAAACAAGATAGAGATTCTTACGCTTTAATTATATTTTGGAGAAAAATGTCAGAACTTTCAGAATCACTCCGAGAAGTGATGCGCGGTTGGCCGACCGGCGTTGCGGTAGTGACCAGTGAATTTAACGGCCAGAAACATGGTATGACTGTCAATTCCCTCGCCTCAGTTTCATTGGACCCTCCCATCATCACCCTATCGCTGGCAAATCAATCGCGAACCTGGAACCTGGTCGCATCAAGCCGGTGCTTTGCCGTGACCATGTTAGATGTCACCCAAAAACACATCGCGGATATCTTTGCAGGAAAAGTCGCCGAAGATGAAGATCGTTTTGCCGGGGTTGAGACGATGACACTGGTATCCGGAGCGCCCCTTATTAAGGCAGGTCGGGCACATCTGGATTGCAAGGTACTGAACATGATCCCTTTGCACAATTCCACCCTCTTCGTAGCAGAGGTGGTCGCCGCCCGGGGAGATCTCGACCGGGCTCCATTGGTGTATTTGAATAGAGAATATCGGCAGGTGATTCTATGAATAATTCTGAATTGACGCTGGAAGAAAAGAAAAAGTTGTTGGTTCTGGCGCGGCAGGCGCTCGAGCTGGCCGTTGCCGGTAAAAAACTTCCTCAAATCGCCTCTGAAGAGCTGACCCCCGCGCTGAAAGCTCCCGGAGCTGCGTTCGTGACCCTCACCATCGCCGGCGATCTGCGCGGCTGCATTGGCTCTTTGCAAGCCTTTCGCTCTCTGGTTGAGGATGTGCGTGAACATGCTGTCGATGCCGCGCTGAATGATTATCGTTTCCCTCCAGTTTCTGATGTTGAAGTTCCCCTGTTGGAAATTGAGATCTCGCACCTTTCCGCTCCGCAGCCCCTGGATTACAACCTTCCCCAGGACCTACCTGCTCAACTTAAGGCGAATGTGGATGGAGTTGTTTTGCGCGACGGTTCGCGCAGTGCCACATTTTTACCTCAGGTTTGGCAGCAGTTGCCAGACCCGCAGGATTTTCTCAATCAATTGTGCCTAAAAATGGGAGCTTCGGCTGATCTGTGGCGCAAGAAGAAGCTGCAGGTATCCACTTATAAAGTAGATGAGTTCCACGAATAGAGAAAAGAAGCGATGCAAAGGTTGACCTCGCATCGCTTCTTTGTTTTAGAAATGGATATATTCGCCGACGTTCAGCACGAAGATCGAACAGCGTTTTTCTTCGGGGTTTTCCAATTGCGGAAAACTTCCACGGACCAATTCCAACGCCTTGGTCACCTGGTCATCCTCTACACCGCACAGCATAGTGTTCAAACCGCGTCGCAAGAATCCGCTGGTAGATGCGATCGTGGTCACCTTGTAATTCGCTGAGGTAAGTGCAGAGGTGACGTTATCTGCATCGATATCCTTTACAATCGCAATGATTAGTTTCATAGTTAGAACTCCTCAGAGTACTCCACTTCAAGAGAAAACACAGTCGCGCCGCCAACTGTGATCGGGGTTGGCGCTGGCATGGGCATGGGCGCGCTTTCGAGCGGAACAGCGATAAATTCAATACGCTGCCGGCAGTTTTCATGCAAAATATCCAACACCTTTTCTTTTACCCGGTCGGAGAAACCGACCAAAAGAGTGGCATTTCGCCTGCCCAGAAAAGCTCCCAGGCTAGGAAGCCGGGTTACAGAGATAGCCTCACGGTTAAGGCGAGTTTCAGTCACCTCAGCATCTTGTGCTTGCACAACTGCCACCAACAATGTATCACATGTTTGTTCGGTCTTTTTTAGTCCTGGCATTTTTTCATCCTTTCTCAGGGAAGAATGCTCTTTTGCATACCAGCTTCAATAATTTCAATTTTTGAGCCATTAACGGTGCTAATGGTAGTGCAATCGCGGTTCATTTGCACTTCGGCTCTTCCATATTGTACCGTAAATGGAGTTAAATAATCATTTAAACCGTTGAAAATAATTTCCTTGGGGAAAACCCTTTCAATTCCCAGTGTTCGTAAAAATGGTAAAAGGACCACCAGACCATTCACGTTATCCTGGTTGCCAACCCCTCTGCCATCGTCGGTTCGGATGGCGTCGTTTATTTTCCCATTTGTTTGCCATTGGCTGGTCGACCCGGCCAGAAAGGCCTGAAAAACCTCGGCTGCATTTTCTCGCAAACCGTAATTAAGCAGCCCCTCTGTCAATGTCGCGTTCCAAAACGGTAGAGAAGTATGCAGATGATCGGGGTAGCGGTCAATTGGCAAAGCGGCCAGGCCAAATTTACTCAAATAGCGTGGCAGCAAGGTCTGGCTTACCATCCGCCCTGCCTGCTCCGTTGAGAGCAATCCTGCCCATAACGGCAGCATCAAGCTAATGTCTTCGTCGTCAAAACCGGCCAGGCTGATCGTGATTTCATCACCTTTTTGCAGCCCGGTGATCACAACCTTTTCCAGACTGGCAAAAAGGCAGGAACTGGTGAATCTGGCAATCCCTTCGTGAAACTGACCGGGGCTGAAATGAAATGCTTCTGAGGTTGAACCGCTCGAGTTTTTACCCTACAGGGTGATATCCGCAATACCCGAAATTCCTTCTGCTTTGATACAGGAGACCACCAGGCGGCGCTCTCCTTTACAATCCAATTTCGGTTTAACGGAACCATTCGAAACGGTTCGGTAAAGCTGGCTCGCGGGCAGGCATTGCCCTGTTTGAGCATCGCGGTAATAAAAAGCTGCTTTTTGCTCATCCCAGCACGCCAGAACGTGACCTTTAATTTCCTCCGCTTTAGATTGCAGCCAGGCCAGTTCCTCACCTTTTTCCAAGGTCTGGCTGATCTGGAGCAACGCCTGGCATTCATGGTAGAGCATCGCATTCAACGCCGGGCTGTCGATGAATCGCAGGTCAACACCCTGATCTGTCTTGTTCCAAATGGAATATAAGGGCGCGTTGTCCAACCCGGTCTGCAGCAAATGGTTCCATACAGGCCAGCTTGTATCCCCTTTAAACCAGCGTTTGAAGGCATCGAGCAACGGAGCATAAACCTGTTCCAACCAGGCTTTATCCTGTGAATAAACATTTACGTCACGGACGATCCCGGCCAGCAGCGGAGGGTTCAACGCTTTACTGGCCGTGCCGTTGGGCTTGATCGCCCAGGGAATGGCTCCATCCGCTTGTTGAAGATCGATGTATCCCATGATAATGTCTTTGAAAATCTCTGGCTCTGCCGGCAAAAGGATCCGGCTCATTTGCCACAGCTCGTAAACAGTCGAAGGTAAATTAGCCAGATTGTTTTTGGGTGAATATTTATAGGTTCCCAGCGGAGCATCCGGCTTACGGTTGGAAAGGATCATCCCTCTTTTTACCGGTGCAGGTCCCTGTATCAGACATTGAAGCGCTTTCACCTGGGATTCATACAGCAAATCGTCCAGCATAGAATTATCAGAGTGAAAATGGAAGATCTTTCGTTTTGCTTCCATTTCATGTTTTACCAGTTCGTTATCCCACTGCAGGGCGGTGTTTTGCCGGGCCAGTGTAAAGGAGGCTTCTTGAGAATCCAGCGACGCCAGAGACCAGCTCACATGCCGCTCCGCTCCGGAAGCCAGTGTCATTTCCAGGGAGAGCGCCGGGTAAGCCTTTGTGGAAGGCTGCGGGCCTCCTGTCAGGAAAAACACCGGGGACAGATCTTCGGTCGCGCCTTTTAGCACAGTGCTGATGCCCATTTCAGCGTTGGTCATGGCTTCCCCTTTTCCCTGCGGCTGCAGCAACACGGCCCAGTCACAATTGAGAGAAAGTGAATCCGAACCGCTGTTGATTATGCCGACCCTGCCGCAAATCGATTGGGAGGAAGGAACCCAATATTCCAATTCAACATCAACAGCAGGGAAAGGGCTGCAGGTGACCAGCAGATAATTAGTTAAGCGTTTTTCGATCCTTCCGGCACGGAAGAACGTGCGCGGGTCAGTCAAAGTCGTCCCCAGCAGGGTAAAGCGCGGAAAGATCTTCATGCCCCGGCAGCGCAGTCCATACGTGGTTTGCACCGCCAGTGCCGGCGGTTCGCCGCTGCTGCCGTTGAACTCCCAGACCTGATCGTTTACCAGATTGATCTCAGTGAAGCGCCGATCCGCCGCCAGGGTCCGATTCATTTTGATTGAAAAATCTTCCATAGGTTGATTGTAAAAGCAGACCTCTGCGCGGTCAAATGAATTATGCTAGAATGAAGAAAGCTTACACAATTGGGATAAATAATGACTGATTCAACCGAACACAATTCAACAAATTCACCAAAGCCGGGAGATCGCTTCCGTAAAATTATCAACGACGGCGAGGTTCCACCGCTTAAAGAGAATTCCGCAATAATAGATCAATCGGATACTCAACCGGTGCCCGCTGGTATAATCGTAACAAGAAAAATTAAAAAAGAAAACACCGATATCGGCGATATGCCCACCGTCCTGGAACCCGCCCTTGACCCTGCTTCGCAGCCTGCTGGGTCATCCACCCCAGACACTCCCATTTTACCCACACCTCCTCCGGGCACCACCGACCCACTCCCGCACCAGGTCGATCAAATCGATCTCTCGGCTACCCGGGTTTCACCGGCTGTTCTCTTCCCCGAACCACCTACATTAAAAAGTGCTGCCTCTTCCCGGGGCGGTCAGCCTCCCCGCATCACCCGCAACGGCAAACCGGTCCGTTCGTTTGATTTCCGCGGCTGTCTCATCAAAGCAGTCGTGATCGCTCTCTTTGCCCTGGTGCTGGGGGTGGTGATCGCCGGCGCTTTTCTGGTCTACCAGTATTTCACTATTGCCTCCAGCCTGCCCAGCGTGAGCGATCTGCAGCAGAAAGCCTCTCAATTCGAGACCACCCGCTTTTATGACCGCAACGGTCAGGTGATCTACGAAATGCTTGACCCAAACGCCGGGCGTAGAACCTATATCTCGTTGAGCAAGATCTCTCCAAACGTCGTGGCGGCAACTATCGCAACCGAAGATAAAGATTTTTACCAGCATCCCGGTTTCGACATCGTGGCCATCGCCCGTGCCATGATCCAAAACTACACGCATGGAGAAGTCGTTTCCGGTGCCTCTACCATCACCCAGCAGTTGGCGCGTGCTTTATTGCTTTCACCCACTGAAAAAAATGAGCAGTCGATCCGCCGCAAAGCCCGCGAGATCATTTTGGCTGCCGAAATCGAGCGCCGCTATACCAAAGATCAGATCCTGGAATTGTATTTAAACGAGATCTACTACGGTAACGTGGCTTACGGCATCGAAGCCGCTGCTGAGACCTATTTCAATACCACAGCCGATCAATTGGATCTGGCCCAAGCTGCTTTTTTAGCCGGATTGCCGCAGGCCCCGGCCGTTTATGATATTTTTTCTGATCGCGAAGACACATTAACCCGCGATAAACAGGTACTCACCCTGATGTATGAAGATTCAAAAGAGAAGAACTGCATTCCGGTGAGCAACAGCACCCAGCCTGTATGCATCACTGCGCAACAGGCAGCCGATGCTTACAACGCCATTGAAAATTATGCGTTTGTACCGAAGGCAAACCCGATGGTTTATCCCCACTGGGTCATGTACATTCGTTACCTGCTCGAACAAAAATATGATGCCCAGACGATCTACCGCTCTGGGTTTCGCGTTTACACCACCCTCGACCCCACCCTGCAGACCCAAGCGGAACAAACCGTCAAAAGTCAGGTGGATGCCCTGGCGGACAAACACGTGACGGACGGCGCGCTGGTGGCGCTGCGGCCGAATACCGGTGAGATTCTGGCAATGGTCGGCTCGGCCAATTTTTATGATGATGTCAATGCCGGCCAGATCAACATGGCCATCCAACCCCGCCAACCGGGTTCGGCCATCAAACCCCTTACCTACACGGCTGCTTTTGAAAAAGGTTGGACCCCTGCCACGCTCATCTGGGATGTTCCCAGTGAATTTCCGCCTTCTGGAGACCCCAACGATACCAATACCGCTTACGTCCCGGTGAACTACGACAGCAAATTCCACGGCCCAGTCACGGTTCGTTCGGCTTT
>Ga0182021_10006960_pt1 | contig 13401 bp, 15 predicted proteins | sample 612E3MmetaG_FD_120493 | JGI IMG/M metagenome (GOLD analysis project Ga0182021, IMG submission 120493) | Permafrost microbial communities from Stordalen Mire, Sweden - 612E3M metaG (Illumina Assembly) | ecosystem: Environmental > Terrestrial > Soil > Wetlands > Permafrost | place: Sweden...
ACAATTAAGAAAGGCAACGGAAACATGAAGCCGAAATAATAGTCGTAGATGGATTTTTTATAAAATCCGAAGAGCCCGACTCCAAAGATAAACCAAACAAGAACAAGACTATATTTTCCAAAATCCTGAGAGTGTAATTTGAATTCTTTAAAACATTTATATAGCAAAAAGAAAATGCTTGCTGTTCCCAATATAAGAGTTGCAAAATACCAGAGGTTAATAGCAGTTTTAGGATCATTCGTAATCAACCTTCCGAAAATTCTGAAAAACACATTTCCTGCTGTTTGGAAAAAATGAATATTTCCATTTGTTTCTTGACCGTGAAAAACAAAATTGAATATGCTGATTATGTTTCTGAATCCGTGCCGGATTTCAAAAGCCAGAAACGGAGACCAGCCTATCAGGAGCCCCAGAAAAATGTATAAATATTCCTTTATAATCCCGGTAAGAAAATTATTTTTAGAGTACGCAAATCGATATAACAATACGTAAGCGAATATAATCACTCCCAAAAATACGGATAGATAATGAAGTTGCATGGCGATTCCGAAAAGAAATCCCGACAAAATAAAAAGTTTAAGGCTGTTTTTAAGCAATGCTTTGTACACAAAATAAATCATTAAAAGAGAAAAAAACGGCATGAGATTCGGATTCCAGGAAGATCTGGAATAAGTAACCACCAGGGGGGAAATCGCATACAGCCCTGCCGCAATAAGGCCGACAGAGGTTCCGAACAATTCCTTTCCGACTTTATATACTAGCCAGACCGTTGCAATTCCAAAAAGCGCGACCATTACAGCCGGTCCCACCGGATCGTAATTGAAAAGCCAAAGAAACGGTGCCATGAAATAATAATAAATCGGTCCCAAAAAAAATCCCCCGACCGATGCCGTCGGCCCCAAAAGAGTGAAGCTTCCGTGAAGTATTTTATAAACAACCAAGACATCTCTCCCTTCGTCTCCTAAAAAAGTCAGGTAATCTCTAATCTGGTACAACCTATAAAATGAGGCAATAATTAAAATTGCAGAAATAATTATTTTGTCGTAATTTCTTGTTAAAAATTTGAAAAGAGGTTTCATATTTCGGAAGTTTTATTTTTTTTTCCAGATTACCATGTTGTAAATTGCAAAATTCCAAATCAATAGTAGAGAGGTTCCCACAAGAAAATATAATTGATAGTATTTTTCATTTATAAGTTTGTCGCCTAAGAATATAACTCCCGTTTGAATAAATATAACGCCGAAAGCCGAGGTTAAATAAAATTGAATTAATTTATATAGATAAGAAGATACTCCCGTTATTTTTCCGTCTTTAAACGTCCAAAAATTATTCAAATTATAGTTTGAAAATATTGCAATTGCGGCTCCTAAAAGATTGGCCCAAGAATGATCCCAATGATAGATGTCGGAAAAAAGTCTTAAAACTACGTAATTTATTACAAAACCTGTTCCTCCGACAACCAGAAATTTTCCGAACTTTCCGAATAATAATTCTTTTACTCTGGAGATAACTACATAGCTGACTACGTCCGTTATGTAATTAAGCGGCGCGATTTTAGAGTTGCCGAGTGTTCTGTCGGTAAAATTGAACGGAACTTCTCCTATTTTAAATCCGTCTCTGACGGCCTTGTGCAAAAAGGAGATTTGAAAGATGTAGCCCGCATAATTGTTAAGCTCTGGTTTTTCTTTAAGGAAAACTTCTTTTTTAATTGCCCTATATCCCCCTGTCCAATCATGAATGGCGAAGTTGGTAAAAACAATCCTGACAAAAAGATTGGCAACAACCGAAAAGATTTTCCGGATCAGGGGCCAGTTTTCCGGAATCGACCCGCCGTCGCTATATCTATTCCCGACAACCATATCTTTTCCCTGTTCGATTTTTTCTATAAACTGGGGAATTTTGTGCGGATCATGCTGCAGGTCGGCATCAATTTCAAACATTAAATCAGCGTTTAATTTTTCAATCGCATAAGTCATGGCTCTGACATAAGCTGCGCCCAATCCCATTTTCGGACCTTGGGAAATATGCAGGTTTTTCCATTTTTCCATTAGTTTTTTAACTACTTCTCCCGTTCCGTCCGGAGAATTATCGTCTGCAACCAGAATATCCATTCTGTGATTTTTTATTTTCGGAAAAACCTCTTCCTCGATAATTTTAATTAACTTCTCAATATTGCCTTTTTCATTGTAGGTTGCCGTAATAATTGTTATATTCATATACCTTTAAAATATCCTATGGTCTTTTTTAAACCCTCTTCGGTTGTCATCTTGGGCTGCCAACCCAAAATCTGTTTTGCACGGGAGATATCCGGCTTTCTTGAAGTCGGATCATCACCCGGTAAATCTTCAAAGACAATTTCCGATTTTGAACCGGTCAGACTTAAGACAAGCTTGGCTATATTCAAAATGCTTCTTTCGTCGGGATTACCCAAATTAATAACCTCTCCTTTAGTGTCGGGAACAAACATTGCCGATTTAATTCCTGAAATCATATCGTCAATGTAGCAAAGACTTCTTGTTTGGGTTCCTTTTCCGTAAACCGTAATCGGTTTATTCCTTATTGCCTGATTAATAAAATTAGACACTACTCTCCCGTCATCTTTCTGCATTATCGGTCCGTAAGTATTAAAAATACGGATAATCCGGACGTCCAAGTCGAATTTTCTCAGATATCCGAACGTTATTGCCTCTCCGAATCTTTTTCCTTCATCGTAGACGGACCTTATTCCGTTCGGATTGACGTTGCCGAAATAGTCTTCTTTTTGAGGCGACATTGAGGGGTCCCCGTAGACCTCCGAGGTCGAGGCATATAAAAATTTCGACTTGAATTGACGGGCCAGTTCCAAAAGATTGTGCGTTCCCTGAGAATTAGCTAACAATGTTTCGATCGGAAAATTGATATAGCTTCTCGGACTGTTTTTATTCGGAGATGCCGGACTTGCCAAATGAAATATGTAATCAATTCCGGGCAAGTTTTTTAAAGTATCCAAAGAATTACAAACATCCAATTTTATAAATTGAAAATTAGGATTACTGGATAAAACGGAAATGTTTTTCTCATCGCTGGTCAGAAGATTATCTACGCAGATTACTTTATATTTCTCTTCCAATAAACTTTTACATAAATGAGAACCTATGAATCCTGCTCCGCCGGCAATCAAAACGGTTTGCATACATTTTATTTTCTCTCCATGGCCAAATCAGCCTTAACCATCATTTCTACTAATTGTTTGAAGCTGGTCCTCGGCTTCCAGCCCAATTTTTCTCTGGCCTTGGTCGCATCTCCGACCAAATAATCAACTTCCGCAGGCCTCATGTGGGAAGGTTTATTACAGATAACATATTTACTCCAATCTTTAATTCCGACTGTTTGAAATGCCAAATCCAAAAATTCTCTAACGCTATGATTTTCTCCTGTTGCTATAACATAATCATCTGCTTTATCCTGCTGAAGCATAAGCCACATTGCCTCAACATAATCACCGGCAAAACCCCAGTCTCTTTTTGGCTCTATTGAGCCTAATTCAAGACGTGACTGTTTACCCAAACTTATTCTGGCTACCGCATGGCTTATTTTCCTGGTTACAAACTCAAGACCTCTGCGCGGAGACTCATGATTAAAAAGAATTCCCGAAACGGCGAACATACCGTAACTTTCCCTATAATTTACAGTTATATAATGTCCGTAGGCTTTAGCTACCCCATAAGGACTCCTCGGATGGAATCTGGTTGTCTCTTTCTGCGGAGTCTCGACTACTTTGCCGAACATCTCCGAAGACGAGGCCTGGTAGAATTTTATTTTCGGATTAACCGTTCTGATTGCCTCCAGAATCCTGGTAACTCCTAAAGCGGTAAACTCTCCCGTTAACACCGGCTGATTCCAGGAGGTCTGGACAAAAGATTGAGCGGCTAAATTATAGACCTCATCGGGTTGAGACTCAATCAAGGCGGAAGATAATGACCCCTGATCCAACAAATCTCCCTGCAAAATAGTAATAACGTCTTGAATGTGCTTTATTCTCTCATTATTTACGGTGCTTGACCGTCTGGTTGTGCCGTACACCTTATATCCTTTTTTCAGCAAGAATTCAGCCAAATAGGATGCGTCCTGGCCCGTAATTCCTGTTATTAAAGCTTTTTTCATAACGATATCTAATTTTAAATTATATTTCTCCAATAGTCCAGGGTTTCTTTAAGTGTTGCGCTTAAAGAAATCTGGGGTTTCCAGCCCGTCAGTTTTTTGAATTTACTATTGTCACAAATTAGTTCCGGATCGTCACCGGGTCTAAAAAGTGTCTTGTCCGGTCTTATTTCTATTTTTGCGGTTGACATCGAGATTAATTGACTTAAGATGTCCGACATTTTATGGGAAACTCCGGATCCGATATTATAGACTTCTCCGTCGATTCCCTTTTCGATTGCCAGTACATATGCCTTAACCATATCTTTTACGTTGGTAAAATCTCTTTTTGCCTGAAGATTTCCGACCGATAAATAAGCTTCTTTTTTCCCTTTCTCTATTTCCGCTATTTGTTTTGCAAAAGAAGAAACGGCAAACTTCGGAGATTGTCTGGGACCGATATGGTTAAACGGTCTTACTCTGATCGTTTTGAGTTTATAGGTCAAAAAATAACTGAGTCCCAAAAAATCCTGAGCTATTTTGGATACACTGTAAGGATTTGTCGGGCGTAAAGGCGTTTCTTCGGTAATAGGCAAATTTTCTTTAGCAACCCGTCCGTAGATGTCTGCCGAAGAAACAATCAGAATTCTGGTGTTCAATAAATTAAACTTCCTGACAGCTTCCAATAAATTTACCTGCAGCGAAATATTATTATTCAAAGTTTCGGTCGGGTTTTTAAAGCTGTCTGCAGGAGAAGTTAAAGCGGCTAAATGGAAAATGGCCGTCGGAGAAACTTTTTCTACAATATCAAAAACGTTTTTCTCCAGAGACAAATCCGCTTTCATTAAATTTATCTTTTCTTTTATTGTGGCTACATTTAGTAAACTGCCATCTGTCAGATATGTCCCGCTGACCGCACATCCTTTTGACAAAAGATGTTCTGCCAGATAACTTCCGGCAAAACCGGTGACTCCCGTAATTAAAGCCTTCATACTTCCTCGCCGCCTTTTTCTTGTTTATTCATAATATATCTCCTTATGTTTAAAACCGGCTTCGGAAACATGACCTTTCAGCAATTTTGACAAACGAGGTCATCTACCAACTCCCGTATATCTGAAGCCCATTCCTCTTACTTCCTGAGGATTATAGATATTTCTTCCGTCCAAAAGCACAGGTTCCTTCATCAATTCTTTTATTTTGCCCAAATCAAGTTTTTTGAATTCGTTCCATTCGGTCATGACAATCAGAAGATCGCAATCTTTGGCAACAGAATAAGAATCTGCGCCGTACTCAATACCCTTTAAAATTCTCTTCGCGTTATTCATCGCAATCGGGTCATATGCTTTTATTGCTGCGCCTTCTTGCAAAAGATTGTTAATTACGGTAATTGCGGGAGCATCTCTCATATCATCGGTATCGGGCTTAAAAGATAAGCCCAGTATCCCGATTGTTTTTCCTTTCACATTTCCGTCCAATAATTTACCGGCTTTTTTTACTATGCCATGAACTGCCTGTTTATTAATTTCCTCAACATCTTTAAGCAAAGAAAAATCATAACCTGCTTTAGTAGAAATTGCTATCATTGCTTTTACGTCTTTGGGAAAACATGATCCTCCATATCCTGCTCCGGGAGATAAGAATTGGTTGCCGATTCTTTTATCAAGTCCTATTGCCTCCAAAACTTTTAATCCGTTGGCGCCGGTTAATTCCGAAAGATGAGCGACCGCATTAGCATAGGATATTTTTGTAGCCAAAAATGAATTGGCTGCGTATTTAATCATTTCCGCGGTTTCGATATTAGTCAGGACATTTTCTCCGTCAATTCCCTCATGCAGCTCCACCAATAATTCTTCCGCTGCTTTTGAATCTGTCCCGATGACAACCCTATCGGGGTGAAGCGTATCTGAAATTGCCTGCCCCTCTCTTAAGAATTCAGGGATAGAAGCGATATCAAATGTAACTCCGGCAGGCTTTGCCGCATTTATTATTTCTTTAGTTTTCTTGTTCGTTCCGACAGGGACGGTACTTTTGGTTACGACCACAGTATATCTTTTAAGATTTCCTCCTATTTTTTTGGCGACTTCAAAGACAACCGATAAATCCGCTTCGCCTGTCGGCATCGGAGGAGTACCTACGGCAATAAAAACGACTTTGGAGCTGGAAATGGCTTCCTTATAATCTAAAGTAAACAATAACCTTTTGGCCTTAACGTTTCTTTTGACAATTTCCTCAAGCCCCGGTTCGTAAATAGGCAGTATCCCCTTTTTAAGCTTTTCTATTTTTTCCTTAGTGTGACCGATAACCCAGACCGTGTTGCCCAAATCCGCAAAAACAGAGGCTGTTACCAAACCCACATATCCGTGCCCTACAAAAGTTATTGTCATATATTAAATTTGGGTTTTTATTTTCCTTAATCCCTCATCAAAGGTCCTCATTTTGATGCCCAACTTTGTTATTTTATCATTTTTAAGCGACAATTGAAAAGGCCTTGTTGCGCGGTTGCTAAAAAAATCCGACCTTGTAGTTTTACTTATCTTAGATTTATCTAATACGAATTCACCCGCAATTAAATTTGCCGCAGCAAAAGGCGTTAGGTTCTGACTACCGACAACGTGAAATATTCCTTGAGAATTACTTTTAATTAAAATATCTAAGGCAAAAGCAATATCGTCAATAAAAGTCGGGGTAAAAACATGATCCGTGACCGCACTGACAGGTTCATTATTTTTTAACCGGTTAAGGATTGCTCTGAAAAAATCAGGTCTCACGAAATTCGCCCTATAAGGATAAGCAATTCGGGCAATAATCCAAGGGGTTTTTAGATCCTGAACAATTTTTTCCCCTTCATATTTTGTTTTTGCATACCAATTGACAGGATTAGGAATGTCTTCCTCCGAGTATGTTTCTTTTGTTCCGTCGAAAACAAAATCTGTCGAAATATAAATTAATTTTTTATTTGTTTGAGAACAGGCTCCGGCAATATTCCTTGTTCCTTCAACATTTATCTTCCATGCTTCCCCATTCTGTCCTAATGACTTATCCGTTTCGCAGCCGTCGACATTAGTTTTTGCGGCCAGATGAAGCACAACTTGGGCATCCGAAGCGCTTATTACAGACAAAACGCTTTTCTTATTTTCGATATCGACTCCTGTAGACCTACTGATATTATTAAATTCATGCCTAGTCGATAAAAGCTCTGCAACTCTCGAACCGACTAATCCGGTTAATCCCGTAACTAGAATCTTCACCTAATAATTATAGCATCTATTGTTTATACCGACATTCACTGATAAAATCAGTTCATGGCTGAAAATTTAGGACGAATATCTCCAAAAGAAGGTAAATCTCCAACCAACGTAACTGAATGGAAAAATTATTTTTCATCTCCGGAAAATGATTTCAAAACTTATGAGAATATAAATTCTCTAAGAGAGGAGGTTGAAAATCCAAATGGTTGGATAAAAACTAAAGAACTTGCCAAGCAAGAAATCAAAGATGTTCCCGAAGATATTATTCCCAAAATTTTTGCCAGATTTGAGCCCTATCTTGAAAATTTACCGGGAGGACACAGCAAAAATCACGCCTATAGGGATTTAATCAGCTCCGTTCTAATCAGTCAGGATCCTTGGGTCAGAAATTTAGATGATGTCGAAAAATTTATTGGGATACTGGGCGGAACATTTCATGATATCGGAAATTCTGTTTCGGGAAGATATGAAGAAACAAAAAATTTTTCCGGGCATGCCGAAAGAGGGGCATATTTATTTGGTGAATTAACGAAAGATTTGTTGCCGCAAAATCTACTTAAATTAACTAAATTTGCAATCGCTGCACACACTAACTACCAGAAAGATACTCCTATACCCCCAAAAATGATTAATGGAGAAGAAAAAGTTGTAATTAAGAAGCCATACAACCAAACTCTGGATGAACAAAATAATAAGGTGGGTGTTTGGCTGACACAATGGGCAGACAGACTTGATGCCCAAGGAGTACAATTTTTTGTCCGTAATGCCGTTGCCTCCGCTGAACCCAAAGAGGATTATAGTTCTTCGGTGGGATTCAGCCCGAAAAAAGAAAATGAAGAAGAAGATTTTAAGCATCATTTCAACCCGGTTCTTAGAACCGAAAATTTTACGGGCGGAATGGATATTTTGGAACATATGACTTTATTCAAAGATTCCGCCTTAAACAAAACCATTTATTCACAGCATGATACCTCATATTTTACTAATGAATTAGTTAGACCCAATGCTATTGAGCAGGAAAAGTTCATCCAAAAGGTTTTAGAGGAGACGCCTGTTATGACAGATGAACAAATGGATAAAAATTTCGAAACTTTTTATGCAATGTGCAGAAAGGTTGATGCGGGAAGCAATATTGAGACGGTAATCGAACTTTTAAAAAAGAAGTTACCCTATCTTTCAAAAGAGCAAAGAAGTCATTGGGCGAATGGATTTGCCGTTTTACCGGAATTATACAACCAAATGTTGCTCCGAACGGAAAAGAAACTCTATGAAGCAAATAATAACCGGAATCAAAGCGGAATTTTCAAAGAAGCGGGAAAACTGGCGCTGACTAAACTTGAAGATTTAAAGAGAAGTTAACTTCCGTATTGTTTTTTGTAATAGTTTTTGTATTCACCTGTTTTTATATCTCTCCACCAAGTTTCATTTTCTTTGTACCAATTTATCGTTTTTTCCAGCCATTCATCAAAATCATTAAGCGGTTTCCAGCCCAATTCATTTTGAATCTTTGACCAATCAACAGCGTAACGCCGGTCATGTCCGGGACGGTCTTTGACATGTTCAATTACACTTTCGTCTTTCCCCATGATTTTTAATATCTTTTTGATTACTTGAAGATTGGAAATATCCTGAGTATTTCCGCCGACCAAGTAAGTCTCGCCTGTCTTACCCTTATTTAAAACCAGGTCTATTGCCCGGCAATGATCGACCACATATAACCAATCTCTGACATATAGCCCATCCCCATAAACCGGAACTTTTTTGTTCTCTAAAATATTCGTTATCGCCAACGGAATAAACTTTTCCGGAAATTGATAGGGGCCAAAATTATTTGAACAATTGGTAATTGTAACGGGAAGTTTATATGTCTCATAGTACGCTCTGACTAGATGATCTGCTCCTGCTTTACTAGCTGAATATGGGCTTCTGGGATTATAATTTGTTCGTTCATTAAACCTACTCGCATCCTCAAGTTTAAGGCTGCCAAACACCTCATCCGTTGAGATATGATGAAACTTCTTTATTTTATTTTTCAATGCCGCGTCCAGCAGCACCTGAGTACCGACAACGTTTGTGACTACGAAATCCGACGGATTTATGATCGATCTATCCACATGACTTTCTGCGGCGAAATGAACAACCGCGTCGATCTCTTCCATCGCCTGATTTACGATAGTCGGATCGCAAATATTCCCTTTGACAAATTTATAATTGGGATTTTTTTCTACTTCCCTGAGATTTTCCAAATTCCCGGCATAAGTTAGACTATCAAGGTTAACGATTTTATCCTCGGGGTGATTTTGCATCCAATAAAGGATAAAATTTGAACCGATAAATCCCGCACCGCCCGTAACCAGAAGTTTCATAATTTTTTCTCTCTTCTTAATTTATCAAGTATCAGTATCCCTACCATACTTGTCACGTGATTAATCTCCCCGCTCATCACTTTCTCAACCGCTTCACTTAAAGGCATTTTTACGAGTTTTATTTCTTCATCCTCGTCCGGATCATTATCTCCTATTTCCAGTCCTTTTGCCAGAAAAAGATTCACCGCACCCTTAAAAACACTGGCTCCGATTTGAACTCTGGCTATTTCTTCCAACTGCAAAGCCTCTATTCCTGTTTCCTCTTTCAATTCTCTTCTCGCGGCCGCAATGGTTGTTTCGCCTTTATTCATGTATCCCGATACTGCTTCCAAAACAGTTTTTTCCAACATGTATCTGTATTGTGAGATCAAATATATTTCATACGAATCGGTCAAAGGAAAAACCGAGACAACCGGAGATCTGTCTATTTCATGATGAATCTTTATTTTTCCGGCGGCGCTTTTGAGGCTTATTTCTTTAACGTCAAATAATTCTGCTTTAAAAACGGTTTTTTTAGAATTAATTTTCCACTGACTCATTTTTTTTGGGTAGCCCAATAACTATTGGCTTTAAAAAGACTGTCAAAAGTGCCTGCATCCGACCAATATCCCTTTAATTCTTCCCAGGTGAGTTTATTTTCTTTGATATATAGATTGTTGACTTCCGTAATTTCCAATTCTCCCCTGCCCGCAAAATCAGGATTGCACTTTTTAATGTAGTCAAAAACCTTATTATCATAGATATAAATTCCCGTAACGGCGTATTCCGACTTGGGTTCCTTTGGCTTTTCCTCGATTTTGATTATATTTTTCGGGTTTTTAGGATCAAATTGGGGAACTCCGAAACGGCTCAATTCCGGAACCTTTTTAAGAAAAACAACTGCTCCGTCTTTAAAGTTTTTAACTGCAGTCCTGATATCGGCATCCGTAGTATTGTCTCCCAGAATAACCGTAATAGAATCTCCGTCGGTAAATCTTTCGGCAAGGCTTAATGCGTCCGCAATGCCTCCGTCAGGTTTTTCCTGATACGCGTATTCCAGATGGGTCACTCCCAATTCTTTTCCGTTTTTTAGTACACCCAAGAAATCGCCGACATGGGGACCGCTGGTTACAATCAAAATATCCGTAATACCGGCCGAGACTAAGGTCTGAATAGGATAGAAAATCATCGGTTTGTTATAAACCGGAAGTAAATGCTTATTGGTTACATGAGTCAAAGGATATAATCTTGTACCCAATCCTCCTGCCAGAATAACTCCTTTCATATTATAAAATTCTCCCTTCTAGTGATTCCCGTTCACACTTAAAATAAAAAATATCATTGCCAAACCAAAGCCTCCGATAAGTATATATTCTACCACAATTTTCAGATGTAAGTCGTGATTCAGAAGATGATGCATAATTCCCCATAATACGTAAAAAAAGGTAGTAGCGACAATTACGCCGATTTGAAAAATTCTGTCGGTACTGCTATATGCCAGCAAAAAACTGAGACAGAAAACAACGGCAAGCATTAAATAATAAATATTGTGTCTTAATAATATTTTAGTAAACATTAGATAATGACCCCCTTACTCCATATACCGACTAAGGACAATATCAGTAATAAGTAGAGTATGTGATCGATATTGTGCCCGACAAAACGCATAACTTTCTTCTTTTCTATAATAACCATATCCAGGAAAAGCGCAAAGATAAATACAAGAATGAATACGTAATAAATATTCGAGGACAAGGTCGAAGTGTTAATAAGCGGATTTTTTGAAACTGCCTGAACGGTCTTATGAGCTACGGGAGCGGGAACTACGGGAGCGGGAACAGATGCAACCGTACTTTTCGCCGGGGCAATCTCCTGAGGAGTATTCTTAGCAACGGACATATATAAATTACCAAATTCTTCAACTACCAATACCGTGTCTTCGCCGTTTAAATTCCCCGATTTAACCGCAAATCCGACATCCTGATAATTTGACGACAACATGTTTGCCCGGTGATCCGGGCTTGCCATCCAGGCATCTATAACGCTCTGCGTAGTCGTAAATCCTCTGGCTAGATTTTCTCCGGCATAAATATATTTATATCCGGCTGCCGTAATAAATACCCAGGGGGTTTTACCGCTCGGAGAGTTGTGGGCCCAATAGTTATATTGGAACATGTCATCGGCTTTAGCAGATGCCGCCTGAGAAAGCTCATCATTAATAACCAAAGATCCGACACCGGCACTTTGTCTTTCTTTATTGGTAAGAAAAAGAAGTTGATCGGAGGAAATGTCCGCCTGAATACCCAAAACAGAGGGATATTTTACTTTTACCGTCTGTATAAAAAAGCTTGCCAGGAGAAGGAATGCTATTGTCAGAAGTAAATTTGTATGATGAAGTATTTTCGCTCTGTGATTATTGGATTCCCTCGGAATGAAAAGATGAGATAAAAAATCTTTCACTTTTTTATTATAGCATTTATACACCGGTTATCTATATATCGGCAAAATTATTTCCCCGATCTTTTTTCCGTTAATGGGAATTTTAAGAGCAAAAGACAAGGTATTTGCAATTGCCAAACCCACCCGTAGTCCGGTATATGACCCCGGACCGACATTAATCTGGATTGCGGAAAGATCTTCCGGCTCAACCTTATATTTCTTTAAAATTTTGTCTATCATCAGGAGTATGACTTGTTCTCTATTGGAAGGAATATTTTCCGTCAATAGATATTCTTTGTTGTCTATTTTTAAACCGACGGTATTTTTCTTATTATCTGCTGTGTCAATAATTAATATCTTCATATTTTATTCCACCTTCTCTTATAATTTTCCAGGGAGTAACCGTACAATCAATAATAGTTGAGACATTTTTCCGCAAACCCGCATCTTCTTTCAATACATAATCCGCTAATTCCTCAAGCTTGGGATCTAATTCTTCAAATTTAAACGGTGTTTTTTCTCCACTGAAGTTAGCGGACGGAGCAACAATAGGTACCCCTACTTCTCTAATTAATTCTCTAAGTTTCAAATTATCGGGCAGTCTGACACCCAATGTGGTACCGCCATTTCTCGCAAGAGACGGAACCTTGTTTGTATCACATTTAAAAATAATTGTAAGTCTCCCGGGCCAATATCGGTTGATAATTTTATCTTTAATTCTTTGGGGTATCGGCAAAAGATAATTTTGAGCCATTTTAATCGAATCAACCAAAACCAGCATCGGTTTATTTTTCGGACGTTTTCTGATTTCAAATAATCTTTTCAAAGAATTTTCCTTATCCAGTCTGCAACCGATTCCGACAGCCGTATCCGTCGGAAAGATAACTATTCCTCCGTTTTTGAATACTTTAACCGCTTTTTGCATTATCTTATTCACGACATTTTAATTATATACAAAACCGGGGTTTTTATTTATTCTCCTGTTGCTCAATAAACTTATTGAGTGAAGATTTTTCTATAAGGTAACGTCCGCCGAAATGTATTGCTTTAATCTTTTTCTCAGAGATATATTTATAAACGGTAAGCGCACTTAATTTTAAAAATGCCGAAACTTCTTTGACGTTGAGAAAGTTTGTTTCAATCAGGTAATCCATAGTTTGACTTGCAACAATATATATCATAAATATTGTAATGTCAAACTTTTATTGACTTGAAGACCTAAACATGATTTTTCTTATGTTTTCTTTTTC
>Ga0182021_10006961_pt1 | contig 13401 bp, 13 predicted proteins | sample 612E3MmetaG_FD_120493 | JGI IMG/M metagenome (GOLD analysis project Ga0182021, IMG submission 120493) | Permafrost microbial communities from Stordalen Mire, Sweden - 612E3M metaG (Illumina Assembly) | ecosystem: Environmental > Terrestrial > Soil > Wetlands > Permafrost | place: Sweden...
ATTACCTCACCACGAGAATGGCGCTCATTTTACCACAGGTTCCGGCTTTACTGCACCAGCTGCCCAAACACGGCGATGCGCTGGTTGTCCACCAAATACGGATAGCACGAGATCAATGTGAGGGTCGGCTCATTCGTCGCAGACATGACATCCACTTGCGTGGGCGCGATAATGCGGCTTTCGCTGATGGTGTAACGATAACGCTGTTGGCCGGAGTACACAATGACTTCATCGCCCGCTTTCAGTTGATCGAGATGCCGGAAGATTTCGCCAAAGACGTCGTTGTGCGCGGAGAGCACCAGATTGCCGCGCTCGCCCGGATTGGCTGTTCCCAGGTGCTGTCCCACGCCTTTCTTCAATTGATCCCACGTATCGCCCGGCACGATCTGCGCGTCGACGTTGATGGCCGGAATTTGCAGACGCGTCGGTTGGCCGGGACCGGGCGTGGGAATGGGCTGCGGCGTGACCGATTGGGCATACGCCCGCAAATGCGCCGGGATCTCGTCGAAGTTGGGCGCGGCGCCGCCGGGCGCGGTGGGCGGGCGGTGGCCCGACGGCAGCACGATGGCATTGATCAGCGGCGTCGGCGCGGGCGTGGGCACGGCCGGCTGCGCGGCCACGGCGGTCTGATTGGTTTCGATGCGTGACTGCTGCACGCTGATGAAGATCAAAATCAGCCCGGCGATGGCGCTGAGCTCGATCAGCAGCAGCAGCCGATCGCGCCACTTGCGCACGGTCTGGGGACTGGGCACGAAGCGGCGTTTCGCATGATCGTCTTCGTACATGTCGCTGAATTTGGAACGGCGCACGTAAGTCGCCGCAGTGCCGTTGGGCGCGGTGGATTGATCGGATAGGGCGCTGATCGTTTCCGGCACATCCAGCACACGACCCTCCGCGCGCAGGCGCTTCAAGCGCGCCTCGCGGGCCGCGTGTTTGCGAATCGCCAGAATTTCTTCCAGCTCTTCGATGGACAGTTCGTCGATGGCACGGCGATCGGGCATAGGTCAATTACCAATGAACAATGAACAATGATCAATGACAAACGATCAACGGGCGGGTTTTACACCCACCGCAAAGACTTCCCGCTCAAAGAACCAGCGGAACGGCACCCACGTGAAGAACACGTGCCGCGCGCCGCGAAAGAAGATGTTTTCGGTGCGGTGCTGCGGCGGACTGTTGAGCCACACTTTCACCTGGGTGAAACCCGCTCGCTTCAAATACTGTCCCAGGCTGACGATGCTCTGTTCGTTGACGTGCACTTCGACGTTGGCTTCCACGTTCAACGCGCGCGGATTGGCCGGATACTTCTTGCCCTGCAAGCGGCGCACGCCGCGCACGATGGGATACGCATATTGATCGTACCAGCGATTGGGCGCGGTGTGTACCACGATCATCCCCTGGGGCTTCAACACCCGCTGGATGTCTTTCAGCGACGCGTCAAGTTCCCACGGAAAGAGATGCTCCACCACGTCGAACATCAGGATGCGATCGAACGTTCCGGCGGGATAGGGCAGGCGCTTGGCGTCGGTACGGTACACCCCGATCGGGGTCGGCTCATCCCGGGTCGCCTCACGGCTGAGCTTCACCGCCACCTCGGCATAGTCCACGCCATACGCGCGCGCGCCGAGTCTGGTGACGTGGCGCAGAATCTCGCCGCGTCCGCAGCCCACGTCCAGCACCTTCATGCCGGGCTTCACTTCGGCGTAGGCAAACGCTTCGCTCAAGCGGCGCGACAGGCGCTCGCCTTGCGATTCGACAAATTCTTCATAACCCTCGCAGGCATTGAGGAAGTAGTCCTCCGTGTACAACGTTGAGGGCAGCGAGGGTTTGTTAGAGTCTTGGGACAAAGAAAAACTCCGTGCAGATGATCTTCAAGGGCTGCGGATAAGCGGCAATGGCGTAATGCGAACGCGCTTCTTATCAACCACGCAGACTGATTGCCGCAATTTTTCTGCCGGCACTTCACGCAACACTCTGTCGAGCAGCTCTCGCATCTCTTGATCTGAATAGTTGCCGCCGCGAAACAAAATGATACCCGGGCCACGCTCAGAACTCAGCGCCAACAAGCGTGGAAAATCGAGGTCGGCCGTGATGATTACCCGATCTTCACGTTGCGCGATGGCTAATAGTTCAACGTCTGCCGCTTGTTGCTGGCCAATGTGCGCCGCATGTACGCCGATATGTTGGTGGGCCTGCAGGACTTCCAGAAGTGTCGGCGAGACGGGCATATCGAGCAAGAATTTCATCAGGCCAACTCGATCACTTGCTCATCGGCCAGCATCGCCGCGTAATTCAACGCTTCGTGAATGTCATCCTTTTCAAGATAGGGGTAAGACTTCAAAATGGCTTCGGTCGTTTCGCCGGAAGCCAATAGCCCCAACAAGCGCGACACGGGAAACCGCAAGTGACGAATGCAGGGCTTGCCACCCATGACTTCTGAATTGATGGTAATGCGTTGGAATGTCATCGCGTTCTCCTGTCTGCATAAGCGATCGTCGCCCGAATCGCCTCGCGCGTCACAGACGGATAACTCTTTACAATCTCGTCTGGCGTCAACCCTGCCGCCAAATTATCGAGCACAACCGAGGCCATAACGCGTGTGCCTTTCAGACAAGCTTGCCCGTGGCAAACGTTTTGATCGACTGTGATGTAATTGCGCCAATCCATAATGAACCTCCTTACTATCTCGATTATACCGTTTCGTCCACCCGCAAGCAACGCTTCAGGCGCACCCAGCACCAGTCCTCATCTTTGCAGCGCTTTCGACACATGTTATACTCTCAATAGAATGTTGTCAGATCGGAGCCGTCCTTATGAGTCTTACCACCATTACTGTTACACTCCCAGAACGACTCTATCGCCGGCTGCAGTCGCTGGCCCAAGGCACCAATCGACCCATTAGTGAGGTGCTCGTCGCCAGCGCGGAAGCGGCGTTGCCCGTTGACAGCGGCCCAACCGGTTTACCGCCTGCCGTTGCCGACGAATTGGCGGCGATGCGACAACTGAGCGACCAGACTCTGTGGAATGCCACCCGCCCCACGCTGACTCCTGACCGCCTAAGCCGCCTGGACGATTTGATGCAATTCAGCACAGCCCGCGTCCTGTCGGCGGCCGAGCAAAACGAGCTCAACGATCTGTTGGCCGAGTACGACCGATCGGTTTTGCGCCGTGCCCAGGCTTTCGCCTTGTTGTCCCTGCGCGGTTATCCTATTCCTGATCTTAACAAAACCGAGACGATTTAAGCGTGGCGGCCGACATTCCCGTTCCTCTGCGCCACTCCGTTCATGGTCGCGCGTCCGGCTTGTGCGAATACTGCCGCACGTCTGAGCGGTTGACCGGTTATACGCTCGAGGTGGATCACATCGTTCCTTCCTCACGAGGCGGCGAATCGGTTAGCAACAATCTGTGCTTGTGCTGTCGCCGCTGTAATGCCCACAAGAGCAATCGTCTTGATGTTTATCCCGCGTCTGTCCCCATTCAAGCAACGCGCCGCCGCGTGAAGATGCGCCAGATCGAATGGATTTCCGGCACGCGCAGCAGCAGCATGATTCCTGCATAGATCCCCGCGCCCAGCACCGCCGCACCGATGACGCCGATGCCTTCCCGCAGCACTGAGCTTTCTCCAAGCAACGCGTTGAGTCCATGTAGCGCCGCATACGCGCCGAGGCCCATCGCCGCCGAACCAACGATGGCCTTGCCGGTCAGGCTCCACAGACCAAAGCCGCCCAATCCGCCCAGCCGCGCCCGCGCCAGGAACAGCATGATCAACGCGTGGCTCATCCACTGCACCGAGTTGGCGATGGCGAGATCGGTCACTTGCAAAGGGCGACCATATAGCGCGGGTGGAATCAGCGCCACGGCCAGATAGATGCCCACGTTGCAGATCAAGCCGACGATGGCGGGGGTCAAGGTATCTTTGCGCGCATAGAACGCAAACACCAACGGCTGATCGACGCCCGCGAAGATCAAGCCGACCAGATACAGCCACAACATCAAGGTCACGGCTTGCGTGTCGGCCGGAGTGAACGCGCCGTGCTCGTACAACAAGCCGACGATGTTGAAGCCTAACACGTACAGGCCAACCGTCGAGGGGATGATCAAGACCAACACCAGCCGCAAGCCCTGCGCCAGTGTCGCGCGAAAATCGCGCGTGGAATTCTGGGCGGCGGAGCGGGACAGGGAAGGCAGAATCGCGATCGAGACGGCGCTGACGATCAGGCCGAGCGGAAACTGAATCAAGCGGGTGGGATAGTCCATCAGCGCGATGCCTGTCTGGCTGGTGCGCGAAGCGAGGTTATAGCTGAGCACAATCGCAATTTGCCCGATGATGATGCCCGCCAATACCGGCACATACAACCGCAAGAGGCGTCGCAGCACTGGATCGCGCAGATCGAAATGCCAGCGCAACGTCGCGCCGCGCAAGCCGGGCAATTGAAATACCAGCTGAGCGATCGAGCCGACCAACAAACCCAGCGCCATCGCTGCGATACCCAGGCGCGCGGCCAATACGACCGCCACAACAATCGTCGCTAAGTTGTAGAGCGGTGCAGCAAAGGCGGGAAAGGCAAAACGTTTCAGCGCATACAACGCGCCGGAGACAATGGCCGACAGGCTGAGGAACAGGACAGCCGGGACAGTGATGCGCAGCAAATCGGCCGTGACCTTGAGCAAGGCTTCATCGAAGCCACCGACCATCAGGCGGGCAACTTGCGGCGCGAAGAGTTCCAGTACCAGTATGGCAATTGAAAGGAACACCACTGCCACGGACAACAGCAAACTCAGCAAGCGCCACAACTCATTGCGATCTTTGCGCGTGGCAAATTCACTGAACATCGGCACCAGCGCCGAATTGACCAGCCCGCCGACGAGCAAATCGAACAACATGCTGGGCACGTAAGCGGCCACGTTGTAGGCGCTGACGAAGCCCGACGCGCCGAAGAGATCGCTCTTGACAATCTCGCGCACCAAACCGAGCACGCTGCTGAGCACATTGCCGGCCGCGACGATGCCCGCCGCGCGCGTGATGCCTCCACTCCGATCGGCTTCGGCAGCCCGGAGATTTTCGGAGTCTCGATCGGGTTGAGGTGCGATCGGGTTGGCCGAGGATTCAGTTGGTTCGATGACGGTTTCAGTAGACGGCATAGCGGCTCAAGTGCGCTCGATTGTACCTTACATCCTGATCGCACCCAAATGCACTTGAGCAGGGTTGATCAATTTCGTTTGGCCTGCTGCATGGTGAGTTCTCCCCGCAAGTTAGTTTGCATCAGCTCTCTGATTTCGGCGACGGTCCGCTTCTGGCTGAAGAGGTAGACTAACTTCGCCAGGGCGGCTTCGGCGGTCATGTCGAAACCGCTGATGACGCCTGCTTTTGCCAGCGCCGAGCCCGTGGCATAGCCTTCCAGATTGACGCTGCCTTTCAAGCATTGCGTGCAGTCGACGATGACCACGCCCCGATCAGTGGCCTCTTGCAACGCGGCCAGAAAATCGTGATTGTTCGTCGGCCCGTTGCCCACGCCGTACGCTTCCAGCACCAGTCCGGTGAGCGGCGGTTGCAGCAGGTTGCGCACGATCTGGGCAGAGATACCGGGCCACAGCCGCAGCGCTCCGACGTTGACAGGCTTCAACTCTTGCACGTGGAGGCCGCTTTCCGCCGAAGGCGGCAGCACCAAATCCCAGTGGATGCGAATATCGACGCCCACGTCGCCCAGCGGCGGCAAATTCGGCGAGGCAAATGCCTCGAAGCCGCTGGCGCTGACCTTGACCGAACGACAGCCGCGCAGCAGCTGCTGGCCGAAGTACAGACAAACTTCGGGGACGGGAAAATTCGCAGCGATCATCATCGCCGTGATGAGGTTGGCGCGGGCATCGTTGCGGATCTGGCACAGCGGAATTTGCGAGCCGGTGAGGATGACGGGCTTGCGTAGACCGTGCAGCATGAAGGGCAGAGCGGAGGCCGTGTATGCCATCGTGTCAGTGCCGTGCAAGACGATGAAGCCATCGTACTGTTCATCGTGTGCGGCGATGTCGTCGGCGATCTTGTGCCAGTCGCCGGGCGTCATATTCGACGAATCCAGCAAGGGATCGTACTCGTGAATCTCGACCTCCGGCATGAGCTCGCTTTTCAATTCAGGCATGGCCGCGATCTGTTCAGCCAGATAGCCGGGGGCGGGCACATAGCCGTCGGGCGTTGAGATCATCCCGATGGTTCCACCCGTGTAGACGATGTAAACTCGTTTTCGCATCGTGCTGTCCTTGTTCATGAATCAGAAACCGGGTTTCTTCTGATGTGTCATTCCGACGAGCGCAGCAAGGAGGAATCTCTACGTCTCCGCCGTCGGGTGTCGTTGGCAGGAGAGATGCCGTGCAGAAACCCGGTCTCTACTCTTGCTTGTCTCGAAAAATCATCGACTGAAGATCGGCCTCGGCGCGACCGATCTTGCTCACGTACAGGCGCAGCTGCGCTTCAAACGACGACAGAAGATGGCTGGCTTTGTAACCCGCTTTCATCTGCGCGAGCCAATCTTCCATGACCGCCCGATCGGGTTCCCGGTACTTGCTCTCAAAGCAGATCTGATCGAGCGGCAGCTTGGGCGGCATCGGCGGATACGGCCCGCGTGGATAACCGAAGATGATGGTCATGAGGGGAAAGACGCCATCGGGCAAACACAGCGTTTGCTTCAAATAGCCGGCATCCAGCAAACCGGTGCGACCCGTCTCAGATAACATGACCGACGACACTCCCAGCGCTTCAGCCGCGAGGTTCATGTTCATGGCCGCCAGCGAAGCATTCACCACGCCGAGAGTGTACTCGATCAAGGGGGATTGCGGAAAGGCGTCGAGAACCAGGCGATCGCGGTGCGTGTCGCCCATCACGATGATGGCACGCTGACCCTGAAACGGAATCGGTCGATCGAAGGTCGCGCGCCAGCTCGCGGCCGTGAAGACGGCGAAACTCCATGATTGCAGATTGACTGTGGAAGGAGCCACGCGCCCGGCTTCCAGAATCGCGGCGAAGACATCGTCCGGGATTTCGCGCTTATCGAAGGTGCGCACGCTGCGTCGCTGGAGGATCGTTTCCAACAGCGGATTGTCGGCCAGCGATGGGGGCACATTAGGTTTGCCGGATAAGAGGCGCGCGAGGCTGCGCACAAACCCGATCGGCCCCGAACTCGATCGGATGATACGCTGAGACGGTTGAACCTGTTGGGTTTCTGATGAGGTCATGTATCCTCTTTAACTGATGGAATGGATGAAAAGAAAACATCGCGCGGGGATTGTAACACTGGCTGGCGAAACGAGGAGCGCACGTGGATGATTGCACGACATACCCAGTGGAGTCGAGGCTTCAGCCGGTATGTCGAAAGATCGCGCCTCCGGCTGAAGCCTCGACTCCAGTTCGACTACGGATAAATCTCCAACTTATCCAACGGCCAGTAGCGCAAGATCACTTGCCCGATGATGTTATCGGCCGTCACCGGCCCGAAGCTGCGCGAGTCCAGACTGTTGGGTCGATTATCACCCAGCACGAAGTATTGACTCGGCCCGAGCGTGACAGTGCAATTCTGAAAGCACTGGGTCGCCAGGCCGTTGAGGTAAGGCTCATTGATCGGTTGCCCGTTGATCGTTACCTGCCCATTGGCGATCTTCACCGTCTCGCCCGGCAGACCGATCACGCGCTTGATCAACGGCGGCTCTTCATGCGCGGCGGTAGGATATAGCACGGCCACTTGACCACGCTTGAGCGCCAGCGAGTCGCCGGCCTGCCCATCCTCCGCGTGCGCCACATCGGTGAGCAGTCGCCCCAGGCGGCTGACGACCACACGCTGCCCTTCGTGAAAGTTGGGTTCCATGCTGACATTCAGAATTTGATAACGGCCCACGAGCGTGGAGATGATGGCATAGAGGATGACGGCCATCACGACCGATTCGGCAATCTCACGCAGCGCATGACGAAGCGAACTGCGTTTAGACGAAGATACTACCTCCGGCGGAGATGCTACTTCCAGCGGATTTACTATCTCTGTTAAAGTAGCAACTTCTGGCGAGGCGGTAGATTCTGATGAATCTAAAGATTCCACAATGAATTCTCCATAATCAGTTTAGCAATCCAGTACGACCGACCCAGATTCTACACCCAGTGGCAGACCTCCCTGGGTTTGGATAGAAACCGGGGTTCTCCGCGTTAATCGTTCAATTCCATTTGGAATGGAGAACCCCAGTTTCTTCCCTGCCCTAGCGCATCTGGATGATGCCCTGTGTTTCTTCCGCGGATCGCGCCGTGCTCGACACAGTGAATGACCACGCATACGTTTGTTCATTTGCGGTGATCGACACGGTGTAAGTTGCCCCGAACGTTAACGGCTGTTTCGGGATCAACACAATCGCATCACGCCCGTTCAGGATGCTGCGGCCCGTGTTCTGAGTGGAACCATCGGGGTTGGTGTAGCTCGTTTCGTCGAAGAGACAGTGTTCCAACGGCGTGGTGTCTTGCATAAACGAATACTCCGTGACATCGGGCGTCAAGTTGCCCGGGCCGATCTGTAGAATAAGCGGAAGTCCGGCGGGCGCGGCGTAGCCAGAGCAGGAAGCCAACGGATCGGGCCATTCTCCACCAGCGAAGGAGCGCAAGTTAATCACCTTGCCATCACCGGGATAGGCGATGGGGAAGGTGATGGTGGTCGGAATCGTTATCTGCCCGCGGGCGACATCCAACGTGGCGCCCATCTGCCAGCCGCCATCGGCTTCGCGATAGCTACCATAACCTACTTGCTGCAACGCCGGATCGAGAACGGCGACCGCGTGGAAGGGCGCGCTCATCCACCAATCGATCGCGTCCGTGTCTGTGGTAGCGGTGCTGCTGCTGACGAAGACGTTCCCTTTTTGAGCCGCCAGGAGTCCTTCGGGCGTGTACCAGGGATTGGCGGGATCTTCGCTGTGCCCGACATAGTTGTTCTTCACCATGTAGCGCGAGTGCTTCCAGTCGCCATCACTCCAGGTAGGATTCTCACTGACATCAGGCAAGCCTACCAACGCGCGGAAACTGTTCATGTAGGTCAGCCACGCACTTGAAGGCGGAGGCGGTGGAGTGGGTGCCGCGTATTGGTTTAGGATGAGTGGAACATAGACGAAGGTGGGCGGCGGCAGCGTTCCTCCGCTGGCGAGCCAGTCGTACCAGAAGACTTGCGCGAGGGCGTCATAGGCTGGCAGCGATTCAACCTGCACGACCACTTCGCGATTTTGCTTGTTGGAGTTCTCGCTGCCGTTGAGGCTGCCCGTGTGAACCCAACCTCGATCGTTGGCCGTGACCAATACCATTTTGTTGTGAAGACCGGCGCCGGTTGGATTGCCAAGCAGACAGGCCAGACTCAGTTTTTCATTGACGGCGACGCCGTTGACGTAGGCGCAGGTCGCCGTGTTGCCGCGTGGATCGATCGGGTCGTTGTAGGCCGCGTCAAGCAGGATGTCCACCGTAGCACCTCGGCGTGCCGCGGCGATGTAAGCCTCAAGGCGCGGATTGGGATCGGTGATGGGTGAGCTGCTGGTCACGCCCCAATACTTGTATTCATAGAGTTGCTCGACCAGCACGCGACTGCCCCGGCCCGCACGCGCTATCATACCCAGTAAAGCATCGGTGTCGCGCAAGGCATTTTCGGGTGATTGCACAACCTCGAAAGGAATGTTGCCAGAGATCACGATGGGCTGTGTAAATTGAACGGTGTAACCGGTGCCGCCCGCGGTGACATTCACGGTGTAGGTCAGTGGCGGCGCACCATAGATCGGATCGAGCGCGTTCCAGCGTTTCACATCGCGTTGATGAACCGGATCGAGATCATGATCGAAGACATCGCGCAAGTGGCCGAGCGGACCGCTGGCATCCGTCCACAACCAGATGCCGCGCTGGCCTGAAGTGCCATCGGATTTGTCGTCGGCCGGCATCGACGTGTAGTCGAGATCCTCCGAGCCGGTCAACAACCAGCGATCGTCGACGATCATGAACTTGGCATGTTGATCGGCGTAGCGGGCATGCAGCGGTGGCGCAGCGTTCGCGTCGTCAATGATGAACCAGCACTGTCCGCCCGCAGTCTCGATCTGTTGGCAGATCCACTTTTCTTGATTGCCGAGGCCGCCCACCGGCCCGCCTTCCAGGAAGACGGTGACACTCACGCCTGCTGCAGCGCGTGCGGCCAAAGCCAAACCGAGATCGGCGTTGTTGAACGTGTAGCCTTCATAGCGGATGCTGGTCTGCGCCTGACTGATCACGGAGCGGACGTTTTCATAGATATTGTCCGGTGCGATGAGATACGTGATGACGGCAGTCTGTGTGAACTTGGCCGTCTGAAAATAGCGATCGAGCTCCCAGCCCGGATGCAGCACTTTCTTGCCGTTGATGTCGTCATCCCGTGCTTGCGCCCAATCGGCCGCCGTATCCGTATCGGGCACGGGTTGGCCGGTGTGTTGATCGAGTTTGCGATAGAGAATCTGACCCTTGGCATCGATGGAGGATGACGTGTACGGCTCGATCGGCATGCCGTTCCAAGCAGTGCCGGTCAGCAGACCGGTGCCGGTCTGCGTGCCGGTGCCCCACACCACCGAATCCACGATCGATCCCGTCTCGTCCTTGAGCAGCAGCTGATCGCCCGCAACCGTTAGCGAGAAGGCACCGGTCTGTGCGAGATCGGGAACGTTGGGATCGGAGTCGCCTTCATATTCGTAGGTCGGCGAATAACCAAACGCCAGCGTAAAGCTGATCGCCGTTCTGGCGATCCAGATATTAGCGCCCGGTGTGATGTTGCCCGTCAAGGTGATGCTGCCCTCGTCGTCGGTGACGATCCAATCGGTGAGGCTGATGGGCGCGGTCGAGACGTTGATCAGCCGAAAGGCTTCTTCGGGTTGATTGGGAAAGTAGGTGTCGTAATAGACGCGATCGATGAGGATGGTGGAAGACGCAGCGGATGTCCGCGGACTGCCAACCAATGTCAGACTAACGAAGAGAATGACCAGACCGAACGTGAGCGAGAGCGTGAACCGTTTAATCATGATGATGATCCTCCGCATGGGCAAGGTGAGTATGGCTCTTCCAACTTCGACGGGAAAGTGTGCTTGAGAAGGTTTCTTTGCTTTAGATCGATTTCCAAATTGATTTACGCTTCGGACTCGAGGCTTCAGCCGGATTCCGCCTAATGAGTTTTGACGCTCAAGTTCGGTAATCCGGACTCGAGGCTTTAGCCGGTGGTTGCCGCAGAATCCGGCTAAAGCCTCGAGTCCAGATCGCCAGCCATTACCGATTTTGATTGTCAAAGTTCATAAGGCTCGATTCCGGAATGGCGTAACCCAAAACGGAATTCACCCTAGCGATTGTATAATCTGTTTGGCGGGATGTAAATCAACCGATGGTACGGGCGGGCCTTTCACATGGAAAGCGAGGTGGACGCAATGATGGCACGCTACACGCCGATCGAGTCACTGGCTGAACGCGGCGCGAACGCCATTCACGCGGCCTTCTTGGCGTATCGCGTCGAGTTCAACGCCATCACGTGTAGCGCGCAGGTGCGCTTCGAACAACGCGACTGGCACGGCATGCAGGACGATGCGTTGGAACGCCTGGAACTCTACAAGAAGATCATCGATCGCGTCGTGGCCGAGACGCAGGCGGTGCTGGGCGCTGAAGTCAGAAGCAAGGCCGTGTGGGTCGCGATGAAAGCCCGTTTCTCGCGCTGCATCGCGGGTTACGGCGATTTTGAAATTGCCGAGACGTTCTTCAATTCGGTGACGCGCCGCATTTTCGCCACGGTCGGCGTCGATCCCAACATGGAGTATGTCGATTCCGATTTTAACACGCCGCCCGCGCGCTCGCCCCAGCCGGTGTATCACACCTATGAGTTTCAGACCGACATCGCTGCTTTGATTGCGACGATTCTGGCAGATTATCCCTTGGCCGCCGATTACGCGGATAGGGATGGCGAGGTCGCCTTAGCGGCGCGCGAAATCGAGATGCAGCTGCGGGCGCTGGACATCGGCCCGATCGCCGCGGTGGAAACCCTCAAGGCGATCTTCTATCGCAACACGGGCGGCTATATCGTCGGGCGGCTGCGATCGGGCGAACGGGTGGTGCCGCTGGTGCTGGCGCTGCGCCATCCACCGGAAGGGATTCGCCTCGATGCGGTGTTGATGGATGAGGACGACGTCAGCATCGTCTTCAGCTACACCCGATCGTATTTTCACGTCGAAGCCGAACATCCCCACGAAACGATCGAGTTCCTCAAATCGATCGTGCCGCTGAAGCGCGTGGCGGAGTTGTATATTTCGATCGGCTACAACAAGCACGGCAAGACCGAACTGTACCGCGACCTGCTGCGGCATCTGGCCCACTCCACAGACAAGTTTGAGATCGCGCGCGGCGACAAAGGCATGGTCATGCTGGTGTTCGATCTGCCTTCCTATGATGTGGTGTTCAAGATCATCAAGGACCAATTCGCCTATCCCAAGACCGCCACGCGCCAGGACGTGATGGAAAAATATGCGCTGGTTTTCAAGCACGATAAAGCCGGACGCTTGATCGATGCGCAAGAGTACGAACATCTGGAATTTGAGCGCGAGCGCTTCTCTGACGAGCTGGTCAACGAGCTCCTGAAGGCTGCGGCGAACAGCGTGACCGTAGGCGATGAGTGCATCGCCATCAAGCACCTGTACACCGAGCGGCGCATGACGCCGTTGAACCTGTATCTGCGCGAAGCACCGGAGGCCGCCGCGCGCGAAGCGATCCTCGATTATGGGCAGGCGGTGAAAGATCTGGCGGCCACCAACATCTTCCCCGGCGACATGCTGTTGAAGAACTTCGGCGTGACGCGCCACAATCGAGTGGTGTTCTACGACTACGACGAATTGTGCTTGCTCACCGATTGCCACTTTCGCGAGCTGCCGCAGAGCGACAACGACGACGACGAAATGAGCGCCGATCCGTGGTTCTATGTAGGCCCCAGCGACATCTTCCCCGAAGAGTTCATCAAGTTCTTTGGGCTGCGGCCCGACCTGCGCGAGCTCTTCATTCACGCGCACGGCGATTTGCTGGGCGTGGACTTCTGGACGCGGCTGCAAGACCGCCATCGCGCCGGAGAAATAGTGGATATTTTTCCATACAAGCAGAGCAAGCGGTTGGGGCGTGACAGGGAGACTTCGCACTGAAACGTGATGCGTGGTGCGTGGTGCGTAAGACGTGATACAATCGGTTCACTTTTCACTTTTCACTCATCACCATGATCATCATCTTCGGCACCAAAGTCCCTGACTCTAACGGATTCTGTGGTTTGGGTTGTTAGTCCGCCTGTGGGCTGGATTTTTCGACGCAGTTCTGGCAAGATAGGCCCAGCCCACCCTGCTGGAGGTCTCGATGCCAAAGCCAAC
>Ga0182021_10006962_pt1 | contig 13400 bp, 7 predicted proteins | sample 612E3MmetaG_FD_120493 | JGI IMG/M metagenome (GOLD analysis project Ga0182021, IMG submission 120493) | Permafrost microbial communities from Stordalen Mire, Sweden - 612E3M metaG (Illumina Assembly) | ecosystem: Environmental > Terrestrial > Soil > Wetlands > Permafrost | place: Sweden...
GACGATCCGCGCAACCCCGGCGTCATCGCCGATTGCACCGGCGACAATGCCGGCGACTCCGTCGGCCCCACCGCCGACGGCTTCGAGACCTACGGCGTGACCGGCGTCGCGCTGATCGCCTTCCTCGCGCTCGCCCTCGTCGGCCAACCGGCGCTGTGCGGCACGCTGATCGTGTGGCTCTTCGCCATGCGCATCCTGATGATCCTCACGTCGCTCGTGAGCTACTTCATGAATGACGCCATGAGCCGGCTGCTCTACGGCGGCACGAAGGACTTCAACCTCGAACAGCCGCTCACCAATCTCGTGTGGCTCACGTCGTTCGTCTCGATCGTCGTCACCTTCGTCGCGAGCTGGCTGCTCCTCGCCGACCTGCCCGGCCACGCCGGCCTCTGGTGGGTGCTCTCCTCCATCATTTCGCTTGGCACCGTGGCCGGCGCGGTGATTCCGGAGCTGACGAAAATGTTCACCTCGACCGAAAGCCGTCATGTGAAGGAGATCGTCACCTCGGCGCACCAGGGCGGCGCCTCGCTCACCATCCTGAGCGGGCTCGTGGCGGGCAACTTCTCCGCTTTCTGGAAGGGCGTGACCATCCTCGGTCTGATGGCGCTGGCCTACCTTTTCTCCCAGCAGGCGGCCGTGGTCGGGATCATGCCGCCGGAGCTCGGCTTCGCCGCGCCCATCTTTGCCTTTGGCCTCGTGGCGTTCGGTTTCCTCGGCATGGGCCCGGTGACGATCGCGGTCGACAGCTTCGGCCCGGTGACCGACAACGCCCAGTCGGTTTTTGAGCTCTCGCAAATCGAGGCACAGCCCGGCATCGCCGCCGAGATCGAGCGCGACTTCGGCTTCGCGCCCGACTTTGCCCACGCGAAATACCTGCTCGAAAAAGGCGACGGCGCGGGCAACACCTTCAAGGCCACCGCCAAACCCGTGCTCATCGGCACCGCGGTCGTGGGCGCCACCACCATGGTGTTCGGCATCATCCTCATGCTCGAGCGCACGTTTGGCGGCGTCGTCGGAAAGCTCTCGCTCGTGCACCCCGAGGTCCTGCTCGGTCTGCTGATGGGCGGCGCGGTGATCTATTGGTTCACCGGTGCCTCCATCCAGGCCGTTGTGACCGGCGCCTACCGCGCCGTCGTGTACATCAAGCAAAACATCAAACTCGATGCCACCGCGGCCTCGAACGGATCGTCGAAGGAGGTCGTCCGCATCTGCACGCAGTACGCGCAGCGCGGCATGGTGAACATCTTCATCGTGATCTTCTGCTTCGCCCTCGCGCTGCCCTTCTTCGACCCGTACTTTTTCATCGGCTATCTCATCGGCCTGGCGTTCTTCGGCCTGTTCCAGGCCATCTTCATGGCCAATGCCGGCGGCGCCTGGGACAACGCCAAGAAAATCGTCGAGGTCGATCTCAAGCAGAAACACACCCCGTTGCACGCCGCCACCGTCGTGGGCGACACCGTCGGCGATCCGTTCAAGGACACCGCGGCGGTTTCGCTCAACCCGGTGATCAAGTTCACCACCCTCTTCGGCCTGCTGGCGGTCGAGATCGCCGTGACCGTCCAGGACAGCGGCTTCAAGCTCTTCTTCGGCGGCGCGGTCTTCCTGGTGGGGCTCGTCTTCGTCTATCGCAGCTTCTTCAGCATGCGCATCCCCGTGCACGAGGGCGACGAAGCCGTCGTCCGCGCCACGCTGCGGGACAACTGAGGAAGCGGAGAAATGAATTCTGCCGCCAATCGCTGGTCGGATTCAGAATATTGAACAGAAGGCAACCAAGAGAACGAAGCGCGTGATATGCGACGAGAATTGGTCTTCGTTACCTTCGTTTCCTTCTCTCTGTTTCCTCCTGTAAATTTCTGTTCGAGCTGCTGAAAAACCCTCTCAGCCTGCGACAACTTGGGAACGATGTAGTACAGCGCGCAAACCGGAGTTCACCGAGAAAAACTTGGGATCTGGTTTCGAAAAGTCTGAATTTGCTGAATTTCGCGTCATAGACTGACAATGGTGGAGCGCGTTGACCTCAACGCGCTAAGAGCGTCTTGAGGTCAAGCCGCTCCACCAGATCTGTCACCGTATTCTGCAAACCTGAGTAACTTTCGGGTGAATCCCAAAGTTGCAGCTATGCCGACGCAACGCTCTGTGCCCTCCTGCTTGCCTCAGGGACCTCTGTGTCCAATTGCATTTTTGGGAATCTCACCGCCGCGCGCCGCTCCGGCCGCCTGCTGCCGGAGCCGGGCATAAAGCAGCGCCAGCCGCGGCGTGTGGGCGCCGGCCGCGCGGGCGCGGCGCCAGGGTTCGCCCCAAATCGCCTCGACCTCCACCTCGCGGCCCGCGAGCCAGTCCAGCAAACTCGACGGTTTGTAGGCACCCAAGGCCGGCGTGATGTCGAGCATTTCCTGCAGGAATGCCTCCGGAACATCCAGACCCTGGGCCCGTGCGCCCGCCGCCACCTCTTCCATGAGGGCCCGCACCTCGGCCGCGAGCTCCGGATCGGCCAGCAGCCGGTCGGTGGTGAGACCGGTGGCAAGGGTGAGCCCGTTGAACGGCACGTTCCACACCAGTTTCCGCCAGCGCGCCTCCAGAAAATTATCCGCCACGGTACATTTCACGCCTGCCGGTTCAAACTGCGCCGCCAGTGCCCGGACGCGGTCGCCCGCCGGCCGGCCGAATTCCCCCAGCGTCATCGACCCCGGGTGAAAACACACCACCTCGCCCGGCGCCACGCGATTGCACGCGATGAAGCAAAGGCCGCCCAGAATGCGCTCCGCGCCGAAAAGCGCGGCAAGCAGCTCGTCGGCGCCGAGGCCGTTTTGCAGCGTCAGGATGGCCGTTTGCGGTCCGAGCAGCGGCGGCAGCAGCGCGGCCAATTGGTCGTTGGCCGTCGTCTTCAGCGCCACAACGACGAGATCGACCGGTCCGATCTCCGCCGCGCTGCCAAACGCGCCCACCCGCTCGGGCGGGATCTGCAGCGTCCGGTCACCGACGCGCACGGTGATGCCACGCTCCCGCACCGCCGCGAGATCGCTCCGCAGCAGAAACCGCACCTCCGCGCCGGCGAGGGCCAGACGCGTGCCGTAGTAAAGACCGATGGCCCCGGAACCGACGAGGGCGATCTTGGGAAAAGCGACGGACATCGGTCGGGATTACAGACTAAATCGTCCCTCCGAGCCCAACCTAATCAGCATTGCCCCGCCTCATGACCTTCAACAGCTCGAACAGGAATTTACAGGAGGTAACCGAGAAAACGGAGCCGTCTTCAATCCCCCGATCCTTTCGGACTCTTACAGAAGGAAACGAAGGTCACGAAGACCCGATCTCTGCATACGTTTCGCGCTTCGTTCCCTTGGTTACCTTCTGTTAAAAATCTGGATTCGCGAAGAGGTTGGTATCAGGAGCCATTCCCTCTGTTGCCTCCTGTAAAATCCGACGCCGGATTGGATGCCTTTGCCCGCGCCTACAGCAGCGCGTTGTCGGTCAGCCGCACTTCGTCGACCCACGCGGCGATCGCCAGCAGCGAACGGCCGGGCACCACCTCGCGCATCGCCTCCATCGTCGTGGGGTCCACGATCGAGACGTAGATCACCCGCACCCGGCGGTGCTGGCTGAGGATGTGCGTGACCTCGGCCATGATGCGATCGGCACTGCGCACCCCCGTCGCCGCCATCTCCTGCGCCCGCTTGAGCGAGGCCGGGATGGAGAGCGCTTCGGTGCGCTGGTTGGCCGTCATGACGTGGTTGCGGACATCGCAGGCGAGCCCGCCGCCTTCCCGCACGGTGGGCACGACGACGACCTCGACGCCATAATGGAGATCGGCGATCAGCTTGCGCACCACGGCCGACTGCTGCGCCTCCTTCTGGCCGAACACCACGAAATGCGGCCGCACGATGTTGAACAGCTTGACGAGGACGGTGGTGACGCCCCGAAAATGCGCGGGCCGCGAGACCCCGCACAACGGCTTGGAAACCGCCTCCTCGACCACATAGGTCGAATAACCGCGCGGATACATCTCCTCGGCGGCCGGCGCGAACACCAGGTCGACCTCGAGCTCGGCGCACTTCGCCAGATCGGCGTCGGGCGAACGCGGATACCCGGCGTAGTTTTCGCTCGGCCCAAACTGCAGCGGATTGACAAAGAGCGATACCACCACCGCATCCGCCCTGGCCTTGGCCGCGCGGATCAGCGCGACGTGGCCTTCGTGCAACGCGCCGCTGGTCGGCACCAGTGCGATGGTCTTTCCTTGGGCCCGCAATTCCTCCGCCGCATGCTGCATCTCGCGGACAGTCTCGAGTTTTTTCATGGGTAACACGTCTGGTGGAACTGGCGCTCCGAGCTTGAATCATTCAGGGTATCCCAACTCACTTCAAGGTTTCCTTCGTCCCATCTTCCGCCGCCGCGCCGCTCATGATCCGCATTAACGAAAATTTCACCAAGCTGAAGGCCTCCTATCTGTTCAGCGACATCGCCAGGCGCGTCGCCGCCTTTCAGCAGGCCAACCCGCAGAGGTCGATCATCCGGCTCGGCATCGGCGACGTCACCGAGCCGTTGCCGCCCGTGTGCGTGGCGGCCCTGCACGCCGGCGCCGACGAACTGGGCCGGCGCGAGACGTTCAAGGGCTACGGCCCCGAACAGGGCTACGCCTTCCTGCGCGAGGTCATCGCGCAGCACGATTTCCAGGCCCGCGGCTGTCAGATCGAGCCCGACGAGATCTTCGTCTCCGACGGTTCGAAGTGCGATTGCGGCAACATCCAGGAGATCTTCGCCCCTGACATCCGCCTCGCCATCCCCGATCCGGTTTATCCCGTTTATGTCGACACCAACGTCATGGCGGGACGCACCGGTCCCAACGTCGACGGTCGTTACGCGGGCATCACCTACCTCGATTCCACCGCCGCCAACGGTTACGTGCCCGCCGTGCCGGACACTCCGGCCGACCTGATTTACCTTTGCTTCCCCAACAATCCCACAGGCGCGGTCGCCACCAAGGCCCAACTCGCCGCCTGGGTCGACTACGCCCGGCGCAACAAGGCCGTCATCCTCTTTGATGCCGCCTACGAGGCCTACATCCGCGACCCCCAGATCCCGCACTCGATCTACGAGATCGACGGCGCCCGCGACGTGGCGATCGAGTTCCGCAGCTTTTCGAAGACGGCCGGCTTCACTGGCACACGCTGCGCCTTCATCGTCATCCCGAAGACGCTCATGGCCTATGATGCCGCCGGCCACGCGACTCCCCTCCACGCCCTCTGGAATCGCCGCCACACGACGAAATTCAACGGCGTCTCCTACCCCGTGCAAAAGGCGGCCGCCGCGATCTACACCGGCGCCGGCCCGCAGCAGGTGCGCGCGATGACCGATTTCTATCTCGGCAACGCGAAGCTCATCCGGGCCGCGATGGCCCGCCTCGGCCTGCCCTGCGTCGGCGGCGACAACTCGCCCTACATCTGGGTCAATGTCGGCCGCGACTCGTGGGAGTTTTTCGACCTGCTGCTCATGCGGGCTGGCGTCGTCTGCACGCCGGGCGCCGGCTTCGGCCGGTGCGGCGAAGGCCACGTGCGCATCAGCTCGTTCAACAGCCGCGAGAACGTCGTGACCGCCCTCGACCGCATCGCCGCCGCGCTGAAGTAAGGGACGATGGTTGTTTGCAAAACCGGCTTCCCCGGAGATAGTGGGTTGCACTTGCGGGGAAACGAACATTCCGCACGTGAGACAACTCGATTGAAAGGAACACCGGCCATGGGCGACAAGTCACCGAAATCCACGCAGAAGAAAGCCGCGCAGAAACAAAGCAAAGCCAACGACGCGAGCAGCAAAAAGCAGCAGCTCGTCACCGCCCAACAAGCGACGAAAGCCAAGGCGGCCGCCGCCATGAAAAAGTAGTCGCCCCGTCGTGGTGACCCTTCGCGCCCTCGTCGAGAACGGTCACCGATCCGGGATCGCAAGGCGGCAGCCAGACGGGCGACCGGATCGAGCCCGACGAAATCCTCGTCGCCGACGGCTCTGAGTGCGATTGCGGTTACATTCAGGAGTTTTTCGCGCCCGACCTTCGCCTCGCCTGATCCGGCGCGAATCGGCGTTATCCACCTTCCTCGGCTACGCGAGCGCATCCCGCAGGGCGATCAAAAGACTTTAAGCGTTGTGCCAGAAAGATTTAAACAGCCCCTGGCCCCCGCCCCCGCCGGCGACGTCACTTTTTCGCGGGCAGGCGCCAGATCATCCGCGGAGTGGCCTCGACCGCCTCGATCGGCGACTGCAGAGCGGCGGCGAACACCAGGGCCTCGGTCGACCCGATCCGGGTCCAACCCAGAAGTTCCGCCGTCGCCGGATGCCGGGGCACCCCCGACCACCACGGCGCCTGCAACTCGGCAAAGCCGGCCGGCCGCTGACCGGAGGTCGTCATCTGCCAGCTCGCGGCGAGCGCCGTGCGCGCTTGCTGCAGGCGGGCGAGCAGATCGCCGACTTGTTGCAGTTGATAACGCACCGGATCGAAATTTTCCAGCGATGCGGGACGTGCGACCGACGGCCACCGGCCTTGCTGCGCCTCGTCCAACGCATGCCGGAGCGCGATGGCCTCATCGATCTGCTCGACATATTGCCGGTAACGCAGCGGATTGAGCCGTTCGAGTGCCACGAACACCCGCAGGGCAAAGCTGACGCGCCGTCCGGTGGGCTGCATTTGATCCACCAGGTGACTCCAGTTCTGCATCGAATCCAAGCGGTCGAAGATCAGGGCTTCGCGCGCAAACGCCAACTCGCCGGCCGGATCGGCCAGCCCGGCCAGGTCGGTCAGCAACGGCGCGGGGACGGACCCCCCGGCGGCAAGCGCCTCCTCCGCCCCCCCCCAGAGATCGCGCTGGGCTGTTTCGTTTTCCTGCCAGGACCACCAGCCCGGGCTGCGCTGAAACAACCTGGTCAGCCGCAGCCCATCGCGCACCAGCAGCAGGGCCTCGACCGGTTCGCCGAAGCGCGTCTTTTGCCGGGCCTCCCGGGCCAGCCATCGAGTCGCCAGATGACGTATGTAGCGGTTGGACGGTCGATCCGGCTGGTCGGGTAGCGGCACAAAGGCCGGGCGCTGCGCCGCCTCGCGCAACAAGGCCGCAATCTCGCGGACCACCGGGTCCTCCGATGACGACGTGTCGTCCGCCAGCAACCAGCGTTTGTTCGTTTTGATCAACGCCGCCACTTTTTCCTCGGCGGCCCCGTAGGGTATGGCGGCGTTGTCCGCCTCCGGCACCGCCGCCGGTTGCGACCGGGAAGTTCCCAACGGCAGTCCGGCCGCCACCGCGCGCGCCTCGGCCGCCCGCATCGTCGCCGCGCCCTGCACGTGCACTCCGCCCAGCACCAACGGCAGGCCCAGCCACAGCGGGCTGCAGTAAGCGGCGAACGCAAACGCCATCGTGCCCCACCCCGGTCGCGGCAGGCGCAGCGTGTGCTGCAGCCGCCGCGCGGTTTGCATCCTTTGCGTCGCGTTCAGCTTTTTCCAATCCGGTCCGCGCAAGCGCGACAGCAGCCGCCGCACGACCGTCTCCTCGTCGGCCTCCGGCGGCAGCTCGCGGCGCAGTTCGCGTTGCAGCCGCGCCGCCTTCCACTCGATGGGCAGCCGCCACAACATGAAAACACCCACGGCCGCCAGCAACGTGCCGCCCTTGGCCCAGACCGAAATCGCGAGCAGGCCCACACCGCTCAACACGGTGAACAACGCCCGCAGCCGCGGAAAGCGCGACGCGAAGGCGAAGTCGACGATCTGCCCGCCATCGAGCGGCAGGATGGGCAGGAGATTGAAGGCGTTGAGAAACACGAGAATTGCCGCCACCTGCTTCAGCCAGGACGGACCGCTCCAGGCCGCCGCGAGCAGGGCCAGCCCGATAAACAACCCCGGCAGCGGACCGAGGAAGAGGATCACCAGATGCTGCCAGGGTTTGAGCACCTTGGCGTCGTGCCCGACCGCCGCCCCGCCGAGAAACGGCAGGAACAACAACTGGATGTCGCGAAATCCGAACCAGCGCATCCCCAGCAAATGGCCACCTTCGTGGAAAATCAGCGCGCCGATGAGTATCAACGCCGCCCGCGACGACGTCTGCCAGCCCAACGCCAGCGCGAACAATGCCAGCGAGCCGAGCATCAGGAGCGTCTTCGGCACCCACGCCATGCGCCCACGCTGCACCGCGCCGATCTGCCGGTATTGCACCCAGTCGATTTCCTGCTGCGTCTCCGCGCTCAGCACCGGGGACGTCACGGCGGCGCCGCGCTTTTTCGCCGCCCGCTTGCGCTGCGCCTCGGCGCGGATCAACTGCGCGGCCATCTTCAACGCTGATCCAAAACGCCACGCCAGCCGGCCGTCCGGCTCGAGATGCGCGGACCCCGAATCCCGAAAAATTGCGACCACCTCGTCGGTGATCGCCTGCTCGCGTTGCAGCGCGGCGTCGGCCGCAAGCACCACCGGTGCTGCCCCGGCGGCGGCGACCCGCTCGCGATGCCGGGCCAGCAATTCCGCTGCCGACGCTTCCTCGAGCGATTCCCAATCCAGGTTCGTCGGCAACGGCAAGATCCGCTCTTCCCGGTAGGAGGTCGTCGCAAGTTCCCGCCCGTCGTTGAGCGTGGTACGAAACGCCAGCCAGCACTGCCCTGCCCGAGCCAGCGACTTGTGCAGCCGTACGAGCGCCCGGGTCGGTTCGGTGGCATGGACCAGCTCGATCTCGTACGAATCGAATTCCGGGCCGTTGGTGCTGACCTCGCACCACGCCTGGCGCAGCGAAAATCCCAGTTGGGTCACCTCCGCAATGTACGATTGGGATGCCTCCCGCACATAGGCCGGCACCGCATCCAACGAGCAAGGTTCAACCCGCTCACGTCCGAAACGCAGCCCCGCCAGCGCCCGCGCCACCAGCAGCACCCGCACACACCACAGCAGGGGCCAAAGCAACGCCAGCGGAACCAGCCAGTTCAACAGTTGCATGCCCCCAGATGTAGCGCACCCAACTTCGGAGACGAGTCGCAACTAGTTAAACAAATGGCAAAGGGCGGGCCGCAAACGGGGACGCGCGATTCGCTGCAGCGCGGGCGCATCTGCCGATTGACGGTGGCGCAAGTGGCATGGGCATCTTGCCCATGTCCGAGGGCTTGACCCAAACCCACGGGCAAGATGCCCGTGCCATGGCGGGCACCCCAATGCTACCGTCAATCGGCAGATGCGCCCCTTCAGCGCGCACCCGCAACTGCTCCCTTGTTCCCGGGCGAAAAGCTGCGATCATCCGCGGCGAACCCATCCGCCTGCGCATGATCGACCCGGCCCAGCCACCTGAACGTACCCGCCGTCTCCTGCTCCTCGCCGTCGGCGGACTGGGCGTGGCGGCGGTGATAGAACATGACCGATCCGCCCGAGTTGGTGGATGGACGAGTTGTCGCCGATTGCGAGCGAGTCATCCAACAGGAACGGAACATTGCAGCTGTTCCAATATGCCCCCAGTGCTGCGAGCGTCAGGACGGCAGCGACCGCCAGCACGCGCCAATCGAACGCCGGCGCCGAGGCGGGTTTGGCAACCGTGCTGCTTGATACGCGGCTCATGGACGGCGGATGCTGGTCTGCGATCAATCGAGGGCAAAGCCGATTTACCGCGAACCGGCTCATTACTCCCGTCGGGCTTTCAGCTTTTCCAAGTTATCGCGAATCGCGGTGGATTCCGGGTCAAGCCGCGCGGCAATTTCCAGTTGCTTCATGGCGGATTCTGGTCGCCCCATTCCAACGTAGACCGTGGCAAGAGCGCACCGTGCTTCCACCAGGTTCGGTTTGAGACGCAAGGCTTCTTCATACTGCGCGATGGCGTCGGGCATTCGACCGGGCATCGCGGCGAGCGCATTGGCAAGGTTGTAATGCAACTCGGCAAAGAATGGCTTGAGACGAACGGCCGTCTCATAATGAACTATAGCATCGGCCAACCGGTCGGGAGCATTCGCCAATTCAGCCGCAAGGTTGTTATGAGCTTCGGCATAATCGGGCTTTAGCCGCAGAGCCTCCTCATAATGCGCGATGACATCGGGTGTCCGGCCGGGCATTTTTGAAAGGGCAATGGCGAGATTGTTATGCGCCTCCGCGCTGCTGGGTTTAAGCCGCAATGACTCTTCATAGTGGGCGATGGCCTCGGGCAACCGGTCAGGCATCTTTGCCAATTCAACAGCGAGATTGTTATGCGCCTGAGCAAAGTTCGGCTTGAGGCGCAGGGCCTCTTCGAATTGGGCGATGGCATCGGGCAACCGTCCAGATGTCTGCGCCAGTACCATGCCGAGGTTGTTATGCCCATCGACATAGGTGGGGTCGATACGCAACGCCTCTTCGCAACGCGCGATCGCCTCGGGCAATCGGCCTGGAATTTTCGCCAATTCTATGCCGAGGAGGGAATCCGCCCGCGCGTTTTGCGGGTCATTTGCCACCGTGTCGGTCCAGAGCGCTACGACATCGAGGTACTCGTGATTGCGGACGATGGTCGCAATACTGAGCCCGCCCAGGGCGATGGCGGCCAGGATCCAGGTGACCCGTGAGCCAATCCATTCAAATGCCGCCAGGACGACCAGACTTACGACTCCGGCCAAAGGCAGATACATCCGGTGTTCGGCCATGGTTTGGGTCACCAACGGCACTACGCTCGAGCTCGGGGCGAGGATGACAAAAAACCACGCGCCGACAAAGCCAACGACCGGCTTCCGCCAAAGCGCCCATAGCGTGCCCGCCAGCAATGCGATCACAGCCAGTCCCTGCCACCAGACGTCCGCGACTGAGCGAACTACCCTCATGCCATAGTCGAGCACCAGCGGATGCGGCCAAAACGACAACTTGAGATAGACGAGGATCGCTTCGCTTTGCTTCAAGAGGTAGGCCCACCAAGCAACGCCGAGACCAAAGCCTGCAGCTGCGCCCCGTGAACCGCCTTCGCGCAGCACGAGCCAGGCGAGCAATAGCCAAGTGCCGGCCAGCGACCAATAGTAGGCCCGGCGTTGGCGCCATGCCGGGATAAAACCTCCAGCGAGAAAGGTCCGATCATAGAGCAATACCACGAGCGGCGCAGTCACCATCACCTCTTTGGTGCCCATGCCGGCCAGACACGAAACTGCGGAGCAGACGAACCAGCGCCCCGACCGCGCACCAGCCTCCGCTCCGCGAATGAAACCGTAAAGCGTCAGCAGATAGAAGAGTCCGCAAAGCAATTCGGTACGTTGCGTGATGCATACGACCGATTCGGTCTGGAGCGGATGCAACGCCCAAAGCCCCGCGATCACGAAAGCAAGCGAACATGCCGCCGGGCCAAAGCGCTTGCCCAAGACAGCCCCGGACAATGTCCGTCGTACGACGCCCATCAGCGTCAGTGTGGCCAACCCATGAATGGCCATATTCAGTGCATGATAACTCCAAACGCGATCGCCGCTGATGGCATAGTTGACCGCGTAGGAAAGGTTAACGACTGGGCGACCCGTCGTAGCACTGCCATCGTTCGGTGGATTCAGCACCGACCGCAAAGCGAAGTGCCGGATCGTCGGGTTGGTCGAGACGGCGTTGATATCGTCGAATAGAAACGGCACCCGCAGGCTGCTCCAGTAACAGAGCACCACGGCAACGGCCAACAGCGTTGCTGGTCGCCATGGCTGTGACCACAACCACGAGATGGCGCCCGATTCACGTTTCACTGGATCAAAGGGAGGCATTGACTAACAAGTTTAGGTCTGGGGCAGGGCAGGCAGGCAATCGCCAAAACGCTCGGTTCCGGTAAGGCCGCATTTCTGCGTGTTCATGGGGGCTTTCGTGGGCAGAATATCCTCATGGCTGAATCGAGCCCAACGCCGAATATTGCCCGACGCCTCCTGCTCCTCGCCGTCGGCGGACTGGGCGTGGCGGCGGTGATGACGCAACTGGCCTTGCTGCGCGAGCTCCTCGGCGCGTTCTCCGGCAATGAGCTCGTGCTGGGCATCGGCCTCGGCTGCTGGCTGCTGCTCACCGGCGTCGGGACGTGGCTCGGGCGGTGGGTGAGCTTCGCCGATCGGACCGGCATCCGTGAGTGGAGCGGGTTGACCCCAAGACGCTCTGAGCACGTTGCGGTCAACGCGCTCCACCTCGGCAAACCCAGCGCTGAAACCTCGCCGGTCGCCGGCCCTGAAAACGCAACGAGCGGATCGCCCGTCGCCCGCTCCACGCGAGCGATCATCATCGGGCAGATGCTCATTGCGATCGTCCCGCTCATGCAGGTGGTCGCGGTGCGCGTGCTGCGCGATGTGGTCTTTGTCCGGGGCGCCGCCGTCGGGGTGATCGGTACCGTGCTCGGCACCATGGCACTCCTCCTGCCGTTCTGCGTCGTCTCCGGCGCCATGCTCACGCTGGTGTGCGGTTTGCTCCCGCGGCGTGACGGCACCGATGGCATCGGCCGCGTCTATGTGGCCGACACCGTCGGCAGCATCGCGGGCGGAGTCCTCTTCAGTTTCGTCCTCGTCCCGTGGTTCGATCACTTCGCGTTGCTCTGTTTCCCCGCGGCGTTGAACCTTTTCCTGGCTGGCGCGATCGCGTGGCACTTCCGCCAACGGCTGCTGCTGGCATCCGTCGTCATCGTGGCGGCCGGACTGGCCACCCACGTCGCTCTGGTCGATGCGGACGATGTCACCACCGCGGTCCAGCATTGGGGACAACGAATAGTATATCGCGCCAACTCGCCCTACGGCCGGCTCGTGGTCACCGCAGACTCGGGCCAGCTCACCTTTTTCGAAAATGGCGTGCCAGTCATCACGACGCACGCCATCGAGCAGGTTGAGGAAACTGTCCACTACGCGATGAGCCAGCGGCCCGACGCGCAGAAAGTGCTGCTCGTGTCCGGCGGCGTGACCGGCACGGCCCGCGAGATTTTGCGCTACCCTGCCGTCAATGAGGTCACCTACGTCGAACTCGATCCGCAGATCGTCGAGGCCGGGCGGCACTTCCTCGCGGAAAACCTGGCCGACACTCGCATCAAGATCGTCGCCACCGACGGCCGCCGGTTCGTGCGGCAGACGGCCGAACGCTTCGACGTCGTGATCGTCGCGGTGCCCGATCCATCGACCTCGCAGCTCAACCGTTTCTACACCGCCGAATTCTTTGCCGAGGTGAAGCGTGCGCTTGCGCCCGGCGGCGTGCTCGCCTTCGGGCTCGGCCGCTACGAAAACTACGTCAGCCCCGAACTGGCACGAATGCTGGCCTCCGCCGACCGCACGCTGCGGGAGTCGTTCGCCAACGTGCGCCTGATCCCCGGCGGGCGCGTCTTTTTCCTCGCCTCGGACGGGCCGCTCTACCTCGACATCGCCGCGCGGCTCGAACAGCGCGGGATCACGACCCAGCTGGTCAACCGGCATTATCTCGACGCCATGCTCGCGCCGGACCGGCTGGCCGATCTCGA
>Ga0182021_10006964_pt1 | contig 13399 bp, 19 predicted proteins | sample 612E3MmetaG_FD_120493 | JGI IMG/M metagenome (GOLD analysis project Ga0182021, IMG submission 120493) | Permafrost microbial communities from Stordalen Mire, Sweden - 612E3M metaG (Illumina Assembly) | ecosystem: Environmental > Terrestrial > Soil > Wetlands > Permafrost | place: Sweden...
ACGGGCTGAGGATGCGCCTGGCAAAATCAGAATTGACTGAAGGTGTCAGCATTTTTGCCCCTTCACCTAACTCAGACCCCCATACGAATAAAAGCGATGCTCGACCTCCCGGAAAAAAATTCTATATAATCTCGACCTCCCGGAAAAAAATTCTATATAATAAATGTTAATAAAAAAATTTTGAAAAAACTCATTTCGTAAAAACAAAAGGGTGGCGACAGACCGACCCAAGGGTCAAATGCAGTCATAAAGCCACTGTACGTACCCTCTTGTACACTCGTACGTTAAATCGTCATACACCATACGCGCAACCCTTTATATGCGTGCTATATAATGCGATTAGTAACATAGGGTATATTAAGTAGTGTGCATAGAGAGTTGGACGTTTTTTCTGCAAGAGGACAAGAGGGTGCCTAGAGCTTTGTCCTACAAGCCTTTGAGTCACTTGTAACTCTTTCACTACCCTCTTGTTTTTGAGCAAAAGCATCGTCAAAAACACGTTACCCCTGGCAGAAGAACCTTTTATAAGATACGATAAAGGGGTTAAAGCTAAATGGGAGTTAATATGATGGCGATAAGTAAAAGAGGGTATTTGACCCTGAGAGGTTACTTCTGCGAGGCTTGCAGAAAAGAGCACGCCAGCCACCTGCACGAGGCTTCGACTTTGCTCCCTGCGGGGCAGCATCGATGCGCGTGGGATAGATGCCCGTCAGCCTGTGCCGTGTGGGAGTGCTCGATATCGGTCGGTAACAGGGCTGGACAAAATCGTCGCACCCGGGCAGAACTGGAACGAGGATTATCCGAAACCGAGCTTGCACTAAAGGCGGCTGGCTTATGAACCTCGCTATTTGTCTGGAGTGTCGCGCAAGCATAAACGCCAGGTTGGACCGTCCGATGCAACCGGCGCACAGGGGGATGATGCACTTGCCGGCTCAGGGTACGTGCTACTTACTGGGCTGCGGACGGCAGACGGAGTATTATATTTTGCAGGTCACGCCGCGAACGAGAAAGATTATTTTGGGAGAACAGATTCGCCGACAGGAGCAGGAAACATGTTGATAGCAATTTGCAGAGCCAGCACGACGCAACAGGGTGTGAGCGTCGAGTTGCAGAAGAAAGCCATCGCCAAGTGGGCGAAGCAAACCGGAACGGAAGTTTTCATTCACGACAGCTATTGCGCGTTAGAGTCTGGCGCTTCGGTGGGTAGAGCTTCCGTAGAGGCAGCTCTGGACGCCATCAAACACAAAGAGGCGACAGGTATTATCGTAACGAAGCTTGACCGCCTCAGTCGTACTGTGTCTGAAGTGTGCCGCATCTCGGATGAGCTCGACCGACTGGGCGGCGTGCTGGTCGTGACCGAACAACAAATCGACACGAGTACGGCTATGGGTAAGTTCTTCTTTCACGTGATGGCGAGCTTTGCAGAGCTTGAGCGTGAGATGATTCGTGAGCGTTGCGCTGTGGGGAAGGCTGCCGCTACAGCTCGGGGTGAAGTTTCCGTAGCGTCATACGGGTATCGCAAAGTCAATAAGCTTCCGGTTCCGCACCCTAAAGAGCAATGGGTGCTGCAGGAAGCTCGGCGCTTACGAGCCGAGGATAATCTCAGTTGGTACTGCACTTTCACAGTGCTCAAAGGCACGATGCCCCCTGGCGTTCGGTTGCCGTCCGATTTGAATCATTTGCGGCAAATTATGCTTGCGCGGTTTCCGGATGACGAGAGCATTCGGGGCGAAAAGCATAGCGTGGGGGGAAAGATTCCGCCGGCTGTGAAAGCTCAAGTTCTGGCGATAACCGAGAATCGTCGTGCTACACTGGCGAAGGAACATGCAGATTGGTTCACGGATAGCGAGAAGGAACAGGAGGAAGATGTTGCCTAATAGTAACAAGAACAATGTGTCGTCGATCAACCAGAAGTTCAACCGGGCGGCAGCTGCCCTGGAGCATACAGACGTTTTGAAACGCATCGGGGGGATGACGGTAACAGATCGCGCCGCAGACACCCTTCTCGTGACCGTACGGCTTCGAGAATTACTTCGGGCTGATATTCTTAACCCCACAAGGCAAAATATCCCTGTGGGGCTTGCAGACGCCTATCGTGACATTTACATTGGTTTGTTCCTTTTGGAAGACATGGCTTTCAAAAGAATGACAGTAATAGACATCAAAGCGAGCCCGGCTGAAATGCTTCTGCTTGGCAAGCTCATGCCTATTGACTGAGATAATACGCCTGTGGTACTGTAACGAAGAACTGGAATGATTAACGTGACTCCCGCCTTTCCTCCAAGTGGGGCGGGAGTCGTCATTGAGAGGGTTGATGGCGGCGCTTTGTCCTGTGTGCGGAAAGAAAGCCTGTCAATGCGGCAGGTTGGAAAACGCCAGTACGATTAATTTGCGCGTGTCACAGCAAGAGCGCAAATGGCTTGATGAGTTCGCCATGCGAAAAACTATTGAGCTTCGCCGGCAAATGTTCGGCACAAAGACGGAAGTAACGTTGAGCGATGTTGTTCGTTCAGCGATTGGTTTGTTGATGGAGAAAGACAATGCCAACAGATACGAACGAGATTCAAGAAATAATAGTGCAGTTAAAAACTGCTGATGCCCTGGTACACGCGCACAAAGAGAATGCAGATTACTTTCAAAAACAAGTAGAAGTTTTGCGCGCAGCTAGCGCGTTCATCACTAACGCTTTCGAGGACGAGATTGACGGCGACGAGTACAACGAGAGTACTCTGGTAAGCGTTCATGCAACAGACGTTGTAGACTTCGTACGAATTTTGGAGTTGTTACAAGATTCAGACGTTGCAAAATTCGCGCAGTTAGGTTCTCCATACGCGCAGGAAAGTGAAGTATGAAAGATATACACATGGAGCGCGTTCCGGAATGCGTGAAAGTAAGTACTGATATGAACGTGCTCGAGGAGGCTAACGTTATCACAGCAAACGACCGGCGTAAAGATTATGGTGATGCCAGCGTCCAGGTGCGTAACGCCTGCGCTATGTGGGAAGTTATCCTTAACACGAAAGTCACAGCAGATCAGTTTTGCCTGTGTATGATAGCTCTTAAAATGACACGTCAAATGGCAAATTCAAAACGAGATAACATGGTTGATATTGCCGGCTACGCTCGTGTGTGGGAGATGTGTCAATGACACGTAAGAAGATTACTAGAGCTGAACGCAAACGGAGATACGAAAGCAACAGGAAAGAAGATAACCGGGTTGCCCGGATTAACTTGCTTCTGGCGCCAGACGGTAACAAGGTTTTGCAGGAACGTCTTTCGTTCGGGGAGTATCGGGGTAAGCGTCGAGGCAAGAAATCTTTCAGGGATGGTTGCGACGTAACCAAAGAGGAGAATCCAGGTCACGGGGACGATACGCTCAGGGGTACAAGAGTTTGGTATCTAACCGACATCAACGAACGCGGGGGACCACTTAAGAATTTTTGCGTAGACTGCGGCAAGAACGATAGGACGCCTAAGCCTAATCCGGGGCAGCCGCATACTATTTCCTCCCCTGGCATAACGGTGATAGGCGAGAATAGACCAGATTTGGATTTACGCCCGGGCGATGTAATTGCATATTGGGTCTGCCCGTATTGCGGGGAGCAACCGTTACTAGACCAGGAAACAGAAGACGAGGAGGACGTTACGCCGTTACTTGTCGACCCTTACGGTAATCCCCTGGCGCCTGAGAAGAAAAGAAAGGTAGACCAGTTGGCGGAAGACCGCTATGAGAGAATGAAACGAAACGCTTACGAATGGATTCGTCAGGCTAAATTGAAGGGGTTGACTTACAAAATCTATGACAACGTTTAGCCGAGATCCTTTTACCGGTTCATTTCTGTTGCCCACTAACAAAGGGTTGGTTGAAACGTTGTTTCGGTATCAAGGCAATTTACTTTTGATGCTTCGAGCTCTGGTAGACGATACGCCCGAGTCTGAAGCTGTACGACAACAGCTTTTGTTTGAGATGTTATTCAATCTCAAGAACACGCCCGAGGAAAAGGATTGGAATATTTTGCTCGACATATATAAGCAAAGGGCGGTTGCGATTGCAGAGTCGAACTTGCTAAATTCTATATCTCAGCCTAATATGAGCGAGACGAAACCAGAAAAGATTATTAGCGTACTTGAACGGTTGGACCCTGATAAGTGGTTGCGCAAGTCGGTTGGCGGTAGATCTAAGACTAAAGCCGACAAGTATGCTGAGATCTTAAGTGCAGGCTCAGGTGAACTTAGCAGCTAATTGGCAATACAGATACTCGCAAGCCCCGATTAAGATGCCTGGCTTGCAGGACGTTCGAGATAAAGCGGCTCTCGATCCTAAGTGGTTCATGGAGAACTATCTCACTATAGCCACAAAGAAGCGTATAGAACAGAAGCTAAAGTTCGACCGCTACAGTTACAGGAACCAGTTAGACTTATGGAACAAGATAGAGGAGAGGAGATTATTCGGACAGGCGCTCAGATTCATCGTGCTCAAGAGTCGGCAGGTTGGATTGTCAACGCTTATTGCGGGTTACGGATTCGCCCGCTGGTGGTCAGAGCGCAATCTCAACGTCTTACTAATCGCCCACTTAAAACAAGTTACGTCAAACCTGTTCAAGAAAAATCGAAAGTTCTATGTAGACCTTCCGCCTGAGCTTCGCATCCCGCTTGAGAGAAGCAACAAGCAAGAGTTGATCATGGATATGGCTTATGGGGGGAGCCAGTTATTCCTAACAACCGCCGGCTCTCCCCATGAGGCACGATCGCAGACTATTCATTTTGTTCATGGGTCTGAGGCGGCTTTCTATGCTGACTTGTTCGAGCTGAAAGATGCTCTTGAAGCTTCTGTTCCTGATGATGACGACACTGCAATATTTTGGGAGAGCACCGCGTTTGGTGCTGGTACGCCCTTTCATCAATTGTGGCAAGCCGGTTTAAGTGGTGACAGTATTTATGAATCGGTGTTTTTGCCGTGGATGGACGATCCTCAGCATAGCGTTCCCTCATTTGAGAACGACCGCGTTAAAGATATGTGGTTGGAAAAGATTTGGGACAAGGCGCCTGACTTGCAAGACCGTATGGAGCACTTTCAGCTCACTGCTGAGCAGGTTGCGTGGTACTTCATTACCTGCCACAATAAGTACAAAGGCGAATGGATACGAATGCAGCAGGAGTTTCCTTGTACTCCTGACGAAGCCTTTCTCGCAAGCGGCTTGACTATCATCCCGTCCGCCGTGATTGAGAAGTATAGAGATAAAACTCGTGACGGGGATATGTTGGACCCGACTGGAGAATGGTCTGCGGAATGGTCGTTGTGGAAGTACGTCAAGTATCTTGAACGCGGTAAGAACTCTTACCTGGAAGTTTTCTCAGAGCCTAAGCCGCGCCGGCATTATCTGATTGTGATTGACCCAGCTTCTGGAACGGGCGAGGATTACAGCGTCGCCTTAGTGTTTGACATCGTAACGCAAAATCTTGTAGCTGAACTTCACGGTAAAATCGAGACTAAAAAACTAGCTCAGTGGTCTATGCGACTGGGTAAAGCTTACAATAACGCTGTGATATGCGTGGAAACTAACGGGTTAGGATTGGCTGTCTTAAGTCATATCGAAGATAAATACGCCTATCTTTATCGTCAGCGAACGCGGGGAAGCATTCAGGGAACACGTATAACAGAGAAGTACGGTTGGCATATGACCGAAGATATGCGCTGGGTTATTATCGCAAACTTGCGCAGAGTCATGATTGAACGCCTGCATCCTGACGAGCACCCCGAGGAATTTATTCCGTCGAAGGGCTTGATAGGCGAGTTAGGAACATTTATCCAGCCGCCCACATTGACGCAAAAGCCTCAAGCCGAAAAGGGATGCCACGACGACCGAGTTATTGCTGTTTGCATCGGATTGTGGGCGTGTATTGAAGAAATGCAGAGTCGACCCGACATTGTGCCTATTGTAAGTGGCGGTTCGTTCATGGATAATGATGATGAACTGGACGTTGACGGACTCGATGCCATGGTTGCCGATCCAAATTGGACAGGACAGGGGGACTACAGCTCCATAATCGAGAAAGTTGCCGCGCCTTTTGTGCCTGGCGTCGAGCTTTCAGATAATGATTATGACGAACTGGAGGGTGATGATGGCGACGAGGACGGGGTAATTTATGATGACGACGCAGCCTAAAGACAAAAAATATTTACGCCAGGCTATTGAAGCCAAGCAAGATCCAATCCGCCTGGTAAATCGTGGAGCGATTGACCGCTCAGAAGCGATGGATGCGATCAGAGAAGTTGACGAGGAAGATATCGAGTTTGTCGAGCCTATAAACGAGAACACACTTCAAAACGGGGAGGCGGAGATACTGTTTGAGTATCTTCTCGGGGCGACGGTGAATGACTTTCTCACTGATTTTTACCGTGGTAGGGGGCTAACTAAAGTCGGCGGTTTTCGTTGGAGCATGAGGCAGGCGTTTGATGTGGGCGCGTTTGTAGTTTTACCGTATGCAGACGGAACACGCACGCGCAACGGTAACGACGAGAACATGCAGTTAGCTATTAATAAGCGCCTTCGGGCGCTTCTCGGTTTTGATTTGATGGTTAGATTACAGGACGCCGGTAGGAACGCATCCGTATCGAACCTGGAAGCCCTTCAGATTGGCGTGAGGGCTTGTATGGATAGGTTGGCATTATGAGTGAGCTAATGGTTTCTTTTCTGATTGTGGGCGCGTTTGCGCTTATCGCGTTTACAGCTTATCGCCTGGTGATAGACACGCTCGACAGGTGGCAAACTAATCTAGAGAGCAGACAACAGGCTTTCTCTGAAACGCTTTCTGCTGCTGAGAGGTTGAACGAAAAGCGTCAACAGGTATTCGATAAGGCGTTTGAGGAGCAGCTATCGCGTTTGCAAGCCAGAGATAAAGAGATTGACTTACTTATCGCAGATATCCCTAAGCGGATTGATTATCAGATGCAGTCAGCGGTTTCTCGTTATGTCGTACCGTTTCAGGAGGACCACGCCAGGCGTGCAGCTAAAGCTAGAGAAGATTTGAATGAAGACATGAGCATGAGTGCTCTGGGTCAAGATGACGGCGATATGTCGTTGGAAGAAATTTTGAGTCGACTTGATGAACAAGGGGTCAAAGTATGAGCGAGCTATTGAGTTGGATTGACGCTAGTGATGAGGCATCAGAAGCTAGAGAATGGGACGCAAAATATTTCGGCACCTATCGTAGAGACACGCCCGATTACATATACGAAGGGTTAACTTCGGAAGACGAGTACGAAGAAAGAACCGTTCAGCTTGTTGAAGATCTCCTTATGGAGTCTAAAAATAAGTGGAAGGATATTAAAACCAGATGGGCGAAAGCGGCTTACCGTCTACAAATGTTTGAGCGTCTTGCTACTAAAGCCGGCGTTGATAAAACCGACATGCCGATGACTCCGCAGGCTATCGAGGAATCGATTGCGCTCATGTGTGAGGGGCTTTCGCAGCCGCAGCCGCATTCTCGGGATGCTGAACAAGATGCTTTCGTTGACGCCCTGGCGCACTTCTTTGAAAGAGAACTTGCGGCAAATAATTACGACATGCTTTTGGCGCAGGTTATCTATCAGCAGAAAACGCAATTCATGGGAATCCTCAAAATGATTTTTGAGGAGGGTCATCCTGGACCGTACACAAAAGACGGGCGGATAACCATGCGGTCAATCAACCCGCAGTACTTTCACCCGGACCCATTAGCTAAGGGAACTCGATTTGAAGATTCCCGATATTGGATTTTTGCTGAGCCGGAAGATACGGCGGACGTGCGTGCGAGGTTCCCCGGACGTGGGCATCTAGTTCAACCAGAGAACGATTACACATTGATGCGCTGCGCAAAAGAAAACGACGTCGTACCGATTGGAAACTTTCACATAGGGCAGCGTCAACGAGTGCTGGTGAAAGAGTGTTGGTTACGCGATGAGCGAAAAGTATTTGTGCCAGAGCTCGACGGTAACGGTGATGAAATTCCGATTGACGCTAAGCGGGTCAGAGGCTTATCTGGAGAGAGGGGCAAACAGGCGGTAGAGGGGCATTGGGAGAAAAGGTATCCGCACGGTCGTCTAATTGTCTGTGCGGGTCAAATATTGCTTTACGACGGAGATAATCCGTTTCCGCATGGGGAACCGCCTTACACGCTGTTTCCCGTGCGGATATCGGATGAAATTTTTGCCTGGTCTGATGTTGAACTGCTTGGCGTTATCGAGGACAAGATAAATCGGCTGCACAAAGACATGATCCGGAATGCCAGGGTTAACATGAATGCGCCGTGGATAGCCGACCGTAATTGTTTTGACTCACCGCGCAAGTTCAATTTGCTGGTAAATGATCCGGGGTTAGTGCTCCCAATTACGCCAGGCTCGCACATTGAAAGGCTTCCGCCTGCGGAGCTGCCACAATTTATCTGGCCTCTTTTGAATTGGCTCAAGGGAATATTTGACGACGTTTTAGGCGTCCAGGCTGTTATGCGCGGGCAACTTGAGAAAGGTTCTCAGTTGTCTGCCGGCGCTATTGAAGGGCTGCAAGTGTCGTCTTCGAGTCGCCTGAGATTTCGTGCTCGGCTTTTAGAGAACAGTTTGAAGTGTTTGGGGTATCAACTCGAGTGGATGATACGCACTTTCTATCCGGAAGATCTTACCGTTCAGATTATGGACCCCGCGACTCAAAAACCGATACCTCTCAAGTGGACATCTCCGCCGGCAGAGATGGGCAACTTCGAGATTGGTATCGAGGTGGGCTCTGGCTTACCTGGCAGTAAAGAACAGGGCGGACCTTTGTACATCAAGCTTTGGCAGCTTGATCTCATCCCGAGAATTACAGCTCTTAAAGCTCTTAAAGTTCCAAACGCTGAGCAAGTTGCAGCGCAAATGGATAAAGATGACGTGCGCCAGGCTCAGCTTGGCATAGTCAGGCGTAAGAATAAAGACGGGGCGGCGGGCAGAAAGCAACTTGATTCGAGGGCGATATGACGATACCAACTTCTAGAAACGTATTAGCTAGTGTCATGCTTGGCTTTGGCGACGGCAGCAACGGTACTGACCAGTACGCCGTTAACTATCAATCTTCAAACGGATATCCGTTAGACGTGGCTAATCGTTTGATTCGCAGGTCGTATTCGCTGCCTCCAAGCCAGCTTGATTTTGCGGTCGTAATTACGGTTCAGAGTCTCATCTGGCTGGCAGTTGTCGATCTTGGCGACACCGGGGTAAATGTGGGATTGGTTTCAGGGTCGCCGCTGACTAAATGGGGCGTTGGAAAAGGCAAGCCCCTCTTGGCATCCCCTTATGTCACTGCTGGAAGCATCACGTTATATCTTGATAACCCTAGCAGCGTTTATTCATCCTTCGGAGAAATTGTTGTGCTAGGGTTAGATAGCGCAGAGGTAGTGACGCCAAGCTAAAGGAGATTTGTTATGGCATTCAAAGCAGGAAAGAATAAGGGTAAGAAGACAACTACAAAGCCCATGATGAGTATTCGTAGTGTGGAGCGCAGTGCTACCGACAACGGAAAACCAGCGATGGCTGTGGCTTACGGTGAGGCGCGTGGCGACACAGATATGGAAAGCAAGAAAACGCCGCGTAAAAAATCTGAGGACTAATTCGAGAAGACTAACAAAGGAGGCTTGTATGCCGTTGAACAAAGGAAAGGGTAAGAAAGCGATATCTGAAAACATCCGTACCGAAAGACGGGCGGGAAAACCTGAAAAGCAAGCTGTAGCAATCGCTATGCACGAAGCGGGCAAAGGTAAGAAGGGTAAGAAGAAAGGCGACTGAAGTAATACTAACGCATTACATAGTATTTATTGTGGGTCTGTGATATCTCTTGATACATGGACCCACAACAAATTTTAGCTTCGCTAATGAATCAGTCTGGAAATCAGAACCAGGCAGCTCAAAACGCTGTGCCTTCGCCGCAACAGCCTGGCGGGGGACCCCAAATGGTCGGTCAAGGTCAAGGACAACCAGGACTTTCACCAGATCAACAGCAGCTTATGAGTCAAATGAACACGCTCCTCGTGCAGGGGAAGGCATGTTGCGATGCGTTAAAGCGCATGAATTTTGAAAAGGAATCGGTCGAGATTGACAACTATCTCAATCGCATTACCAAAGTTAAGCTGAATCTGAAACAAGAGTTCGCAGAGGAAGCGATGGAACACTCCTTGATGTCGCAAAGTGCCTCGACGCCTTCACCGGGCGCGCTTTTATAAGGAGTGATGTATGACAGACGGACAAGAACAAAAACCTCAATCCAGAGGTACTATTCAAGCTATGCCCAGAGCTGAAATGCTTGCGGAGCTTGGAGATGCAGTGGTGGATGATTCGACGTTGGCGCAGCTTGACGAACTGCACAGGCGCTCAGGGGAACCGAGTAGCACAACTGACGATCTTGAAGCCATTTTGAAAAACCCCAGACCTTTTGCTGAAGATAGTGAGGGGCTTGATCTGGATAAGCTGCCCGAAACGCAGCACAAGGTTGACGAGCAAGAACCACAAACTTCTGAGCCGGAACGCGAATTAACTCTTGACGAGAAATTTGAGATCCATAAAGCTCGGATTGATGCTGAGGTGGAGGCGCGCAATCGTCAAATCGAGGCGGCTCTTACGAAGGCTGCACAGCCGTCACCGCCGCCCCCACCTCCGCCCAAAGCTCCTGAGTTCATGAAGTGGACAAGCGAGCAGCTTGAGCAGATAGCTGAGAAAGATCCGTTTATGGCGGAGTTTATTCAGACGCAGCAAAGAACCTATCAGCTTGAGCAAGAGGTATATCAATTACGGAACGAGCGTAATAGAGATGTTGAAACCAAAGCGGTGTCAGAGTTTGACGCCGCTTATAAGTTTGCACGGGAGAACTATCCTGAGCTGGACAAGTATCTACAACCTGAACTTATGCGGCAGGCAAGGGAACAGGTTAGGCAAGCCAGGACAGCGGGAGCTGACTTCAACGGTTGGTTCAAGCACATTTACACTCAGCAGGCAATGGACGATATTCTTTCGGGCAAATTGCAAACCAAAGTTAAAGCTCAACAACCGCCCAACGAGCTTGACACAAAGCGAAAAGAAGCGATAAGGAAGACGCAAGTCGTAAGCTCTGGCGGGGGAGCTTACCAACCGCCAGAAGCTAAATCAACTGATCGTTCTTTGCGGGGCGGGGCAAAGGACATGGTAGCGGAGCTCAAGCAAATGGGCTTTCGCTAATACTCTTACGAGATAAGGAGATAGCTTATGACGGTATCGGTCAGTATTGGTAAGCTCGACGCTTTAACCAATAAACATTTCGTGAAACGCCTTGAGGATAACGTATTCCTCACAAATATCATTTGGTTCTATTTCAAGAAACGAATCAAGGAAGCTGGCGGAAGGGACATTAGAGTGCCGATTCGTCACAGTAAAAACAGCACGGTCGGAAGGTGGGGCATGGGCGGCAGTACGCTTGATACCACCGGGCAGAATAATCAAACAACTGTCATATTCCCCTGGCGCGGTTATAAATCTGCAGTGGTGCTAAATAATACCGACATCGCCCAAAACACAGGCGCAGAGCAGATTGTGGACCTTTTGGAAGAAGAAGTTTCAAACGCTCAAGAATCTCTCATGGATAACTTGGACATTGATACTTTCTTGGACGGTACGATTGCAGGCGGCGGTGTCGTTAACGCAGGCAACCCCAATCTTGGCTTGCAGGGCTTGTTGGCTGCCATTCAATACTCGACAGACGGTAATTTAACTGGTGGGTATGGCGGTATTACAAGAGCGAGCGCAACCGGGGGCAAAAATACGGCTCAGGTCGGAAACGCTTTTTGGAATGCGGGATGTGTGATTGCGGCTAATGCCAATACCACTATTCAGTTTTGGAAAAACAGCGTAACTATGGACGCATCTTCGATTCTCACTATTCCTAAGATGCAGGAGTTGGCAGGCGCGTTACCGCAGCCTGATTTGTTCGTAACTTCTCAGTTGATTTACAACAAGTATCATTCTCTGTGTACTGTAATTCAGCGTGAGATGGTCGACGAGGAAGTTGGTAAAGCTGGTTTCACTAGTCTTCAATTCAATTTCAAACCTATCGTCGTTGCGGACAACATCAACGACAACGGTTATCTGTATGCGTTGACGATGTCCGACTGGGATCTGTACGTTCTTCGCGGGTACAACTTCAAAGCCACACCGTTCAAAACTCCGGTTAACCAGGACAGCATCATCAAACACGTGTTGTTTGTTGGGAACCCGGTATGTAGGCGCCCGAATCACCAGGGATACATTAGCGGCTTGACTGCTGCCTAGTATTGCATCTGGTATCGCAACACAATTGATCCGTAATACGGAATAGAACTTTTACAGGAGAATAGATTATGGGAATTGGTAACGGTATTGCGTTCCAAGACAAGTTGGAGGAAGCGGGTGCCGCGCCGCTTCTCTATCCGCTTGGTACGATACGATATGAAACAGACATCAACGGGTTGATGGCTAAATGGATGTACTGTTGCGCGGTTGCAGATATCACAAAGTACATGGCAGTAACGCTTGATCCGTCGACAGCTAACGGTTTGGGGGTTAAACCTGCTGCAGCTGCAGGGCAGAGAGTTTTAGGCTTTGCTCAAATTGCAGTGACTTACGCAACAAAACCGTACTTCTGGCTTCAAGTGGGAGGTCATTCTTACGGAACCGTTAAAACTGGCGTTTCCGTTGGCGATCCGCTTACAGGAACGACAACATCAGGAGCCGCAGGACAAGCTACTGAAACCGGTTCAGGTGCTTATAAGAACGCCACATGGAACGCTTTCACTGCAAACTCGTCAGGGAGTGATGCCACGATCGAAGTATTTGCGCCAATATAATTGCGCCAGGGAGGTAGTCTATGAATCTCGGCTATCTCAGAAGGCATTTGCGGGAACAGCTTAAAGAGCCTGATCCCACTAATAGCCTGTGGACTGATTTGACTCTTAACGACTGGCTCAACGAAGGCGCCAAAATCATGGCGTCTCGTTGCCAGCCAGAAGAAATGGTCTATTCGTTCACTACAGCTGTAGCGCAGTTACCTGCAGGCAATACATCAGCATTCTCACGCGAGCACCCTTTACCACATGGCGTAGATGAGGTGCTCGCGGTTTTGCTGTACAACGGCTTGCAGTACGAAATGAAGCGTTGCACGATAATCCGTGCGATGAAGGACAACAATATTCTTGGAATACCCTCGCGGTATTATCTCAGACGCTCCAAGACTCAGTTAGACACAAATTCTCGGGCTATTATGCCGCGCCAGGTCAGCGTTGATGATCCAACTGATAATTGGATTCTCGGGCTGAATCCATGTCCGCAACAGGCTTTTGTCGTGACGGTGATATTCTTTTCAAATCAATTCTTGATGAAACATGATGCTGA